>Ga0209390_10006676_pt1 | contig 15315 bp, 8 predicted proteins | sample BON01_FD_187212 | JGI IMG/M metagenome (GOLD analysis project Ga0209390, IMG submission 187212) | Freshwater microbial communities from Lake Bonney liftoff mats and glacier meltwater in Antarctica - BON-01 (SPAdes) (version 2) | ecosystem: Environmental > Aquatic > Freshwater > Ice > Glacier... | reverse complement strand
CGGAATGTGAAAGAAATTCTTTCGCCTTTTTTCTTTAATTCTTTTGGAATTTCATGTGTATATTCTGATTGAAATTTACCACCCATTTGTGTTATACTATATGATGCGAGAGGAAAATTACCTACTATTTTTTTTGTTATTTTTTCACGAATACGAAATGTTCTTACCTCTCCGTACGAAATTGCTACTACACCACTTGCATCGAGTGATACTTCGTCGTCGCTATGTGCTGATATGTAATCTTCACCTGATTTATATTTATTTACCAAAATACCATTATATTCTGCTGAATACATTTTGTTTACACAAGAAAGTAATTCTGACATCGATTCTGATAATTTTTTTGATAAAGAAATTTGTTTTGAATATTTATACCCTATACTTACGTCACTGAAAAATCCAACTGACCTATGTTGGTTACACACTTTACCGAACATTTTTCCGATTGGTGGATTTTCTACTAATTCACCTATTACGTCTACTATACATTTATCTATGAGATTTTTATTCTCGAAATCTTGTATTTTCAAGAAAGATGTTTCTGTCTGCATCGTGTTTGCTTTGTTGATTCGCACTTCTTGGTTTTGCGGATAAAAAAATATTTAATTATTATTATCATTTTTTTATTTTATTTTTATTTTTTAGAACGTATATATTACTAATGTATTTTGAGTACATAATTAATTATTTATAAAAGTTTTAGAGATTTAAGAAAATAAAAATATTATGTACTCGTTTCCTTAAGTAGCATAATATACTAAGAGTTCACGAAGAATATTCTTTTTTATAAGATAATATATTTTGAGTACATAATTATTTATTTAGAAAGATTTAAAAAGTTTTTAGAAATTTAAGAAAATAAAAATATTATGTACTCGTTTCCTTAAGTAGCATAATATACTAAGAGTTCACGAAGAATATTCTTTTTTATAAGATAATATATTTTGAGTACATAATTATTTATTTAGAAAGATTTAAAAAGTTTTTAGAAATTTAAGAAAATAAAAATATTATGTACTCGTTTCCTTAAGTAGCATAATATACTAAGAGTTCACGAAGAATATTCTTTTTTATAAGATAATATATTTTGAGTACATAATTAATTATTTAGAAAGATTTAAAAAGTTTTTAGAAATTTAAGAAAATAAAAATATTATGTACTCGTTTCCTTAAGTAGCATAATATACTAAGAGTTCACGAAGAATATTCTTTTTTATAAGATAATATATTTTGAGTACATAATTAATTATTTAGAAAGATTTAAAAAGTTTTTAGAAATTTAAGAAAATAAAAATATTATGTACTCGTTTCCTTAAGTAGCATAATATACTAAGAGTTCACGAAGAATATTCTTTTTTATAAGATAATATATTTTGAGTACATAATTAATTATTTAGAAAAGTTTTGGAATTTTTAAGAAATTTTAGAAAATAAAAAGATTATGTACTCATTTTCCTTAAGTAGCATAATATACTAAAATATCATAAAAAATATTCTATTTCTATAAAGTATATATTTTGAGTACATAATTAATTATATTAAAATGTTTTAGAGATTTCAATAATATTAAGAAAATAAAAAGATTATGTACTCGTTTTCCTTAAATAGAATAATATATACTAAGATATCACATTGTTTTTAATAAGATTATAAGAGATTATATTTTTGAGTACATAATTATTTATTATAAATATGTAATGTATATAATAAATAAATAATTAATGATTCTAACTGATTCTGAATATATAGATCATATGATACCACATCATCAAGTAGCTATAGATGTGTCTAAGCAAATAATGCCCTATACAAAACTAATACCAATAATAGCAATATGTCGCAATATAATTCGCAGTCAAGAATATGAAATATGGGAAATGAAGAATATGAAAATAGGAAATGACAATTTTAATAATGATAATAAATCACATAATATGGATTATAATAATATAATAACAGAGATAGACTTTTTAAAACATATGATTCCACATCATCAAGTAGCTATAGATATGAGTATAAAATTATTATTATATACAATAAATCCATATATGATATCTTTGGCAAAAAATGTAATAATTCAACAAAGGTTTGAAATTATAAGAATGAATGATATTTTAAATAGTGAATATAAATTCTTTGAAAGTTTATTATTAAAATAATTATTTTATAAAAGAATATATTTTGAGTACATAATTATTTATTTAGAAAAATTTTAGAAGTTTTAATAAAATTAAGAAAATAAAAATATTATGTACTCGTTTTTCCTTAAGTATGATAATATACTATGATATTTCATAAAGAATATACTTTTTTATAAGAGAATATAAAATGAGTACATAATTTTATTTTTACAAAGATTTAAAAAGTTTTAAGAATATTAAGAAATTTAAAAGATTATGTACTCATTTTCCTTAAGTAGCATAATATACTATGATATTTCATAAAGAATATACTTTTTTATAAGAGAATATAAAATGAGTACATAATTTTATTTTTATAAAGATTTAAAAAGTTTTAAGAAATTTAAGAAAATAAAATTATGTACTCATTTTCCTTAAGTAGCATAATATACTATGATATTTCATAAAGAATATACTTTTTTATAAGAGAATATATTTTGAGTACATAATTATTTATTTTGATAAGTTTTAAGAAATTTAAAAGATTATGTACTCATTTTCCTTAAGTAGTATATAATATAGAAAATTGACGAATTTATAATACATTTATATTGTCATTAATAATCTATATTCCTTAATAGTAATTAATATTCCTTTATGTTTAACATATTCTTTACGATCTCCTTTTAATTTATAAATGATCTTATTTTTCCCAAAGAGTTCTTTCTTTATAGACTTTTTTCCTCCTAAAAAAATATGTTCTTTATATATTTCTTCATAATCAAAAATATTCCCATCTTCAGTTCTTATATCTATATATTCTGACTTAATATAAGGACAGAAAACATAATCTTCTTCATAACCTTGATAATATGCTTTATTATCATTTTTAATATTAATATAAATCAATACAGGATAATATGAAAGATTAATATTTTTTACTTTACACATATTAATATTTGTATCTATAGTTTCTATTACAGTTTTAATTCTATTTAAATAATTATTTTTAATATTATTAGCAACTTTATTTTCAATTAAAGTATTTGATGGTGTAGATGATATAAAAAAATGTGGTTTATATGTAGAACCTGTAAAAAGATGTTCTTCAAAATTGTTATCAACTTTAAGAATATTTAAATATTTTAATGTTAAAGTACTTAGAGACGAATTAATACATAATGTAATAAAAGGTACATATTTCAATACATATTTATGCATTTCTATTGTCATTAAAAAATCATACTTTTCTAATGTAATTTTTTTTTCAATAAGATAATGAACGCAAAAATATAAAAACTGAATTAATTGAGAAAATAATCCCTTATATTTTTTTAACAAAATATACGTTCCAAGTGAAAAAACACTTGAACGTACACATATTTTTACATCTCCAGATTCTCCAATAACACTATAATTATCTTTGTTATTACTTTTCATATATTTATCAAAATCTACTAAATATGGAATAATAGTTTCAAAATTATCAAAGTTTTGATAAATAATTATAATTAAGTCTTTGTATTTCAAATTTATATTATATAAAATATTTAAGTTCATATTTGTTAATCTTTTTGCATCTTGAGATAAATCACTTTTTTTATCTGTTAATCTTTTTGTATCTTGAGATAAATCACCTTTTTTATCTGTTAATTTTTTTATATCTTGAGATAAATCACTTTTTTTATCCGTTAATTTTTTTGAATCTTGAGATAAATCACCTTTATTATCTGTTAATTTTTTTGTCTCTTGTAATAAATCACTTTTTTTATCTGTTAATTTTTTTGTATCATCATGTATTTTATTATTTTTATATAATTTTTTGAATATATTTATTCTTTCTATTTTATCATCTCTTAAATTTATAAAGTTATGGTATATTTTATTAATTTTTTTACTACAGTTAATATAAACTGATATTATAAGATTTATCATAATTTTTTTTTCTTCATTTGATTCAAGTTTTGATAAAAGATATTTTATTAGTATTTCTAGTTTAGCATTAGTTATTTGACAAGGTAGTGTTGAAAGCCCCCAATTTTTTTTATTTAAACCAGTATTATATAATTTTGTGGAGTCTTGTGTTTTAGTTTTTTTAATATCTTTAATTAAACTTAATTCGTCATAAATTTTATTAATATTCTTTATACAGTTTCTATTAACATCAATTAAAAGTTTTTTTATAAAACTTCTATCAATATTAGATTCAAATTTAAAGAAAATATATTCTATTAATATTTTTAATTTTTTATTATTACTTATTATACATGGAAAATTAATAAGACTACCATTTATAATATTCATTTTATAAAATGTATATATTAAAAATATTTTTTAAAGACTTATTTAAAATAAGATTATAAGAGAATATATTTTGAGTACATAATTAAATATTTAAAAAGATTTATAAGTTTTAAGAATATTGAGAAAATAAAAACATTATGTACTCGTTTTCTTTAAGTAGCATAATATACAAAGTTGATAACAATTTATTTTTAATAAGTTGTAAGAATATATTTTGAGTACATAATTAACTATTTATAAAAGATTTATAAGTTTTAAGAATATTGAGAGAATAAAAAGATTATGTACTCGTTTCCTTAAGTAGCATAATATACAAAGTGATTACATTGTTTTTAATAATATAATATATAATCTATTTTGAGTACATAATTAATTATTTAAAAAGATTTATAAGTTTTTAAGAATATTGAGAAAATAAAAACATTATGTACTCGTTTTCCTTAAGTAGAATAATATACAAAGTTGATAACAATTTATTTTTAATAAGTTGTAAGAATCTATTTTGAGTACATAATTAATTATTTAGAAAAGATTTATAAGTTTTTAAAATATTGAGAAAATAAAAAGATTATGTACTCGTTTTCTTTAAGTAGCATAATATACTAAGTGATTAACAATTTATTTTTAATAAGTTGTAAGAATCTATTTTGAGTACATAATTAATTATTTAGAAAAGATTTATAAGTTTTTAAAATATTGAGAAAATAAAAAGATTATGTACTCGTTTTCTTTAAGTAGCATAATATACTAAGTGATTAACAATTTATTTTTATTAAGTTGTAAGAATATATTTTGAGTACATAATTATATTATTTTGAAAAGTTTTAGAGAATTTGAGAATATTGAGAAAATAAAAAGATTATGTACTCATTTTCCTTAAGTAGCATAATATACTAAGTAATAATAATTTTCCAGAAATAAAAAACCTTAAAATAAATGGTAATACTATTTATCTATTATCAAAAAACTCTGATTTACAATTGTTACTTGGGAACACTATGATAACAGCTATTTCCCCTTGCGGTTCTTGACATATTGTCTCTGTTTTTCAATGTGTTTAATCCTTTTAGCGAGTAATAAACCTTGTTTTTTACCCATATTTCAGGGTTTACCCATCCTTTCAGGGTAGTAATAATATATTAATATTATTATATCATTTTTTATATATATATAATATTATTAGAACATATTTATACAAAATAACATAATTATAACAATATATATATTCAATAAGTTATACAGAATATATTTTGAGTACATAAAAAATATATTTTTTTAGAGAATTTTTAAAAGTTTTAGAAATTTAAGAAAATAAAAAGATTATGTACTTGTTTCCTTAAGTAGCATAATAAGCAAAGATATTACATTTTATTTTTAAAGTTATAAGAGAATATATTTTTGAGTACATAATTTAATTTTTAGAAAAGATTTAAGAATATTAGGAAAATAAAAAGATTATGTAAGCAGAATATATTAAGTGATTACAATGTATTTTTATATTATGTAAGCAGAATATATTAAGTGATTACAATGTATTTTTATTAAGTTATAAGAGAATATATTTTGAGTACATAATTAATTATTTAAAAAAAGATTTATAAGTTTTAATAAATTTAAGAAAATAAAAAGATTATGTACTCATTTTCATTAAGTAGAATAATATACTAAGTGATTTATAAAGAATATTCTTATTTTATAAGTGAATATATTTTGAGTACATAATTAATTATTCTGAAAAGTTTTAGATTTTTTAAGAATATTAAGAAAATAAAAAGATTATTTACTCATTTTCGTTAAGTAATATAATATACTAAGTTATTTATAAAGAATATTCTTATTTTATAAGTGAATATATTTTGAGTACATAATTAATTATTCTGAAAAGTTTTAGATTTTTTAAGAATATTGATAAATTAAAAAGATTATGTTCTCATTTTTCTTAAGTAGTATAATATACTAAGTTATTTGTAAAGAATATTCTTATTTTATAAGTGAATATATTTTGAGTACATAATTAATTATTCTAAAAAGTTTTAGATTTTTTAAGAATATTGATAAATTAAAAAGATTATGTTCTCATTTTTCTTAAGTAGTATAATATACTAAGTTATTCACATTTTATTTTTTGAGTACATAATTAATTATTTAGAAAAGTTTTATAAAAAAAATTGATTAAAATTTAAAACTTATAATATACTTAAATAATAAAATGTCTTCAGAAGAACCTGACCAAAAAAAGATCGATAAAAAAATTTATAAACAACATTGTAAAAATAATGAAAATAATTTAGAACAAAACAAAATAGAATTAGATGAGAATAAAATAGAAACCTTGAAAAAAACAAATAAGGAATTAATACATTTAAAAAAACCAAAAGGTTATCAATGTTCTGTCAATGGAAATCAATATGAAAAAATAATTCATAATATTACTACACATAGTAATATAAATGATAACCCATTTAATACACAGAAAGAAGAAGAATTAGCTGGTTCTTCTTGTAAAAATGACATTGAGTGTAATTTTATTGGTGAAAAAGATATCGGTATTGAAGTAAAAAAATATAATACACCAGATTGGATGCAGTGTAGTATAAAATATAACAAAGAAACTAAAACATGGGAAGCAACAAAAAAAGGTAAAATTCCTATTGAATGTAGAGAAATATTTAATAAGTTTATAAATCAAATAAATTTATATAATGGAGAAATTCCCCCATTTATGGAAAAATCAATAAAGCATGAAGAATGGGTTAAAATAAAATCAGAAACAAAAAAATGGGATGATAAATATATTAATATTCCTTCTGATAGTATTTCTATATTATATCAAGCCAAGGGATGTAAATATATACAAATTAGTGATGGATATGGATTATTTCATTTAGGAAATGATATATGTAATTTTGATGTTCCATTATTTGATATAGAACAGCAACTTAGAATACGAACTAAAATACATACGAGAAAGAATAAAAAAGGATTTTGTAACTTATCAGTAACAGTAGCATGTCAACCTAAAGATATAACTAAACTTAAACAATCTAAATATTCTCTTGATGATAAAGATAAAATACCTTTATCTCTAATTTATAAATCTTAATTTTAACCAATTATAACTATTTCAGAAGACTTCTTAGATTTATTCATTCCATAACTCCAACTCGTTTCAATAATTTTAAAATCTTTATATAAGTTTTTTATATACTCACAATTATTATATGTCATAAACCATTTTTGCGTTTTTGATAAACATTTATATAATTTATTATGATCGAATGTATCATGCATATCTCCATTATTTCCATATAAATTAGATGCTTTTTCTAAATAATACGGTGGGTCAAGAAATATCAAGTTTTTTTTATTTTGATTATTATTTATAAAGTCTTCAAAATCAAGATTATAAATATCAAATTTTATTAGTTCTAGATCTTTTATTCTTTCAATTGAAGATTTTGTAAATCTTTTTTTAGAAGCTTCTAATGAAAATCCTCCTGATAATGTTGAGCCACTAAAGGAACAACGGTTTATTATAAAATACATAATACTTTGATTTAGTTTATTATTTTCTTCCATTATTTTTCCTCTTAAATAAGTAAATTCTTCTTTATCTATCAAATCTATTTTTTTAGTAAGTTCAGTACATAAGTTTTCTTTGTTATTTTTACAAATATTCCAAAAATTATAAAGAGGTGTAAATTTATCATTAGCAATAATATTTATATTATAATTATTTTGAATATGAAATTCAAAAGAACCACCGCCAAATAAAGGTGATATTAAATTATCATAATCAGTTATATCAAAATGTTCTTTCATAATAGTTTCTAATTTTTTACATGCTCGTGTTTTTCCTCCTGGATATCTTAATGGTGATTTATTACTTATTCTTTTCATTATTGATGTATTTACAATTACTTCTTCATTTTCGACAATCATTTTTTCATTATTTAATTTTTCTTCAAATGTTTTATTTTCAAGTGCATTATTTTCACAAGACGTTTTGCGTGTATTATGATAATCATAGTGATACTTTTGAGAAAATCCTTTTCCACATCTTTCGCAACTATATTTAACCATTTAAGATATATATTATTAATTAAAGTTAATTCCCTAAATATTATAAAGTAGGTGTTTTTAAAGTTCAAATGTGTAAAATATTATATTTTGAGTACATAATAATTTATTTATAAAAGTTTTAGAGATTTTAATAAATTTAAGAAATAAAAAAGATTATGTACTCGTTTTCCTTAAGTAGCAGAATATACAAAGCGATAACAATTTATTTTAAAAAAGTTATAAGCGAATATATTTTGAGTACATAATTAATTATTTAGAAAGTTTTAAAAAGTTTTAAGAAATTTAAGAAAATAAAAAGATTATGTACTCGTTTTCCTTAAGTAGCATAATATACAAAGCGATAACAATTTATTTTAAAAAAGTTATAAGCGAATATATTTTGAGTACATAATTAATTATTTATAAAAGATTTAAAAGTTTTAAGAATATTAAGAAAATAAAAAGATTATGTACTCGTTTCCTTAAGTAGTATAATATACTACGTAATTACAATAATATATTCAATAAGTTATAAAGAATATATTTTGAGTACATAATTAATTATTTTGAGAAGTTTTAGAGATTTTAAGAATATTAAGAAATTAAAAGGATTATGTACTCGTTTTCCTTAAGTAGCATAATATACTATGATATTGTTAAAGAATATTATTATTTTATAAAAGAATATATTTCGAGTACATAATTAATTTTTAGAAAAGATTAGAGATTTAAAGAATATTATTATTTTATAAAAGAATATATTTCGAGTACATAATTAATTTTTAGAAAAGATTAGAGATTTAAAGAATATTAATAAAATAAAAAGATTATGTACTCGTTTTCCTTAAGTAGCATAATATACAAAGTGAATTACAATGTATATACTAAGTGTGCGAAATAAGAATACTTTATTTAATTAAGAATATATTTCGAGTACATAATTAATTTTTAGAAAAGATTAGAGATTTAAAGAATATTAATAAAATAAAAAGATTATGTACTCGTTTTCCTTAAGTAGCATAATATACAAAGTGAATTACAATGTATATACTAAGTGTGCGAAATAAGAATACTTTATTTAATTAAGAATATATTTCGAGTACATAATTAATTTTTAGAAAAGATTAGAGATTTAAAGAATATTAATAAAATAAAAAGATTATGTACTCGTTTTCCTTAAGTAGCATAATATACAAAGTAATTACTATATATTTTTAAAGATTATAAGAGAATATATTTTGAGTACATAATTAATTATTTAGAAAACTTTAAAAAGTTTTAAGAATTTTAATAAAAATAAAAGATTATGTACTCATATTTCATTAAGTAGCAATATTATAAGAGAATCACAATGTTTTTTAAATAAGTTATATAGAATATATTTTGAGTACATAATTAATTATTTAGAGAACTTTAAAAAGTTTTAAGAATATTCAGAAAATAAAAAGATTATGTACTCATATTTCCTTAAGTAGCAATAATATACTAAGTAATTACAATTTATTTTTAATAAGATTATAAGAGAATATATTTTGAGTACATAATTAATTATTTAGGAAATATCTAAAAAGTTTTAATGAAAATAAAAAGATTATGTACTCATTTTCATTAAGTAGAATAATATATTAAGTGATTCATAATGTATATACTAAGTGGGAGAAATTGAATATTCTATTTTATAAGTAAATATATTTTGAGTACATAATTTATTTTTTAGAAAAGTTTTAGAAGTTTTAAGAATATTAAAGAAATAAAAAGATTATGTACTCGTTTTCCTTAAGTAGCATAATATACTAATAGAATCTCATAATATTTTCATAAGGTTATCGAGTATATATTTTGAGTACATAATTTATTTTTTAGAAAAGATTTAGAAGTTTTAAGAAATTTAAGAAGATAAAAAGATTATGTACTCATTTTCCTTAAGTAGTATAATATACAAAGTGATTACAATTTATTATTAAAAATTATAAGAGAATATATTTTGAGTACATAATTTATTTTTTAGAAAAGATTTAGAAGTTTTAAGAAATTTAAGAAGATAAAAAGATTATGTACTCATTTTTCTTAAGTAGTATAATATACAAAGTGATTACAATTTATTATTAAAAATTATAAGAGTATATATTTTGAGTACATAATTTATTTTTTAGAAAAGTTTTATAAGTTTTAAGAATATTCAGAAAATAAAAAGATTATGTACTCGTTTTCCTTAAGTAGCATAATATACTAATAGAATCTCATAATATTTTCATAAGGTTATCGAGTATATATTTTGAGTACATAATTTATTTTTTAGAAAAGTTTTATAAGTTTTAAGAAATTTAAGAAGATAAAAAGATTATGTACTCATTTTCCTTAAGTAGTATAATATACAAAGTGATTACAATTTATTATTAAAAATTATAAGAGAATATATTTTGAGTACATAATTAATTAATTAGAAAAGTTCTAAATGTTTTAAGAAATTTAAGAAAATAAAAAGATTATGTACTCATTTTCCTTAAGTAGCATAATATATTATTAAGTGATTACAATTTATTATTAAAAATTATAAGAGAATATATTTTGAGTACATAATTAATTATATTGAAAGTTTTAAAAAGTTTTAAGAAATTTAAGAAAATAAAAAGATTATGTACTCGTTTTCCTTAAGTAGAGTAATATACACAAATAAAAAATATAGAATATCCTATTTTAATAATTGTATATATATTTAGATATAAAGAAATATATATTTTTATATAGTATATAAAATGAGTAAAAGTCAAAACATACAGCCTTCAAATAAACGTGTTAAACATACTGATAGTAAAGACTTTGTAAAAGATGGTATGGAAACATCAGATATTAGAAATATAGTGCAAGATATTATGTTGTATATGGAGGATAATAAAGGAAAACATAACCATGTAGATATATTAAATAATTATAAATTAATAAACGGTAATGTTGCTTTTTTTGAAGAGAGATATCCTTTATTATATGAAATGGTAACAAAAGAAGACGGATTTGATTATTCTAATTTCGAATACTTCTTAAAAATGAGAGAAGATATAGTACAAGAAAAAATAACATCTGAAGGTGCTTCAAAAGTAATTGGTGAAAAATGGTTTGATAAATATTGCAAAAATAAAATATAAAAATAAAAATTGATATAAGAATATTTAAATATATATACTATTCTCAATTACAATTAAATTATGAATTCATCAGTCACTACATTTAATTTCCCAACAAACATCACAGAATTAATAACAGAAACTTATGAAAATTACAATAATAATAGTGATGAAAATAAAACATATTCACAATCATTAATCTATCTGCTTAAAAAATATCATTTGTGGCCTACCATCAAAGTTAAAAAGTTTAAAAATCGCAATGATATTCTACTATTACACAGTAATTATAAAATGAATAAAGGTTATGAATATAAAGAATTATACGAACAATGTAGAAGTATTGTATTAGATTTTGAAAATAAACATAATAACAATGTTGTAGTTACTTATGCTAACTCAATTCCAATTCGTATTAATTATGATACTTATAATACAACTTTATATACACCCGAAGATAAGTGTTTTGAAGCATATGACGGAACTATTATAGCTATTTATAATTATAATGGGGAATGGCATTTCGGAACTTCAAGTTGTCCTGATGCTAATAGTTCGAAGTTTTCACATCCAACAAAATCACACGGTGATATGTTTGATGAAATCCTATTAAAACTTTATCAACAAACTATAGCAGAAAACTCTGAATTAGAAACATATGAAGAATTAGAACTTTCTAAAAAGTTAAGAGAAATGTTTGTTTCTAATTTGGATTCAAGTATGGCTTACGAGTTTATTATTTTACATTATGAAAATATTCATATTATCGATTATACTTCTGTATTAGGTAATTCTTACAAAACATTGTTACATATTAATACAAAAAATAGACAAACACTTGTAGAATGGGACGATGAATCATCTTTTATCCCTAATTTGCTAAAAGTTGGAGTTGTATATCCAAAACAATTCAATGTATTACAAGATGGACGTGATTATATTACACAAAATCCTGGAAGTTACGGATTAATCATTAAGAAAAAGTTAGAAAACAGTAAACAATTATATAAAATTTCTACCGATTATGTTAGTCATCGTGAAGAAACTGACCCATGTCATCCTAATACTTGGATGAATATTTTAGCAGTATATATGAAAAATAAAAACGATTATACTGTAAAAGACTATATTATTAATTATATCCCTGATATCTCATTACCTTTGGATAATAATAATAGAGAAATTGATGCAACTTATTTAATCCATACAATTATATCAACTATAAAAGATATCCTATATAATTATTATATTGTAACTACTACATATTATCCCAGATATACTCGTTATAAAATGAATAAAGACATGGATAAGCAATTCCCACCAATTATTCAATATCATTTGGCTCAATTGAGAAGTCTTCAAGTAACTACATATAAAATTAAAATGATTACTTCTAGAGATGTATATTTCTATTTGTGTCAATCCAATGATATTAAAAATATTAAAACATTAATTCAATTCTTCGCTTCAAATCCTATTAACGAGATGAATCCAAGAACATCTATGTGTTTTGCTATTATGAATAGTCTTATTTCATAAATAATATATTATTTATATTAGAAGAATGAATTATTATTCAACACAAGGTTGGATATATATTACATTTAGTTTAATAGCAACATTATTATCAATGTCATTAAACTTATATTTAGAAGGTCCTGGACTTTATTTAATCGCATATGTCATATATTTATTAGTTATTGCATTAACAGCATATAATATAACATGTTTAACAACTGGTGAATGTCATATATGGAGTTGGATTGTATCATTATTATCAACTTTACCAATGTTATCTACAATTGGATTATCAATATATATAATGATTTATGGAAAAAATGTTTAAAAATGTTATTTTATTTTTTTTGTTAAAAATTGATATATAAGATAGATTATATTAATATATTAATATAGAATGTTTAACAATTATATTTTTAAAGCTAATGACCCAACGAATAACCATAGTTTCGATATTCATGATGTTGACCTCGCAATTGTAAATGGTATACGTCGCATTATCTTAACAGATATTCCAATTCCTGCTGCTATAGGTGAAAAGTTAGATCATGACGAACCTACTGTGGAGATTATAGAAAATAGCGGAGCATTACATAATGAATTTATTATTCATCGTATAGGATTAATTCCTATTTGTTTAACTGAAGAAGAAATAGAATTATATGAAGATAATTCTCTAATATTAGAACTAAAAGTAAGAAATGATACTAATTTTCCAATCAATGTTACAACAAAGGACTTCAAAGCTTATATGAACGGAGATGAACTAAGTATAGAAAAACTTAATTCTATATTTCCCCCTAATAAAGTTTCTAAAGATAATATTCTTATAACACGTCTTCGAACTGGTGAAATTCTTCATTTATCCGCAAATATTGTAAAACGAACAGCAAGAGATAATGCATCATTTAACCCAGTATCATTATCTAACTTTTCTTATATACAAGATCCAAAAGAAGCAGTAAAATATGATAATGTAATAGATAAAGAACGTTGTTATTATAAAAATAAATACGGAGACCCTTATAAATATAAGTTTGATATTGAATATATTAATGTTAATGTAGGACCAAAATATTTAATAGCAAAATCACTTGATATTATCATTAATAAGTTATCAAATATTAGTAAAGAATTAATTAATACAGAGAACTCAGATGTTATAAAAGTTCAACAATTTCAAGATATTGAAAGTACATATGAGTTTATAATTGAAAACGAAGATGATACAATCGGAAATATTATACAATCATATATTCATAATAAATATGTACGTGAAAAAAGTAAATTTAAAAATAATATTATTTGTTCTTATGTAGGATATATATGTCCTCATCCCTTAAAATCTATAATGATTATCCGCATTACTCTAGCAAATATAATTGAAGAAGAAACATTTAAATTATTCTTAGATGGTATTTGTAAAGATATTACTGAAGAAATTATAAATATCAAAACAAATTGGAATAAATTCGTTATTGAAAATAATGTATCATAACTTTCTCAATATATTATATATTATTTTATTAAGAGATATATATATAATGTCTATAGAAATAGAAAATATAAAATATGATATTGAAGATGAAGAACTTGATGATATTGAATATCTCGAAATACTCAGTTTAGATGAAATTATTAAAGACAATCCTTCTTTTATTGCACTATCAAGAAATGAAATATATGAAAACTTAAATGATATGTTTTCTAATAACAAAAAAGCTGAAAATATAACACAGTTATTTTATGATATTATACAAAATAATAATGAAAAAAAAGGTTCTCTTTCAGATTATTCAAACTATATTTTTAAAGTTGATGCTGTTAGAGAAGACTTTAGCGGAGGTGCTTCGGAAAAACAAGATGATGCTAATTTTTTCAATAAACTTATGAAACTCAATACTATAAGACATGATGAAGCAAAAAATCGCTATTTTTTTTCAATTAAATATAATACAGAATCTAAGAATATTAGATTTAAACCAACCTCAAATATAAATACTATATTAGATAATGATAATAAAAGTTTTCCCGTTTATTATCCAGTTTTCCCAATAGATAATGTAAATATACCAATAATAGCAGCATATTATAAAATACCAACATCAACAATAAACGATTATATATATTCTAAAATAATATCACATTTAGGAAATAGTGTAAATATTAATTTAGTATCTTCTGAAAAT
>Ga0209390_10006675_pt1 | contig 15316 bp, 7 predicted proteins | sample BON01_FD_187212 | JGI IMG/M metagenome (GOLD analysis project Ga0209390, IMG submission 187212) | Freshwater microbial communities from Lake Bonney liftoff mats and glacier meltwater in Antarctica - BON-01 (SPAdes) (version 2) | ecosystem: Environmental > Aquatic > Freshwater > Ice > Glacier... | reverse complement strand
CTGTCCCAAGGGCTTGATCAGGGACGGCTGGCACCTCATGTTGACTAATTTAACTGCGGCGCAGGCGGGGGTCAGCCAGCTCGCGGCGGTTTATCGGGCGCGCTGGGCGGTGGAAATCCAGTTCCGCGCATGGAAGCAGGCGTTGAACATTGGCAAGGCACTCAACCGCAGGAGTAACGAACACCACATGCAGGCGCTGGTGTTGACGGCGATGATAGCCCACCAGCTCGGGATAAAAGGGAAGAGAGTAGGAAACCTGATAGGATGGAACGTCGAACATCCATCATCGAACGCCCAATGGTGAATAAGGATGCTGGCTCGGCAGGTCCGGTTGTATTCGATGTTCAATGTTGGGCGTTCGATGTTCGACGTTCAAGAATACCGAGCCCGAGTCTATTGCTTACTCACGTACATTATGATCTCGGAATTTTCTTCTCTTCAAAATCACAAATTCTTGTGCGTGGCAGTATATGATAGACTCCACTCAACCTATTTCTTCAACGTATCCCTACGTAACCTTAAACCTCACGAAATGGCCCCTTCAACGCGTTCGAAGAAGAAGAAGAGCTGGCCTTTGCGGGTGACGGGTGCTTGGTCGTCCGACTCGGCATGGAACCGCACGCCGGGGGTGTCGAGCGGCCAGGTTCCGGAGGGGTATTGCGAGATGGTTTTCGACTCACCCTGCGGGTGAGTGCGGATCAAGGCAGGAAGTTCTTCCATGTCTTTGCATATTCAGTGTTCGCGTGGCTCTGGCTAGATTTCTATTTTCTTTTTTAGGTTTTCACTGCCTCGGGGTAGCCGCAGCGGTTGCAGATGCGATTTCGGAATCGCATTTCCTTTCGTGGCTGCTTTACGGTGGTGGGCACGGGGTGATTTTTTGGGGATTGGTCGAATGTGCGGCTATGGATAACTAACTGCCCCTTCTACTTCTAGCGGTTCATTTCCGGCATTGGCTCTTCAAAGCCGTAACCCGAATCGGTGGCGAAGATTAGGTTTTCCTCCTTTGAATGGAGCAAAAAAAAGCTGCTGCTGGCATTTTTTTGGATTTGGAAGCCATCGGTATCTTTTGGGAACCAGGTGGGAGCTTTGTAGAGATGACTGATTCTCACGTTGGACGAAAGCGTGGCGAGAGAGAACGGATTGCTCTCCAGCCATTCCAGCAAAGCCGGGCTGGGAGTGACAGCGAGAAACCAGCTCCAGCGCTTTACGCCAGCGGCGGGATCGGACCACTCGCGGCGCTCCGCGTGGAGGATCTTGTCATCGTTGGCGGGCCTGCGCCAAAAGGCTTTTTTAAAAACCAGTGCCGGATCCTCGGTGAGTGCTAGGCCAGCCTCACCCATCACTGCGGAGGGGGATAGCGGGGGGACCGGAACCGGGGCTGGAGTGAATGAGACCGCGCGGAAAATCAGAAGCGTGGCCGCGAGCACTAGGCTCCCACCGCCGAGCAGGAGCCACACCCTACGTTTTTCTGCCGCATCATCCTTCTCCCCCATTGCTTGTTTTTTCAATTCCCGGAATGCGAGTAGGTGCGGAGGAAGAGCTTGATATCCTGCACGCTTTGGACAAAGCGATCGATGCCGACCTGCTCGTTATTGAGCAAGGAGTAGGCGGGGATGACGATTTTCCACTGACTATTCCAGACACTACGGCCAATGAGACGACTATTGGTGAACTCCGCAGGCATGGAGCTGTAGAAATACGCGGCATCGTCCACGGCACGGAAGGCGGGATGTTTCCGCGTGATCCAAAGCTGCTCATTGAGACTACCCTGCGAAGTGAAAAGCTGGAGCGATGAGAAGGCAGTGGCACCCAGATTTTTCGGAAGCGGGATTGCCTGATCTTTCACCAGCCAGCTCCGCAAAGTATTGGTATCACCAAGTGGCGGGGCCAGCATGGTGTCCATGCCGACAGGGATGAGGTAGGCATATGGCGTAGCACTCAACGCATTCGCATCCGAGCTGGCCGGGCCACCCGCTCCCGGCGTTCCGAGAGCATAGGGATCCATGCCTTTGTAACCAGAGAAGACCAAGCCAGAGGCGTGGATCTTGGTCGCAAAGTTCGATTGCGTGTAGGCGTGGTCTCCCGCTGCAAGTGGCCAGCCGAAGAAATTCTGACCCGGCTGGATGGTGGTAGAGAAAGGAATCACGATACCGGGAACAAGCGATCCATCTGCCTTACGGATGTTATTGCAGTGCAGGGCGACGTCTGGATCGTTCAGCACATTGCTCATAATGTGCTGCTGGAGGACTTGCTTCCAGAGAAGATTATCATCTGCGGTGGGCTGGTCCGTGCGGATGCGGAAAAGCTCCTGACGCAGGGAAAATAGCGTGCCTTTGCGATCCGGATTATTGATTCCCAAGCGTCCCTTGACCACAGACCAATCATCACGAAGACCACCGAGAACGGATGCAATTCCGGGATCTCCGGGGCCGCTTTCAATCGGTGTTTTCCCATCCCAGTTCCCGATCGAGTAGGTCTGGATGATCTGGCCGATGTAGTCCCGGCCCTGAGATGAGTCGAGCAGGCCGGTCTCGTAATCATACGCCTTGGCGGTGAGGTAGGTGAAAGTCTGCGCGAGATCGAACAGTCCTTTGTATTGTGCGAGTTCAGCATTGCGGAAATCCCGGTAAACGGTGTCCCGTGTGCGGTAGCCTTGGATAACGGAAGCGGCCCGCTGGCGGAAGGTTTCCCGCTCAGAGAGGATGTGATCCGCATCCGCATAGAGCCGGGCAATCCGCTCCAGAGAGCGCTGCAGTTCCGTCAGGTTCCGCGACATTTCATAGGCATTGGCGAGGACGAGATCATACTGCCGCTCAAACTCGATGATGTGCTGCTTCTCCGAGGCTCCGAAATCGAAGCTTTCCAGCATCCCGTCAGCCTCCTCCCGAAGATCCCCCGCTTGAGATTCCAGCATCCCGATCTGTGCCTCCAGCTGCATCCCCACCAGCTTCTGCCCGTAGGAAGAAATCGCACCGGCATTGAGCGAAATGGAACGGGCGACCGATGTGGGATCGTTAGCGAAGCCGACCGCGACCGGCCCGATCTCGGCGAGCGCCTTGGCGACATCATCAATGTATTCACTGGCGATTTCATACGCCTTTGAGGCGCCAGAAAGGATCGATGCCGTCCTCTCCATTGCGGAAGCGTTTTTGCGATTCTCATCGGCGGCGTCTTGAGCGTTGTTGTAGCCGGTGCGGATTTCATCGAAGAGCTGGTACTCGCGCTCGAAGCGGCGCATCTGCACGGAGAACGTATTGTTCGATCCGCGGAGGCTGACCTGGGCTTGGTAACAATCCAACAAGGCCGCCTGCAAATCGCCGGTTTGGCTTCGTTTTCCGAGACCGCTGGCCACGGTATCTGAAAATTGCGCGACGCTGAGCGGATTGATCACGTAGGATCTGGTGACGAACTGCGCGGGGTCGTTGATACGATTGTAAACATTATCCATCGACCATTCTTTGAATGGATCATGGTTGAGAGGCTCCTTGAAGTTGACCGTGACCGTGGTATCGGTGGCGACCAGTGGCGATGGCCTGTCGATGAAATGCGGGTGGTAGAGATCCGGCCCGGTGTAGCCTTGCTCGTAGAGTTTCCCGGGGCCGATATCTCCGGCGTAGGGAGTGCCGAAGAGGTTGATCAATTGATACTGGTAGGCAGTTTCCTGGCGGGCGATCGCATCATTGTAATCGTCCAGGGTGGTATTCTGTTGGCGCAGAAGTTGATTCATCTTGCCCGCCTGATTGAAGGCGTTCTTGGCATTGACAGCGGCTTGAGTGGCGCGGTCATAGATCTGCTCAAAGTGAGATTTCCCGGCAGCGAGCTCGCTCGGGGAGATATCGAAGGCCATCGCATCCGCAGTCAGGCCGAGAGGATTGAGGTGGGCTTGCTCATAAGAAGAAAGTGAGAAAACCTGATTGGCACTGGTGATGAGTTCTTTAATTTCCGGCACCGTGGTGCGGTCGATTTTCTGGATGCCCTCGTTGACGGAATCGATATCCGGCAGCATCGCATTCGCGCTGACCCAGTTGTAGTAGGCACCTTGATAGACGCGGGAGGCCCACTCGTCGGTCCCCCAGTGGCGGGTTTGACCGGTGTTTTTGTTAAACTTCCCATCGCGCTTCTCGGACCAGCCGTTCTCTTCCCCGTCCTTGTGGTTTTTCCTCGCCGTGAAATCGAGAACATCGACCCCGGTGCGAGCCAGTGCGGCGGCGGCGGCGGCGAATTTCCGCTCGTCTTGGTAATCCACCTGCACGGTCTGCCCGAGAACATCCACCCCTTCGGTCATCGGAACCCAGGTGAAAACCGGCGAGGTCAACAGTTTGTAATAGCCTTTCATCGCCGTCAGGTAATGTCCGTATGCATCGCCATGCCCCTGCGGGAACATGTAGAAGGCATCGCTGGCATCGAGCGTGCCGTTCACATAGGGGCCGCTGGATTTTTCCTTGATATCATAGTTCACCGCGTAGATCGGCTCACCGGAGTTGATGCCATTGGTGTAGTTCCAGTAGAGGCGGTTGTAAGCAGGCGAGGTGGTGACTCCCGGGCTGAGGAAATCATCGCGTCCGCGTAGCAGTGTGAGTGTCTCATCCATCATGGTGGCGAGCTGGCCCTCAAAGGAGAAGCGCCCGGAGTTCACCTGATCTACACCGAGCTGGCCATCGATCATGATGGTCGGGTTTTGCGCATCGTCCCACGCCTCGTTGCCGAGTGTCATGTAGAGATCGTTCAGATAACCCGCGACCAGAAGCAGGGTGCTATTGACGGAATCCGTAGTGACTCCCGCATCGAGGCTCTGGTTTTTGACGCGATTGAGAACCGTTTCATAAATCTCGATCAGGCCAAAGTCTTCGATATTTTTGAGGCTCAGGGCGACATCGCCTTCCCAGCGCTTACCGGCTTGGGTGAGGATGCTGACATCCGTGCTGATAGGATTATTGTAGAGATCTGTCTGCTTTTGATTGAAAGGATTGATGCCATCGAGCACCCGCTTGACCCAGCTTTCGACAAGTTTCGGCTCCATCCACCCACTCCACGAGCTACCGGTGACGAGCTCAGCGGAGTCCTTGGCCTTGTAACGGAGGGTGAAATACGCATCTGAGAAAACCAGCAATGGATCGCCAAGGGCGGAGCCCGCGGAGCCCCCGATCACGATGGTATTAGAGTGTGTTCCGTTCGCCTGCTGCCATGGAGAGCCGACTTCTGCCACCTTGTCTTCAAGTGCGGGAACATGGATGCGGACATCGATGTTGCTGAAAGGGCCGTTGGCACCGCGCGAGGAATACAAGCCGACTTCGATGCTGTTCTGCCCAACGCGGAAGAAGGATGGATTGACCGAGAACTGGAAAGTTAGTCCGTCAGTTGCCAAGCCTGCGCGCGGTGCCTGCGGGGTAAGGCCTCCCGGAACAGTCGCACCGAAAGGAAGCTGGTAGGCGAGGGCGGGGACTCCATTCACATACAGAACAAACCCATCGGTAGGATCGAGATTGGCGCTGAAAATGACTTCATCAGGCACGAAATCCGCGAGTGCGAGTCCCGAAACGCTTTTCAGGATCTGACCGGCATTTGCCGAGCCGTCTGGGTAGGATGCGTTGTTGATCTGGATTGAGCGCGCGAGCTCATACTGAGTCGCCGGGTAAGTGAGCGGGATTTGCACGCTGGGATTCTCCGCCGGGTTGGTGAGGATGAACCATGTTTTCGTGGAGCTGGTGCCGATGACTCGCTCCGTGGAATATTCGTAGGTCGGCGGAGCCATGCCATTGACTGGGTAGGAGTAGCGCCACTCGAAATCGTAAAGATCTGGGCGGGCGGCGAAGTCACCGCTGTGCCGCAGCGAGGTCTGCTCATCGAGCGGATTTGAGGCAGAAATTTTCTTCAAATCGCCTTTGTAAAGCTGCGGTACAACCTTGACGACCTGCATCGCCACGGGCTCGCCCTGTGGAGTGAAGGCCTCACCATCGCCGAAGAGTAGGGTCACGAAGCCACTGCCTTTGCCAGGCGCGGTCAGCGCGTAGCTATCCACTGCGGTATCCGAAAATGAAATATCCGGCAGGCTCGCGGTGCCGATCACCCGTGTCTTACTGGAATCTACGATGTAGGTGCCGCGTTTCGCAGGATCTTCTTTAAAGGTCTCGACCGCGGTGGCGAGCGCGTCGATAACGGCATCCCAGCGCGCCTTATCGGGATCGGATAGATCGGCAAGCCCTTTGAGGGATGAGATGTCCGCTGGGCTGAGTGCGTTGAGATTGAGATAATCTTCGCCAGCGATTTCATCCACAAACTCGCCGATTAGCTCGAGGCCACCGATATCGCCGAGATTGGGATTGAGGTAAAACCTCTGCTGCAAATGCGGCTGGGCGAGCTGGAAGTAGGTCTTACCATTTTGCATCGTGGTCTTGAGCGAGACCGGAAGTTTCGTCAGACCTACGGCGGAGTTGTTGAGCAGGACGGTCTTGGCGCGCGTCGCATCGTGGAGAGTCACGCTGGAAGTCACGGTGCCGGTATTGGCGATGGATTGCTGATACAGGACGCGGGCGCTGGTCTGGCCGCGGACCGCTGGGAGGCCGCGCTTCGGCATCGCGAGAGTCTCACCGATGTTCAGTTCAGGCGGGCTGTCCGGCCATTTCGGGAAATAAAGAACGGTAAGCGGCGTGCCGGAGACGGGATCGCCTATGAAGTTTCCATTCGAATCTTTTGGGCGTAGATACGGCAGGGTGGTGCCGACTGCGGGCTGCGTCTGGAGACTAGGAAAATGGAAATCAGCGCGCATCGTGTAATAAAACTGCATCCCGAGCGAGGGATTGCCACCCGCGTGGGGGCCGCGATAAACCCAATCATATCCCTTGCGGTCCTTGTAAGTGAAAGGCGTGTAGGAGGCTGGCGCATCCACAGCCACGGCGGGATCTTGATCGACTCCGCCGGGTTTGACCTCGAGATTTTTGCTCTTTCCATTCGGCGCGATGGGCAGTGGCAGAAGCGGTAAAGGCATGGGCGAGCCCAGAATGGTGGCCGCCGTGACCGGATAGGAAAACCGGTAGGCCGGGCTTTCGCGCACCACTTCAAAGACCGAGATGGTCGGGCGATCATCGGTGGGATCGGTGGACTGGATGAGCACCCGCGGGAGCGAGGTGAAGGTGTCTCCGCTGGTGATATTCAAGTCATCCCGCAGCGCGTAGCCGCGGCCACCCAGCATGAGGGCGTGCTCTTCGTTCGGGTTATAACCCGGCTTTTTCGGATCCGGCTGGTAGTAGATACTGCCGGAAGCGAATTCTGATGGCAGGCTGCCGGTGCCGAGATTTGAGGCCAGCACGATCTGTGGCAGAGGCACGTCGATCGCGAAATCATCAATCGCGAAGGCCTCGTCGCTTGATGCGGAATCGAGAGATGAGCCGAAACCGACTTTTACGGAGCTGAGAGAGTGGCCGTTGTTCGGAACGATCTTGATGGCCACCTTAAATTCCTGATCGATCCAGTTTGGGTTGCTCCCTATATAATTTCGGTAGCCATTTTCGACAGGGATGATCCACCACGAATAAGTGGCATCTCCGTAAACTGCAGTGCCCTCAGCGTTCTGCGTGACTTGAGACATGTCGAAGGAGCGGTTGATGACGGTATTCCCATTGATGAACACTTTGAAAAACTCGTTATCCCAGGAGTCGAGGCGATGGAAGGTGAAGGAAACCACGGTGCCCTTGCCCTCGTTGTTGGCGATGGAGAAGGTCTTCTCCGTTGCAGCATCAGGGGCTTTCCCGTAGGGGCCGAGAAACTGGCCTTTCGGGCCGGCGGAAGTTGTATTGTCAGTCCAGCCAGAAGCGCCTGAATCGAAGTTTTCGAAGACGATTTGGTTCGATTTTCGATAGTCCACGGTATAGCGCGCGATCTTGGCAGGAGTGTAGAAATCGGAAAATTCTGCGGACTTCGCGGGCACCTTCTTAAACCACCAAACGGTCAGTTGGTTTTCCGCACCTTGCAGGGCATTGACCGGGATAATGGCTCCAGTGAGTCCTTCCTCCACGCTGGTCGCGAAGGGATCGATGTAGGCGTTTGGCGAGAAAGAAGTCCCGGCCGCGATGTAACCGGCGGCGACGTAATCGGGCGAAGGAGGCTGGATCCGCTCGCCGACATAGACGGTAGCGTTGGCAGGGCTAGTGCCCTCACCATCTTGGAAATCAGTGCGGCCATCCGCCTGGGTCATGAGTGGCACATACCAGACACCGCCGTTATCGCCGGTGAATTTGAGAAGTGTGCGGTTGAGCTGATCTCCGCCACTACCAAGGTTCACGATAAAGCGCTGGCTCACGCTATCGATGATGCCTTCACCATTGGGTGAATCCTGATGAATGATGGTGGGGACTTTTCCGCCTTCGAATTTCAAACCAGTGCCAGTGGCGATGGAGCTGCCTCCGGCATCCACTGTGTAATGCGCAAAACGAGTCACATCCGGGGACCAGATTTGCAGATATTTGTTCAGATACTTTGGCCAGTTCAGCGCCAAGCCCGGGGACTTCGCAGGATCTAGAGAAACGGCGGCATCCCGAGTCTCCATCCAGTAGAACGTGACGCGATCCTCGATATCATTTTCCCGCTCCGCGAAATAGGCCAAAGAACCATCCGGGCGTGGATTCGAGCCATAATAAGATGCTTCTGAGGAGTTGCTGGTGGTGACTGGCGCTGCGACCAAATTCTCATCTGGTTGCGGGCGAATCTCCATCCCCAGTTCGACGGTGAGTGTATTGGGTTGCAGGGACTGCTGGACATTGATGATGTCCGCGCCGAGGAATTCATGACTGCCATCCTCACGCAGGGCACCGAGATACTCGACAAAAACCCGACCTTCGAGGTTGTAGGCATGGAGCTCGCCGAGGCCGTTGTTTTTCTCATACCAGAGAGTCCGCAGGATCGTCGTGGCCTCCGCGTTGGGATCTGCTGCGGAGCTGCCGACGACGACATATTCCGTCGGAACGGTTGCGGGGAAGACATTGCTGAAAACTGGGTTCACCGTTACGATATTGCCAGAAGGTATAACGACACGCGGGCCATTGAAGCTTTTTTCCGTCCAGAACATGGTCCGGATAGCAGTCGAGGTCGCGGAGGAGACGGTGAAACGTTCTTTGTAGAAAACGTAGTTGTTGCTGCCATCCGGCACGGTGGAGCGCCAAGTAACCTCCACGGTTCCCGGCGTGTGGGCGTAAACCCGCCTAGCATGCGGACTGTAATAATAAGTGGCGAGGACACCCTCTGCCAATCCGGGCACGGTGGCCGAGATGCCAGTCTTGTAATCCACCGGCTGCGCGCCGCTGGGATTGGTCAGGATTTCACCGGGGCCCACGGGTTCCATGCGCCAGTAAGTCGATGGATTTGCGATAGTGGTTTGCACACCCGCTAAATTGATGATGGAAGTCGGCGGCTTGATCTCATCGCCAAAGAAATAGCGCGGCACCCCGGATGCGAAGGTGGTGCCTACGCTGGCATGCTTGAGGATCACTCCCGCTCCGGAGACGATGCTGGACGGGTAGCCCGTGGGCGTGGAAACCGGCCCTGCACTCGCCGAGGTCTCGACGACGTTGGAATACTGCGGAGTGATTGTCGGGTCACCGCTAGGTGTCACGGCCGGCCCCACCGGCGCGATCCGCGCGGTGTTGTTTTGCGGGACGCGGTCGCTGAGCCGGTTGTAGGCTCCGCTTTTCACTTCATACTGCGCCTGAAGCGGGGAAATCATTCCTAGCCCCAGCACTAACAGCACATGCGTCGTCCATGTCGGGCGCTTGGCTCCCTGATCGCGTGAAATCCTTTTCATAAGAATGTCGGTTAGAAATTTGTTGAGGGGGGTGCCTCAGTTGCCGGCTTGAATCAGTTTTTCGAGCGCAGTGAGGCGAGCTTCCAATTCGGCGATCCGGGATTCCTTCTCCTCGACTTTTTTCGCGAGTTCCTGGGTTGCGGAGACGTTCAGCATCGCGATCGCGTCGTAGTCGACGGTTCGGAAATCCGGAACCTGACGACCATAAACGAACAATTTTCCTTCTGCTGGTTTGTAGCTGGTTCGAAAAGCACCGTCGCGCACTTCAAGCACCTCCTCGGTGGACTCCTCATTTTCGCCGATCAAACGGACGTGCTCGCCGGGTTTGAGGTCGGTAGCGAGTTGCACCCAGCCGTTTTCCTCGGTCGAATTCTGATAGATGTCCGGCACGGTATTGACACCTATTCTCACGGCCTGCGGGAAGACCGTTTCCACCTGCTGGGCGATCACTTTCTTATGGAGGCCGTTCCCATTGGCAACAGTGTCGATATATTTATAGTCCGTAATTTCAATGCCGAGCAAGGTTCCAAGGTCCGCGTGCGAGTCCGAGTGGTGGAGGGCGGTTTTGACTCGCTTGTCAGATATAGTTTCGAACATGCTCGATAAAATATGCCCATCCGCAACGATGGAAACATTCTCGTTCACGCGATCATTGTTTGAACCGGTTGCACCGTTGGTGTTAAGGTGTCCTGATGAAAAGTAACTATGGGGAACCGTTCCCACATTAAGCCGTCCGGCATTGCCGACGGTGCCGATTTGTACCTTGCCGTCGGTCGTGAGCTTGAAGTTTGGATTGAAGCTACTGTCGGTAGGACTACCCCCGCCGATCCCGAAGGTATTGGAGTTTGGAACAAACCCAAGAGACCAGACCGCATTCCCCGCCCGGGTCATGTTGATATGCTGATTGGCGGTGCTTGGGCGTGTGGTGCAGATCACTCCGTTGAAAGAATTATCCGGGCCGACGCTTGCGTCATGGGCTTGGATGACGCCGGTCACTTGGAGAGCGCTTCTAGCGTTGATATTTCGAATTCCGACATTGCCGTTATTGGCAATATGCATATATGTATATGCACCCCCTGCGGACTGGATGAAGGTGGCCCCATTGTTCGGGGCGCGGAGGCCGATGTTAAACGAATCGCCAAAGAAGCCCACATCGGTATTCCCGATTTTTGCGGTATCATTGCCAAAGCGGCCGGTGCCATTCACGTCCAGCTTCGCCACCGGCACGGCGGTTCCGATGCCGACATTGCCGTTGCCCTTGACCCGCATGGTCTCGGTGAAGGAAGCGGAAGAGCCGTAGCCGAAGGCGACATCAGAGGCGCTATGGTCGGCGTGAATTCGGAGTAGGTTGTTGCCGATCCCGAAGCCATAATGGCTACCTGAATTCCCAAAAAGGGAGATTTTATCGCCCGCAGTGTTGGCGAAATTGAGGGGAAATCCGGGATTGGTCTGGCCGATGCCGACGTTTCCCGCGCTGCGATAAACATTATTTCCACTAGGAGTCCAGACGCCGATGCTGGTGGTATCGAGCTTGGTGGCGGTGATGGTGCTGTCCGCCAGCTTTGCGTTGGTGATATTAGCGTCGGCGATTTTCGCGGAGGTGATGGCGCTGGCAGCGACTTTGTTGGTACTGATCTGGCTATCGCCTATCATGGCGGTATTGACCGCACCGGAGACGACGGCTTGGGCGACGCCTGCACGGAAGGCAAAGGCACCGCTGACGAGCTGCTGGCGCGGAGAAATCTCGGCATCAACGGTGCTGGGCACGCCATCATCTACGGTGATGCCGAGATAAAGACTCTGGTAGGCGGTGGAGTTGAGGGTGTCATTGAGATTCCTAAAAGGAGTAGTTGCCGGAGCACTGGGCCCCGGGGAGCCGGAGACGCCGGTGCCATTGCCGATCAGCACACTGAACTCACCGCCGGAAATCGTCGCGGTCTGAGTTTCTGCGTAAAGTGCGCTGCCGCCACTGGAGGCACTATAAACACGGAAAGTGACCGCCCGATTGACCGGTGCGCTATTGCCGATGAGCACGCCCGAGGCATCGGTTACCCGGCCCTGATAGCTAAGCAAATTGGGGACGGTCTGTGCCGACGCGAGCGAAACGGACAGGAGAAGGGCGAGCGCGCTGTATTTGGTCTTCATAAGTAGATTTCGTAAAATGGTGAGTGAGAAGATGTTTTAAAAATGGAAGAATACGTGGGGATTATTGAGGAGCGGTGAGATCGATCTCGGCGATTTCCGAGAGGCGCTGCATGGCAAAGGTGCCGCTTACTTGCAGGGCTTTGCTATTGAGGCCGTTGAGGGTTTCCGAGTAGGTGCCGCCGAGGATGGAGGTGCCCCAGCCAAAGACGGACTTCCCATTCGGTGGCTCGGCGGTAAAGGTGAAGCTGCACGAGCGGCTGATATCGAAGCTTTCTGCGCCAGCCTGTAGCTTGCTGGCGGAGGCGGAACGGTTGTCATGATCCGGATGGTAGGTGTGAACCATGGGATTGGTAGGATCATCAAAGGGCACTGCGATGTTCCAATTTACCGTGGAGCCGGTGCCGACTGTCCCGCTACCGGTGATGAAAGGGATCATAGGAAGCTGGCAGGAGACATAACGCCGGGGCTTCACATCCGTGGCGGTGGCGGCGAGGACTCTTTCCTCACTGATGGCGATGCCGAGTGGATTCCCGGCGGTGGTCAATTGCCCGACGTAGGCTTGGGAGAGGAGCCTGGCGGCCCCAGCGGTGTCCACATGAATGATGAAATACAGGGGAAACGGCTCCGGGATGAAGGATCCGGAATTGATAATCGTGCTTTCGACATTCGTGACGCTGGTCTTGCAGAGCCACAGCCCGGCGGTCGTCGCTGTCTCCCCGCTGACCGGCAGCCGGACATCGGAGAGGTTTGCAGAGTCCTTGATCCGTAGGATCGAGGCGTAAAGGGCGCTTGAATCTCCCGTCATAAGCGTGCGGTTGATTCCGAACTCGAGATTCGTGCGGCCGGAGCCGGGGATGGTAATGGTGAAACTTCCGCTGACGGGCGTTTCCTCATAAGAATTAGTGGTGCTATTGAAAATCCGGCGGGTGAGCGGCACCGCACCGGTGATACCTTGCTGGCCGCTTGGCGCAGATTCAGAAGCTTCGAGGCTGATGGTGAGTGTCATCGTGCTGGTCGAGCGGTTCATCACGCCGAGGGTCATCGAGGTGAGAGTCCGGCCAAAGGAGAGGCCACTGCTACTAGAAAGCTCATACTCCAACGGTGCGGTGAAATTCCCGGTGGTGGCGACGTTGAACCAATAGGCGCGGCCGGAATCGACCCTCTCGGCGCCAGCCGCCACCTGCATCGGATTCGATGAACTGAGCTCGCCGCCAATATATTTGAAAATTTTCGAGGTAGGGGCGAGCACCGTGGTATTGGCGGAGGGGTAGCTGGCGAGGTAAGAACTCAGCGTGGGTGCGGAACTGCCGGTGCCAGCGGAGGGAAAGCCGATAAAGTTTGCGCCAGATATGAGCCAAGTCGCTACGGGCGGCACCACGAGCTGCTTGATGACGGGCGTGGTCGCAGACGAGCAACGGACAAGATACGCGGAATTCCCCAGCATACGGGTGAGCAACTGCTCGTTAGGATCGTTGCGTTTCCAAACCGTCCACTCCTCGCTTTGGGTGGTCGGGTCCGAGGGGGTTTGGGTAAATTGGATTTGATCCGGATTCGGGTTCCACCGCCAGACTTCCGTGACGCTAGGGTAGGCCGCGAACAATTCCGCCACTGTGGTGTGGGAGGCATCACCAGCCATCCAGATCCCGTTCCATCCGGAGACAAGCGGGTAGCTCTTGGTGATCCATTGCGCATGGAGATTCGAGAAGCTCAACAAACTCGTGAGCAGGATGGATGCGGTAAGTTTTACGGAAAATTTCATCGGCTGGTAATGCGGTAGAAGGAGGATGAGACGGGTGCCCCGGTGTAGATGTTGGTCACTCCGGTCATGTTCGAGAGCAGCGATGGGGCACTTCGGGTTAGTGTTTCTTCCACTGGTGCCTCAAGGGAAAAGGAAACCACAGACCACGTCTGCAAGTCAGTAGAGGTCTCCAGTACATAGGATTTCCCATAAAATCCGTAAAATTCTAACCGAGCAAAATTCCCGAGCTTTTCTTTCACTTGCAGGGCCAAAATTGAGGAGGCATCGGTCGCGTAAGTCCCGGCGAGGTATTCTCCGTAGTTGCTGACCCCGTCCTTATCGAAATCGCCATCGCGATCCGTGAGGGAAAGATCCCAGCCATCGGCGCCGGGCGAGATCCCGGCATGATGGAGCTGCGATTCCTCCCATGCGTCCGGCAAGCCATCGCCATCGGAATCGATCCCCAGTGTCAGGTTCAGTCGCCGCCGCTCGGCAGAGCCGCCGACGCTAGGCGGGGTGTTCATTTCGATTGGCAGTAGAAGCTGGCCGCCGACATCGACTGCGATCGTGTAAACTGTCCCCGTGCTCAAGGCCTTGGAGCTGTAGGAGGTAGTCGCTGGCCGCAGCATTTCCATGCGCATGCGGATCTGGTAATTGTGATCTGCTGTGCCCACCGCAGTAAGCGGCTGGCGCAGGATTTCCCTCGAGTCTTTTAAGACAACCAAAGACGCCGCACCCGGAGGAATCAGAATCCCGTATTGATCACGGACGTATCCGAATATGGTAAAATAGGGAGCCGGCGGAAACGCGCTGGCCGGTGAAATCCAAAGAATCGCCACAGTCAGAAGCAGGATGCACTGGAATAGCTTGGTGCGGCGAGGGTGTGTGGCTTGCGAGGGATCCATGAGGAGAATTTATTTTTTCAAAGCTAGAGGTGATTGAGTCAATTAGGGCTCACGTCCTTGAGTGGTTCTTTTTTTAGGTTTTAGCAAAATAGTTCAAAGCTAAAAGATGCAGAATTTACACTTTTAGGGTGAGGGGGCGCTCAATCAGCTTTTCGCAGGAGCCCGATTTCCCGGAGTAGCGGCGACTGCTTGAGGGTGACGGGGTAGGTGTTCGCGGCGGTGCCGGAGGATTTCACCAGATAGGCGGTCTGCCCGGAGAGCGAGGTGAACTGGGTGACGCTGCCATCCCGCTTCCAAACGCTCCACTCGGGAGTGCCGCTGGCGGGCACCAGCGGGGAGCTCGTGAAGCCGACTTGGTTGGGATTGGGATTCCAGCGCCAGATCTCCAGCACCTCGATGGGGAATAGATTGGCGAGGGTGTCTTGTTTGGCATCCCCGGTGAGATAGATCGAGCTCCAGCCGCCCTTGAGCGTGTAGCTGGTGCTAGTCCACTGGGCATGGGCGGTGGCAGCGAGTAGCAGGCTACCGAGGGCGCAAAGTAAAAGTTTCATCGGACGGAGAGGCGGTAGAATTCGTTAGGGGTGGAACGTGGGGTGGTGAAAACCGAGACCAGCTTGCCATCTGCCTGCACTGCCACGCAACGGACCTCGCCATTCGCGCCGTCCCGCCCCGTGCTGAAGGCCGCGTCCAGCGTCCCGTCCGCATTGAGCCTTACGATGCGGTTCGCGGTGATGC
>Ga0209390_10006673_pt1 | contig 15318 bp, 11 predicted proteins | sample BON01_FD_187212 | JGI IMG/M metagenome (GOLD analysis project Ga0209390, IMG submission 187212) | Freshwater microbial communities from Lake Bonney liftoff mats and glacier meltwater in Antarctica - BON-01 (SPAdes) (version 2) | ecosystem: Environmental > Aquatic > Freshwater > Ice > Glacier... | reverse complement strand
GTGGTTTTCCCCACGCCACCTTTTTGATTACACAGCGCGATGACGCGGGCGGGCCCGTGAGATTTTAGAGCCGGGGGGTCAGGAAAATCTTTGATAGGACGTCCTGTTGGACCCACCTTTACGTCAGTACTCGCCATGGCTAGAGTCTATCGCTTGGGCTTAGAGCGCACGCGGATGCGCCCCGCGATAGACCTCGCGCAAACTGTCAATAGTGACCTTCGTATAAATCTGTGTTGTCGACACGGAGGCATGCCCCAGAAGTTCTTGCACCACCCTGATATCACCACCGCCCGCCAACACATGGGTGGCAAAAGAGTGGCGCAACGTGTGCGGGGAGATCAACCCTCCCAGATCGGCGCGATCGGCACGATCGCGCAGGATGAGCCACGCGTTTTGACGAGACAGCGCTCCCCCGCGCAACCCCAAAAATAGGGCTGGGGATGCTCGTTTCTGTTTTTTCACAAGACTTGGTCGAGCCCTCGTGAGGTAACTTTCGAGAGCCCTCCGCGCGTAGGAACCCACCGGCACAATGCGTTGTTTCTGCCCTTTCCCGGTGACACGAATGGCGTCAACCACGTGCCCGGAATCCCCCAGCACATCATCCACGCTCAAGGACAGGGCTTCGGAAATTCGTGCGCCGGTGGCGTACAGAAACTCGAGCAGTGCTCGATCACGTAACGCATGGGCGTCATCGCCGACCACGCTCTCCAAGAGCACCTGCACCTGCTCAATACTGAGTGCCTGGGGAAGCCTCACGGGCTTGGCAGGTGCGGGAATGCGGGTGCTGGGATCAGAGGAAACCACCGATTCTTCGACTAAAAATCGGTGGAAGTTTTTGATACTCGAAAGCTTCCTTGCCACGGTGGTGGCAGCCCCCTCTAGGGAATACACATACGAGCTCACCACCTCCGGGGTGACGGCTTCAGCCGTAGTGATTCCATGGGTTTCTAGGTGTTCCAGATAGCGGGCTAAATCACTGAGATACGCAGAAACCGTGTGGGGTGAGCGCCCAAGCTCTAACGTCACGTAGCGCACGTAGCGATTTGCCTCGCGCTCGAGTCCTGTGAGCGGCGTGGGTGCCTTAGCGTCGGGAAGCATACACGGCCAGCAACGCTGTTACGGATATCTGATTCGTCAACTCCCCGGATAACACAGCAGCGATGGCGGTGGACAGGGGAACAAAACGCTGCTCTAAGTCTGCTTCCTCACCGGTTCGGACATAGTCATGGGCGAGAGTGTGGAGCCCTGTGGCCAAGAAAATATGAGTGCTTTCGTTGGAGCCACCGGGTGTGGTGTTGAGCCGCGTCACGTGGGTCCACTGATCAGCTGCTAGATCCGCTTCTTCTACCAGTTCCCGTTGAGCGCAAATCAGCGGGTCTTCGCCGGGGATGTCGAGAAGCCCCGCAGGTATTTCCCAATCCAGTGCCCGTATGGCATGGCGATACTGGCGAATCATCATGACCTCGTCGTTATTGTTAAGCGCCACTATCGACACGGCGCCGGGATGATCGACAAAATCCCGCGTGAGCTCTTCACCATTGAGCTCAAAAGTTTCCCGCATCACATTCCATATCGCCCCTTTGTAGAGCGTTGCAGAGTGGCGAAGAGGGAGCGACTGAGGCTGATCAGCCAAGGAAAAAGGCTCAGACATCAGGTGTCCGAATCGCTCACGGCAAACAGCGCCGAGGAATCTTGGCGGATGAGAGCAGCCTCCACAAGCCCGGCGAACAGGGGGTGAGACCGGTTAGGCCTCGACCGCAGTTCAGGGTGAGCTTGGGTGGAGACATAGAAAGGGTGAACGCTTCTGGGAAGCTCAACAAATTCCACCAAGGAATCATCCGGCGACACCCCAGAAAAGACAAGACCGGCCTGACTGAGGACCTCACGGTACGTGTTATTTACCTCATAACGGTGCCTGTGGCGCTCGTGAACTACCTCACTGCCATAGAGTTCTGCGACCAAAGACCCGGGAGCAAGCTGTGCTTCATACAGCCCCAACCGCATCGTGCCCCCCATGTCACCCTCGCCGGACACAATGTCAATCTGTTCGGTCATGGTGGCAATCACCGGATCGGGAGCTTCCGGATCGAATTCGCTACTCGAGGCACCGGTTAAGCCCGCCATGTTCCTGGCGTACTCGATGACCATGCACTGGAGGCCCAGGCACAAACCCAACGTGGGAATATTGTTCTCCCGGCAATAGCGCAGGGCGCCCACTTTGCCTTCGATGCCACGAATACCGAAACCACCGGGGACGCACACCCCGTCGACGTCCTCGAGCGCTTTCTCCGCGCCTTCAGGAGTGTCACACTCATCGCTGGCAATCCACTTCAACTCCACCTTGGTCTGGTGGGAGAAACCACCAGAACGGATGGCTTCAATGACCGACAGATACGCATCGGGCAGGCCCACGTATTTGCCCACCACACCAATAGTGACGGTGTGGCGGGGGTGGTGAACCGCATCCATGAGGTCTTTCCACCCATCCCAGACCATCTCGCCGGCTTCCATTTCAAGAGCATCAATGATGTAGTCATCGAGATCTTGGCTGTGCAAAAGGGACGGGATGTCATAAATGCTGGCGACATCGACGGCGTTAACCACGGCCGCTTCATCGACATCGCACATCAGAGCAATCTTGCGCCGGTTTGCGCTCTCCACCGGCCGGTCACTGCGTAACACGAGGGCGTCGGGCTGAATTCCAATAGAGCGCAACATGGCCACAGAGTGTTGAGTGGGTTTCGTTTTTTGCTCGGAGGATGCGCCCATGAACGGGACCAAAGAGACGTGAACGAAAAACACGTTATCGCGCCCAAGTTCGTGTCGGACTTGGCGCGCAGCCTCAATAAACGGTTGGCTTTCAATGTCGCCCACCGTGCCGCCAATTTCGGTGATGATGACATCCGGGCGCGGTTCTTGGTGCGCCTGAAGCCGCATCCGTCTCTTGATTTCGTCCGTGATGTGAGGGATGACCTGAACAGTGTCACCCAAGTATTCCCCACGTCGCTCGCGCCCAATGACTTCCTGGTAGATCTGACCGGTCGTCACGTTGGCTGCTTGGGACAGGTTAATATCCAAAAAGCGTTCGTAGTGGCCGATATCTAAATCTGTTTCAGCACCATCATCGGTCACAAAAACTTCACCGTGTTGGAAAGGGTTCATCGTGCCGGGATCCACGTTGAGATAGGGATCAAGCTTTTGCATCACCACGTGAATTCCCCGGCCTGAGAGCAGGTTACCCAGCGACGCCGCGGTAAGACCTTTGCCCAGTGAGGACACAACCCCACCGGTCACAAAGATGTGTTTGGTGATATCGGACGGGGTGTTTTTCGAAGACGCCTTCACGGAATTCAACAATAACTGGTTAAGGGAGTCTCTCGTGAAGACTCACCGGGTGAGCTTCGTCCAAAAGCTCCCGTGCATGCGTCAAAGCGCTCTGGGAGTCTTCCATTCCCCCAAGCATGCGTGCCAGCTCGCGAAGCCGTTCCTCGCCTTCGAGTCGTGACACACTCGAGGTCGTAACCTGACCATCCGTGTCTTTCACCACACGCAAGTGGTTGTTCGCAAAAGCAGCCACCTGCGCTAAGTGCGTCACCACAATCACCTGTGAGGTTTGGGCCAACACACCAAGCCGTCGGCCAATTTCTAGGGCGCTCGCACCCCCCACACCAGCATCGACCTCGTCAAAAACAAACGTGGGGACCGGGTCGGTGGCAGCGATAACAACTTCTAACGCCAACATGACCCGGGAGAGCTCGCCGCCGGAAGCCCCCTTGCCCAGTGGTAAAGGATCCGCTCCGGGGTGCGCGGCAAGAAGGAGGAAAACCTGGTTTGCCCCGTGGGCTGAAAGCTCATCTTCGCGCGTCACCTTCGCGTGTAAGGTCGCGTTGGGCATCGCCAGAGCTTCGAGTTCCATCGTTACTGACTGCCCCAAGGTTGTGCCCGCAGCTTCACGCAAGCCGGTCACGATGTCCGCTTTATCCCACGCGAAGGTGAGCGCGTGCTCCACCTCGGCGTCGAGAGTTTCTAGACGCTCCGTGTCATTTTCTAACTCCCCAAGTCTGCTGCTGGAGCCTTCAAAAAGCTCGAGCACCTCGTCCAGGGTGGGGCCGTAGCGGCGCATCAGCGCCGTGATGGCTGCCAACCGCTCGTGGGTGTTTTCGAGCGAGCCCCCCACGCCGCTTTCAAGAGAGGTGAGATAGCCCGAGATTCCCACTGACACCTCAGACAGTTGAAAAGAGACGTCAGCAAGTTGAGAGCGCAGAGCATCCGCGGTGGAATCAAACCCCACCACCCGCTCCCACGATTTAAGAGCTTGGCCCACCAGGGACAACGCGTCCTTCGTGTCGTAGGCGGGTTCATCCGTGGACAGAGCTTGGGACGCAGACGCTGCGGCCTGGCGTAACTCTTCGGTGTTGGTGAGCCGATTCACCATTTCACTCAGTGCGGTGTCCTCGTTGGGTACCGGAGACACTGCGTCAATGTCTTCCACCGCCGCGCGCAGCTCAATCGCTTCCTGAGCTCGCGAATCCGCTTGAGTGCGCAGGGTGTCCCTGGTCTCTCGAAGCTCTTTATATCGAGAAAAGGCGAGGCGATAATCCTCCAAAGCGGTCTGGAGCATTTCACCAGCAAAACGATCGAGGGCTTCGCGCTGCGCGGTTTCTGATTTCAGTCGGACCTGGTCGCTTTGACCGTGCACCACGACAAGACTTTCAGCAAGCTCAGCGAGTGCGGACACAGGGGCAGTCCTGCCACCGACCAGAGCTCGAGAACGACCCTCCACCTGGACTTCCCTCGAGAGAACAAGCTCGTTGTCGTCGAGTGCCGCACCAAGTTCTCCGGCCCGTTCGAGAACCTCCGCGGAGCGATCTAAAGCGAACCGACCCTCCACCCAGGTAGAAGCCGCGCCCTGGCGCACCCGAGTCGTATCTGCGCGACGACCCAGCAGCAAACCCAGGGCTGTCACCACCATGGTTTTCCCCGCACCTGTTTCTCCCGTGAGCGCCGTAAGCCCGGGGCCCAGAGGTAAACGAGCCTCCCGGATGACACCGAGATTACTGATGGTCATTTCGTGAATCACGGCGACCTATTTCTCTGCCGGCCCGCGCCAGCCGGTGACGGGAAGCGAAAATTTTCGCACCAGCCGGTCCGTAAAAGGACCCGGATGAAGCCGCGCGAGGCGCACGGGTGTAGCACTCTTCGTCGCGACAACCCGTGAACCAGGATCAATATCCACGCCACGCCTGCCGTCGCACCACAGAACGGCAGGGGACGACGAGCGTTCTAAAAGTTCCACGGCCAGCACCGAATCAGGTCCGACAACCAGGGGTCGTGCGAACAACGCATGAGCGGAGAGAGGCACCATCAGCAGCGCTTCTACCCCCGGCCAGACGACAGGTCCACCGGCAGAGAACGAATACGCTGTCGAACCTGTAGGAGTCGCCATCACGACACCGTCGGCTCCAAAAGTCGAGAGTGGCCGACCATCGATTTCGAGTGCCACTTCGATCATGCGAGCGCGCGACGCCTTCTCGATGGTGGCCTCGTTGATAGCAAAAGTGTGGAAAACTTCTTCTTCTCCGTGAAGGACAACAACATCCAACACAAGTCGTTCATCGACGTCATATTCGCCCGCGAGCGCTCGGGAGACGGTCCACGCCAGGTCGTCACGTTCACTCTCCGCCAAAAAGCCGACATGACCGTGGTTAATTCCCAACAGCGGTGCGGTGGAGCCCCGGGTCAACTCGGCAGCTCCCAAAATTGTTCCATCGCCTCCCAGAACGATGGTCAGCTCAATATCTTCCAGAGAAACACCCTTACCAAGAGTGGCAGTAGCTCCGGGCACGTCCGCCCGAAGGGTATGACCCTTGGGCGCGATAATGGGAACCAGTCCTGCCGAACGCAACTGTTCACACACCTCAGCAGCGGCGAGAAGCGCGTCGCCTCTGCCTGCATGGGCAAGGACGAGCATGTGTCTTACATTCATGTCAGAAACCTCCAAGCTCAGGGTCGGTGAGGTGATGAATGCGCTCTCCCCATTCTGGCGGATTCTTCGAAGCCGTGGGTGTTAACAAACACAGGTATTCCCGATTGCCGAATTCACCGGTAATCGGTGACGCCATCATTGCCTCACACCCCAGCCCGAGGCCCTTGGCGCACTCCAGGATTTTTGTCAACGCTGTGGCGTGATCATGGGGATTAAGCGCAAGACCTCCCGAGATGTGTGTCCGCCCCACTTCGAATTGGGGTTTGACCAACACCACCCAGGATGCGCCCGCCCACACACCCACTGCAGGAGGGAGAACCTGGGTTAGCGAAATAAAACTCACATCGACCACAATCAGATCGATAACCGGTGCCCCGAGGGTGTCCCACCAGGAGAGGGACACGTCACGAATATTGATTCCCTCCAAAGAGACAACCCTGGGGTCTTGCCCAAGCCCAGGGTCCAATTGGTCGTGACCCACATCGACCGCAAAGACCTGCTTGGCCCCCGCCTCGAGGAGAACCTGGGTAAAACCCCCTGTGGAGGCGCCAATATCCACGCACCCAAAGCCATCAGCACTGATAGCCCACTCGTCCAATGCTGCTCGGAGTTTATGCGCACCGCGCCCCACGTAGTCTTCGCCACCGGAGAGTGTCACCTCGTCCAGAAGGGTCACTTGTCGCGAAGCTTTGTGGGCTGGTGCACCATTGACGGCCACATCACCCTGGGCGATACGGCGTTGGGCTTTAGTGCGTGAGGGAACGAGTCCTCGCGCAACGAGAGCGCTGTCGAGTCTCTGCGCGTCACTCACGCGGAGTTGGAGGAATCCAGTGCCGCCCGCATCTGCTCGTAGAGCTCCCCGAGGGCGACAACACGTTGCTCGAGAGGCAACGCTGCAACCTCTTCGAGCTGCTGCGCCACCTCGTTAGGGCTGTCGATGTCCATAGCTACGAATATATCTGGGGATCCACATCAAGGCCAAAGATTTTCAACCCAGAGTCGTGGACAATAGCCGCTCCCGCTCGAACCAAATCGATCATAGATCCAGGGCGGGCAACGCGAATGACATTTTCTTTCCGTCGCACCACCGCGCGCCCCACAGCAACCGTGTGGACGCCATCGGCGTCAATACTCCGCACCGTTTCAGGGTAGGGCTTGTGCAGTTGCCTCAAATCTTCAAAGATAAAGTCGGGTCGCATACTCGCATCACTTGCCAGCAGCGTTTTTGCCGAATCGATTCCTGTCAGGACCAGAGCTGAGGACATTCCCGCTCGTCTGGCTCCCAGAATGTCGGTGTCGAGGCGGTCTCCAATCATGAGCGCTCCTCGCAGGGGCTTAAAGCGCTCGAGGGCGACATCAAAGATTTCTTTCTCGGGTTTTCCTGCAAAGGTCGCTAGCCGTCCCACCGCAAGATGCACAGCGGATACCAATGCACCATTACCTGGCGCTACACCTCCACCGACGGGGATCGTCCAGTCTGTGTTGGTCGCAATCCAGGGCAATGTTTCCACCCGCTGTAGGGCAAACGACGCTTGTGCGAGCTGTTCCCACCCAACGCTGGGGGCAAAGCCTTGGACTACCGCGGCAGGTTTGTCATCTGCTTGAGTCGTGACGACAAATCCCGCATTTCGTACCTCTTCGATGAGCCCCCGTCCCCCCACAACAAGAATGGTCGAACCCGCCGGGACAGCGCGCGCCAGAACTCGGATAGCGGCCTGTGGAGAAGTAACGACATCCTCGGGCTTGACGCTCAGCCCGTAACTTGCAATCTGCTGCGCTACTTCACCCGGAGTTCTCGCTGCATTATTGGTGACATAGCCAACGCGCGTGGTCTTGGCTGCTTTTCGCAACGACTCCACAGCGTGGGTGATCGGTAGTGCGCCCCGGTACAGCACCCCGTCTAAGTCGGCTAGGACAACGTCGACACCTTCGAGGGGTGTGGTTTGCGTCACTGGTCCTCCGTTTCGGGCATTTCTACCACCACCATTTCGTCCAGGTCGCCACCAGAGGCTTCGCGGAGCGCGGTGGCGGCGATGTTTGCCCGCCTACCCCACACCGCTGCTTCTTCCTCGCGGCCCAATTCCTGAAGCACAGCGGCATAAGAATCGAAGAGTGCAGGGGAATACTGAAAGGCCACATCTGGATCAAGTTGAGGAATTTCAAGCTCACCCAGCGCGAGCTCTGGTTTTCCCATATCCAGCCGGGCTCCCGAGCGGGCGATTGCCAGCTCGACCTGGACAGCGGTGGACAGCGACGCCCGGGAAACTTCCCCGGCTAGCTCCAATGCTTTATCGGGGCGCCCTAAACCCCGCTCACAATCCACCATGAGGGGAAGCTGGTCATCCACACCCGATAAACGACGATATGTGCGCAGCTCACGAAGAGCCAAAGCAAAATCACCCAGCAGATAGGCCGTAATTCCGACAGTTTCGCGCACGACGGGAATCCTGCCTGCCCTTCGCGCTGCTGCGAGAGCGTGTTTATGCGCGCGCTCAGGGTCATCATCGATGACGCGCGACGCCATCACCAAATGCCCGGCAACCCACTCAGCGTTTTCCTTCGTCAATGCTTTGAGCTCTCGCCAGGCTCCACGCTCCAATTCTGAGGTCGTTACATCATCGTCGACCAGTGGGTCGTCGTGCCGCGGAGCATCATCTCGGGGAACATCGGGGCGCTGGGGCCTGTCTCGATCGACCCCACCACGCCCATTGCGGTCGCCCGCGCGATCCCCGCCGGGCCCGCCACCGGGCCGCTGGCCGCGCGAAGGTCCGCCGGAACGTCGGTTAGTGGCCGGGTTCCCACCACGCGGGCGCTGAGGTTGATCGGATGTCATGATTCTCGATTCTGTCATTAACGCAAAAGGGCCACCCCTGAGGGTGGCCCTTTCACAAATAAGTCCGGCGGTGTCCTACTCTCCCACGAGGTCCCCCTCGCAGTACCATCGGCGCAGAAGGTCTTAGCTTCCGGGTTCGGAATGTAACCGGGCGTTTCCCCTTCGCTATGGCCGCCGAAACACTATTGATTTTTCAGTCTGAGGATCGCCAGCCGAAGCTGGCGATCAATCGGTTCTCGACCGTTAATCGAGAACCACAAAGTGGACGCGAGCACCACTCATGTGGTGTCAAGTTATCGGCTTATTAGTACCGGTCAGCTCCATGGGTCTTTAGTCCCCACTTCCACATCCGGCCTATCAACCCAGTAGTCTACTGGGAGCCTCTCGCCCCGAAGGGCATGGAAGTCTCATCTCGAGGCCGGCTTCCCGCTTAGATGCTTTCAGCGGTTATCCATCCCGAACGTAGCTAATCAGCGGTGCCCTTGGCAGGACAACTGACACACCAGAGGTTCGTCCAACCCGGTCCTCTCGTACTAGGGTCAGATCCTCTCAAACTTCCAACGCGCGCAGCGGATAGGGACCGAACTGTCTCACGACGTTCTAAACCCAGCTCGCGTACCGCTTTAATGGGCGAACAGCCCAACCCTTGGGACCTACTCCAGCCCCAGGATGCGACGAGCCGACATCGAGGTGCCAAACCATGCCGTCGATATGGACTCTTGGGCAAGATCAGCCTGTTATCCCCGAGGTACCTTTTATCCGTTGAGCGACAGCGCTTCCACAAGCCACTGCCGGATCACTAGTCCCGACTTTCGTCCCTGCTCGACCTGTCAGTCTCACAGTCAAGCTCCCTTGTGCACTTACACTCGCCACCTGATTGCCAACCAGGCTGAGGGAACCTTTGGGCGCCTCCGTTACTTTTTGGGAGGCAACCGCCCCAGTTAAACTACCCACCATGCACTGTCCCTGAACCGGATTACGGTTCGAAGTTAGATATCCAGAGTGACCAGAGTGGTATTTCAACAATGACTCCACAAACACTGGCGTGTCCGCTTCAAAGTCTCCCACCTATCCTACACAAGCCACACCGAACACCAATACAAAGCTGTAGTAAAGGTCACGGGGTCTTTCCGTCCTGCTGCGCGTAACGAGCATCTTTACTCGTAGTGCAATTTCGCCGAGTTCGCGGTTGAGACAGCTGGGAAGTCGTTACTCCATTCGTGCAGGTCGGAACTTACCCGACAAGGAATTTCGCTACCTTAGGATGGTTATAGTTACCACCGCCGTTTACTGGGGCTTAAATTCGCAGCTTCGCACAAGTGCTAACCGCTCCTCTTAACCTTCCAGCACCGGGCAGGAGTCAGTCCGTATACATCGTCTTGCGACTTAGCACGGACCTGTGTTTTTAGTAAACAGTCGCTTCCCACTGGTCTCTGCGGCCTTCAGGGCTCTGGGAGTAAATCCCTTCACCGATCCGGCCCCCCTTCTCCCGAAGTTACGGGGGCATTTTGCCGAGTTCCTTAACCACGATTCGCTCGATCTCCTTAGTATTCTCTACCTGACCACCTGAGTCGGTTTGGGGTACGGGCAGCTTGAACCTCGCGTCGATGCTTTTCTTGGCAGCATAGGATCACTGATTTCCCCCGTGAGGGGTACGCGTCGGATCTCAGGCTATGTGAGGAACGGATTTGCCTATCCCTCGCCCTACTTCCTTACACCGGGACAACCATCGCCCGGCTCAGCTACCTTCCTGCGTCACACCTGTTAATACGCTAGCCGCACCAGCATAGGGTCGAGCGCTAGCTCTCGATCCTCACCCCTAAGGGATTAGAAAGAGAATTCGGACTCTTAGCATTACTGGTTTAGCTCTTGCGGTTCTTCGCCGGTACGGGAATATCAACCCGTTGTCCATCGACTACGCCTGTCGGCCTCGTCTTAGGTCCCGACTTACCCAGGGCGGATTAGCCTGGCCCTGGAACCCTTGGTCTTCCGGAGGACGGGTTTCTCACCCGTCTTTCGCTACTCATGCCTGCATTCTCACTCGTGTGGCGTCCACGGCTGGATCACTCCGCCGCTTCACTCGCCACACGACGCTCTCCTACCCATTCACACGGCTGGACCACGAAGGCCTACCTATAGTTTGAATGCTACGACTTCGGTGGTGTGCTTGAGCCCCGTTACATTGTCGGCGCCGAATCACTTGACCAGTGAGCTATTACGCACTCTTTCAAGGGTGGCTGCTTCTAAGCCAACCTCCTGGTTGTCTATGCAACTCGACATCCTTTCCCACTTAGCACACGCTTTGGGACCTTAGTCGGTAGTCTGGGTTGTTTCCCTCTCGACGATGAAGCTTATCCCCCACCGTCTCACTGCTGCGCTCTTACTTACCGGCATTCGGAGTTTGGCTGACGTCAGTAACCTTTTAGGGCCCATTGGCCATCCAGTAGCTCTACCTCCGGTAAGAAACACGCAACGCTGCACCTAAATGCATTTCGGAGAGAACCAGCTATCACGAAGTTTGATTGGCCTTTCACCCCTATCCACAGCTCATCCCCTCGGTTTTCAACCCAAGTGGGTTCGGTCCTCCACGACGTCTTACCGTCGCTTCAACCTGGCCATGGATAGATCACTTCGCTTCGGGTCTAGGACATGCGACTGAATCGCCCTATTCAGACTCGCTTTCGCTACGGCTACCCCTCACGGGTTAACCTCGCCACATATCGCTAACTCGCAGGCTCATTCTTCAAAAGGCACGCTGTCACCCCAACATGGAGGCTCCAACGGATTGTAAGCAAACGGTTTCAGGTTCTATTTCACTCCCCTCCCGGGGTACTTTTCACCTTTCCCTCACGGTACTTGTCCGCTATCGGTCATCTGGGAGTATTTAGGCTTACCAGGTGGTCCTGGCGGATTCACACGGGATTTCTCGGGCCCCGTGATACTTGGGATCCTCTTCACGTCAGTGCTGCATTTCGACTACGGGGCTGGCACCCTCTGTGGCTGGCCTTTCAAGACCATTCGTCTATACAACAACTATCCGTGTGGTCTTCGGCAGAAGACCGTAAGAGTCCCACAACCCCGACCATGCAACGCCTGCCGGCTATCACACATGATCGGTTTGGCCTGTTCCGGTTTCGCTCGCCACTACTACCGGAATCACTGTTGTTTTCTCTTCCTGTGGGTACTGAGATGTTTCACTTCCCCACGTTCCCTCTACCCGCCCTATATATTCAGGCGGGAGTCACTGGGTAGCACAAGGCTCCCAGCGGGGTTCCCCCATTCGGACACCCTCGGATCAAAGCTCGCTTATCAGCTCCCCGAGGCTTATCGCAGATTGCTACGTCCTTCTTCGGCTCCAGATGCCAAGGCATCCACCGTTTGCTCTTAGAAACTTGACTACATGAGTATGAATCGATCGTGACGCCACTAATGACGTCAGATTGACCAATGATCTATTTATATCTAGATCTGTAGAATGACACCATAAATGGTGCCTTCTAAGATGCTCGCGTCCACTGTGTAGTTCTCAATTTACGGGCGGTAGCAGATCGGGCACAGGAAACAACCTGATTCCTCTCTGGTCCGACTGAGGCCGGCACATCGTTAGACGATGTTCCCGGTCCCTCAGGACCCAACAGTGTGCAGGTAGTGCTAGTGAGCTAGGCAGCGCGTTCCTTGCCCCGAGGGGCTGTACTTGCGTTACTTGGCTGTTAACACCACCAAAGTCAATGTTCCACCCATGAGCAACCACCTCAGAACGTATGTCTGAGTTGTGGCTCTGGGACACCCCGAGGGATGTCCTTGTGCTCCTTAGAAAGGAGGTGATCCAGCCGCACCTTCCGGTACGGCTACCTTGTTACGACTTAGTCCTAATCACCGATCCCACCTTCGACAGCTCCCTCCAAAAGGTTGGGCCACCGGCTTCGGGTGTTACCGACTTTCATGACTTGACGGGCGGTGTGTACAAGGCCCGGGAACGTATTCACCGCAACGTTGCTGATTTGCGATTACTAGCGACTCCAACTTCATGGGGTCGAGTTGCAGACCCCAATCCGAACTGAGACCGGCTTTGTGGGATTCGCTCCACCTTGCGGTATTGCAGCCCTCTGTACCGGCCATTGTAGCATGCGTGAAGCCCAAGACATAAGGGGCATGATGATTTGACGTCATCCCCACCTTCCTCCGAGTTAACCCCGGCAGTCTCCCATGAGTTCCCACCATTACGTGCTGGCAACATAGGACGAGGGTTGCGCTCGTTGCGGGACTTAACCCAACATCTCACGACACGAGCTGACGACAACCATGCACCACCTGTATAGAGACCTTGCGGGGAGTGTATTTCTACACTTTTCCTCTATATGTCAAGCCTTGGTAAGGTTCTTCGCGTTGCATCGAATTAATCCGCATGCTCCGCCGCTTGTGCGGGCCCCCGTCAATTCCTTTGAGTTTTAGCCTTGCGGCCGTACTCCCCAGGCGGGGAACTTAATGCGTTAGCTGCGACACAGAAACCGTGGAACGGTCCCTACATCTAGTTCCCACCGTTTACGGCGTGGACTACCAGGGTATCTAATCCTGTTCGCTCCCCACGCTTTCGCTCCTCAGCGTCAGTTACGGCCCAGAGATCTGCCTTCGCCATTGGTGTTCCTCCTGATATCTGCGCATTCCACCGCTACACCAGGAATTCCAATCTCCCCTACCGCACTCTAGTTTGCCCGTACCCACTGCAGGTCCGAGGTTGAGCCTCGGATTTTCACAGCAGACGCGACAAACCGCCTACGAGCTCTTTACGCCCAATAATTCCGGACAACGCTTGCACCCTACGTATTACCGCGGCTGCTGGCACGTAGTTAGCCGGTGCTTTTTCTGCAGGTACTGTCACTTTCGCTTCTTCCCTGCTAAAAGAGGTTTACAACCCGAAGGCCTTCGTCCCTCACGCGGCGTTGCTGCATCAGGCTTTCGCCCATTGTGCAATATTCCCCACTGCTGCCTCCCGTAGGAGTCTGGGCCGTGTCTCAGTCCCAGTGTGGCCGGTCACCCTCTCAGGCCGGCTACCCGTCGTCGCCTTGGTGAGCCATTACCTCACCAACAAGCTGATAGGCCGCGAGCTCATCCCTGACCAAAGTTCTTTCCAGCTAGTGACCATGCGGTTCTAGCTCGTATCCGGTATTAGACGTCGTTTCCAACGCTTATCCCAGAGTCAGGGGCAGATTGCTCACGTGTTACTCACCCGTTCGCCACTAATCGAGCGGGAGCAAGCTCCCACTGTCATCGTTCGACTTGCATGTGTTAAGCACGCCGCCAGCGTTCGTCCTGAGCCAGGATCAAACTCTCCGTTATTAGCTTGTTAGCCGGTATTGCTACCGACACACTTGCTGCCGAATGCGCGAGCATTCAGGCGAGTTTGTTCTGACTAAATGACTTGTCTACTGACTTGTCCATCTAATCCAAAGGAATCTCTGTGGCGGAATTGCTTCCACCACGGAGGTTATATTTGGCATTGACTTAGTGCACACTGTTGAGTTCTCAAGGATCGGGCGCCGCTGACTCCGTGTCTCGTTACCGAGAGGGCGTCGGACGTCTTTCCAGTTCTTGCACCCGGCGCAGCTTTCTGTGTCTAAGACCAATCCGCTCTGGAAGGAACGTTTTGGGCCGACGCTGTGAAGCGCTAGGTCTGTCACTCTAGTACTACTTCTTCCCCACAGCAAGTGGAGATTTTCGTACTAGATGAAGTTCCGATTGAGGCTGAGAGAGCACGCTGGCCCTGCCATCCTTTGTGGTGACAACTTGATAACTATAGGGTGCCGGCGGGGGTGAACCAAATGCCTGCTATCCCGGGCGTGTCGCGCCTCGCAAGCGGGGCCGCCGCCCCTAAATCGCGCTCACAATTGGGCCCAACATCGGGGTAAGGCTGCTGCGCCAACGCTAATCAGGAGTAGAACAGGCCAGCAAGGGTTTTCTTACCCCTCTTCAACAGCAGCCCCGCGGCTAAAGGAGACCTCGCCTCCCCCACCATCTCCGTCTCCCCCAACACGGACTCGTTGTTAATGCTCACCCCACCTTGAGAGATGGCCCGGCGCGCTTCGGAAACGCTCGAGCACAGACCCGTCGCAACGAGCGCCTCAGCGACGGTTGTTTGGGGGCTGACCGTGGCGTGGGGAAGTTCTCGCAAGGCCCCCTCAAACGTTGCCGGATCGAGCCCGTCCACATGTCCTTTGCCAAAAAGCGCTTCGGACGCTGCCTTGACTGCGCTGCACTGTTCACCTCCGTGAACCAAAGTGGTGACATCCTCGGCCAACCGCTTTTGCGCTGCTCGAAGGTGGGGGGCCTCGTCGCGTTGCTGTTCGAGGAGATCAATATCTTCGCGTGAGAGAAAAGTGAACACCTTGAGTCGACTAATCACGTCGCGATCGTCCGTATTGAGCCAAAACTGATACAGAGCGAACGCGCTGGTGAGGTCTTTGTCCAGCCACACAGCGTTACCTTCAGATTTTCCAAACTT
>Ga0209390_10006672_pt1 | contig 15320 bp, 11 predicted proteins | sample BON01_FD_187212 | JGI IMG/M metagenome (GOLD analysis project Ga0209390, IMG submission 187212) | Freshwater microbial communities from Lake Bonney liftoff mats and glacier meltwater in Antarctica - BON-01 (SPAdes) (version 2) | ecosystem: Environmental > Aquatic > Freshwater > Ice > Glacier... | reverse complement strand
ATGATGTGAATATAGCTCTAAACCTATTGTTAGAAGAGGCACCCTATCGGCAAATGCGCATGAGGGGTGTTGCGCACAACTTCGCCCTTGACGCGAGGCGCGTCTATGTGTAAATTACATTTATTATGCGTACACACATGTTGGTCAGGTACCGATTTCATCGCAACTCTATGAACTCACAAAAGCACACCATTCCCAACACGCAGCAGTGACATACGAGTATTCCTACTTTCGGTGAAACTCGGATTCGTGCCTGACCGGTGGCGGGTGCATCTGTTGACCAATGAGGCCGATCGGGCAATGCGCTCCGTCAAGAGCGAACTTCGAGTTTTCAGTTCACGCTTAGCATCGCCGTCGGACCCACACAGACAACAAAAACTCGTATATATATATATATTATATATAATTTTTAATAAATAAAAAATAAAAAAATATGTATGAATGTATGTAATGTATGTAATATATCGTGCATACATACGCATACGGATACGGATACGTATATGTATACCGTATACAGTAACAGTAAACGATGTGTTAATCAATATCAATATCAATATAAACTATGAATACGACAAAAACACAGAGCACACGGATGAATATGATATACTATGAATCACGCATGCCCCCCGCCCCACACACACACATATACACAAGGCCCCTTCCCCGGCCGTCGGTGCTGGGGCGCCGTCGGCAACGCACGACGCCCCCGCTGCAGAGGAGAAAGAGCAGAGTGCATACTACACACACGGAGTGTGTTGACGGCGCGGAGACTTATAGCGCCGCCTAACTGTAGCTCCGTGTGCGTCCGTGCCGTTGCCAGCCTGCGCCGCGCCCACCTCGCGAGTGGGTGCTTCCGCGTGAATACGGCCTTAATATTAGATGTCGTCATAGTAGAACTTCTTCTCGACGCGGATGATGCGCGCCTCGGCGGCGGGCGGCAGCTCGCCCTCGGCGTCCACCATCATCTTGACGAGGCCCACCGCGGCGGCCGTGTGCTTAGTGAAGGCGGCCACGTCGAGCTTGCATAGGCAGCCGGGGCGCTCGTCGGGCGCCACCTCGGGGAAGTTGTCGAAGTCGGTGGTGTCGAAAGCCGCTTGGCAGACGTCCGAGACACCGATGAAGGCCAGCGAGATGGAGAGGTGTTTGAACTTACGCAGCGTGTCGTACGTCACCTGGCGAGGATACAGGGGGGGGGCACGGATTAGGGGTCGAGAAGATGGCGGACTGGAGGCTGCTCCACACTGATGATGGAACTGGCCATCCGGGTTAAGGTTACGCTCCGGACCTCAGATCCAAAGCGCAACAGTACCCCACGCTAAGGCCCCGCAGCCACACGCAGGCCAGCCCACGCGCTCTGGTCTCCGCAGACGCCGGCAGCCGCGTTAGGCCTCACACGGTCCGTGTTGCAACCAGCCGGGTTCAAGTGGCGGCTCACCTTGTCGCCGTCGAGAGTCTCCATGACTTGCGAGTAGACGTCCTGCAAGTCCTCGAGGTAGACCTCTAGGAAGAGGTGGCGCGTCTTGGTCGACATCTCGGAGAGCAGTGTCGGGTTGAGCTGAGTCAACTCGAAGAGCTCCTCGTCGCCCTGCGCAGGCAGAAGGTAGTGAGTGTGCGCCAAACGTATCCGGCACTGCGGGCGGCGGACGCCTCGGGCGCGCACGGTGGGAGAGTGAGGGTGGCGCAGGCGGAGCGGGGCAGATGCGGCCCCACAGCACCAGGGAAGGATGGCGCGTACAGAACCGGGCGTGGCTATTCCAGGAGCGAAACGCACCGACGGGACACCGTCGAGCGAGAGCTGGACCTTGCGGACCGGCCGGGTGGGCCACTCGCCGCCCATAAAGGTGGCAATCTCGTACGCGAGCGCCTTAGGGTCCTTGGACTTCCAGTTCTCGTCCGCCTCAGGGCCGAGATCCTCTTCCTTCTTTACGCGGCCCATGGCGGTCCCGGCGCGCTGTGAGGTGGCCGGCTGGAACCTGAGAGCGGGTGTGGCGCCGAGGGTCACAGCGGGGCTCGGGGCCTTGTAGGGCACGCCACGCCGGCGTCTCTCAAACTCCCGCGCCCCGCCCTGCCTACAGTGTCCACGGCGGCGGTTTTTCGGACAACCTGCGAAGAGCAGCGCGGACTGCAACAAATACCGCGGGGGGGAAGCTAACTTAGGCCTGTCAGAACCCCCTTCCGGTATTTGGTCGCTGTTCAAACGGACGGCAGCGAGAGTTGGTCTTCGATGGCGGACGCTGACACCTTCCCGATGGAAGAAATGCCACGCCGGAAACTGAGCTTCTCGGACAGCGACGGGCTCGGCACGTCGAGCAACTCCGCGCCCGAGCGCATGCGCGCGTATGTGCGGCTGCGGCCGCTGACTGGCGACGTGGCGCTCTCGTCTATCCAGACGACCGACACCGACTGCACAATCTCGATCCCCAAGGCGTCGGCGCAGGGCGTCGGCTCCATCGAGGAGCACGCCTTTACGTTCGACGGCGTCTTCGGGCCCGAGGCGACGCAGACCGCTGTCTACGAGTCGGTGATGCGGCCGCAGGTGCAGGCGCTGCTGGAGGGGCGCGACACGCTCACGTTCGCCTACGGGATCACCAACGCCGGCAAGACGTACACGGTGCAGGGCAAGCCGGAGCCGGATCAACGCGGCGTGCTTCCGCGCGCGCTCGCCTCCATCTTTGAGGCGCTGGAGGAGCTCAAGCGGGGGACCGCGGCAGGCGTTGCGGCGGGCGCGGACCCGTCGTCGGCGTACGACGTGCGCGCCTCCTTTCTCGAGGTGTACGGGTCGGAGGCGCACGATCTGCTCGCGCCGGCGGAGAAGGGGGGAGCGGGCAGCTCGTGGTGGAACGGCGGCGGGCAGCGCCGCGCGCTGCGGATCAAGGAGGCCAACGGCAAGGTGTCTGTCGAGGGGCTCAAGGAGGTGGAGCTGCCCGACCTGGCGACCGCCATCGGCGCGGTCGAGATTGGCTGGTCCAACCGGAGCGCCGCCAACAACGGTATCAACGACGTCTCGTCGCGGTCGCACGCGGTGCTCTGCCTCAAGCTGCGCGTGACGCCGCGGGGCGGCGCCAAGCCAAAGGAGACGCGGCTCATCGTGGTGGACCTCGCTGGCGCCGAGAAGCAAAAGATGACCCAGTCGACGGGCGAGCGGCTCAACGAGGCCAACGCGATCAACAAGGACCTGATGGTGCTCGGCCACTGCCTGCGCGACCTGCGCTGGAACCAGGGCCACCCGCGCGGCACGCAGCGCGTCCCGCCCTTCCGCAACTCGCGCATCACGATGCTCTTCCGCGACTTCCTCGGCGGCATGGGCCAGACCGTGGTCGTCGCCGCGCTCAACCCGCGCGCCGCCGACGCGCAATCGACGCTCGAGACGCTGCGCTTCGCCTCCGTCGCGCAGCAGATCAAGACGCGCGCCGCGCCCGCCGCGCCGCCGCCCGCCGCCGCGCGCCAGGCCTCGCGCAAGAAGGCGGCGCGCGGCTCGTCGCACGACGAGACGTCGCACTCGGACTCGCAGCGCGAGTCGGAGGAGTACGCCGCGCCCGCCTACGGCTCGAACGAGCACGCGCTGTGCGAGCAGGTGATCGCGCTGCAGGAGCGGCTGCAGGCGGTGGAGGTGGAGCGGATGGGCGACGAGCGGCGGATCCGCGAGGAGGTGTCGGCCGAGATGCAGAAGCACATCGAGGAGACGGAGCACGAGATGAGCGCGCGGCTGGACGAAGCGCTCTTCTCGACCGAGGAGGCCTACCACAAGAAGCTGCTGCTCGTCAAGCAGGCGCAGCAGAACAACAGCTCGGCCGCCACCGCGCAGGCGCACGAGGAGATGATGCAGATGCAGCGCCTCTCGCAGCGGCGCGAGGCCGAGACCATCTCGCGCATCAACTCGGCCAACGCGCAGCTCGAGGCGTCCGCCAGCGAGGTGGCGCGGCTGCGCAAAGAGCTCGCCTCGCTCAAGGCGGGCGCCCCGTCGCGCGGCTCGAGCGCCGCGCTCGACGAGGCGCGCTCCGAGATCGCCGAGCTCGAGCTGCAGGTGCGAGACGCGGCAGAGGCACGCAAGTTCTGCGAGGCGAGCCGCGCTGAGGCGGAGGCGGCGGCCGACGAGGCGCGCGCGGCGGGCGCCAAGGCGGCGGCCAAGGCCGCGGCGGCCGAGGGGCAGATGGTGACGCTCAAGGAGAGCCTTGCCACGAGCCAGGCGGCGCGCGACGAGGCTGAGTCGCGGCGCGCTGCGGAGGAGGCCAAGGCGGACGGGCTCATGGCAAGGCTCGCAGCAGAGGTGGAGCAGGTGGCGGCGCTCACAGCCAAAGTGGCAGCCCTGCGCTCCACCGCCGCGCCGGCCGCGCCGCAGCCCATCCCGCAGCCGCCGGCGCTGGCGGTGCGCGACTCCGGAGACCTGAGCGCGCGCATCCTCTCTCCCAAGCGCGGCATCGAGGCGGCCATCAACCGGATCGCGCCGGATCCGGCCTGCTACGGCGGCGAGTCTCCCGCCAAGAAGGCGCGCGGGGGCGCGCGCGGAAAGTCGGCGCTGGCCAAGGTTGTGGTAGAGGCGCCGGCCGTGGTCGAGGTGCCGGCCGTGGTGGACGAGGTGGAGGTTGAGGTTGAGGAGGAGGAGGAGGAGGAGGAGGAGGCGGAGGAAGAGGAGGAGGGGGTGGAAGAGGAAGAGGAGGCGGAGGAGGAGGAGGAGGTGGATGAGGTGGAGGTGGAGGTTGAGGTGGAGGAGGAGGACGAGGCGCCGGGCTCGCTCAAGCAGGTGAGCAAGCCGAGCAAGCTCAAGGCGCTGCGCAACCCCTTCAAGAGCGCCAAGCCCAGCCACGAGATGGGCCCGCCCGCGCCGCCGGCCGCCAAGAAGGCGACCAAGCTGCCCGAGCCCACGCCGGTATCGAGGCGGACGCGCTCCTCGCAGCGCGTCAGAATGGCCTAGATAGATAGATCACTATATATATATAACGATAACGATGTATAATATATATATATATATACATATACATATGTGTGTATATATATATAAATGTATATATATATATATATATATATATATATATATATATATATATATATATATATATATATATATATATACACACACACATATATATACATATATATATACATATATATATATATACATATATATATACATACCTATGAGGCCCTTTGCGTGCTGACCCAGTGGCGTGCAGCATCCAGCACGAGACCCGTGCCCCCGTCGTTGGAGTGCATCCTCCGATGCGCGAGCGACGACGCCATATTTGGCGGGTGAGATGCACTATGTGTGGTGCGGGCAGGAGCACGCACCCGGCGCCCGGCCAACTCGTCAGGGCCCAGGGCCCCCTACCAGCCTCCCGTCTGTCTCTTAGTCTCTGTTCTTTGTGCTTTTGTGTGTGTGTTTCTCTGGTGAGAGGACCGGCATGATGGCGCCGCTTGTCGTGAAGTCGTGCAGCTCTCTGCAGCTCACACATGAATGCAAAATGCATGAATGCTGAATGCGAATTAATCCCGTACGTACGTTGCACACACAGTGTGGTCGCAACACTCAGCACCCTTTGCTTGGGTTATAATTATTAGTAAATAGTGTTATTGTATAATGTATAATGTAATAGTAATTATAACCCGCCGATATTATTTGATATTGAATAATATTGAATAAATATGATATTGATAATGATAATATTATTTTGGGTTAACCCTAACCCATATTTTTTTCTATTTCGTCGCCAGGTCACGCCCACAACTACTGTATCTCCGGTGTCGTTAGAATACAGTCTAGAGCTCTATGAAAGATATAGATATAATATATGTGCTATGTGCTAAGTTAGTCGTGCTAAGCAGAATACAGAATACATGAGAGAGAATGAGAATGTCGCGCGGCCGCAGATTGAAAAATGGCGCGTTGTTGCCGCCGCGGAGCGCGGAACGGCTATGAAACGCTAAGAGATGGCGCGTTGGGCTATATGGGGACACATTTCTTGATGCCCGATATCTATTAAATACTATTAATTATACTGCTGTATAGCACCCTGTACTGTGCTAGCAAATTCATCCTCCCTTCGATGATGATGATCCTTCGATGATGATGTTTGCCCCCGAGAGACAGCTCCCCACATCAGGACAGCACGGGCCAGCCCCCAGCGGCACACCGCCGCCGGCACAGCCGCACAGCCGCCCCCACCACCGCAGACCGCAGACACGGGAAACACAGTCCCACAGCTAGCGCGCCAACCCCACTCAAACGGCCTATGCTCACCCCCGAAGGAGAGCCCAGGCCCAGGGTCAGCGCTTAGGCACGTGGACGCTGGTCCGTCCACAAAAGGCGCCGTCGGCGGATAGTACCCAGTGGTACCGCAAGATCGGCACCTCAACAATCACCGTCCTAGATCTAGATCTCTTCTCTCTCACCCCCCGCCCGGTATTCCGTTTATTTTGGGCCACGCGCGCGCCAACTTTGTTCGCAAAACGTGTTTGCGGCTTCATGGTGCTGCCGCTCGCTCCTGGGTGGGAGGAGGTCAGGGACGAAAACACCGGCGGCGTCTACTACTGGAATACCACCACAGACGCCACCGCTTGGGAGCGCCCTACCGCCCAGCCTCCACCGCCGCCGCAGCAGCAGCAGGGCGGCGCACCGAGCGGCAGCCGCGCCTACTCAGCTGCCTCCGTCTTTACGAGCGAAGAGCTCGGCGGCGACGTGGGCGACTGGATGCGCAAGAACGAGGTGGTCATTTCTGCCGGCTGCCCGGCTCCGCTGACGACGTTTGAAGCGGCGCGGTGAGCCAGCTGTAGCCCGGGAGCGTGTGGCGCCCGAAGCTTTTCATCTCACCGCATCCTCCGGGTGGCGCCTGAGGCTTTTAAGCTCACCGCATCCTTCGGCTATTGCGCGCAGGCTTCCGCCGTCGGTCATGGCGGAGATCGTCAAGTCGGGCTTCCCCAGCCCGTCGCCGATCCAGGCGGCGTCGTGGGCCCCGGCGCTGCAGGGGCGCGATGTCGTCGGAATCGCCAAGACTGGCTCGGGCAAGACCCTCGGCTTCCTCCTTCCCGCCTTTGTTCGGATCCTCGCGGAACGCCGCAACGTACGCAGGCCGTCTCCCCTCCCCGCTCTCGCCGGCTCTCCCGGCGCTCCCCCCTCCTCACCCCTCCTTCCGCCCTCCCGCCGCAGATGTCGCAGGGCCCGACGACGCTGGTGATGGCGCCGACGCGCGAGCTCGCTACCCAGATCCAAGTGGAGTGCGACAAGTTCGGCCGCACCTCCGGCATGCGCTCCGTCTGCCTCTACGGCGGCGCGCCAAAGGGCGGCCAGCTCTCGGAGCTGCGGCGTGGCGTCTACATCATCATCTGCACGCCCGGCCGACTCAACGACTTCCTCGAGGTGCGGACAGAACCCCAGCCCCTCGCCGTCTCTGACGCAATCCGCCATTCTTCAACGCAGGCGCTTCCCCTTCCGCCCCATCTCTAACGCAAACGCGCCATTCTCTGACGCAAACCCCTCCCTCTTGTACAGGTGAGGACCGCCAGACCCCCGTCTATAACGCAACCGCGTTTTTCTCCAGGCTGGGCAGGTGCGTCTTGGCCACGTCTATGACGCAACTGCGCCATTCGTTGTACTAGGAACGTAGCTACTTGTCCACCCTTCTTTGTTGACTTGCTGCTAGATCTTTCAGCCTGGAGCCCTCTTTGTACGCTAGATATTAAGCCTGGCGCCCTCTCTTCACATTGCGCCCCCCCCTCTCTGGTCCAGGCTGGGCAGGTGCGGCTGGGCCAGGTCTCGTACGTGGTGATGGATGAAGCCGACCGGATGCTCGACATGGGCTTCGAGCCACAGATTCGAAAGATCATGGCGCGCGTGCCGCCCGGCTACCAGAGCATGATGTACACCGCCACCTGGCCGAGGGAGGTGCGCAGGCGCCACTGCCTTGGCCGCTTCGCCCCGAAAGCGGAGGGCGACGGCGCGTCCCTGCCTCGCCCCCTCCCCCCCTCGCGTGTGCCTGTGTCTAGCCCGGTGCGGCTGGCGTCCAAGTTGACCACTCACTCGTGTGTGCATCTCGTGTGCCAGGTGCGGCGCCTGGCTTCGGAGTTCCAGCGCGACCCGTGCCAGGTCACCATCGGCGGCGCGACGGACAAGCTGACCGCCAACAAGGATGTCGAGCAGCGCATTCTCATCATCGGCCACCCGCGCGAGAAAGACGAGCACCTCATCGCCCAGATCAATACGCTGCCTGCGCGCTCGCGCGTCCTCATCTTCTGCTCGACCAAGCGCGGCTGCGACAACCTGCAGCGCGCGCTCTCGCGCCAGATCGGATGCAACGCCATGCACGGCGACAAGGAGCAGCGCGAGCGCGAGCGCATCCTGGCCGACTTCCGCTCGGGCCAAGCGCCCATCCTCGTCGCGACCGACGTGGCCGCACGCGGGCTCGACATCAAGGACGTGCGCATGGTGATCAACTTCGAGTTCCCGCCAAAGGTGGAGGACTACATCCACCGCATCGGCCGGACGGGGCGCGCGGGCGCCAAGGGGATCGCCGTCTCCTTCCTCACCTCGTCCGACGTCAAGGTGGCCGCGCCGCTGGTGGCCATCCTGCGCGACGCAGGGCAGCCCGTGCCGCAGGAGCTCGAGGCGATGGCGGCCATGGGCGGCGGAGGCGGAGGGAGGGGTGGTGGGGGCGGCCGGAAAGGGGGCGGAGGAGGCAAGGGCGGCGGACGCGGCGGTGGCGGAAGCTACGGCGGCGGTGGAGGCTTGTACGACGGGTTCTAGACGCTCTGGCGATTGCCGCCTCTTGTTCGCGCTCCGCGCTGGTTGACTCTGGACTCGCGACGGCGCGACTGCTGAGTCTCTGAGAGAGAGAGGACGCGCTAGAGGTGTGTGTGGGTGGTGCGGGAATGGGAGTGGTGGGTGTATGTGCGTCTATTGTCGTCTAGGGCCTTTCAGGGTTAATCCGATAATATGTGGGTGATGTCTTATTATTGTTTCTGTTTCTTGTAGAAAGGTTCCCCCCTGACACAGAGTGAGTCGCAATACTAATGTGAATCGCGCATCGCGCGCGTGTGCGTGTGCGGGGCGAATGCGGGTCGGCCGACGCCACCTGCGTTTGTGCCGCGATCGCTTGTGCTTGTGGTCTCGTGGGTACGGCGGTTTTGCTCCTACGAAAAAGGGGTTTCAAAAGCGGGTCGCTAGCGAAACTGCTAGCGGAAAGCAAAAGCGAAACCGCAGCGGTCTCTCTAGCGGCCCTCTAGCGGTGATGATCTCGGGAAATCTCACCCGAAATTACCCGACCCGAGATTAATGCTGCTAGCGGCGCTAGCGAAACCGCTAGCAGAACCGCTAGCAAAACCGCTAGCGGGCCGCAACGCGGACGCGAACGCGGGGGTCAGCCGACCCGCGTTTGCCCAACAAACGCGACTCACCCACTCACCCTTGTAACGCGATTTATTACTTATGTGAGTTATGTGAGACAATGTGGGGCACCTTTCTATGTCTATGTGGTTGTGTATCGCATCACTACTATCACTACACTAACACCAACACGAACACTATTCTACACATATACTAAAAGTATTAGCTCTACATGTTGTATCACACTCTCGTGACGACTACGACTTCCACCGCTACAGCCCTATAACCCCGTCGCCCGTAGCAGTAGCAGTATAGCAGAGCCCCCCCAACGCTACCCACCCCACCCATAATCACAATTAACGCCTGCATGTGACCTCAAGCTACACCGGCCCTGGTCGCGGCGTTGGCCACAAACACGCGTAGGCTGGGGATCAGAGTAGGCTCCGGGACAGCACGACCCACGTGCCAAGCCTCAGGGTCGTACAGGCCGGTTGCAGGGCGCCGGCCGCAAGCCCAAGCCCCCCCGTGCTCATCGGCCACCACCATATGATCACAGCCCATCGCCACCGCCACAACCCGGACTCCGCGCAGCCTCGCCACACGCTTCGGCACGGCCGGCCTGTCGTCCTCGCCGACCCCACCGCGGCCGAGATAGCGACAGCCGAAGCCCCAGGTGAACAGCTCACCTGTCTCCGTCACGGCGCAAGAAGACGACCACCCCCCATTGGACCCCGCGCCTACGAGCTTCACACGCTCGCCAAGCAAGGCCTGCACACGACGCGGCACGGGCTCACGGTTGCCCCGCCCATGCCCGTTGGCGCCCCCGTGGCCCCAACCGTAGAGCTGCCCCTCCACGGACACCGCGAGGGCGTGACGTATTCCGGCGGCCACCGCGACGAACCGCCGCCCCGTTTGTGCCAGGCTTTCGATCCGCCGCGGCAGCACCTCGCTCGTGGACATGTCGTGACCGAGGGCGCCCTCCTCGCTGTACCCAAAGGAGAAGACGGCGCCGGCGTCGGTCACCGCCAGGGTAAAGCTGGCGCCAAGGGCAACGCCCACCACGCGATGCTGCGATAGCGCGTCGACCCTCCTCGGCGTCAGCTGCGACGTAGTCTGCGGGCCCACGGGGTAGCCAAGACCGTTCGGGTAGGCTCCCGGACTCGCGAACCCAAAAGTGAAGAGTCGGCCGCGATCGTCTACCGCCGCGCTCATCGGGGAGGCACCGGCCGCGATGCTCTCGATGCGCTCCAGCGACTCGATCCTGCTCGGCACACTCCTGTTAGTCGCCTCACCGTGGCCGAGCTGGCCAGCGCGACCATCGCCCCAAGAATAGACCTCGCCCTCGGCACTCAGAGCGAGGCAGTGCTGCCTGCCGGTAGCGACGCTGGAAAATCGCGTGTTGCACGTCGACGGTACGAGCGTGGGAGGGCCGACTTCGTCTCCAACGTGCCCTAGGACGGCCCCCCTGCCGTCGTGGGGGTAGCCGAATCCTGAATTGCTACCGCATGTCAGCAGGCGGCCTTCCCAATTCACGAACATGCTGTGATCGTGCCCCGCTGCGAGCGGGGCGTACCGCCTCAGCACGTCGTGGCGCTCGCGCTGCAGCAGGTAGGGCACCCACGCCGCAGCCACAAGCGGTAACGAGGAGCCGATGTCGAAACCCCGTGCCACGGCGCGCCGGCGAAGCTCCACCTCAACCGGGCCGATGCGCCGCGTTGGAGCCGCGGGCGCATCGCACCAAAGCAGGCAACAGGTCGCGGCGAGACGGGCAAGACTGCCCAGGTCGATCTCGGATAGGATGCTGGATATGATTTCGTCGGGCAGGAGCTGCAGCAGAGTACCCGCCTGCGCCTGCTCGTGCTCGGTGGTGGGGTCACTCAGGCTGCACTTGGCAAACTGGCGCTCCACGTCGGAGAGTTGCATGGCGGCGTCCGGAATTGGGATTGCGATCCCCTTCGCTTGAACTGGCGGGGTAAAAAAAGATACCGGCCGGGTCTTTCTTTAGGCGTTTTGTAGGGGTAAACTCATGGATCAGCGCAACCCACACATTGGCTAAATACTCGCGTACTGTAGCAACCCATTTCATTTGATCAATTCCAGACGGCTTCAGGATACCCTCCTACCTGATGGCTCAGGGGCCGTCCCACGTGGTCTCTGATTGCGCAAAAAAATTATCAGCACGCCATTTATTCCCAGCAGAACGAGAGAACGAACGTCGTCAGCGCTATACTTACTGCCCACCCAACAGGGGCTGACAGTGACAGCAGGCAGCAGGGGAGCAGGGCAGGCGCGGGCGGGCCTTACTCTATGGCTTCTCCTCTATACCTTATAGTTTTATTTCTTTTGCCTTATCCTTATGTATATATTAAACTAACGATTAGCATCTCGATCTATTGTATCTTGGAGGTAAGGCGTACACTATATAGCAAGCATCCCCCGAGGCTTTTGTTGCTACAGCAAAGTTGCCCTCCGCCCCAAACAGCGACTGAGAGGCTCTAGCTCTAGCGCCTTCTCCGGCCACACAGGCACAGGGAGACCCGCACCTGCTACACTTGTTCCGCTGGTCTCGCGGCTCGAATTCGTCCGCTACGGCCTCTTAATCGAGGTGTGGGTGCCGCCGTGGCCACCGGGTTAACGCACGACACAGGGTTATCCGTTGGGCCAACGTTGGGGTCACATTCACGTGACCCCGGGGTTAACCCAAGTCCGCATGCCAGCTCGTGCGAAGGGAGCAGGTCACGAATTAGGATGAGCTCGCACGGCTGCAGAAAGCCTGCCGAGGGGCTTCGGAAGAGAGTAGAGGGAAGCTCCAAAGAGGACAGCTCAGAAGATGGTGATAAGCGCGAAGCAGGTATAAAAGAGCATGACTGGGTAGAGGAGCAGCCAGCGCTGGTCGTCGGCCTGCAGGATGACGACGAAAAAGATGGCGGCGGCGTTGGAGCACCAAAAGATGGCCAACGGCACGAAGACGGTCCCCCACACGCCCGTCAGGTCGAGCGGGATGGAAAGCGCGGCGAGGAGGACGATCGGCAGCAAGCAGTAGCCGAGGACAGAGGCGGTGCGGTAGATGTCGAGCCCCCGGAGCGACATGAGGTTGAGCACGGCCCAGAGCGAGAAGAGCCCCGTGATGAAGACGATGTAGATGTAGGAGAACTGCACCTTGCCCTTGAGCAGCAGCAGCGTCGCGAGCGCGAGGCAGAAGAGCAGCGGCCCGGCGAAGTCGCAGTCGTCGATCACCTGCTGGTCCAGCTTGGCGCGCCGCGGCCAGAGCACCGCCTTGGTCTTTGTAAATATGTGCGAAAAGTTGATCCCGAGCTCCTCCAGGATGGGAGGCTCGTCGGGCTCGCCCTCGCCCAGCAGCGTCGACGAGATGTTGCGCGCTCGCATGCCCAGGTTGGCCCGCGGCGACGCGCCGTCCAAACTGCCCAGCAGCCCGCCGCCGCCCATCTGGCCCGACATGGCGCCGCTCATTTGCCCCGACGACGACGCGTCCGCGCCACACCCACCGCCGCACTCGCCGTACGTGCCCTGCTGCCATGACCCCCCCCCGCCGCCGCCGCCGTGCACGCTGCCGCTCGACTGCTGCTGCTGCTGGTACTGTTGCTGCTGGTACTGCTGCGGCTGGTACGGCTGCTGGTGCTGCTGCTGTTGCTTCTGCTGCTGATCCATTGACCCCTGGGCCTGGCTCAACGGCTGGTCGAAGCCATAGTCACTGTCCGCGCTGCTCCGCATCGTTGCGGGTGGCCGATTTGCAGTCGAATGCTAGCGGAGTGAGCGGCGAGAGTAAGGCTTAGGAGCGCCGCCAACTTGGGGGACGCCCGGTTGCCCCCCCTCCGGTATCGAGGTATCGATGAGTACTAGTACTAAACTACCTGTCGATGTCCGCTCTGGGGGCACTCAACACTCGGACGCCCCCCACCTCCTCCCGCCCCCCCTTCACCCCTCTTTGGGCTTTTGGGTCGGGTTAACCCGACGCAGTGGACTGCGTCCACTGCGTCCTGTGGAATGAATTTGTTGGCCTCTTCCTCGCCCACGAAAGGCTCCGCCTTGGCCCTTATTACAAGATATTGCCAATATTTTATTGCAATAAAGGGGGTCGTGGGGAAAATATATTGCGCAATATTGTAGGCAATAAAGGGGGGCTGGGAGGGGGGTAATGCACAATACTGTGCAATAATGCCCCCTTTTCCGTGTCGAGCACGATTTTTTTTTCAAACACCTCGACGACCCATCCAAATTCCGACCCCAAAAAACCCCCAAAACACCTACAAACACCTCAAAAACTCCTCAAAATTGGGCGGGGGGTGCGATAACTGGTAATATTGTGCAATATATTGCACAATAAAGGGGGTATTTGTGTTTGCAAAAAATATTATTGTGCAATAAAGCCTCGAAGTGAAACAATATAATCTTGTAAAGGCCAAGCTCCGCCTCGCTGTCCTCGGCGCGCGCCTCCTCAGGGGCGCGCGTTGCGATTCCCATGGCTCCAACTGAAGGCGCCATCACGCGGGCGAGCCTGGTTGGCGGCGAAGCGAAGAGCCCACGCGCCGCGCGGTTTTTATACCGCGAGGGGGGGGGAGCTCTTCACTAGCCTACCGCACAGTTCACTAATTAGTTCACTGGCGCAAACTAAAGCCCGCTACAAGCGCCACGCAGGCCGCGAGCGCCGCCCGCACCTGCAGCCGCCATGTCCAAGACGCGAATCTTCAACTACTTCAAGCACGTGCCCGATGACCTGGTCATCACTTCGACCACGGGCGCCATCGTCTCCATGGTCGGCACCATAATCCTGGTGATTCTATTCATGTTTGAGCTGAATGCCTTTATGACCGTCTCGTCGGTAACAGAGCTGGTGGTGGACGAGCTGGTGGACGAGACGCTCCGCGTCAACTTCAACATCACGCTCCACGCGGTGCGCCTTCCGCCAGGCCCAACGCACGCAGTGGCGCACACTCGCGCAACCCGTGAAAACCCGGCCTACGTGAGCCAACCCTCACGCATGCGCGTCGCAGGTGCCGTGCGAGTACCTGTCAGTAGACGTGTCCGACATGACGGGGCTGGCCTCGCAGAATATCAGCAAGGACATCCTCAAGTGGAGGCTCGACGCGCAGCAGAGCATCCGCAAGGACGCTGGGGCGCAGGCGGTCTCCGAGCATCGCGAGGTGCTCGCGCGCTCGTCGGCGAGTCTGGCGGCGGTGCTCGCCGAGGAGGAGGACGCGGAGCCGCTCGACGCCAACCTCTCGCAGCCGCTCTCGGCCGAGACCTTCCTCCCTTTCCTGAAGCAGCACGAGCTGTCGCTGGTCAACTTTTACGCGCCCTGGTGCATCTGGTGCCAGCGGCTCGAGCCCGTCTACCTCGAGACGGCCTCCAAAGTACCCTCGCTCCACTTCCACGGCCACACGCGGCTGGCCCAGGTGGACTGCGTCGCGCACCAGGACTTCTGCGTCGCGAACCTGATCCGCGCCTACCCGACGCTGCGCATGTACAAGGTGCCTGCGCGATGGAGATTCAGTTTGGACAGTATCCTACCGCTGCAGCGCACCTTTCAACCCTCCCGTTCCTTTCTTTCTTTGCAGAACGGCCAGGGCGACGCTTTCGAGCTGTTTACTGGCGAGCGGAAGGCGCCCGCCATCCTCGAGTTCATCCAGACGCAGATGGCCAACTACCAGTGGTCGGACCAGGTGGTGCGCAAGCGGCAGGCGGCAAAGTTCGAGGTGAAGCGCGGCGCGCTCAGCGCTGGCGCCGACCTCTACCGCGCCAAGATGCCGCTGGTGGCAGCGACCACCTTTTGCGGGAACAACGAAGACTGCGTAGGATTCACCTGGTCCCAGGAGGAGGTATGTATATACATATATATATATGTATATATATATATATATATTTTTTTTTTTTTTTTTTTTTTACACACACATATATGTATATATATGTGTATATATATATGTGTGTGTGTGTGTCTGTCTGTCTGCGTCTGTGTGTGTGTATGAGTATATATATATATATATATATA
>Ga0209390_10006671_pt1 | contig 15327 bp, 15 predicted proteins | sample BON01_FD_187212 | JGI IMG/M metagenome (GOLD analysis project Ga0209390, IMG submission 187212) | Freshwater microbial communities from Lake Bonney liftoff mats and glacier meltwater in Antarctica - BON-01 (SPAdes) (version 2) | ecosystem: Environmental > Aquatic > Freshwater > Ice > Glacier... | reverse complement strand
TGCTGCCACTTGCTCTCATCGTCCCCGCGCTGACCCTGATTCCGGCCCTCCCTCTGACTAGCGCTGCTGCTGGCACAAGACGACGATGACCTGAGGCTACCTGTGGCTGTAGGGGGGAAGGGTGTGTGTGCTGAGTGGTGCGGTGGCGCAACGGAAATGTCGGCGATGACGGCTAGAGCGACTCGCAGCGGGGAGGAGTGCTGCTTGCGTGCCCGCTTTGATGAACCCAAGCCATGCACACATTTACATATGCTAACCCACCACACCCACACACCCACGACAGGCTTGCCGAGCAGAGCAAGGGCGGCCAACCCGCGGCCGAAGGCGTAGCCTGCTGGCTGGAATGAGATGTGCGGCAGCAGCAGAGGAACGCCTACTACAATAGGGTAAGGAGGCTAAACGCATGACGACTCGGCCTAGCCACGGGCCTTGGTGAGAACAGCCATCAAACAATAGCACGCAATGGAGGAGGACGAACAAGAGGTGCAGCGTCTGCAGGAGGAGCTCGAGGCGGTGGAGGCAGAGCGGGCCCTGGTGCGTCGGCGGCGAGCCCAGGTGGAAGGCAAACGGCGCCGTCTCCAGTGGCTGCAATCACAATGGTGGGTCAGCAACAACGCCGCGGAGCGGACGCTCGTTCAGTTGGCGGATAATCGACGGGCCGTACTGGAAGACGTGGCGCGTGCCGAGGCCCGGCTGCAGGCGCTGGTGCAGCTGAACGCGGCGAACGATTGCTTTTACATTTGGCATGCGGGGCCCTTTGCCACCATCAATGGCTGCCGCCTGGGCCGCCTTCCTGCCTACATGACGGTGGAGTGGGTGGATATCAATGCAGGCCTCGGCCAGGTTGTGCTTCTGCTCGACACGTTGGTACGACGCGCGGGCTTTCGGTTTCGCAGCCACCAGCTGATGCCCTTGGGTTCCTTCTCCAAGATAATAAAACTTCCCCCTGGGGGTGCCAGGGGAGGAGAGGAGGCAAATTTGGTACCCAGCAGTCCCCGCGCCAGCGGCGGTAACGCGCTAAATCTGTACTATGACGACGCCAACCTGGTGTTCTTCCCCCGGCGAAATCTGAACGCGGCGCTCGTCGCGTTTTTGCAGTGCGTGGAGGAGTTTGGGACCTACGTCGAGCAGCAAGACCCGACCCTTCGCCTGCCACACCGCATCCAGGACGGCGGGAAGGTAGGCGGGCTGCCCATTAGTCTTGTCCAGGGGGAGGAGGCGGCATGGACTCGTGCTCTCAAGTATCTGCTGACGGACCTAAAATGGCTTTTGGCCTGGAGCGCGAAGCACGTGGTGACTTGATTTAGATAGATGGGGAGAGGCCTTTTGAATGACAAAGTTAATGAACATAACGTGTATTGTAGGGATTATAAAGTAGTAGCAAGAGACGGACGTATTCTTTCCCAATGTTTTCCTTCTTTTTTCTCTACGTTTCTTTCTTTTTCCTTGTCGGTCGCCTCCCTTTTCCACGCTCTCGCTGTTGTTGTTTTGTTTGTACTTCTTGCATAGTGTATTGCACAAGACTAGGACTCACTAGTGCGGGCAATCGCCAGCGCCCTAAAAAGAGACAGGATTCTTTCTACTGCTTTCGGTTTCTTCTCTTCTCTCTCTCCTAGCGCACAACGAGCACAAACACGCACACACACTCACTCTCTCTAACACAGCTACCACTACCACTACTAACACACACACGATGGTCAAATTCCTATTATCTCATCTAGAAAGACAGGGGCACGCACGTCTTCAAAATATGTGTGTCAATGGTATTTTTTTGGATGCTTGTACTTCACTCACTCATTCACTCACGCCAACTGTATGGGATCAATCAAACCCACAGACAGCACACTCACTCACCAAGTGGTGCTTTTCCTTTCTTCGGAAATCATATACCCTACTCTGCCTCTCCTTTGTCCTGCTTACTACTTGCTCCACCCCTACAATTTGATCTACCAGCCTGTCCACCTATTATATATGTCCTTAAATTTGGTTTTTGCTCAACTTCTCGTCGTCCTCTCTCTTTCTCTCTTCGGCATCGTCGTCGTCGTCGTCATTGGTTGCTAAACAGCTGGCTACTTTATGTTGATTCTGACCATTTGTCTTTGAGAAGCTGCTGGTGGAAAGGGGGGTTGTTGTTCTCTTTTTAGGTTCTTTCCGTCGAGGTAGGTATGAGAAAACCAACGACGCTCAACGTGTGTGTGGGGTCGGAAGACAAAAGACACAAGGGGGGCAGAAACACGCAAATTGCTATTATAAGGATTAAGGGGGAGGGGATGTCCACCGTCTCTTCTCATGCGCGGAGGCGGACGACGCACTGTTTGGCTGCCGAAAAGGTCGTTTTCAAAAAAATGGAGGGAACACACATGCAACCGTACATCCTGTCAGTTGAGAAACAAACACACAATCACAATCACACATAAATTCTTATTTCGCTACCTTGCTCACTCACTCATTCGCTCACTCTCTGCCTCTTCCTATACTCTCTCTCTCTCTCCGTCTACTGCGACTTGGCCTTGCCCGTCATCGCGACATACGCGCCGTGATAAGGACGGAGGACAGGCAGCAGGGGCACACCACCACGGAAACGCTCATCCCACACACAACGAGTGGCCTTATCCAACCGCTTGAGAATAGCGGGAGAAATGAGATGCACGCGGTCCTGCTCGAACCACTTGCGTTGGAAAGTCGCTTCCATGCGTCGGAGCGTGGCGAGGATGAAGGGGAGGCCCGCCTCCTCGTTAGAGGCCAGGAAGAAGTCAGCCAGGCCCAAGACGCCGTGGCCGTTGGGTTGGAGGAAACGGAGGGCGTTGACAAGGGCGGCGGTCTTGTCGGGAATCATGGAGAGGGAGTAGGAGAAGGTGAGCATATCCACCTTACCCTCCAAGAAGGGCAAAGCTTGGAAAATAGAGGGAGCGGTGAAGTCGTGCTCCACCAGGTGCACCAGCCCGGTCAAGCCCGCAGCGGCCACGCGCTTTTGGGCCACCTCCAGCAGGGAGGGCGAGACATCCACCACATAAATAGCCTTGAAATACTTGCGCAAGATCTCCACGGGCAAAAACTCGAGGTTACGCGCCGTCCCCCCCCCGACATCCACCCAGACCATCCCCCCTTTTCTCCTGATGGGCATCGACTGGATCAGGTCCATGCGGGCGTGCAAGAAGTTCTCACGGAAACCGTCATAACCCTCCTTCTGAAACTTGTAAAACGCCTCCATGTCCCGCTCGTGCACGCCGTCCGTCGGCCCCGCCACTGCCACGGCGCCTCCCTTCTTCTCCATCGCCGCCTTGCTGCTGCTGCTGCTGCCTGCCTGCACCACGCGCTTCCAGACCGGGGCCGTGACGATCTTGGCGCCCGTCATCAACTGAGCGGCCAGGCCAGAGCGATAAGCAGTGCCGTCCTTGCGCCAGGAGCGGCAGCGGGGGGTGACGACAAACTCACTGTCCTTCAGGTAAGCGATCCAAGTGGAGAAATACATACCCACGCGGTCCTCCATGGTGTTCTCATAGATATCGTCCACCTTTTGCGCGCTCAGCCAGAGGAGGGGGGGGATGTGCACATTCTCCGAAAACGAGCGCCAGTAGATACGGCCGCGTTCTTGGTCCATGCGTTGCACCAACAAAGAAATCTCGGAGGTCACCATGCTCTTATCCATCCAATCCATGTGATCCAAAAGCGAAGCCACCGTGAACAGCTCATCGTTATCCGCCGCATTCTTCATAATCGCCTGCTCAATCGAACCGTGAAACAAATGCAACTTCCCCGCCTTCAGGTGCTTCTTCATGGCCGCAAAATTCTCCTTCTTCAAATACCGGGGGCAGCATTCCTCCGTGTACTCCCCCAAAATATACCCCAGATAAAAATAATTGTCATGCACCAAATCCGTGTTAAACAAAACATGATTCACAATCACGCTAAAATTCTCCCGGCCCAAGCCTAGGTTCATCTGACGACGAGGTACGCCCGCAAACAGGGCAAAGCAAGGCAGCATGGTGTCAAGAAGCCAGGAGCAAATGGCAATCTGCTTCTCGTGCGTGTGGCAGAGGGCGAGGAAATCGTCCTTGGACAGCTTTTGGAGGATGGCCTGGCGGATCCAGCCCAAGTGAAGGAGGGGGAGGACGACACGGAAGGCAAGGAAGGCCAAAAAGCCCGAGGAACCCGAGTACATAAACGACTGGATCTTCTGCACATACCGGTCCCAGAACTCGACGGAGGCCGCGGACATGCCGGGACGGAGAAGGGTCGGGTAGAGCTCGCGGAGGAGGGCCGTGTCGTTTTTGGCGAAGATGGCAAAAAACTGCGCGTGGTTCATGCCTTGGATAGCAACAGCCTTAAGCTCGGAGAGGGCGATTTGGCAGGCGTTGAAGTCCACGGCGGTGACGCGGGCGCCTTCGATAATGTAATCTAGGACGTTGCAGCCGGCGGAGGCGATGGTGATGACATGGTCGTCTTCTTGCAGGTTGAACATTTCTTGGTCCATCCTTGGGTCTTCCCAGCTGACGTTGTAGATGTAGGCGTAATTAATGAACTTCTTCATGAGCCAGTCGTGGAAGAGGGCGAACACCAGCAGGAGAGGGGCAAAGGCGCAGATGAGGACGAGGAGGATGCCACGCAGGATGAAACGGGCAATGAAGGAGAAGCTGGGCTGGAGCCGGCCCTTGATCTTGTCCCGGGTGCGGCGGGCGCGGTTCTTGATGGCCCTGAATCTGGTAAGGTGAAGTGGTGAAAAGGAGGGGAAGGGAGGGAGGGAGGGAGGGGGTGGTGAGTTGACTGCATGCGTGCGTCATTGCGAGTGCTGCCAGGCGTCGAACAAAACCCGCACGCATTACTCCAGAGGCGAGGAATATTCATCTGCATGCACACTACATATTCTGTCCTTTTAGCACATGGCACCCCCGCCACGCTACGCTCCTACTACCCCTGCCTCGCCAAAACCGGCACTTACTTTTCGTTGCGCCAGGCCCGGGCCTTGGCCGCCATGGTCATGTGGTCGCGGGGGACGTTGCACATGTTTAGTGGCTGCTGAGGAGGAGAGGAATGAAGGCGGCTGGAAGCTGGGACAAAGGAAGGAAAGCTACTTTCCCACCTGCCTCGAACGTCGTCGCTCGTGTCGTCGCTAGTCGGACGTTCGCCGAGGAGGGGCAGAAGGAAAGCACCGCTTGTCCAACCCTGTGCGGGTGGGGAGTGTGCGGGTTGGGTAAAAGGGAAATGAGCATGTGCGTTGTGAGTGTTTATCTATGAACATTGTGGAGAAATTGGCGCTTTTGGACAATGAATCCCTGGGATTCTCAGGCGCCCCGCCGCCGCTCCCCCAAGCGGCGTATGATTAGATGCATGCTCCAAGGGCGAGTCCAAATGGAACCATGGGAGTGTCCGGGCGGGCATCGGCTCAAGCATCACGTCGCCGTGGCCATGGGAAAAAATGCCGTGCCCAAAAGCCCCGTTTGCAGGCCTGGGGCGGGCGTTGGCGTTGCCCACCGCTGGATCATCGCAAGCAGCGTTCTCCCAATCCATTCCGTGTGCCGAAAGCGAGGCGACCTGGCGGTTGGACGAAGCTATAACACGCCGGGGCAGGCCATGTGCCTCCGCTCTGCAGCAGGGAGAGGTCGTCGTGGCGTGCTTGTGGGCTCGGGTCGCTTTCAGGTGCCCGTGCCCACTGAGGACCGGTCATCCCAAGCAGGAAGAAGAGAGGCGGGCTGCAGATTCGTTATGCACTAGTAGGTACTTTGTTCTAGCTCGCCCAGAGTTCTCGCCTGTGTTGTGGGCAGAGAGCAACGCCTGCCAACCAATTGATGGTCGATCGTGAAAGCATAGATGCGGGTTGTGTGGCTTGCCCAGCCTTGGCTTTAGTCGGACACAAACTAAAGGAGCAAGGGAAAGCAAGCATCTTCGTACATTCCTCCACCCGATAGGCCTTACTCGTCACGAGAGAGGTCCAAGCCGGTGAGCGAAGAGTGAGCACGGTGTTTGTCGATTCACACGATTTTTACACGGCAACCATGGGCCAGCTTGCTAGGCCTTTTCTCGCTCGCCGTTCTTCCTCCTTGTTTTGTGTTTGAGACCACAACTCCTTGCGTTTCTTGTCCAACAATGCATGCATGCAGATGGCTTACCAACTTGATTCTGTGTGTCTGTAATCTTAACTCAAACCGCAGGCTGCGCTGTCCCACCAAGCAAAGAACAAACAACGACTCGCAAGCAACGACACAACCCCCCCACAGGCGGCGTCTCCTTGCACCGCGCCGTCTTTCCCGGCCAGCCATCGCGGCCACCACGACAGGCCAGCATGACGTTGGTCTTAAACCCTCAGTTCTTCACGGGTAAGCGCTTGATTGGTTCTGTCCGTCTTTCCCGTCGTTTGTCTCGTCTCCTTGTTCCCGAGCTCCAACGTACGCCCGAGTGGCCCCGGGCGCTTGTCTTCGACCGAGCAGAGGGTGGTAAGCAAGTCGTAGCCCACTCTCTCCGTCACCTCCATGCTGCGGGTCACTAGCACCAGGCGTCCTCCCTATCTTTCCCATTTGGTCTAGCGTCTTCGAGTGCTCCAACGAACACATCCAGTCTCCGCCACCCTCTGCCTCCCCTCCCACTCGTCTCTTACATTCCCATCTCAACTCATTCCCGCTCCCTCGATTCTCTCGCGACACCTTTTACAGGGGTCTTTTTGACCATCGTATGCTTGGGCGTGGCGTTGGGCGCCGTCCTAACAGAGGAGTTTGCCAGCGGGATGGCCATGGTCAGCGGCAGCGAAGGCTATGCGTCCGTGAAGCTGGGTCTGTGGTACGGGAAATCCAAAACGGCGGGCCGGAGCGAGGTCTTTCGATACCAGTGGTGCGAGGTCGATAGCCCTTCCTTCCACAGGCCGCAGTGCACGCAACTGCAGGTGGCGCGGACGGCAGCGTGCATGGGCGTCTGTCTGCTGGTAGCCCTGATAGTCCTTCTTGCCCTCCTGATCACCTACGCCGTCTGGACGCGCTTTGAAGGGCGGTTGACGCGCGTGGCTGCGGGGTTATGTGCGACGGCGTCGCTTTGCTTTGGGTTGTGTTTGGGGATGTGGACGATGCTGGTCTTCTCGTTGAGCGGAAAGGGAGAAAACAGCAAAGCCCAGCTTTCGATCGGCATGTCCTGGCTGGCGGAGGGCGGAGCGTTCATTATCGCCTTCCTCCTAACCGTCAATATGCTTCAAACAGCCAGAATAATAGACCACCAAGTGATGGCTTCGACCCTGAAGGCCGAGAGGAAGGCATCAACAGGAGTGGAGGGAGGCAAGGCAAATGCAGGCGGTGATAGCCCACGGAAACCAGAAAAGCCCCGCGCTGCCAGGCGCTCGCACGGCGGTGGGGACCTCGAGGCATAGATAATTGAATTTGTAATTAGAATAAAATAGGAATCCCAAAGAAATTACATGTCATCAAATTTCGAAAGTAAAGAGTGATGAATTGAATAACATCATCAGCAATCTTCTTGTCATTTCATTCTTTTTCACTCAGTTACAAACAGACCTTTATATATGCTACATGTACTGCTCCCTCTCCCACTCTCTCTCACTCCTTTTTCTTGCCGCCACCGCCACCACCACCACCGCCGCTGCTGCTGGGCTCCTTGTCGTTGATGAGGAAGTTGGGGTCGTCAACCATCAAGCACTGATAAATTTTGGTAGACAGGGCCTTGAACTGCCTCCCCTGTTTGTTTGTTTTTTGTTTCAAAGGGTGACGATTTTGATTAAGAAAAAGGGTCAGAGGTGCGGGAAGAGCGAGCTGTGGGCTTTTTTCGCTACCACATGGGCCTCGAGCATGGGCCTCGAGTGATAGTTTTTCTTTAAAAGGGCAGTCAGAGAAAGAGAAAGAAGGGTGAGTGAGAGTGGCAATGCAAGCTATTCTCACCTTGCCTGGGGCCTCCATCTTATCGGCGAGCCAGTTCATCTTCTTCTCTTGCGTGTACCTCGAGTCCTCGTAGACGTCCAGCAGGCTCCGGAGCGTGCGGTGGTGGTTCTTCACCACGTACAGGGCCTTGGTCTAGAAAGTATGAGTGATAAACAAGAGATGAGAAAGAGCTAAGATAGACTATGTCCGTTTGATTAAAAAGACAAAGAGATGCTATTGCTACCATGCGTTCACCCTCTTCCTTCCCTTCCCCTCAAACGTAGGGATGGTACGCAACCACCACCCTCTCTCTCCCCCGCCCCCCCCTTCTCGCACTTACATCACTCATGCCCGGAATAATCTCCAACTGCCTTGCCCAAGCCGTGGCAATCTTGTCCGACTCACTCAAATTCTGCGTATAAGCCGCCCCACCACCTCCTCCTCCCCCTCCCCTACCACTATTCACCACCGCCTTCCCCTTCGCCGCGCTCGTCAAATCAGTAGCCTTATCCCGAAAGGGCATCTCAGCCAAAGCCCGCGTTGCCTCTCGGAGGTACATAGCCGTCTCTGCTGCGTCCTTCGTCTCCTTGTACTCAATCCCCTTCGACAACAACAGCCACACCAACGCATCCGCATAATCATCCGACGTCACACACGGATCCCCTCCCCCCCTAATCTCCTGCCCCTTCCGTCGCCACCGCAGGGCAATCTCGGCTTGCACCCCCTGCAACACCAACACCAACCGGGCGCCCGCCGGCATGCCCGGACTCAAACGAACATCCTGAATGACACGCTCCAGCATCTGGTACGTAGTTGTCAACCCCCCCATATATGCCGCCGCTCCCCCATCAAGCCAACCCACCCGCAACTTCCCCTTTGTGTCCAACCCTAACTGATCGCAAAAGTCCCGCGCCTCCCACACCACCGCCACGAACCCAAGCTGCTCCACGTGTGGACCACTATGCCGAGGACAAGCGTCCTTATCATCCCAAAGCGGCCGCGGCATCCGAGCCCACCGAATCATACCAGGGTGGTAACGCGCCTCCTTTCGTGCCTCGTCCTCCTCCTCCCGGCAGCTGGGGCCCGCGAGAAAGACCTGCTTGGCCTTGAACTCGCCCGTGCGCATCGTCTCGGCAATGGCCTTCCCCAGGGCCGTGTCTCGCAGCCGCTTGTCCACCACCATCACAATCTCGTCGTTCTTGTACAGGCCCCGCTGCGAGTCGCCCACGAGCTTTGACCAGTCTTTTTGTTGCTTCTCCTGCTCCTTCTTGGCGGCCCGTTCCGCCTTGGCGGCCTCCCTCTCCAGCTCCTTCTCTTCCTTGCTCTTCTTGGGAGGCTTGCCAGCTCCGCCTCCGCCGCGCTTGCGCCCTGGATGCTTCTTGCCCGTGGTGCCCTGGGAATAATCATCATCGCTGGAGTCGTCATCGTCTTCGTTCTCGGCGGCTAACACTTGTCGTCGCGCGGCCGGCGCGGCAGGAAGCTCGTCGGGACGATCCCGCAGCCCTGCCTCCTTGAAAGGGTCCTTAAACAGGTCCTCCTCCTCCTCGTCCACTGCGAGTACGACGTCGTTGTCTTCCTCCTCGTCGTCGTCCAATCTGATTGCCGCTGATGATGCTGCTGCTCTATTAGGTGGGGAAGCACGCGGCGGCGGCTGCGGCGAGTCCTGCGTCAGGTCGAGAACGTCTCCCATGGTGCCGGGGCGAGCTGTAAGAGTGCGTGAGAGAGGCTGGGAGTGTGGTTTGGGTGGTGGTGTGGGTGGGAAGCGGGGACAGAAATGCTTCGTTTTGGCGACGAGTGCGAGATGTTCGTCAATCGGAGCTGCCGTTCCCAGGCAACCAGGAGCCTCTCTTACCACCTGAAACAACTCAACAACTGCCCCCTAAGCACAACTGTTAGAAATCATTACCAATGCCTGTTCTTCGTTTCTCCTTTTTTCGTTCTCGCTCTTTTTTGCACAAGTCCGTCTCTCCCAATCCTCTTACCTCCTACCCCCTCTCTCCCTCCCTCCCTCCCTCTTATCCTCTAGCCTTACTAACTACACTTGAATGGCGGCAAATTTCGCAGCCAAGTCCGCATCGTCCGTCTGGGCCTTTTTACGGCGGATGTAATCGAGCGTATTCTTGTAGTAGGCCTCAATCTCCGCGGCGTGCGCGCTGCCTTCCCCCGGACCCCCACCCACCAAAGCCGCCTCATTGCGCTTGTCATTGATAAAAGCCACCAAGGCCGACACGTACTTCTCTGTCACGGTCGGGCAGCCGATCTCGTAAAAGTACAGGTAATGGTTCAAAACCTCCACAAACAAGTGCATATGCTGGGAGGAGGCCATGCACATATCAGCCGTCTTGACCGAGCGTTGCAAGCACTCAATAACACGCTTCGGGTCATGATAATGCCCCGGCTCATCCGCGCGACCCACAAAGAACAGATGAGAAGCCAAAGCGACCATGCGGCATTGGTCGGGCTTCTTTAGGAGCTTAGCTGCGTACTGGGTAACCTTGGAGCTGAGGGCATCGTAATCGCTCTCCTCAAAATGCCTGGCTTGCAACAAGGTCCCCATCATCGAAGCCAACGCCCGAATCTGCGTCTTGGAATCCGTCAACTCATCCTCATACAACAAAAACGCCTGCGTCACAAACTCATACGCAATCAACTTGAACGGCGCAGCCTCGCATCGGTCCGCCGCTTGAGCCGCCTCCAAAAATAACTTCAGAGCCAAATTGGCAAAGTGCGGCGCCAGGGAAGTCAAGACCTCATGCACAAACTGAAACAGCTTCCTGCACCCAAACTGCAACCCCGGCACCTCCTTCTTCTTCAACCCCCCCAGCCCATCATCCTCCTCCTCCACCACTCCTTCCTGGCCCCCCGCCTCCCCACCAGCAGCCCCCTTCTTCTTCTTCTCCTTCTCTGCTGCTGCTGCCACATCAGCCGCCACCTCCCTCCTCCGCACCTGCCGCACAAGCCGGAGCGTCGCAAAGACCAAGGGCGGCAACGTGTACTGCAACCTATCCTTGGGAGCCTCACTAAAATGCCGACGCACCACCCCCAAAAACCGAAACTGCGTGTCCGTATCCGCACTCACCATCACATGCACCAGCCGGGCAATCAACAGCTGCTCCTCCAACCTCCTTGCCTTCTCTCCCCCCCCCTCCTCCTCCCCGCCCTCCACCGCCGCCAACAACGCCGCCTTCCTCCGCCTAAGCGCCGCCAGCCGCTCCTCGTCCTCCTCTCCCACCTCCATCCCATCCTCCCCGTTCTGCTGCCGCCTGATCGCTTCAGCCTGGGCCTCCTCCGTCCCCAAGACATTAGGCGGCTCCTCCTTGATAACAGGCACCACAATATTTAGCAATTTCTCCACACTCTCCAAATCCCCAAGCGTGGCCCTGGCACTATAGATGGCCTTTAAGAGCGTCACCCCCACTTGCCTTCGATTCCCCCAGGGCAAAAACTCGAGCAACGTCGAAAAATGCGGAAGCTCTAACACCCGTAAAGCCAGGCTAGACAGAGGGAGGGTCAACAAGCGCTCCACGACCTCGACCCCCTCCGCGTCCAAGGCAAAGGGCAAGGGGGCAACAATCACCGCCTCCTTCTCATGCTGCGCCTTTTTGGCAGACAAAGACATCGCACAATTCCCTAAGCAAAGGTTAACATACTCAAGCTGACCAGGGTAAGACTGCAAGGCATAATTAAGCAGCGACGCCTGCAGCCTTAACACCTCCACCACCGAGTACCCCGGCCGTTCCTCCAACAATTTAGTCACACACCCATTGAACATATCAAAGGTCTGCAGCTCCTGAGGGATCGCCTCGGGGTTGGCTTCCGCATACGAGGCCAATCGGTCCATCATCCCTTCCAAAATCGCCCTCACATTCACCTTCTCCTTCAATTGGGTACAGGCCGTCAAAAACTGCCCCAAAGTCGCAATATGGAACTCATCGCCAAACACCTGAATGATACATTCCATCAAATAAGCCTGCGCTAAGGTATCCTTGCACTGCACCACCTGCTCCAGGAGGCGAGGGAGGATGTGCTCGGTGTAGGTAGCTGCATCCACCCCCTGCAGCTGACTCAGCCTCACTAAATTGGTGCCTACCAGAATCCGCAGCTCCTGCCGCTCCTTCTCCCGTCGCTTCTTATCCTTGTTCTGGGCATTGGTCGGTTGCTGCTGCATTCGACACCAGAGGCGGTTCGCTTCGGAAAAATTCTGCAGAATGAAGTCATAGGCGTCTTGCACCGTTCCTCCCTCCTCGCCCTCGTACGGGGTCCCGACATCCGGGAGCTTGTCACGACTGACCTGCGAGAGGTAGTTCCGGAGGAAGAGGCCACGCATGGGGTGTTGCACGCCTTTGCTCATTTCGACCAGGTCCTTCAAGATGTCTCTCGCGGGGGCTTCGAGCGATTTGATGTACACGCCGGCGACGGTAATAAGGAGATAGAGGCGAGGGAGGACGTTCCCACAGCTTTGGACCTTTTCGTACAGCTCCACCACGGGCTTGCCTTGTTTTTGCAGGCCTGTGAAATAATCTTCGAGGTAGCGGAGTTCGTCCAGGACTTTCATGTAGAGCTCGTAGTAGCTTTTGGGGGTCAGGAGGCCGGTGCGCAGTTCCCGGAGCATGTCGGAGGCGTGGGTTAAGGTGCCTTTTAGGTCGTCGTTATCCTAAAAAAGGGTAGGGGAAGGGTGTGTGTGAGTGTTTTTGTGAGTGTTGGGGTTGAAAAGATTGAGGCAGGAGAAGGGGTTTTGAAGATGCTGCTGGCACTGTTTGGGGATAAAGGGAGGGGTGGGGGTGGATGCAGGTGCGCTGCATGAGTGCGACACGGGGGGTGGGGGAGGGAGTGGGAGCCTGAAACATTTATATAAAAGTGTCACGAGCGAAAGCGCAGGCAAATGGCCATGATAAAGGGGGAAAGAGGATGAGTGTCTCGTTGAGTGAGCGCATGTGGAGCATAGCGGGGATGAGAGGGCTTTTCGACTCCTGTGTGCACGGACGCCTCCAAGCACGTTACCAAGAGACAAAGCTACAAAAGGCATACGCCTCTTCGCTCACTCAAACAAGCAAGCCCGCCCCACCAACACATCAAAACTAGACATGACGCCGCCTTTCCGTGCTCATCTCATCAGCAGAAGGCGGGCAATTCGTTCCCCAAGCAAGACTCTCTCAAACGTACCATGGCATGCTTCATGTAGAAGGCCTGCTCCTTGACCTTCCGCATGGCCTCCTCCAGGAACTTGGTCTGGTCAATGTCCAGCGCCATGACTGTGCGTGTGTTTGTGGGTGTGTGGTTGTATACAGGTGGAGGGTGGCGTGAGCGAGGCCGTGATGGTGGAACGCAGAAGGATGATGCTGCTGGGCTGCTTTGGCAAATGGAGAGCGATGGCCAAGGCGAGTCGCTGCGACGCAAAACCCGCCGGCCGCGTCGACCGGTTAACGTGTCGGGATGGTCCTTAAGCGCCTGCTTGTGCATGGGGAAGGGCTGTAGAGGTTAGGGGACGCGGGGTTCTGTGATGCATCAGGGCGCTTGTTGTTGTTGGCGAACATCATCGACCTCGACTTCAAGCATCCTCTCAATCATTTCACTTTGCACCCCTAACAAACGATACAGGCCATGCCGAGACACCACAGCAGCAGCAACAGGATGAGCTGGGTCTTGGCATTGGTTACTGTGGTCATGGGGCGTTCTCTGCACTCCGTTGTCGAGAGTTACACGCCGCTTCCCCGAACAACCTCCTCCCTCCCCCTGTTCTCCTCGGTACGCCTAGCAGCCACGGCCACAGACCCCCTGGCCCCCTCTCGTCGTCGAGCGGGTTCGACACGCCTAGCAGCCACGACCGTAGATCCTACCATGACCGCAGAGCCCATAACCTCGAGCTTCACCGACAGCATTAATTGGCAGGCCCAGTGGTGGCCAATCGCATTTACTTCCGTCACCGGCGAAAGCAAGCCTTACCCTTTCGAGCTTCTTTCCACCCCCATCGTGATTTGGTGGGACCCGCTGGCCGAGAGCTGGAACACGGTGGAGGATACGTGCCCTCAGCGCTTGGCGCCACTGAGTGAAGGTCGCATCGACCCGTCGAATGGCTGCATCGAATGCCCGTATCATGGCTGGACGTTTGAGGGGAAGAACGGGGCGTGCACGCGGATTCCGCAGCTTGAGGAGGGAGACCCTGCTCCCGAAATGCGAGCAGTGGCACGAGTCGCGGCCTACCCTACGACAGTCGCGCAAGGCATCATTTGGGTGTGGGCGCAATCGATTCAGTCCCTAAATGGCCAACTGCCGGACCCAAGTCCTGGTTCCCTTATGCCCGCCGTTGGCCGAAGACCCGGACTTAGTGTGTCTAGATGTGAGCAGAGACGTTCCCTACTCGTTTGATATCGTGCTAGAAAATCTGCTTGATCCGAGCCACGTCCCCTTTACTCACCATGCCACCATTGGCAAAAGGGATTACGCGGGTCCTGTGCCTTTGAAATTGACGAGCGACGTGTCTGCAAGTGGTTTTCGAGGGACATGGGAGCGCAACGTTTCCGCTTCGCCCATGACCAAAAAGTACCTGGGGCGCGTGAAGCGGGAGACGCTTTTCAACGCTCCTTCCTATATGCATCACCTCATCTCCACGCCCGAGCTGTCAACTTGGACGGTCACGTACGCCACGCCCTCGCCTGGAAAGAGTCGCATTCAGATGGCTCAAGCACTACATACTTCGCGCCTCGGACAATAAAGTCCTCCCAACGTCCCGGCTCCGGCGTGCCATTTTCTTGCGGATCCCGGACTGGTTGCAGCATTCGACACAGAACCGCGTGCTTGATGACGACAACATTTTCTTGGCCGTGCAAGAGCGGCGGTTGGTGATGCGGGAGGGGGACTCGACGGCATCCTGGGCCAAGCGCTATTACCTGCCGACCAAGGCTGATCTTTTTGTGGCTCGTTTTCGCCAGTGGCCTTCAAAGTACGGGGGAGGCGGGCCGTTCGGCCCGCTTACCAAACACGACCTGGAGGAGCTGGACTGGAAGGCCCTACCGACTGTGTTGTTGAATCGTTACGACCAGCACACCCGACATTGTGCGTCCTGTAGCCGTGCGCTTGCGACTGTGCAGCGCTGGAAACCGCGGGTCGTTGGGGCGGGGCTCCTGGTTGGGACTGTGGGCAAGGGGTTACTCGATTTAGTGTGCGCGCCCAGTAAATCGTTAGCGCTCGTGACTGTGGTAGCCGCGTTGTTAGCTTTGGTGTGGAAACAAATGTCTGGACTCGAGGAGGCTTTGCTGCGAGGTCCTTATCCAGCTCCACGCAATGCCGACGAAAAGGGAAACAAGAAGGAATAAGGATAATGTACATTCAAAGAAAAAAGCACATACATGAATTGAAAGGTTACTGTTGGTCGTTCCGAGACGCGCGCGTTTGAGGGCCTTCACTCACGTTTTTAGATCTGTGCCTGTGTGTGTGATTGACCTCATACATGCGTGCAAGTTTGTATTGCTACTAT
>Ga0209390_10006668_pt1 | contig 15335 bp, 15 predicted proteins | sample BON01_FD_187212 | JGI IMG/M metagenome (GOLD analysis project Ga0209390, IMG submission 187212) | Freshwater microbial communities from Lake Bonney liftoff mats and glacier meltwater in Antarctica - BON-01 (SPAdes) (version 2) | ecosystem: Environmental > Aquatic > Freshwater > Ice > Glacier... | reverse complement strand
CTTGGTACACTTTAGCCACAGGCGGAGTTGTAGTTGGAAGTCCGACATTAAATGCAGTAGGTACAGTAACTTATTATGCAGAATATAATGATGGTACTTGTTCTTCTTTAACAAGAACGGCAGTAACTTTAACCATCACAGAAGGACCTTTAGCCCCAGTGAGTAATGGTGACATTACCGAGTGTGAGGCAAGTCCACTTCAAACATTAGATGCTAACGATGCATTGAGTTCTACCACCGGAATCACTTGGTACACTTTAGCCACAGGCGGAGTTGTAGTTGGAAGTCCGACATTAAATGCAGTAGGTACAGTAACTTATTATGCAGAATATAATGATGGTACTTGTTCTTCTTTAACAAGAACGGCAGTAACCCTGACAATCAATGATTGCTCTATCGCTATTGTTAAGACAGGACTATTTGTCGACACAAACGGAGATCAGTGTGCTGATGTAGGAGAGACTATCGATTATACATTCACAGTAACCAATGAAGGAAGTGCAAGTTTATCAGCTATCGCTATAACAGACGCACTCGTTGCACCAATCACATTTGTATCAGGAGATACCGATGGAGATACGCAGTTAGATGTAACAGAGACTTGGATTTACACAGGAACCTATACAATTGATGAGGATGATATCGACGCAGGTCAGGTTACCAATACGGCAACTGCTGAAGGTACTGCTCCAGACGCAACTGTTGTATCTGATGTATCAGGAGCAACAACTACTGATGATGATCCAACGACTACTACGTTATGTCAGAATCCAAGCATTGCTATTGTGAAAACAGGAACCTTCAATGATGAGGATGATGACGGCTGTAGTAATGTAGGTGAAACCATTAGTTATGAGTTTACCGTATTCAATACAGGAAACGTTACATTAACTAATATTACGGTGACCGATCCCTTGGTAACTGTATCAGGAGGTCCATTAGCTAGTTTAGCTGTAGGAGCGAATGATGCTGCTACCTTTACCGCAAGCTATGCAATTACTCAAGCAGATATTGATGCAGGTGAAGTTGTAAACCAAGCCACAGCAACAGGAACACCTCCAACCGGAGCGAATGTTACCGACCTGTCGGATGATGCAAGCGAACTAGAAGATGATCCAACGACTACTACGTTATGTCAGAATCCAAGCATTGCTATTGTGAAAACAGGAACCTTCAATGATGAGGATGATGACGGCTGTAGTAATGTAGGTGAAACCATTAGTTATGAGTTTACCGTATTCAATACAGGAAACGTTACATTAACTAATATTACGGTGACCGATCCCTTGGTAACTGTATCAGGAGGTCCATTAGCTAGTTTAGCTGTAGGAGCGAATGATGCTGCTACCTTTACCGCAAGCTATGCAATTACTCAAGCAGATATTGATGCAGGTGAAGTTGTAAACCAAGCCACAGCAACAGGAACACCTCCAACCGGAGCGAATGTTACCGACCTGTCGGATGATGCAAGCGAACTAGAAGATGATCCAACGACTACTACGTTATGTCAGAATCCAAGCATTGCTATTGTGAAAACAGGAACCTTCAATGATGAGGATGATGACGGCTGTAGTAATGTAGGTGAAACCATTAGTTATGAATTCACAGTATACAATACTGGGAATATTAGCTTGACGAATGTTAATATAACCGATCCATTAGTAACTGTATTTGGAGGTCCAATTTCACTTGCAGTAGGTGCGAATGATGCAACTACCTTTACAGCAACTTATACTATTACTCAGGCAGATATAAATGCTGGGGAAGTGGTAAACCAAGCTACTGCTGAAGGTACTGGATCAAATGGTGATGTTGTAACAGATCTATCTGATGATAACAGTGAACTTGAAGATGATCCTACAACGACTGATATATGTCAAGCTGCAAGTATTGCACTGATTAAAACAGGAGTATTTAATGATGAGGATCAAGACGGCTGTGCCGATGTTAAAGAAAGTATTACATATTCGTTTACTGTAATTAACACTGGAAATGCTATGTTGACCAACGTTGACATTAATGACCCATTGATAAATGTTCAAGGAGGACCAATTTCTCTTGCACCGGGTGCTTCAGATTCAACTACTTTCACAGGTACTTATTTAATAACTCAAGTTGATATTAATAATGGTGAAGTAGTTAACCAGGCAACTGCTACAGGTACAACTCCTATAGGAGGAACTGTAACTGATCTTTCAGATGACAATAGTGAACTTGAAAATGATCCAACTATTACTGATATATGTCAAAACCCAGTAATAGCATTAATAAAAACAGGAACACCTTCAGATGAAAATAATAATGGATGTGTTGATCTTGGCGAGACTATAGTTTATGACTTTGTTGTGACCAACTTAGGTAACGTAACCTTAACCGATGTTATAGTTACAGACCCTATAGTTACAGTAATTGGTAACTCAATTACAATCTTAGCTGGAGGTTCAGATACCGAAACATTCTCAGCAATTTATACGGTAACACAAACCGATGTAGATAATGGGGAAGTGATTAATCAAGCTACGGCTGAAGGATTTGCGCCTAACGGTGATTTAGTATCAGACTTGTCTGATAACAACAGTAACTTTGAAGATGACACAACAGTTACCATACTTTGTCAGGATCCATCTATTTCACTTGAAAAAACAGGAGTATTTGATGATAATAATTCAAATCAAATTTCAGAAGTTGGAGAAACTATAACCTATGTGTTTAGTGTAACTAACACAGGAAATGTAACAGTTTATAATATCGATATAACCGATGCCTTACCGGGAATTACAATTTCAGGTGGTCCAATCGCCCAGTTATTGCCTGGAGAAATCGATACTGATACGTTTACTGCTACATATGCAATTACTCAAGAGGATATTGATGCCGGGGAAGTTGTAAACCAAGCAATTGCTACTGGAAATACAAACCCAGATAATAGTGGAACCGAAGTTACTGACGAATCTGATGATCCACAAAATACGGATAACGTAGACCATAATGGTGACGGTGATCCTGATGATCCAACAGTAACTATTATTCCAAATGTAGGTGGTATTGCTGATTTTGAGATCTACAATGGAGTAACTCCAGATGGTGATGGATTAAATGATTTCTTTATAATTGATGGAATACAAAATTTCAATAATAATAATGTTAGGATATACAACCGATGGGGTGTATTGGTTTGGGAAACAGACGGATATGAAAATAACGTTAATGGTAATGTTTTTAGAGGAAAATCCAATGGTCGTGCGACTGTGAGGGAAGAAAAAGAGTTACCAACAGGAACTTACTTCTATATTCTTACTTTTATAGGAAATAATCCAAATCCTGCATTCCCTGCAAATCCGGGTAAGGAAAGTTATAATGGATACTTATATATAAATAGATAGAAAATCAAAGAATTCCCGGGAGGGTTATTCCTTCCGGGTCTATAAAAATATTTAACTATGAAACACAGTTATCTTTCAATCATAATTTTGATTTTACTTGGTACATTTTCAAGTAATGCTCAGCAAGATCCTCAGTATACACAATATATGTATAATACTCAAGTTGTAAACCCTGCTTATGCAGGTTCTCGCGAAGCTTTGAGTTTTGGCTTATTATACCGTACACAATGGGTAGGTTTTGAAGGAGCTCCAAAAACAGGAACATTTACTGTTAATTCTCCTATTGGAGCATTAAATAATATGGGGCTTGGGCTTTCTATTGTTCGTGATGAAATTGGTCCGGCCATAGAGTCTAATGTGAATATAGATTATTCATATACAATAAATACTTCAGAAACCGCCGAGCTTTCATTTGGTTTAAAAGCCGGTCTTGATATTTTAAATGTAGATTTTACAAAATTAAATATCTATGATGGTGGGGATGTTTTTGAAAATAATATTGATAATGAACTTCAACCCCAAATCGGAGCAGGTATCTATTATAATACCAACAAGTTTTATGCAGGACTTTCTGTTCCAAACTTTTTAACAACAAAACATTACGACGAAAGTAATATTAACACCATAGCTGCAGAGCGGTTACACTATTTCTTAATCGCAGGATATGTTTTCGATTTAAGCGAGAACGTTAAATTTAAACCTGCTACTTTAATTAAGGCGGTTTCAGGCTCTCACTTACAATGGGATGCTTCTGCTAATTTCTTACTTTATGATAAACTTACGCTTGGGGCTTCCTATAGATGGAGTGCAGCACTAAGTGCGATGGCAGGTTTTCAGGTATCAGACCAGATCTTTATTGGATTTGGATATGATTACCAAACTACGGATATTGAACAATACAGTGACGGTTCTTATGAAGTATTTTTACGCTTCGATTTATTTAAAAAACCAGAACGTGCATTAACACCGAGATTCTTCTAAAAAAAACAATTGGGGCATGAATACAATCTTACACAAAAAATTATATGTTTTAACACTGGTTCTGTTATGTACTAGTGTTTCTTTTTCTCAGAATAAGAATAAGAAAGTAGAAAAAGCAAATAAAGAATTTGAAAAATTTGCATATATAGATGCAAGGAAAATTTATCTTCAAATAGTTGAAGATGGAGTAAAATCTGCACAAATATTTGAAAAACTAGGTGATACATATTACTGGAATAGCGATTATGACAATGCAGCAAAATGGTATTCACGATTGGTAAATGAATATTCAGCAAGTGAAATAGGAGATCCTATTTATTATTATCGAGCAGCTCAATCTTTAAAAAGTATCAATAGGTCTGACGAATCGAAAGATCTTATGAGAAAATATGCTGATAATGGGGGAGATCAAAGTATTATTAGTGCTCAAAATCCTAGATTTCTTGATTATTATTTAGAACTTGAAAAAGCAGGTATAAATACTAGCTATTCTGATTTTGGACCCTCATACGATGGGGATAAAATTGTTTTTGCTAGCTCCAGTACTAAATCTGAAGGGTCTAAAAACTTCTCATGGAACGAACAACCTTATCTAGACCTTTTTATTGCTGATGTTGATGAAGAGGGAAATCTTTCAAATGCTGAATCTTTAAGTGGTGATGTTAACACTCCTTATCACGAGTCTTCAGCTGCCTTTACCAAAGATGGGAAATATGTATATTTTACACGGAATAATTTAATAGATGGAAAAGTTGGTAAAGATGAAAATAAAACCATTCGCCTTAAGCTTTATCGTGCTACTAGAAGTGGTGATAATTTTTGGACAGATATTGTAGAACTTCCATTTAACAGTAAAAAATACTCCGTTGCTCACCCAACATTAAGTAATGATGAAAAGCGACTTTATTTTTCATCCGATATGCCCGGAACTATCGGGATGTCAGATTTATGGTATGTAGATATTCTAGGAGATAATACCTACGATTCGCCTGTAAATTTAGGACCTTCTATTAATACTGCTGTAAGGGAGTCATTTCCATTTATAAGTGAAGACAACAACTTATATTTTTCCAGTGATGGTCGGGGAGGCCTTGGTGGTTACGATATATATGTCGCCAAATTAGATGAAAATGGAAATATTGGTGAAATTTCTAATTTAGGTGAACCTGCAAATAGTAATCAAGATGATTTTGGTTTCATTTTCAAAGAAAGCAAAAAAATAGGCTATATGTCCTCAAACCGTGAAGGAACAAGAGGTAGTATAGATGATGAAATTTATGTGGTTCGTAAAAAATGTGAAAATATCATTAAAGGTATTGTGACAGATAAATACACAAATGAAATAATTGCAGGAGCCACAGTAATCCTTTTAGATGCTAATAATACGCAATTAGCATCTACGATTTCAGCTGAAGATGGAAGTTATACTATTGAAGGTTATGCAGTTTGCGATACCCAATATTCTGTGCGAGGTTTAAAGGAAAGCTATGAGCCTTATGAAAAGGTAATAAGAACACGCCCTAAAATTGGTGCTGTAGATGTGCTTTTACAACTTACTCCTCCTTGTCCTCCAAACGACTTAGGATGTCGTCTTGATCTTCAACCAATTTACTTTGATTTTGACCGATATAATATCCGCCCAGATGCAGCTGTAGAATTAGCTAAAATATTAGCTGCTTTACGTGAATATCCTGAAATGATAATTCATATTGAATCACATACAGATTCACGAGGAAGTGATAAATACAATGAAATATTATCAGAAAAACGTGCCCAATCAACACTAAAATGGTTAGTGTCTAAAGGTATTGATAAGAGCAGATTATCTGCTAAAGGATACGGTGAAAATAGACATGTTAATCAATGTTCTAATGGGGTAGAGTGTACCGAAGAAGAACATCAGCTTAACAGAAGATCCATGTTCATTATTCAGAATTAAATAAACCAAATTGATTTTTAAAAAAAGCGTCCAAATTTTATTGGGCGCTTTTTATTTTTAATAAAACCTCTTTTTGTACTTTTGAAAAAAAGAGGGTAGCATATGAAAGAAGAAGAAGTGATTCTTGTTAACGAAAAAGATGAAAAGATTGGCTTGATGGGTAAACAGGAAGCTCATGAAAAAGCCTTGTTACACCGTGCCTTTTCGGTTTTTATTTTTAATGATAAAGAAGAGCTAATGTTACAACAAAGAGCGCTTCATAAATATCATTCTCCAGGGTTGTGGACAAACACCTGTTGCAGTCACCAAAGGGACGGAGAATCCTCCTTAGAGGCCGGTAAAAGAAGATTACATGAAGAAATGGGGTTTTCGGCACCACTTGAAGAAACGACCTCATTTATTTATAAAGCTCCTTTTGATAATGGTCTAACAGAACATGAATTTGACCATATTTTAGTTGGAAAATTTAATGATGCTCCTAAAATAAATCCTGAAGAAGTAGCTTCTTGGAAATGGATTTCTACTGAAGATTTAAAAAAAGAAATTCAGCAGAAGCCTGAAATTTATACAGAATGGTTTAAAATTATTTTTGAAAAATATTACCAACACCTCCCAATATGAGTCTCACAATTTTCCGAAAAGCCCATTTTAATGCTGCTCACCGTTTGTTTAAAAAAGAATGGAGTGATGAAAAAAATCTAAAGGTTTTTGGAAAATGCAGTAACCCTCATTTTCACGGTCATAATTACGAACTTATAGTAGGAATTACAGGGGATATTGATCAAGAAACCGGATATCTAATAGACCTTAAAACCTTAAAACAAATTATTTACGATGAAGTCGAAGAGCCTTTTGATCATAAAAATTTGAATGTAGAAGTAGCTGATTTTAAAAACTTAAATCCCACTGTTGAAAATATTGCCATAGTAATCTGGAATAAACTTAGGAAACGTATGGATGCTAAGTTTGAAGTTTCAGTGAAACTCTATGAAACCCCTCGCAATTTTGTAGTCTATACAGGTAAATAGCATCCTTTTCATAAATATATGAACAATAAAACCAATCTTTATCCCTTAAAGTTTTATCCCATATTAAAAGAAAAAGTATGGGGTGGCTCTAAATTGGAGTCTTTACTTCATAAAGTGAAAGGGGAAAATATTGGAGAAAGCTGGGAACTTTCAGGAATTGAAGAAAATATTTCAGTTGTTAGTAATGGTGCTCTTCAGGGAAAGCAATTGTCTAAACTTATTGAATTTTATAAAGGGGATCTTTTAGGAGAAAAGGTATTTCAACATTTCGGAAATAAATTTCCATTGCTTTTTAAATTTATTGATGCCCAACAAGATCTTTCTGTTCAGTTGCATCCAGATGATACCTTAGCTCAAAAAAGACATAACTCTTTTGGTAAAACTGAAATGTGGTACATTTTGCAAGCTGAAAAAAACTCCAGACTTATCTTGGGGTTTAATCAAGAAATGGACAAACCTACATACCTTAAATATCTTTCAGAAAATAAAATAACCGATATACTTCATTCAGAAAAAGTATCAGAAGGAGATGCTTTTTTTATTGCTCCCGGAACTGTGCATGCTATTGGGGGTGGAGTTATGTTAGCAGAAATCCAGCAGACTTCAGATATAACATATAGAATTTATGATTGGGATAGACCCGGAACCGATGGCAAATTACGGGAGTTACACACAGACTTAGCTATTGAAGCAATAAATTTTACCCACAACAATACAGAATTATCTTATACTGATAAAATAAACGAAATTGTGCAGCTTTGTTGTGTGCCTTATTTTGAGGCCAACAAACTTCATCTTACAAAGTCCTTAAAACGAAATTTAAGTAAAATAGATTCATTTGTAGTGTATATGTGTGTAGAAGGTAATGCTGTTTTTGAATATGAAGGACTTTCAGAAAAAATTAATAAGGGTGAAACCCTTTTACTGCCCGCTTGCCTAACATCTTTTACTATTAAAACGAATAAAGCCACATTTTTAGAAGTTTATATTCCTTAATCCGCTGTTAAGTAGTATTTTTGCCCAAAATTAAAAATTATGGCAAACGTACGCGATTTAAAAAGAGATATTAATTACGTATTGGGAGATATTATTGAAGCAGTGTATATATGGGAACTTACCAACCCTGATAAAGACACAAAAAAATCACAAGCGATTATTGATGAGGCCATTTCGGTTTTTGATGAATTAATTGCTAAGGTGAATGCTAAAGATGTTGAAGATAACAAGAAACACTTTAAAGCGATTAATCAAGAATTAGAAGTAAAAGGAAGAAAATTGATCGATAAGATCAATGCCCTATAACTAATTTTTAGATTTTTCTCTTTCTGAAATAAAAGACTCTAATGCCTTACCGTATTTAGAGTCTTTTATTTTTGGAGTAAGTGCTTTGTACACTGTGTCCAAATATTTTATGTTGGCATCATATATTTCACTAAGCATCAAATATGGCACTACCTCGTAATCGTTATTATTTAAAGCATAATTCACCGTTGCAAAATATTTACTCTTAATAATGGAGATTTGTTTTTGTTGAAGATTATTTATTGCAGAATCGTTTTTTTGAATTCTTGCATTAAGCAATTCTTCCATATAGTCCAAGTTTTTATCATTATACCTGCCTATTAATTTTTTGTATTCTAAAAGTTTCTCCTGATTTTCTGAACCTGTAACCACAGCATCTACCATAAAATTTTTGATGGAAGTATTGATGTTTACATCTCCCGCTTCGGCAAAAAAGGCAATTTGATCATCCTGCAGTGTTCCATCTTTTAACCGAACTTTAAGGTAATAGATCTCAGGGCTTTCCACAGTTTCTGAAAATTGAAAAGTAGCATCTCCATCTATCATCACAGAATCTATTGTTACTAACAAAGTGTCTTCCAATTTTTGGAGTAAAAGTGTTCCCTTTTTTAAACCTTTTATTGTTCCTGTAAGGTTCATTTCATTTTCATTTGTTGAACAGCTAACAACTAAAAAACAAAGAAAAGCAATAGATAAAAAATATTTCATGGATAATTTATTAATGGCGGCAAAGATGCATTTTTTTTTGTTTTTTTCCTATGACACAGAAGCCAATTGCATTAAAACTGTACATAAAATAGCACCTACTGTACCAATGGCATAACCAAATACAGCAAGTAACACACCTACAGTTGCAAGTGATGGATGAAATGCTGAAGCAACAATAGGCGCAGAAGCTGCACCACCTACATTTGCCTGACTTCCCACAGCTAAAAAGAAATAAGGAGCCTTAATAAGTTTTGCAACAATGATTAGTAATACAGCATGGATGGTCATCCAAACAACACCAATAAAAATAAGTCCTACATTATCAAATATAAGTGTTAGGTCCATTTTCATTCCTATAGTAGCTACCAAAATGTATATAAATACACTTCCAAATTTACTTGCTCCTGCACCTTCAAAACTCCTGAGTTTTGTAAAAGATAAAAGAACGCCAATAATAGTGGTAATGGTTATCATCCAAAAGAAACTGGAATCTAGAAATGTAAATATATTTCGCGTAATGCCTTTTGGGATCTGCGAGACAATTTCAGAAAAGAAAGAACTTATAAAATTAGCTCCAAAATGGGCAATGCTTACGGTTCCAAAAGCAATTGCCGCTAAAATCATAAGGTCTGTTAAGGTTGGATTGCGAGTAACTTTTAATGAATAGGTAGATACTTTCTCTTTTAAGCTTTCTATGGCAGAAGTATCTGCGCCGAGCCATTTATCAATTTTAGCCGACTTTCCAATTCCAAAAAGGATGATTGCCATCCATATATTTGCAACAACTATATCAACGAAAACCATTCCACCATATAGCGCTTGATTATATCCATAGACCTCTAACATTGCAGTTTGGTTTGCACCGCCTCCAATCCAACTCCCTGCAAGGGTTGAAAGTCCTCTCCATACAGCATCTGAACCCACACCTCCTACAGTTTCGGGTGAAATAGTTCCAATTATTAAAACGGCAACAGGCCCTCCAATTATTATACCGGCTGTTCCAGTAAGAAACATAATAAGGGCTTTAGGCCCTAAGTTAAACACTCCTTTTAAATCGATACTAAGAGTCATTAAAACGAGGGCTGCTGGCAGCAAATAACGACTGGACATAAAATATAAACTCGAACTATTTTCTGAAATTTCCCCGGCATCGCTAACCGATGTCCAGTCTGGCGCTATAAATCCAGAAGTAGTTAAAAGTGCAGGTAGAAAATACGCCATAAAAAGCGCGGGCACAATGCCATAAAACTTTTTCCAAAAACCCGACTCTTGTGCAGAAGTATAAAAAATAAAGCCTAAAGCTATCATTAATACCCCAAAAACAATGGTGTCGTTTGTAATGAAAGGAGAGGTGTCTTTTACAATTTGGGTAATAGTATCTTGCATGATGGTTGGTTTGTCTGCAAAATACAATTTTCAGATTAAAATTTAAGGATGGGTATATAAAATCATTTCTTAGGGTGTCTGTTCGCTTTTTTTAAACTTTCATTAAGCATCCACTCAATTTGGCCATTGGTGCTACGAAACTCGTCTGCAGCCCATTTTTCAATAGCTTTCATCATATCTTCATTAACGCGAAGGGCGAATGCTTTTTTCTTTGACATATTATTTTTTAATAAACGAACTTATTATATCCAACACTTCCGGCATTACCGGGCGGTTGTATTCATTATAGGATTTGCTGTTCTCTATATCCGATCCATCAATTTCTTTAAGAATATGGTTCATTTTTGGAACTATTTCAAATTGAGCATCTGGCTTTGCGCTTTTTAATGCTTCAGCTTCTGAGATCTGGACCTGTATATCTTTAGTACCATTAATTATTAAAACAGGTACTTCCAATTTTTTTATTTCTACTTGTGGATCATATTTTATCCAATTTATAAGAAAGGGTTGAAGTGATGTCCTAAAAATAGAGGAGAGGCCGGGACTGTAATTGGTGGTCGAGCCGTTTTCAAGCATTTCATCAAATGCATTTCTAGCATTATCTTTTAAACCCGGAGCTTGTTTTGCCAATTGATCTACAATAACTTTATCAATAGATTGACCTGCTCCGGCAATGGAAATAAATCCGTCTGCCAGTCCTTGGGCTGCAACCATACCCACTAAGGAACCTTGACTGTGGCCGACAATATAAATCTTTGAAAACCTAGGGTCTTTTTTAAAGTAGTTTGTAACCGCAATTGCATCTTCAATAAAGTCATCAAATTTTATTTTACCTTCATCAATCTGAGCCTTTTTCATCATTTTTACAATACGCTTATCATATCGAAAACTTGCAATATCTTCTTCATATAATCCTTCAGCTAAAAAACGCAGGGAATTATTTTTAAGCATTTGCTGATTTCCGTTTCTGTCGGTTGGGCCCGATCCACCAATAATAATTGCCAGAGGAATTTTTTCAAATGAAGGAGGGACTATTAAAGTGCCATCGACAAGTGGTGTAATGGAAAGATCTTCCGAATTAAAGGTTTTGGTTTGGGCAAAACTTATTCCGACGCATAAAAGCAATAGGAAACTTATTTTAATTTTCATCTTTATTAAATTTATATTTATAGGAATTTAAAACGCTTTGGACTTCATTTTCTTTCTGAGTGCCAATAAGTAATCTTCTGTTGGTTTTAAACACAATTTGAATGCCAATATTGCCTTTTACATTTAAAGCTTTATCTTTTTTACCAAGTTTAATTCGATATCCCCAACCACCGTATTCTTGTATTGGATTGTATTTTCGTACATAGCATTCTTTTATATCACTCCAAGGAATTGTTCGTGGTTTTAAATGAATAGGCCAAAAAGCATAGTGAATACCTTGATCATCGATTTTGGTTTCAAGTTTCATTAAAAAAGGGATGGCAATAACAATTATTAAGCTGAAAATGCAAGTAAAAATTATTAATCCAGTTTCAAATGAATTTGTGTTTTCTATTTGAGGCAATGCAAAAAATATAGAGCTAATAATAATTGCGGCTGTAATTAAGATTAATAATTTAAACCACCATTGATCAAAACGTTGTGTTTCTAAGAATACTTTCATTTTTATGTATTTAATGTTCCTGTATTTACTACAGGAGTAGCATCTTTATCACTACAAAGTATAACCATTAGATTACTTACCATGGCTGCTTTTCGGTCTTCATCAAGGTTCACAACCTTTTTTCGGCTTAATTCTGCCAAGGCCATTTCTACCATGCTCACAGCACCTTCCACAATTTTATGACGGGCAGCAACAATAGCTGTAGCTTGTTGTCTTTTCAACATAGCACTTGCAATTTCATTGGCGTATGCTAAATAACCTATTCTAGATTCTAACACTTCAATTCCTGCAATGGCAAGACGCTCTTCAAGCTCTTTTTCCAAGGCTTCATTTACTTCGGTCATACTGGCGCGTAGCGTAATATCTTCATCAGTACCTTCATCTGCAAAATTATCATAAGGATATTTACTAGCAAGCACCCTTACAGCAGCATCGGTTTGTATGCGCACAAAATTTTCATAATTATCTACATCAAAAGCCGATTTGTGTGTATCACGAACTCGCCAAACTAAAATAGTGCTAATTATAATGGGGTTACCCAATTTGTCGTTAACCTTTAAGCGTTCGCTGTCAAAGTTTCTGGCTCGAAGTGAAATTTTTGTTTTCACATAAAATGGATTTACCCAATACAGGCCATTGTTTTTTATGGTTCCAATATATTTTCCAAATAACAGCAACACTCTGGAATCATTAGGATTTACCATCACAAACCCAGGAAGCATGAAAAATGCTGCAACAATGCCCAATCCAAACAACGGATTTCGTAAGAAAAATATTCCAGCAATGCTTCCTAGTAATAAAAGAAAAAATACAAACAGCATTATATAGCCGTTGGAGGGGACAATGGTTTTTTCATTTGATTCCATAATTATTGATTTAGATTGATATTGAAATGATATTAAACAAATATAAGATATTATTTTAATAGTTGAACAAAATTTAATGTTTAAATTACATAGGTATAGTATATTTGCTTAAAATTTCAGAAAATGAAAACGGCGCAATTATTATTTGTAATATTATTTACTATTCATTTTACGTTTGCTTCTGAGAAGGATTGGGGAAGTACAGGTCACAGAGCAACGGGTGAAATAGCACAAGAATACCTTACAAAAAAAGCGAAACGGAATATTAAAAAATTACTTAACGGTCATTCTTTGGCATTTGTTTCTACCTATGGAGATGATATTAAAAGTGACCGCAAATACAACAAATATAATCCGTGGCATTATGTGAATTTCCCCTTTGGGACTAGGTATGAAAATTCAGATAAAAATGAAAAAGGAGATATTATTACTGCTATACATACCTGCATTGATATTTTAAAGAGTGAATCTACTTCAACTGCCGAAAAAGCTTTTCATTTAAAGTTATTGATACATTTTATGGGAGATCTTCACCAACCGCTGCATATTGGATTGGCAGATGACAGGGGAGGAAATGATTTTCAAGTTCGTTGGTTTAATGAAGGAACTAATTTACATAGTGTTTGGGATAGTAAAATGATTGATTATTACAATATGTCATATACTGAATTAGCAGAAAATAAAGATTGCCTTTCGGATACAGAGATCGAGCAAATAAAAAAAGGTTCACTTATGGATTGGGTTTATGAAAGCCGCACTTTATGCGAAAATATTTATGCAAACACGACTATAGGAGAGGAGCTTGGCTATCAATATGTTTATAAATATATAGATATTGTAAGGATGCAACTTGAAAAAGGAGGTATCCGTCTGGCGGTAGTTCTTAATGAGATTTTTGGATAACAGCCTTATTTTATTTTTCTGAAGGTTAAATTGATTCTTTCCTTGGTAATTTTTTTACTTTTTGGAAGTTGATGTTGCCAGAAATGTTGCGTCTTTCCTTTCATTAATAATAAGCTGCTATTTTCTAAAAGTAACTTATACCGCTGTAATTTATCTGTCCTGTGTTTTAAATGAAATATTCGCTCAGTGCCAAGATTTACTGAAGCTATTGACGGATTTTCACCTAACTCTTTTTCTTCATCACTATGCCAACCATTACTGTCGTTTCCATCTCGGTAGAGATTGAGAAGCACAGTGTTGAATTTCTCTTTTGAAAACTCTTCAACTTTCTTCTTTATTTCTTTTAAAACTGAAGTAAATGGATGTGGAAACATGGTAATTCCCGAATAGGAATAGGATTTACCTTCACCATATAACGCTGTTAGTCGTGGTTGCTTATGTGTTTTTCCGAATAATTTTATATCATCTTGTTGCCAATGAGTTTCTTCTTTTAAGATTTCAAAATATGCTGAAGCTTCTTGTATAGAGAAAAAAGCTGAATCATATACAAGGTTAGCATCTTGAAGGTTGGGCTGAAGTATTTTACTTTCAGAAAATACATCCATTTTAAATGTATAAATATGCCCAATACATTAATGCAAACTGAAGAAAGACTCGTAGAATAAGAACCCATTTTGGAAGTTTTAATGAGGCTCTTTCATCCTGAAGCATAAAAACATGTGCAGGAATAAATGCCACAAGCATAATAATAATTCCCCAGGCTGCTATTGCTTGAGTGTCTTTATTTAAAAGCATTAAGCCAAGAACCATTTCGGCGACTCCACTAAGTAGAACCATGGTGCTTTGTGCTGGAATAAATGGGGGAATAATGCGTTCGTAAATTTTAGGTTTCCGGAAATGATTTGCACCGGCCAAAACAAATAGTACGCCCATTAAATATTGGTGCCATGGTAACATTGTTTTAAGGTATTTAAGGTTATTAATTTTACAATTTCAAAATTAACTTTTTTAAATTTAAAAAGCCCCTCCATTTATAATGAAGAGGCTTTTTTATATTAGTTACTCAAGTTTCGCACCGAAATAATTTTACACAACGGCTTGATAATTAAACTCGTGGGAGTTTTTTAAAAACCCAAAATCTTCAATATTCTCTATTATTTTGGATGTAATAAGTTCAATATCAATTGA
>Ga0209390_10006666_pt1 | contig 15338 bp, 7 predicted proteins | sample BON01_FD_187212 | JGI IMG/M metagenome (GOLD analysis project Ga0209390, IMG submission 187212) | Freshwater microbial communities from Lake Bonney liftoff mats and glacier meltwater in Antarctica - BON-01 (SPAdes) (version 2) | ecosystem: Environmental > Aquatic > Freshwater > Ice > Glacier... | reverse complement strand
CTAGTCGAACTCAAAAACAACATCAAACAACGCTGGTGGCGGGACATGGTCCATAGCCGTGACGATATGGTGGGCCTAGACTCAAGCATCATCTCCTCCCCCAAGGTCTGGGAGGCCTCTGGTCACGTTGCTGGGTTCGTCGACCCCATGGTTGATTGCAAAGTGTCCAAACTCCGCTACCGCGCCGATCAGTTATTTTACGCGAAAGTTGAATTGGTGGATGATGGAGGGGTGGTTGGGTATATCTCCCTATTAGACTGCGGGGACCTCCAAGGAGAAGCGACCAAGCTAGCCGAGAAACTGAAGAGGAAGGGCGGGAAGCAAGGCACCATCAAGCTGCCCCTCGACATCAAAGACATGACCAAAGCCACGGAAGACGAGCTGGTGCTCATCCCCTCCCCCGCGACGGGTGAGCCTGGCTCGCTCACTCCTCCGAGGTCGTTCAATTTGATGTTTCAGACTTCTGTGGGTGCGTTGTCAGATGGTTCATCCACTGCGTACCTGCGCCCTGAGACAGCGCAAGGCATTTTTACAAACTTTAAGAATGTCCAAAGCACCGCACGTGTAAAGATTCCTTTTGGGATCGCCCAGATTGGCAAGGCCTTTCGAAATGAGATCACCCCGAGAAATTTTATTTTTCGGTCCCGGGAGTTCGAGCAGATGGAGATTGAGTATTTTATTCCTCCGGAGGAAGAGGTGTGGGAGGGGTTTTATTCAGGGTGGATTGAGACGGCGTGGTCTTGGTTGACTAGCATTGGGATGAGGGAGGATTTGATGGGGAAGGAGGTGCATCCAAAGGGGGATTTGGCGCATTATGCGCGGGCGTGTACGGATATTGTGTTTAAGTTTCCCTTCGGACAGGTGGAGCTGCAGGGGGTTGCTGCGAGGGGGAATTATGACTTGACTCAGCATCAGGCGAGCAGTGGGAAGAGTATGGAGTACTTTGATGAGGCGGGGAAGAGGAAGTATCTGCCGCATGTGATTGAGCCTAGTATTGGGGTGGATCGGTTGTTTTTGGCGTTGATTTGCTCGGCGTATGCGGAGGATGAGATAGTGGGGGAGAAGCGGGTGGTGCTTAAATTTCACCCGAGCATGGCACCGATTAAGGTGGGGATTTTCCCGTTGGTGAAGAATAAGCCGGAGATTATGGAGAAGGCGCGGGGGATTCATGACCAGTTGAAGAAGCGGTATAATGTTTTTTGGGATGTGAGTGGGGCGATTGGACGGAGATATAGGCGGATGGATGAGGCGGGGACCCCGTTTTGTATTACTGTTGATTTTGATACTTTGGAAGATGATACCGTGACGGTCAGGGAGAGGGATAGCACGAAGCAGACGAGGATGAAGGTGGATGATTTGCTTGCGTTTTTTGATAGGGAGATTAATGGGTAGAGATAGGGGGGAAGAGGGAGGGAGGGAGAGAGGGAGGGAGGGAGGGAGGGAGGGAGTGTGGTGTGTGGAAAGTTGATCAGTCACACATGGCTATAAGGAAAGAGACTGAAAGCAAAAATGATATATAGAACTAAAAAGATGATTGCTGGCTTGCCTAGGCTCTCTTGCCTGGTGAGATTTTCTTTGCTTAAAAGAATGCCGAGGCTTTTGGGGGGGTGGGATAGAGAAGGTTAAAAGACGGTTTGCTCAAAGAAAATAAAGGTGGAGGGAGGGGTTGGAGGATTAAAAATAGTAGGAGAAAATGAAGATGGATAAGTTGATTAGGATTAGGTGAAAAAAGGGTGGTTGATAGACCGTCAGGGCCGCAAACTGGAAAGCAAAATCACACTGCAAGAAACCTCGCGTACGACTAAATAGCTCACCCACCTCCCTCCCTCCTTTCCTCCCTCCTTCCTTCCCTCATCCCACAGGAATCGTGAGGATTCACGGAGTATCTTCAAGGAATCGTGTAGGAGGGCCCTGAATCAAAAGGTAGGGAGGGAGGAGGGAGGGAGGGAAGGGAGAGAAGGATGTCTTGTCTTAATCGCGTATTGAATTGATAGTTTACAATCAAATACCCGACCTGACCCCTCCCTCCCTCCCTCCCTCCCTCCCTCCCTCTCTCCCTCCCTTCCTTCCTTCCTTAAACGCCAAGGTGGATTCACCACCACCAGCAGCCAAAGGTTGGATAATGCGGAAGAGCGGACTCGGAATAAAGGGGAGCAAAAAAAGGGAAGAACCCCCCTCCCCAGCGACAGCGACGACGACGACTACTACTCCTCCTCTTACCCCTCCTCCTCCTCCTCTCCTCCTCCTCCTACCGTCCTTCTCCCTCTCTCCCACGCTCCCCTCCTTTTTCTCTCACACCCTCCCTCCTTTTCTATCCCCCTCCTCCTTCTACTACTATTACTTTAAGTACTCTTCTCTTCCTCCCCCTCCCCCTCGTCCTCGTCGTCGTCCTCCTTGTCCTCGTCCTCCTCCCTCCCTCCTTCTCTCCCTCAAGGAGGGAGGGAGAGACACACACACACACATACACACACACTACAACACAAAAAACACAGGTGTGGTGGAGGCGGATTGGGGGGCAGCAGCGCCGTCTTCACCGGGGAGCGAGAGAAAGGTAAGGCAATGCGACATTCCACGGCATTTGTCTAGGAATGACGCACTTGCCTTCTTGGTGAAGCCAGCGTGGCTGCAGCTCTTGGGCGGCCGGGCGGGTGCGGAGCTGTCGGTACATAAATGCTTGCTTGCCCATGGAAAAAGTACAATTGGGACAAGGGGGGGAGGGAGGGAGGGCAACTTAACACTACACACACACAGAAATGCACAGGTACTTACCGTCCGGCTGTGGTGCGGTGGCCTGGGCGGGTCTGGCTTTGGGGTTTGGGTGACGTCTTTATGGTGTACTTGCTGCAGCGGCAGGGTGTCTATGTGGTGTGTGTTGGGTAGTGTGTGGGGTTAGAATGGAGAGAGATGTGTTTGGGGAATCTGAGAGGCAATTCCGAAAGAAGAAGCTAAAACGCAGAGTAAAAATTCGTTTATTTTCTATGTTGTCTTCTTCTTTTTGGTTGGTTAATTCGGAGATTTGATTTGCACTCTTTATGTGCGTCATGTATGTATGTGTATATGCTATGCTGTGCCTATCATTCAGTCTATTTTTCGTTTTTCTCTCTCACTCTCCCAGAAAAGTCGTCATCGCCATCATCACGAGGAAGGGGTAGAGGGGGACGAGGGTGGGAGTGGTGGCGCAGGCAAGGCAGTGGGGGAGGGGGAGGCCAACGTCGGTAATTCAGACGGGATTTGCTTGGTGGAGGGCGAGGACGAGGAGGGAGAGAACGACGAAGAAGCAGAAGAATATTTCTCCTTAATCGTCAGTTCAAGCTGCGTGAGCACCTCAGCATTCACTCCCCTCAGCATACTCAACGAGGTCACCAAATGCGACACCTCATCCACCAATCGTTGCCTCCCCGCATTCGTCACCGGCCGTGCCTCCTCCAGATACTCCTTCAACCGAAACCCCAACAAATCAAACACCCTCCCAAACACATCTTGCACCTGCCCCCCCGGCAGAAACCCCCCCAAAACCTTGTGCATCGTACTGACCCCCTTGATCACCTCCTCCACAAACCTACACGCCGCACTCCCCATCGCATCCCAATCCGTCTCCCTCAACCCCGTGTTCGCCGCACTCTGCGCCACCAACTCTCCAATAATCCCCACAAATTTCCCCAATATCCTCTCCTGGTGCTCTGCATACTCCTGTCTCAACCTATCCAGCTCCACCAAGAAAGCCTGCTGCTTCGTCTGTAAATGAGCAGCCAACGCAGCTCGTACATGGGGGAGAAGGACGAGGATCAGCCCGAGGCATTGCGAGGCCAGGGCAAGGTGCTTTGCTGTTATGCTACGCAAGCGGGCGGTTGCTTGGATGGCACCTGCCCCTAGGACAAGCTGGGCTGTGCGAGCGTTGAAGAGCCGAAGGAGATCCACCACACGTTGCATCACGTCCATGGCAAGTGTGGGGAAATTAGCGGCAACATTCAAATAGTTGGTCAGGAGAGAGACGAGAAGCACGGCGCTCCAGACGACCTTATACCTCCCCTCCCCAACGATAGCCTCGGTAGGCTCCTTCATTTTTCTGGTCCCGTTGCTGTTGGCAGCAGCAGTAGCAGCAGCAGCAGCAGCACTATCCGCCGCATCATTCGAAAGGGAAAGATCCCCTTCATCCTCCCCCTGCTGCTGCTGCAGCAACTGCGACGAAGACAAGGAAGACGGAAACCTCCTCTCTGGCGCGACCGCAAGGGGAGAAGAAGGGTGAGTGGCCAATACAGCCTTCCCTGCGGTCAGCCGATCAATCTCCGCTTGTCTTTCCATACCTACATCAGCCTGTACCCATCTCTCGGCATCCAACGCCGCCAGGAGCTGGACACTCCCCTCCTCGTGTAAATGCTCCACGAACAACTTCGCTTGTGTCAACAAGGTGCTCTTCAAACCAAAGCCTGCCCTACCCGAAATTCTCTCCATGGCACTCACAAAATGAGTTGTACTGTCCCACAGTATCTTCATCTCCCCTAGATCCATCTGAACATGAGCCTCCTTCCGCGCATTGAGCAAGGAAGCAATATGCCGCTGACACAAATCACACAACGTCTTCAGGACTTCATCATTCAATCTCTTGCACGCCTGCAGCTCCAAAACCTTGATTTGATCCTCGTCCTTAAACGGTGCTTGCTTCTGCTGCATCCCTCCTCCCCCTCCTCCTTCCCCTCCCCCTCCCATCCCACCATTAGCACAACCGCTGCTGCTGCTGCCGCTACTGCTGCTGCTGTTGCCACCACCACCACCTCCTGTCTCCATCCGTCGTTTGTCCAAAAAGGCCCTGAATTTAGTAGAAGGGCTGGGACTGGGAGAGAAGGGTGGGTGAGGTACAAGTCCAGGCCTAGAGGGAAGAGCAGAAACAGCAGCAGCAGCAGTAGGAGAAGAGGAGGAGGAGTCACCATTGGCTTCTGCTGCGTCGCTTCCTCCACCTCCTCCTCCTCCTCCTCCTCCTCCCCCTCCTCTTGAAGGAGATAACGACGACGACAAACCGGCATCGCTCTTCCGTCCCAAGCTTAAGGACGAGGACGAGGACGAAGAAGACCTCCGATCCAACAACCGACTCAACTCCACGCTGATCTGCTCCTCCAAAAAAGCATGAATCAACCCCATCCTCTCCATAGGTAACAACATCTGTTCAAAACACAACCTTAAGCAATCCAAAAACGGCCCCGCCTCCATCGTTTTCACCTTTCCACTCAACAACCCCGCATCCTCCCCCCCCGCTGCTGCTCCTACTACTCCTCCCTTCCCCTTCACACTACTACTCATCCCTCTAGGACGAGCCACCACACCCCTCCCTTCCTCCCTCCCTCCCTCCTCCTCTCCCTTTTCAAATTGATAATCTGCAATATCTAAATATTCTAATAACACAGTTTTGACCACTCCTTTCAATGTATCTGTTAATCGACCTCGATACCTTTCAAGCACCTTTGACAGGCGACACAAACGTACCAACCCTCGTACCCTCGGCTGCAGCTGTGCGGCTAAGGCCTCGTTGAGCTGAGGCGGAGGCAGGGAGGCGTGGGCGGGGGGGTGGGTTTCGTTTTCTTGTGGTGGTGGGGAGGGAGGGGGAGGGGGCATGCGGTCTTCGGAGGGGGAGGAGGAGTCGGCGTCGTCTGTTTTTTGTGGGTGGGGTGGGGTGGGTAATGTAGATACTAGTAGAGTCATTTCTCCCTCCCTCTCTTCCTCCTTCCCGCTCTCTTTCTCACCTTGAAATTGCACAGCAAGGTTGATAAAACTCGAGCCCATCAGATCAGAAACCAGCTCCAAGTACTCTCCCAGCTGTCTATTGAGCTTCCTCATACAATGGACTGCTGCCAAGCCCCCCTCCCTCATCAACGCCCTTCCATCCTCCAACACATCCAAAGCACCCATATAATCCCCGGCAGACAAAAGGGATTGCACCAACCCCTTACTCCTTTGTACGTCTTGAATCAACCTCAATTTCTCCAAAAGCAAAGCAAGGTTCACTTTTCTCTGTGCTAACCGAGGAATACGAATCATTCCCATGACTGTCTTCCTATCTATATCATGTAGCCCTGCCCGAAGGCGCAACACCTGTCTACAGGCCTGTGCGAGCCGATCCCTCACATCTTGAAGTGTCGTCAAGGCTTCGAAAAAGTGTTGCGACCTTGAGGAAATTTGCTTGAGGAGGCACGTTTCCACGACATCTAAATACTGTGAGAGTCGTTCTTGGGTCTCGGGCGTAGCTTTCACCACCACCCGTTCAAACAACGCGGGCTCGGAAAGTTGAAAATCGCGATGGAAGAAGATACCTGGCACTTCCCTGAAGCACTCTGCGAGGTCCGCTGCTCCATCCACGGCTTTCTGCGACGATGACAAGAGCTCCGGCCTGTACAATTTTACTTGGCCGGGCCTCGCATGGTGGTTCTGTCGATAGCGTTCCATTACTGCTCCTGTTCTGCGGGCGAATGCGAGGAGGTCAGCTATCTCTACAGGTGTCAGAACAGAGGCTGGGATGGGGCCTCCAGGTGCTCCTGGGCCTGGAGTACTCCCCTGACCTTGGTCAAGCCATGCCAACATTAACTCCGCGCTCACCCCTCCCGGTGCCCGGGGGTCCATCATAACACTTGTCAAATTGTGCCCGCTTCGAGCCACCTCGCGGCGGACGTCGGCGTATTCGTCTTCATCATAGGAGGAGGAGGAACGATGGTGGTGGAGATTGGCGCTGCTGCCGCCGCCGCCACTCTCAGTGTCGTGCGGCACGGGGGAGAGTAGGGGCGGCCACCGTGTGTACCCGAAGCGCTTGGTCGGCGAATTGTACGTCAAGGGAGAGGGGGCACTGATGCTGCTGCCAAGCTGTCCGGTCCCGCTGAGGCTTAGGGTGCTTGACCCTCCCCATGTCCCTGACGACGAGGCAAAAAACGCCCCACTTCCCTCACCGCTAGCGCCGCCGCCCCGGCCACTACTTCCTCGACGGCCTGGGCTGCTGCTGCTGCCGCCGCCACTGCCGCCGCCGTGCGCATTGGACGAAGTGGAGGACATGCTGGTCGTCGTAGGGGCCGTGGGCGGGGGAATGAAGAACGAGCGATGTGGGCGAGGAGAGGAGCGTGGTTGCCTGGCCTTGCTTAGTAATGAGCCATCCACGGCATGAGCTTCCGGCGTGCCCTGTACAGACGGTGGGAAAAGGCACGTTTTAAAGGGAATGTCAGGGTACAGAGGGTGGTTGGTGGGATGTGGGGCGTCTGATCAAAGAGGAGGGGAGGGAGGAGGACCGAGCGCGCTTGAATTCATTGGCGAGGCCGAGCGATGACGGCCCACAAAGATTACATGCCCCTCCAAATGCACGCTGGACGCCTACCCTACCCCAGGCACAAGCCTTGCATCACCTCGAGGGCGTGGAGGGGGAGGGGATGGCCAAGACTGAAGGCGTGGAGCTTTCGAATGTTCTCAGACATGCCCCATCATCATCATCACATCAGCCTCCCCCCAACACACACTCAAATCAGCCATCACACAACACAAACCACAGCGCACCACGCTACACAAACAACCAAGAAGCATAGATGCTGCTGCACCAAGACGTCATCCGAGCGTAATATGGGACCTGGCCGTCAAAGAGCCCGGCAGGCGACGCCGATGCCCTCCCTCCCTCCTTCCCTCCTGCCCTGGTTCCTCCTCCTCCTCCTCCTCCTCCTTGTGCTGCATGCACCCTCCACCTACGCCGACGAAGACGACTACCGCTTCCTCCCCACTCCGAAAGGCGGCGGCCAGGACGTGTCCTATTACGTCAATGCTGCCTGCCGCTCCGGGTCCCGGGTGTATGTGGGTGGGGGCTTCAATTTGGTAGGGGACGAGGTGGCATTTAATTTTGGTTATTTCGAAGCGGGAGCTGGCGATGGCAATAGCACGTGGACCTCGCCTCCTGTCACGATTGGACCGGACCCCATGGGCTTGCTCTACAATGATGCGGCATTGCGTTCGGCGGATTGCCAGGGGAAGGTCTTGACTCTGCTGTGTCCCCCTCCCTTGCCCGATGGCTCGACCGTCGTCATCATCGGGGGGGACTTCACCAAAGGCGGCTTGCGCTTGGGAGGGGCGGGTGGCATCCCCTTTGTAGGTGCTGATGGGGCGAGAGTGTTGAATCATCTTGCAATTTATCGCGTGGAGCCCAACCCGGTGCTCGACTCGGAAGCATCCAACCTTTGTCCTGTCCTCCAAGGGACCCTCCTCCCTCCCTCCCTCAATTCCTCCCTCCATACCTCCTCCTCCTCCACCCCGGAAGATCAATACGCCAAGGTTCGATGCAGTCCTCCGGGGACTCCAGCTAGTGCGTTCTCTCCTGGTGTCCTTCTGACGGAAGACCCTTATAGAAAGATGACTGGCCCTTTGGAGAGTACCTCGAGTGGGTATGTTTCCTCCCTTGCTTGTTTGAATGAAGCCTGTACGGAGATAGTGGTGGGTGGGAATTTTAATAGTATTTTGGGAACGACGGCCTTTTCGGTGGCACAGTTGACGTTTGATGATCATTTTTATATGGCGGAGAGTAGGGCTTTGCATGAGGTGGAGGAGGGGGAGGGAGGGAGGGAGGGAGGGAGGGAGGAGGGAGGGGTGGGTAGTACGATGCCTGATGATGGGGATAGTTGCTTGCCTTCCCGGGCGATGGGCACGTTTCTGGATCCTTTGCCTGGGGTTAATGGAGCGGTGCATGCCTTGGTGAGTTTAGACTCGAGGTATGTTGCTGTTGGTGGTAGTTTCGATCGAGCCGGTGCCATCAACACACCTAACATCGTCCTATGGGATCGTGTAGCAAATTCCCTCGTCTGCCTAGGCCACGAAGCCGACGCCTCGTCCTCCCTCCCTCCCTCGGCCGGTGGCTCCTGTTTTTCACCCTCCTTCTGCTGTCAGGGTTTCCCAGGTGACATTCGTGTGTTGCTCCCCGTCTCACCCCATCGCCTCCTCCTCGGAGGGTCGTTCGCTGATGCTTCCTCCCCCTATGGCATCGTGTCTGCAAATCTTGCTTTACTGGATTTCGATCTAACAGCAGCAGGAGACGGGACAGGCAGGCAGGTGCTAGACCCCAAAAATTGGAGGAGGGTACCAGTGGTGGAGGGAGGGGAGGGAGGGGGGGAGGGAGGGAGGGATGTAGGGACGAATGGGCCGGTGACGAGTATGGTGTGTGTGGAGGAGGAGGAGGAGGAGGAGGGGAGGTGTGTGAGGGTTTTGGTGGGGGGTTGGTTTGATGGGTTGGAGGGGTTTGGGTGGGATGGAGGGAGGGGGCTGACGAGTTTTAATGCTACACCTTGGGGCTTGCTTGCCTTGCCGTTGGCAACTCTGAGTCTGCCGGGTGCGAGTAGTAACAATGTGCATTCCCCCGCGGTGTTACAAGCGTTGAATGTCTCCATTGTGAACAGCACCACGGAGGATGGTGTTCCTCCTACCCCTCCTCCTACGCCTTCGCCGCTTCCACCCCTCCCTCCCTCGCCGCCAGGCCTGTGGACGAGGCCCGTGGTGGGGATCAACACCTTGTTGCGGATCCCTTACTTTTTCAACAGTGCTAGCAGCAGCAGCAGCAGCATCATCAGCAGCAGCAGCAGCAGTAGCAGTAGTAGTGGTGATGGTGGGCGTGGGGCTATCCTCCTAGGGGGAAAAGTCACGGAGCTTGGGAACGTGGCAGCACTGCAGCTGCCTGAGCAGCAGCAGCAGCAGGAGGGGGTAGCTCGGTCATTGATCATAATGACGCATGCCGATAAAGATGGAGGAGGAGAGGGCCCCTTGTGCTGGGAGAGCGAGTCGGAGGGCTTGCTCCGTTCGGAAGTGCTTGGGTTACCCGTGGGGGGGCATGGGGCCAGCATGAGTTTTTGTTGTTTTGTGGGGAGCTTGTGTCCGTTTGAAGGGGTGGCGGTTGCTTGTCCTTTTAGTGGAGGTTATTTTTGCTCGCCTAATATGACAAGACCTATGTGTTGTGAAGAGGGGACTTATTGCCCGGGGCCTGGGGAGGTGGTGAAGTGTGAGACGGGGGGCTATTGTCCATTGGGGAGTAACGAAATGGTGCCTTGCACGTGGTGGATGTGGTGTAAAAGAGAGGGGTTGGGCAGGCCGGATAAGATAGCTGCGGGGGTCGTGGCATTGATAGTGGTGTTTGGCGCGTTTGTGGTGCTCGTTAGTCTGAACAAGATGTTTTTGAAGTGTCGGGGGTACCATAGACAGGTCCGCGATAATGATAGGAGGAAGAGGGGCCTGTTGACGAGTAGGGGGACGCATACTGTCCAGCAGCAGCAGCAGGAGCTGCAGGAACCATTGTTGTTGGGAAGTGGGGGAGGGGGAGGGAAGGCTGCTGCTGCTGCTGCTGCTGCCAGTAGCAGTAGCAGCAGCAGTAGTAGTAGTAGGCCTATCACAGGTACTGCTGTTTCTGCTGCTGTGGTGGGGGGGGAAAGCAACAACAAAACGACAGTCACACCTCGACGGGCTTTCAAACGGTTAGCCGGAGAGGAAGGCCCTCGTCCTAGCATGGGTGGTGGAGGAGGAGGAGGAGGAGGAGGAGGAAGGGAAGGAGGGAGGGCAAGTACGGCTGGTCCCCTCTTACGGCAACGGCACAAGGTGGATCGGATCGATCTGCAATTTCGTGATCTCACCGTAGAGCTGCCAGGCGGGAGGAGAAAGGTCTTGAATGGTGTTACTGGTGGCTTTCGTTCTGGCCGCGTGACTGCTGTGATGGGTCCCTCGGGCTGTGGGAAGACGACGTTGATCTCGGCGTTGTCGAATCGGTTGGGGTTAGGTACCAAGGTGACGGGGAGGACGTTTATTAATGGCTCGCCGGAGAGTAGTACGGCTTTGCATGATGTTATGGGGTTTGTGCCACAGGATGATATCATGTATGAAGATCTAACGGTGAGGGAGAATTTGCTTTATTGCTGCCAGTTGAGAGCGGATCCAAGTATGAGTCGCGCGGAGCAGAGGCAGCATGTTGATAGGGTGATTGATTCGCTTGGGTTGTTTCCGAGCCGGCATTCGATGATTGGCTCCACGGAGGATAGGGGGATATCGGGGGGGCAGCGGAAGAGGGTGAATGTGGCGATGGAGTTGACGAGTAAGCCATTGTTGCTGTTTTTGGATGAGCCGACAAGTGGGCTGGTGAGTACTTTTCCTGCATTCTTCTTACTTCCCTCCCTCCCTCACCATGAAGAAAGGTTGTAATTATATTTGTGTGTGTGGATTGGATGATGTATTCCTCCTCATCCTCCCTTCCTGTCTCCCTCCCTCCCTCCCTCCCTCCCCCTCACACAGGACTCCACCACCTCCGCCGAGCTCATGCAGTACCTGCACCGCCTAACAGCAACAGGCCTCACAATCGCCGCTGTCATCCATCAACCACGAATTGAAGTATTTCTAGGAGTAGATGACGTGATCTTTTTAGGAAGAGGAGGGAGGGTCGCTTATTATGGGTCAGCGAGGGATGCAGTGCAATATTTCACTGAAAGGGGTTTTCCGTTTGAACCGACTGTTAATCCCGCTGATCGGATTTTGGATGTTATTACCAAGGCGGATGAGAGTTTGTATGAAGCCTGGTCGTTGCAGGAGCAGGAGCAGCAGCAGCAGCAGCAGCAGCAGCAGTTGTTTGGGTATTGGGTTCCACCGAAGGAAGAGGAGGCTACTGACGGAGGGGTTGGTGGTGGGGGGGGAGGGCTGGAGGGAGGGCGGACGAGCAGTGCCGGGAGTAATAGCGCCGGCAGCAGTATCTATCGTTCGGGTGGAGGTTATCCATCCCACCAGCAGCAGCAGGAGAAGAAGGAGCAGCAGCAGCAGCAGCAGCAGCAGCAGCGGCGGTTGAGCTCCACGGAAGGGCGACGGTCTCCGATGATGATGCCCATGGGGGGAATGCCTCTAGGTAGGTGATAGTATCTACCACCCTTGTCTCTTTACCCTGTCACACGCAAAGAAGCAGAAGCACACATTCACCCTCCTTCCCTTCCTCCCTCCCTCCCTTTCTAGGTGTGGTCTATGAAGAGCAGCTCCCCCAACGGCAATACCCGGCCTTTCACTCGCAAGCCTGGAGCTGCCTCTGTCGCAGCCTAACACAACAACACAACAACCTCGCCGTAGTGCAACAAGACCTGGCCATGCTTATGGTATTTGGCCTCCTCGTCGGTCTCTTCGATCTAGGTGTGAAGCAATACGAACTCTCCGTCCTCTGCCTCGGGCTCACCTCCACCTTAACGGGCGTCCGTTTCTTCTCCGCTGAACGCGTTGTCTTCTGGCGGGAATGCTCGGCAGGTATCTCCATCCCTGCCTATTTTCTAGGGAAAGTTCTTTCAGCCTTGCCCTGCACCACACTCTACCCTCTAGCCTACCTCTCGTTTTACTACAACATGGATTTTCCCCGTGTCTCGTTTGAATTTTATTATCTGATCCTCTTGTGGGCTGCTTGGGTGTGTTTTGGTGTCGGAGTGATCATGTCCCTCCTCCTCGAACCCAAAAACGCACAAATCGGAGGTGTGGTAATCGCGCTGGTTGGCTTCCTTTTTGGGGGGCACAACCCTGATGTAAAAACGCTCGAGACGACTTTACCTGGTAAAATGGGGATGTGGCTTTCATATGTTAGGTGGTCGATCGGTGCATTGCTGCTGCAAGATGCGAGTCTGGCGCCTCAGTGTGCTGCTTTGGAGAGTGTGGGGATGCTGGCGCAGGAGGGGTTTGTGAGTGAAGAATTGGTAAAGGGGACCTTACCCCAGAACTTCCAGGCGCGAGTGGTGGATACGGAGGTGGCACGCTGTCAGCAGATGTTGATTAATGTGTGTATTTTGTACTTGGGGACGGCGATGGTATTGATGTGGTTGTCAGGTCGGTATAGGGCACGGATGATTGGGTGGGAGTATTTCAAGGTGGGGATGAAGCAGTGGAGGGCGAGGTTGAGGGATCGGTTTTATGGCTTTTTGCAGCGGCATCAGACGTGGTTGCCGCGGTGGATTATTAGGCTGGCGGCGGCGAGGCAGAGGGGAAGGGGTGGGGGAGGAGGGGGGTATGATGGGGAGGAGGAGGAGGAAGAGGAGGAGGGGGAGGAGGAGTTTGAGGGATGGGATGAGGATGATGATGATGATAATGAGGAGGAGGAGGAGGAGGAGGAAGGGGAGGAGGAGGACTTGTTGCCGATGTGGCCGTATGAGACGAGCGTGACGATCGGTTTGCGGGATGTGAATAGCGGGGCGAGGGTGGTGCCTGGAGGAGGAGGAGGAGGAGGAGGAGGGGGAGGAGTGCCTCACTCCCCCCCTAGGACCTCGGGGCCGCCTCCTCCACCTTTACCTACCTCGCCGATCCCACCAGCGATCCTCAGTGACCAAGGCGGGGAGGGAGGAGAGGAACGGCGGTCGTCTGATTTGGTGTAAGAGGTGGAGAGATAGAGAGTGAGAGAAAAAGGAGAAGGAGAATTACGGCGCGTCTGAACAGAACGGTAGATTAATGAGTGTCGAGAGGAGGAGAAGCGAAGGGAAGAGTGCTAGAAGAAGTAAAAGGGTGTCTCTTTGTATTTTTAGCATAGCATGTTAATGTGTGTATGTGCAGTAAAGCAGCAACAACAAGCAACAACAACAACAACAACAACGACAACAACAACAACAACAATCAAAAGCAAAAGCCACACAATTAACAGAATAATCAAAGCAAAGGGAAAAGAAAAGAGAAGGAGAAACAAGACCAAGTGTAATACAAGTAAAACGAGCTATTTTTCGACGTCTTTCTCGCTCGCGTGCTTTTGCTCTTTCTTTTTCACTGCTTGGGCTAGCTACCACTCACAAACCAACAACAAATAAGGGGGGACTGGCTTCTTCTTCTCTTCCTTTAAATATATTTGATTCCTCAGCAAAAAAGACTTTTCTCTTTCTTTCCTCACTGCTTCATTTTCTTGGCCTTCTTGCTAGCCTTGTCAGGCTGCGGCTGCTGCTGCTGCTTCTGCTGCTGCTGTTGTTGGGGTTTCTGCTGCGCTTTATTATCCTGGCTTTCCTTCCCCCCCTTCTTGTTGTTGTTGTTACCCTTACCCTTCCTCTCTTGGCCAGCACCACCGCCATTCCCCACCTTATGCTCAGCCACCTCCTTCGCTTCATCCTCCCTAGCCCGCTTCTTATTCTTCTTCTCCTCCTTCTTCTCCTTCTTCTCCTTCTTATGGTTCTTCTTCCCCCCCTCCACCTGAACAGGAGGCTCGCCCGCCTCCGAAGTCGGCACACCCAACTGACGCGCCAAATGCAAACAAGACATCTTCAATCCCTCGCTCGCCGTCCCTTCCTGCACCTTAACCAACAATCTTCCCAACCCCAAAGCAGCTTCCGCCGTGTCCACACCACCACTACTGGTGGCCTTTCCCCCCTTCTTCTTCCCCCCCTTCTTCGACTTCTCCTCCTCCTCCACTGCTCCCTCCCCGTCTTTCAGCACCGTCGCCACAGACTGACAACATTCCACCAAGGGCTTAAGCCGCTTACTATTCATCTCCCCCCCCTGCTCCCTCAAAACCCTGGTCAAACCCGCTAAAAGACCTCCCATCTCCTCCTTCAACACCAACTTCGCCTCGGGTCCAAACACCCTTCGTTGCGCCAACAACAACCCAACCATCCGAAAAGCCTCCGCCTGCCGAAACGCCTTACTCGCTTCCACCGCATACCGATTCAAAGGCCCCAACATCACCAAGCACGCCGGCGAGGGAAACCGTGCCACCAGCTGCTCAAATGGCGCGGCCGTCAAACTCGTCCTCGTCGTCATATACTCTTCCAAGGCCCCTCGATAAAGATTAAGCAACCACTCAGGAGGAGGACCACCATTGCTAGTGCTCGAAAATAAAGCAGATCGGGTGCAAATGGTCAGACACGTCATAAGCGTATTAGTAGTAGCAGTCGTAGGACTCTTCTTCACATCTACCATCAACGCCTGCGCGAGCGTTTGCACCTCCTCCTCCTCCACTCCTGCCGCGCCCTCCACAACAGGCACGAGACGAGGTCGTGTTTTAGCGAGACGCTTGTTCAGGAACTCGGCGAGGCGGTGGGAGAGCCCGACGAGCTCAGAGGGCTTTCCGGGGCCGGCTTGGGCTTGCAATGTCTTTAGTGCCTTGAGGCAGGGACGGATGGTGAGGAGGAGGAGGCCAGCATTGGGTTGCTTGGAAGCGACGACTTCGAGCAGGTCCAGGGTGCGGAGACGATGCTGGAGGGAGAGACGCTCGGCTTCCATCCGGGATTCCTTTCCACCCTGATGGTTGGCTTGACGCAGGGCCAGCATGTGGGAGAGAGCAGCTTGGTTCTCGTCGTCACCCCCGCCTAACAAACGACGGAAGGCCGCTTTGTCGTTGGAATCCACCATAATCTCCTCCTCCT
>Ga0209390_10006665_pt1 | contig 15340 bp, 12 predicted proteins | sample BON01_FD_187212 | JGI IMG/M metagenome (GOLD analysis project Ga0209390, IMG submission 187212) | Freshwater microbial communities from Lake Bonney liftoff mats and glacier meltwater in Antarctica - BON-01 (SPAdes) (version 2) | ecosystem: Environmental > Aquatic > Freshwater > Ice > Glacier... | reverse complement strand
CGGTAGTGGGCATATTTCCAAGCGGGGTATGAGGCCAGCTTGTGTTGCAGGAGTGGGAGGAAGCCCTTCTCCCAGGAAACAAGGCGGACATGTTCTTTCCAGAGTGTCTGGGGGTCGATGTCTCCACCTCCTACGAGTTCAGGGGCTTGAAGGTCGTCTAGCGTCTTGCCAAAGAGCCGGAGCGTGTCCATCATGCGGTGGAGGGAGGAGGTTCTTTGCTTGGCAGGCAGAGCTCACCTCCTCTGTCTCGACATCGCTTTCTTGTGTGGCGTTGTGGGTTGTGTGCCCTTGCGACCAAGCCCACGCGTCTTATTTGCTTAGTCCCTTTCCAATCGTACATTTCCTTGCACAAAACAAGGCACCTCGTCTTGTATGCTTTAGGAAAGGGCAGAGTCACACTAGAGGTAGCGAGAGCAGGGAAGGCAGTGCCGGTCGAAGCCAGGGCCGTTGGCAAGCGAAATTGTGGGCAGCAGCAGCCGTTTCGTGATGTTCTTCGCCTCGCTCGTCTCTGTCGTCCCAATCCAGGCGCAGACCCAGCCAGCGTGCCAGACAGACCCCAGGAACGTTTCCCATCTTCCTATTGGGCAGAGAGAGAAAGATGCAGCAGCAATCCAGTCAATACGAAGGTGTTGCGACAGTAAAAGGTCTCTCCTCCAAATTTGTATTAGACTGACACGCAACCCCACTCCCCACCCCCACCCCACCCTACCACAGACACCTCAGCAGCATGACAGCTATCGCGGAGCGCCCTTTGGAAGGCGAAGCCTTGGAAAGGACAAGTTTCTCGTCCCTCTTCACCAAGGTGAGTACTGTTGCTGAAAGTACGTGCGCTCTTTGTTGAGTTGCTAGGGCTCATGCAATAGAAGTGAGGGGAACTCTATGCAGAGCATCCACCTTCCCCTTAGGGCAGGATGCATCGACACACCTGCGTGCCCATATCCTTTTCGTTTAAGACCAACAAACCCGATTCTAATCGCTCTCATTCCCACTCACACGTACTTGATAGGAATGGTACGTGCTTTTTGTGAACGACGGCGGGTGGTTAGTATAAGGCTACTCGATTGTGGTGTCAGGGGGGGCTGGCCAGTAGGGAGGGGGTCTGGAATATACTCATGATTAGACATGCCTTGCAGAGGCGCTTGTTGCTGCAATTGATGAGCAATTGCTCGGGAGGGGGGGAAGGATGGGATGGTGGAAGGGACGCAGTTGATTGAATGACATTGCGATGTGTGCGCCCGTATATCTCACTCTTTATTTGTTGCCCATCCTCCATCAGGAATAATTGCTATTGGTGCCTGCAAGGTAACATGCTTCTCTTGTACCCGAACAAGGAAGCCTACTTGCGCAACCCCACCCAAGGCCGCAAGACTTTTAAGCTGACCGCTCATATGCACGTGAAGGACGTCGCCGAGAAGGTACGATAGGAATCGAACTTGACGCCCGTGGAGTAGTCGGAAGGGAAGACCATTGAAGCATTCCCACATCACAGAGTATCCGGCTCTTTCTAACCGTTTGAAACACGTCCTCCTACTATCTTTATAGGCGTACAAAGGGTACGGTACCATTTCCAAGTTCGCGCTCGAGGAAGAGATTGACCACGGCAAGAGGTAAATAAAGAGACACAGACAAACACGAGAAACGAGCAAAGCATCTTGAAACTAACTCTGCTCAATCTACTCATTCTCTCTCTTAAGCGTGATGGCCCGCTTCGCGAACCACAACCCGGAGGACGCCCACTTTTTTGCCGACAACATCAAGAGCATCCTGCGCGGACTCCGTGCCGAGGCCGGGATCCACGACGAAGAGGAGGAAGTGGACGACGGCGAGGAGGAAGAGGAGGCGGCCCCCGCACCGGCCCGCAAGCAGCAGGCGGCACAGAAGATGTGGGGGGGAATGGATGGGTAAAGCTGTGTCGCTCGGGTTGAGTCATTGTTAGATTGTGAAGGGGAAGGCAAAAGAGGGGGTATTTATTCATGTTTGCCTCTGTGTGTGTGCGATGAGAAAGTTGATTTCAATAATGGAGTGATATACGGGAAGGAAGGGGGGAAGTCCTGTTCAAAGGGGGAAAAAGAAGAAAGGCGGGTGGAGCAAGGAGTACTTATGCAAAAAGTCATGGTTCAATATCTCTTTTAATCAATTTTGTTTTTGTTTCCTTTACTTAAAATCCCCCCTTGCCAACATCCTCTTTCTATCTACTCCTCCTCCTCCTTCCCTTCCTCCTCCCCCGTCCAAGCCGGCCAACTGTGCTTCGTCTCCTCCATAACCACCGCGTCCGGACGCCGGCGAAAGACACACAAAAACTTTTGGCCCTTCGCCCTTTCCACTTTCTTGCCTTCCTCCGTCTCATTCGTAATAGCAGCAACCGTCACGTCCCCCACCAACTGCTCGTCGGGGATCCGCTCAAAGCTGGAATGCTCCGTCAGCTTGGCCACGTGCCAATAATGCAGCTCTTCCACGTCTGTGATAGCATAAAGGAGGCCGCCATCCGCAAGCAAGTACGCATACTCCGTCAGCAGCCGCTCGCTCACAATCCGGCGCCGGTGGTTCTTGACCTTAAAATGCGGATCGGGGAAGCAGAAGAAGATTTTCTCGAGCTGGCCCTTGTGGAAGAAGTGGGGGAGGTACTTCATGGCGTTGGTTTTGAGGACGTTGGCGTTCTCGGCCCGGGGGGGGGACTCCTTTCGCATTTCTTGGATGCGGAGCCGCACGAATTCGCAGACCTTAGCTCGGATTTCCAAGGCCAGGACCACTTTGTTGGGGAAGAGGGTGGAGAGTGCTACGGTTAGGCCGCCGAACCCGCAGCCCACGTCCAAGAAGCGCACGGTGGGGTCGGCGAGGGCGGGGTAGAGCGGGGACCAATCCATAGCGGTGGGGTTGGGAGGATATTCAAAGGCATCGTTGTGCGATAAGGGGTTGCAATGGGCGCGGGACCGGTAGAAACGCTTCTGGGGGTGCTGTCCGTCCTCGACGATGGGCAAGTGGCCGAGCGCCTCCTGCACAAACTTGGGTGGCACCCAAGGCCTCTTCTTGTTCCCGCCGCCGCCGCTGCTGCTGGCGCTGGCGCTGGCTTCTCCTCCGTTGTCTTGAGCGTCCGCCATTGCTGCTGGTGGTGCTGCTGTTGCTGCTGCTGCTGGTGGTGGTGGTGCTGCTGCTGCTGCTGCTGCTGCCGCTGCTGGAGTGGGTGCTGCTGGAGTGGTGGGCCAGGCGTTCTGCACATGGTGGGTGGGGAGGGGAGGTTGGATTGGAAATGGCTGAACCAAAAGGTCACGCGGGCAATCAAGGGTGCACGTACAAGTAGCGATGCTCTGTCAAGCGCTCCTCTGTGTAGGTGTGGTGGTGTGTGTGGTGTGTATCAAACAAGCAGATAGCTGCGGCCGCAGCGCACCAGCTGGCCCTCGGCATCATCACTTCTCGTTTGCATCATCATCACTTCTCCTTTGCTTCTCGTCTCACCGAAGCAGCCAACTGCACAACATACGCCCACACACAGGTGCCAGCAAACACGGGGGCAGCATGAGTGGGCGCGGGGTGCAGCGCTCGAAGACCTATGACAAGGTACGCGTGATCTTGTGTGCTTCGGGAAGGAGGGAGGGAGGGGAGGAGGGAGGGAGGGAGGGCGGGGAGGTCGTTCATGATGCGGTCCATCTCACATAATACAAACGCCCACCACAACCACAGGGAGCGCCTACGGGCTACCAGGCAGGCTTTGGCCGCGGAGCGATCGGCTTCACCACTCGCTCTGATATTGGGCCTGCCAGAAGCGCGGTCCCCGAGGTCAATTTCGGGCAAGCACCACCCGGTAAGTCGCGTGGAGTGTCCTCTTCCCCATCCCCATCCCCGCCTTCCGGCTAGCGTCTATCCATCCACTCTTTTGCGTCTATGGTTTGCTTATCTCTTCTTTCATTCCTGTCGTAAATATATAGGTTATGTCGCGGGCCGAGGCCGGGGCATGGGCGACTTGGCCCGTTCCCAATCAGAAGGAGGCTTGCCACGCGATGAGGGCGACCGCGACAAGGGGGATTATAGCGAGTCCAACTACGACGATTTCTCGGGCTACGGCGGAGCGGTACGTGCGCGTGTGGAACCTGTCAACTATGGGGTGTTCGGGCAGAGGCATTTATCAATTTCTTCATGTATTTACTCTTTTCTTCCCTTCCTTCTTCTCCCTTCTATCCCACTTATCTACTACAGCTCTTCGGCGGAGACTCACCTTACGAAGACGACGATCGAGAGGCCGACAATATCTACCAGGCTATCGACGACCGGATGGACGCGCGGCGGAAGCGAAGGTACGTATGTATGTGTATGTGATGCCCTCGGCGGATTTGTTTGATAGGTCCTGGCTCGTCCCCTCTTCTTTCTTTCTTATCCTCCGCCGCTTTTACGGGCCTCAAACCGTGACGAATAAACACATACAATAAACTGACTTTCCTCCCCCTTCCTTCCTCCCCCCTCTCTCCCCCTCCCTCCACCCCTCCAGGCGCGAAGAGCAACTCCTCGAGACCCTCAAAAAAGCCCGCGCCGAACGCCCTAAGGCCGGCGACCAATTTACAGACCTCAAAGCCGACCTCGGCAATGTCTCAGTCGAACAATGGATGAGCATCCCAGACGTAGGGGACCAGAGCCTTAAGTACAAGCAACGCAAGCGACAAGAAGTCTTTACCCCCGCGCCTGACCACCTGATTGAATCGCAACGCGCCGCCTTGGTGGACGCCACGGCTCCCATCGACCCACGCACGGGGCTACAAACCCCCATGTCTGCGGGGGGTTCTTCCAGCATGGCCGGCCTCTCCCAAGCACGTGAGACAGTGCTCTCGATCAAGCTTGACAAGATGTCTGATTCAGTCTCGGGGCAAACAGTCGTTGATCCCAAGGGGTACCTCACCGATTTGAACAGCCTCAAGATCAACACCGACACAGAAGTAGGCGATATCAAACGCGCTCGTCTCCTCCTTGTCTCCCTCACAGACACCAATCCCAAGCACGCCCCCGGCTGGGTGGCCCGGGCCCGCGTCGAAGAACAAGCCGGCAAGATAGTCGCAGCCCGAAAGATCATCAAGGAAGGCTGCGAGGCCTGCCCGGAGAGTGAGGACGTTTGGCTGGAAGCAGCCCGGTTGTACAGCGCTGAGAATGCACGGACGATTTTGGCGGATGCTGTGAGGCATTTGCCGCAATCGGTTAAGGTGTGGTTGCGGGCGGCGGATCTGGAGCCGACGGAGGCGGGGAAGAAGGTGGTGTTGAGGCGGGCGTTGGAATATTTGCCGAAGAGTGTGAAGTTGTGGAAGACGGCGATTATGTTGGAGGAGGAGGAGGACGCCCGGATCATGCTTGAGCGGGCGGTGGAGTGCGTGCCGCATTCGGTTGATATGTGGTTGGCGTTGGCTCGGCTCGAGACGTACGAAAAGGCGAAAAACGTGCTAAATCGAGCCCTTAAGGAATTGCCCACCGAGGGGGCTATCTGGATTACGGCTGCCAAGCTGGAGGAAGCGCACGAGAAGGGGGATAACGTCGAGAAGATCATCAATATGGCCATCAACATTCTGAGGCAGCAGTCTGTGGTCATGGATCGGGAGCACTGGCTCAAGGAAGCCGAGGCATGCGAGCGGGCCGGCTCGCCGTTGACCTGTCAGGCGATCGTCCGCGCTACCATTCATATGGGGGTGGAGGACGAGGATCGCTACAGGACCTGGACGGATGATGCGGAGAGCGCTTTGCAGCGGGGGGCGGTGGAGACGGCTCGCGCTATTTTGGCTTATGCCCTGCAGACGTTTCCGGGCAAGCGGGCGTTGTGGTCCAAGGGGTGTGATTTGGAGAAAGCGCACGGCACGCCCGAAGCGCTGGAGCAGATGCTCAAGAAGGCCGTTACCTACTGCCCGCAAGCTGAGAGCCTGTGGCTGCGTGCGGCGAAGGAGAAGTGGCTGCAGGGGGACGTGCCGGCGGCTCGGGCGTTGCTTACGGAGGCGTTCAAGGCCAACCCCGATTCGGAGGCTATCTGGCTAGCAGCCGTCAAGCTAGAATGGGAGAACAACGAGTACGAGCGCGCGCGCATCTTGCTCAGTAAGTCCCGGCAGCGCGTGCCCACCGAGCGGGTTTGGCTGAAATCGTCGAAGTTGGAGAGGGAATTGGGGGAGGTGCCGACTGAGCTAGTGTTGCTTGAGGAGGCGTTGGGCAAGTTTCCCGATTATGCCAAGCTGTATATGATGGCGGGGCAGGCCTGTGATGAGGCTATGAAGGAGCCGGATCGAGCGAGGGAGTATTATCAGAAGGGCTTGCGTCGATGCCCGCACAGCGTCCCGCTTTGGCGGCTGGCGGGGCGGTTGGAGGAGCGTGTGCATGGGTTTACCAAGGCTAGGTCCATGTTTGAGTTGGGTCGGCTGCGGAATCCTCGGAACCCCGAGCTATGGGTGGAGGCGGTGCGTTTGGAACGGCGGGCGGGGAACGAGAAGTTGGCGGCCTCGCTGATGGCTAAGGCTTTGCAGGAATGCCCTGATTCGGGCTTGCTTTGGGCGGAGGAGATTATCCACTCCCCCCGGCCGCAGCAGAAGAGCAAGTCGCAGGAGGCGTTGAGTAAGTGCCCTAATGACCCGTTGGTGTTTGTGGCGGTGGCTCGGCTTTTTGAGGCGACTAGGAAGTATGCCAAGGCGAGGAAGTGGTATAATCAGAGCGTGGAGCTGAACCCGGATTTGGGGGATTCGTGGGCGTTCTATTATGCGTTTGAATTGCGCCATGGTTCGGAGGCGGAGAAGGCGTTGGTGCTGAAGAAGTGCTTGGAGGCTGACCCTACTCATGGTGAGCTTTGGACTTCTATTAGCAAGCGGGTGGAGAATTGGCGGTTGTCCAAGGAGGCTGTGCTAAAGAAGGTGGTGGCGAAGCTGCAGGAGGCCGCGGTGGAGGAAGTGAGTGGCCCTGTTGTCAAAATTGAAGGGAAGGTTCAGGTCAAGATGGAGGAGCAGGAAGAAGGGGAAGGGAGTGGGACGCCGGCAGCTGCGGCAGCGGTGGCTGGGGTGGCGGGGTCGATGTAGGGAGAGAAGATGGGGCTTGAAGAAGGAGAGAGAGAAAGAGAAGAGTAAATGAAGCACAATATAAATAAAATAAGCAGCAGTGGTGGATAAAAACTGTGAGGGTGTCTTTCAAGTTTCTTGTTTCAATCTGTCGTTCGTTCTTTTGTGATCTTGTGTCAAAAAAGGGCTTCTCATCAACCCCTCGTCTTGAGCACTCTAATCCACTATTTCATTCATTTTACGTCATCATGCCTCCCTCTAAACCTCTCCCATCTCTTTTCCCCCCCCCGCCCTCCGCCCGTCCCACCTCTAAATCTATCTATCTATTTCTGGGTGTTAGCCGGCGGCGCCCCATTGGGGTAAAAAAATCGGTCGTGCAAAATCTGCGTGCAACGCTCCGCGTCCTCGTCCTTGACGATGAGGCTGATGTTCACCTTACTGGCGCCCTGCGAGAGCATTTCTACCTGAATTCCAGCCTCTTTAAGGGCATCAAACACAATGGAAAGCACCTCCGAAGAGCGGGCCACATTTGCTATAAGCGAGACAATGGCCCGGTTCGGATGCACTGTCACAGCAGCAATATCACTCAGCGCCTTGACCAACCGACCCTCCGCGTCATCATCATGCTTCTTCGCGTCCAAAGTCAGAGAAATAGATACCTCACTCGTCGCCACGCAATCCACCGAAACCTTCTGTTCCTCAAAAATCGAAAACACCCGACTCAAAAACCCATACTGTCCCAACATCCACGTACTAACAATATCGACCAAATCAACATGCCTCTTACTCGTAATCGCCGTAACCAGCTGCGTCTGGTCTTTATCCGCCAGAATGACCGTGCCTGGGTGATCGGGATTATACGAATTCTTGACCCGCACAGGAATATTGAACCGCATCGCCGGCACCATACTAATAGGATGAAGGATCTCCGCCCCAAAATACGCCAATTCCGAGGCTTCCTCAAACGAGACAAAAGGGACAGGCACGGCATTAGGTACCACCTTGGGGTTCGCAGTCATAATACCATTCACGTCCTTCCACACCTGAATCTCATCCACTGGCACGGCCGCCCCCAGCGTCGATGCCGTCAAATCTGACCCACCGCGGCCTAGCGTGGTGATCCGCCCTTGGGAGTCATGGCCGATAAAGCCCGTTACTACTGCTACCATTGACCCGTCCAGTTTTTTCATTGCTGCTTTGATGGTTTCGTAGCACTCGGGCAATACCTCAGCTTTGCCGAAATCGCTCGTCGTCCGCAGCCCTAGGTTCCAGGATTCGAAGTGCTGTGCGGGGACGCCGAGTTGGTTGAGGCGGGCGGCCATGATGCGCACGGAGAGACGCTCGCCGAAGGAGACCTGGGGGGGGATTTGGAGGGAGGGGGGGGAGGGAGGGAGGGTGAACGTAAGCTTGACTGATTAATGGATATGTATGGGGGAGAGGAAAGTGCGGGTTCGTGCAAGTCTTGGGAGTAAGACGGGCTCGGGAGGCCACGAACTATCATCAATCAAGACATAAACACACGTAAAATGCACACAAGTTCCTTACCAAATAATCGAGCGTCCGCGGAGTCAGCTCCCGCAGGTACGACACACCGTTTAGCAGATTCTTCAACTCGTCCAGCAGCTCCTCAATCGAGGCAATCGTATCATTGCCCATGCCCAATTCCTGCGCCGTCGTCAAATGTAAGGTTCGGAGGGAATCCACGTACACGTTGCCCTCCAAGGCGAAGTGCCCGGCGTTGAGCAGGTTGTTGGTGGTTTTCCCCATAGCCGAGCAAACGACTGTGGGCCTAAACCCCTTTTCGATTTGAGACTTGATTAATTTTGCCACGTAGTCCACGCGCTCCGCATTGGCCAGGGAGCTGCCGCCGAACTTCATGATGACGCGCGTGGTCTTTTGCTTGGGGGGTTCGTTGCTTGCGGCGGGCGCCACCTCGGTCTGTGTGGGGTGGGGTGTATGTATGGAAGAGGGCTGGTAACTTAGCGGTAGAACCGCGGGCGGGTGGGTGGTGGTGGGCGATTATAAAAGCGCCGGCGTGGGCACGAATCGGTGAGACTTGCGTGTGTGTGGGGAAAGGATGTGGGGGGCTTGGGCAGATGAGTGGTGGCAACGAACAAAGCCGCCTGTCCCCCGGCTGCCACTGGGCACATTTAATTGTCGACTTATTAATCCCTCACAACCCACCCCTGCTGTCCTACGGCAATGACTTGTGTCCTCTCGCCATTGCCCGCACAAGGCAGCCTCCCCCTCCCACTCCTTCCTCAGGTTACCTTGGCACCGGCCGCGGGCGGCGTCATCATGAGTGTCCAGCCTTTCCGCCTGTGGTCTTTGTTGTCGGCTGCCGACGCACCCAAGAGGCCGTCATGGCTGCTGGGGCCAGAGGGCGTAAGCACGGACGGCGCTGCGCCCTTGGTGGCGGCGAAGTGCGGCACGAACGCCTGCGCGCATTGGTGTGCGGCCACCGCCAGCAGGACGAGCAGACAGGTCTGTGGTGGCACGCGCATGTCTTCTGGAGTGCCTTAGCTCGCTGGCCCTGTGTGTGTCGAGGTACGGGGTGGGATTTGTTAGCTATGAGGTCCTTTGGGCTTTCACACGGCGCGTCTCCTTGGTTCCAATCGTTGCTTTCTGAGCAGCAGCAAGCAAGTGAGTGAGGGTGTTTGACGTCGTGCGGAGCTGACCTTCCGCTTCGGCGGCGTCGCCGACATCATGGAATTTGAACTGGGACCGTCGCACACCACACTTCCCCAACGCAGGCAGGGGCCTTGTGCACCACATGATGCAACGTGTAGTCGGCAATGAAATGCACGCAGCGCGACGAGGACGCGCTGCTTGCTGCTTTGGGTGCGCCACACCTTATCCTTTTCCCCCGCCCCCCTCCTTTTCCTTTCCCGCGTCGACTTCACTTCACTCATTGAGACTGCCTTCTCGTTCCACACGCACAACACAACACACAGACAGACATACAAACGAGTAAAACATTCAAAAAAATGGGGCTCGACGTGAAGGAGAAGGCGCTCCTGAGCTTTGTGGCCAAGGTGACGCTCCCGTTGGTGGCTGTGCTGGGGCCGCTCGTGGCGTACACCGGCATTTGGGAGCACCCTTTGTGGTTCTTGGGGCTCATGACGGCGGGCGTCTACACGGCCAAGTTCTTGTCCTACCTGGCCGAGCGCCTCACGCGTCGCCGCAAGGACCTGGTGGGGAACTATGGCAAGTGGGCCGTCGTGACGGGCGCTACGTCGGGCATCGGGAAAGCGTTTGCGCACGAGCTGGCCGGGCGAGGGATGAACGTGCTGATTATCAGTCGCACGCCGGCCAAGCTTGAAATGACCAAGGCGGACATTCTGGCGCGTGCCCCGGAAGGCGTGGAGGTGGAGGTGTTGGCCTACGACTTTACGCGCATGGCGGAGGCTGATGTTTTTTATGCCCGCCTGGGTCAGGTGGCGGTGGCGCTGCACAAGAAGGGCGGGATTGGCATGCTTGTCAATAACGTGGGGACCAATGTGGAAATCCCTGAGTTTTTGCACGACTTGCCGGAAGGCGAGATTCTGAACATTGTGCGCGTGAATGTGGAAGGGACGGTGCGCATGACCCGGGCCATTTTGCCCTTTATGGCTGAACGGTACGTTTTTCATTTTTATTTTTGTCTGGTGTCTGTGCTGGCTTAGACCTAAATGGTTGCTTGTGATAGGTGAAATTTGTAGTTTTTATCTGACTTATCAATGAATATTCCTGAATCTGTTCCTTCTATCGTTCCCTTGTGACAAATCCCCGCCTTGCCCCACCCTGATGGCTTTCGCTTTCTTTTCAAGCCAGAGCAGCAGCCAGCCTTCTTTTCTCCCCTCTGTGTCTCTCTGAACCCCACTTGGTCTTCATCATATACTCATTTTTTCTTCTCTTCTATCCACACACATTCACAGTCGTGCGGGCGCCATTGTCAATGTCTCGTCGGGCTCCGGGAACCACCCTACGCCTCTCCTCTCCACCTACGCAGCTACCAAGGCCTTTATCAACGAGTTCTCCCGCTCCCTCCACCACGAAGCCAAGCACGTGGGCGTCGACGTCCTGCTCATCACCCCTTACTACGTCTCCACCCCCGGCATGTACAACAAGCCCCCGGGCCTGCTCAATTGCTCGGCGCAGCGCCTGGTCCAAGACACGCTGGCCGTGCTCGGACGGTACGACATGGCCTATCCTTACATCGCGCACGCCGTCCTCGGCACCCTGATGGACAAATACTGGGCCACCCCCGCGGCGCTCTTCAAGTCGATGAACAAGACCCGGATGCGTTCTTTGGCCAAGAAGCAAGCGCAAAAACAGGTGGGCTCGCCGGCGCAGGGAGCAGGAATCAAGGCCGCTGCTTAAAGGGGGTCGTGTTGGGGAGGCGTTGGTTGATTTGTGTTGACTATTACATGTACTAGGAAAGAAAAACGCCCCGGCAAATTTCCCCCAAAAAGGATAAAGGAAAAATATATAACTAGGTATATAACTCGTTTGGTATTGCTCGGTATTGCTTGGGTTATCGGGCCCCCTTTCTTTTCTGGAACGTATTTAAAAGCGAGAGACACAGCGAGCATTTCGTTGAGCCCGTCATGCCTTTGCTGTAGCATCTATTCCAAGCCCTTAGCCGTAGTTTTACCTAGTGGAGCACCCAGGCAGTAGCTTCGTGCGCGAATTAATACAACTGCGGCAGGTGGCAGGCTGCTGTTTGTGTGACCGCCGCGGTCAATCGCAGCAGCGCCCGGACGAGATATATTGTATACTATTATGCTCATCAACCACCCTCTCTCTCCCTTCCTACACACAACACAGCCACGCACAGACGACCGCGCACGTGCAAAGAGCGGTTGCGTTCGTGAGGGAGACTTAGTAAAAGAAGAGCCTTGCCCCAGGAATCTGTCCGTCTCAACCTCCCCGTCCACCTCGCCAGCGCCACACGCCCTCCTGCCGCTGCCTTCCCACTTCACCTAGCCACGACGCACGCAGCAGCCAGGATGGTAGACTTTGTATGGGGAGCCAAGGGTGAGATCGAGGTTTTGCGAGCAGCATCGTGCCATGTCTTCTTCCAAGCTTCCTATGGAAACGCTCCTCTGAGTCCATACGACGTCAAAGAATCAATCAAGCAAGCCGTGGCCGGCGAGCCGCTCTTTCTTCAGTACAACCAAGAAACGTCCACGGTGCATGTGGGCTACGGCAATGAATCCTCCGTAGACGCCCTCTTCAACGCGCTGGACCAGCGGCTTGTCACTTTGGGTCAATCTATAAAGGTGAAGATCAGAGTCAGGCGTGATACCGCCGAGGGAGTCGTCGCCGCCGCGTCGCGTGAATGGGAGGACGACATCCTGGAAGAAGGCGAAGTGGACACAAGATTGATCCAGGAAGATTTCTTTAAACGGGCCACGCCCGGCCATCGACCAGACACAATAGTGCTGCGCCAGCTGCCGTGCAAGTGGTTTGGGATCGCTTCCGAGGAGGCAGGGGCAAGCGAAAAATTGCGGACGCATATCGAGCAGGCATTAGTGACGATACCAACCCAGGTGGACGCGGTCTTTCTGCCGTGTGGGCTTCTGATGGATGTGTACATTCAATTTGGCCGGCTGGTGGAGGTTGAGAAGGCGTTTGCTCGATTTCAGGGGAAGGCGTTGCGGTATGAGAATTCGACAGTGGTGAAGCCGGTGGTAGTGCAGCTGGATCGTTCAGTGTTTTTTGCTGACGCTCAATGTAGGGCAAGACACGCTGTCAAGAAGAGGGAGGCGCAGGCAAGGCAGGCTTTGGAAGGGAAGCGGATTCGCTTAGGGAAGGAACGGAAGGAGATTGCGGCGTTGTTGAGGGCGTTGGATCGAAATGAGGAGGAGGACGAGGGGGAGGACGAGGGGGAGGAGGAGAAGGAGGATATACGAGGCAAGGCTGGCATTCGGAGAGAGTTGGTTAAGTTGAACATGTCCTTGGCGGAGGCCGATGAGATCGACCAAAGGCTTATCAAAGAGCCTCGGAGGATGGCAGCCCAACGGATGATCAGAGAGATTGGAGAGTTGCAACATCATTGTCGACGAGGCGTCGCTGCGATCGAGGCGGAGCTTGCTCGCTTGCGGGACGAGGCGCACGAGAAGCAGCGGTTGGATGAGGTGCGTGAGGTGAGGGTGGCGCAGGCGAGGGCGTTGAAGGAGTCGGATCATCGTTGGCGTGTGGGATTGGAAGGGTTGGGATTGAGTAAGGAGGCACGGCAGAGTAAGTTGTGTGCGTCGTTCATCAAGTCTACGGAGGCGGCTTTGGCGGAGGCAAGGGATTTGGTGTTGCGGGAGGCGCATAAGATTATTAATTTGGAGGAGTATTTTCAGCGCTTGCAAGGGTCGCTGAAAGAGGCGGAGAAGAAGGTGGGGAATGCGCTTCGTTTGTTGAGGCTGGATGGCGAGGCCAGGGAGGTGGAAGCGTCGTTTAAGGGTTTGTGTGCAAGTATGCAAGAGGCGGGTGAGGATGCCCTGCCCAAGTGGCGGGAGAGCGGAAAGGGGCTTGTGGACACTGTTGTTGTGGAGAAGGATGGTGGGCTTGATGAGGTCCTGTCGCGGTTTTTGCATCGTCCGAGCCGGGCAACGACGTATAGGAAGGCCTTGGCTGCGGCATTGCTGCTCAATGAACGCCGGCGGTCAGAGGACGAGCAGAAGGACGCGCAAGAAAGGGTGGAGGAATTTGCCCTGGTCTTCCGCGAGCTGGAGGGGCACTTTCGAAGCTTGCAGCCGGCGTGGGAATTGTATTCGAAGTTGAGATTATGGCAAGTGCGTTTGAAGCGGTTATGGCAGCAAGCGGTCCACGGGCCGCGCGTGCCGCGTGGGAAGGAGGGGAGGAAGAAGAAGAGGGTGGAGGAGGAAGGGAAGGAGGGGAAGCAGGGACCGGTGCCGGCTGTTGTGAAAGCTATGGAGGCTGCCAAGGTGGCTTTACAGGCAGCAGTTGCTTTTCTAATGAACGTTAGTAATGAAGGCGACGACGACGAGGAGGACGAGGAAGAAAAAGAAAATGCGGTGGAGGCGTCATTATTTATGTTGCAGCAAGCGGTGGGAGATGCCGAGGTGGCCATTTCCAAGGTTAAAGAAAAGGAGCGAATGCGAAGAGAGGTCCTAAGGCGGCTAGCGGAGGAAAAGGCACTTGCGGAACGTAATCGGGACGAAGAGATGCAGGCCAAGGCAAGGGAGAAGACGATGGGGCGACGCCAGCTGGAGCGGCTGGAGCGGCGAAGGGCGCATTTGGAAGCGAGTTTGAGGAGGGAAGAGGCACGGGATCGACTGGAGGAAATGAGGGCGGCGGGGCTCCTGTCCTTCTCAGAGGCGGAGGTCTCGCCTCGTGGCCGGAAGGGCAAGAGTAAGGATGAGATGGAAGGGGAGGAAGAGGAGGGTGTTGCTATGAGCGTGATGGGGTTGGAAGGGTCCAAGGCGGTGGTGATTGCGCCGGCGCCAATCGAAGAGCGGGAGCGATGGAGCATGGTCAAGATGGAGGCAAGGCCTCCGCTTAATCTGGCGTGCGCTGACGTCTTGCCGAATCTTGTTTCGGCTGACTATTGGACCAGGAAGAGGCAACAACAAGCAGTGGGGGTCGAGAGTGCAAAAGCTGGATACCTGCGTAGCGAGGTCGTTGTGATCGGAGCGGACGGTGTTGTAGTAGCAGCAGCAACAGGAAAGAGACGTCAGAGCGATCCGTTGAAAATCAGAAGCCCTCGCTCTAGCTCAAAGAAGAGTTCGCGCAAGTCTCCCAGAAAGAGAGGTTCCACGGGGAGCATGAGGGAAGAGGGGTCCTCGAAAAAGACGCGTAGTGTGGTGGTGGTGGCCAGCACTTGAATATATGATAATCTGATCATCCCCCTTGGATGGACGAGACAAAGGCAACAGGAACAAATTAGAAGCAAAAGCAAAATAAAAAAAGCGCAATAATTGTTTATATAAACTGACTACATAAGTAATAAAAAGCTGTTCCCGTTCGTTCTTTGTTTGTTTTGCTTTGGTAGATTTGTGTGTTGTTGGTGGATGTGGCGGCGGCTCAGCAACAAGAAGGAAAAAAGCCATGGGTCGCTAATCAATACATATTCAGTTGGCCTCCCCTCTCTCTCAAAATTTGGGGTGCTCCCCCTTTCTTCTCCCTTCTTGCCTTCCCTTCACCGCTCACCCTCTTCTCGTCTATAGCCTGTTGCTTTTAACTCGTGCGGTTTACGACGAGCGAGGCCAGCTTAATGAGACCGTCCCGGGCGGGGGAAGGATGCATGGTCAATGCTGCTTCCATGGCTTGCTCGGCCTGCACCAAGGCTAAGTCTTTCGCTTGCCGGAGTCCGTCGCTGCGTTGTACCAGGTCGAGCGCCT
>Ga0209390_10006664_pt1 | contig 15341 bp, 17 predicted proteins | sample BON01_FD_187212 | JGI IMG/M metagenome (GOLD analysis project Ga0209390, IMG submission 187212) | Freshwater microbial communities from Lake Bonney liftoff mats and glacier meltwater in Antarctica - BON-01 (SPAdes) (version 2) | ecosystem: Environmental > Aquatic > Freshwater > Ice > Glacier... | reverse complement strand
CCCCTCCCTCCCTCCCTACCTTTACTCCTTTCCCACAGACGGGCATGACCGGCGACGGTGTCAACGACGCTCCCGCCCTCAAGCGCGCCGACGTGGGCGTTGCCGTGCAAGGCTCCACGGATGCTGCCCGTGCTGCTGCTGATATCGTGCTGACCAAGCCCGGCCTCTCCACCATCGTCACGGCCATCGTCGTCGCCCGTATTGTCTTCGGGCGCATGACATCCTTTATCACCTACCGTATCGCCGCCACGCTGCAGCTGCTGGTCTTCTTCTTCATCGCTGTCCTTACCCTCCACCCCATTGAATTCCAACCCGAGGGAACAACCGAGAACTGGCCCGCCTTCTTCCACATGCCCGTCCTGATGCTCATGCTCATCACCCTCCTCAACGACGGCACCCTCATCTCCATCGGCTACGACAACGTCTCCCCCTCCACCACCCCCGACAAATGGAACCTGCGCGTGCTTTTCACCGTCAGTGCTGCCCTCGGCGGGGTCGCCTGCCTCTCCTCCCTCTTCCTCCTCTGGGTGGCACTTGATTCCTGGAACCCTACTGGGCTGTGGGGGAGCTGTGGGCTTGCGGGCTTGACCTATGGCCAGATTACGAGCATGGTGTATCTGAAGGTGTCGATTTCTGATTTCTTGACTTTGTTTTCTGCGCGGTCGGGGGATGATTTTTTCTGGACTAATAAACCGAGTAAGATTCTGTTGATTGCTGCTACGATTGCTTGCTCCTTGTCTACTCTCATGGCGAATATCTGGCCGGAGAGCTTGCCGGATGGGATCCCGACGATTGGCTTGGCACGATTGCCGCCGCATTTGTTGAGTGTGTATGTGTGGTTATATTGCCTTGTGTGCTGGTTGGTCCAGGATGCGGCGAAGGTGGCGACGTATAAGATGTTGAGGACTTATAATGTGTTTGGTGTGAATGATATCGTGAGTTTGAAGAAGGCGGATATCTCGGTTATTGTCTAAAAAGGGGATTGATTCATTTATTTATTTTATTAAATGAATGAATAAATAATGAATTAGTTTTTGGAGAGATAAGGAGGAGAGAGGAACGATTTATTTAATTATTTATTTCTTTAATAGATAACTGGATAATGAATTAGTTTTTAGGAGGGATAGGAGGAGAGAGAAGAGGTGGAGGAGGGGAGGAAGATGGCAAAGGAGGAGAGATGAGTGTGTCCTGTGCGAGGAGGAAGCTTTGTGATTTTTATTGAGGGTATTGACTGATTTTTGGGGGAATATTTATTGATATGATCCATAATATTCTTGCTAAGTTTAAAGATGAAACTGAAAAAGAGGAAGGAGGAGAATGAGAGAGGTGGGAGAGCAAAATATTTAAAAAAAGGGCCTTTGCCCGAAGAACAAGAGAGAGGAAGAGAGAGTATATTGTCGTGATGTGTTTTGGTGTGAATGAGAGAGTGAGAAGAAAGGGAGCAACAGAAGAAATGAAAGGGAAGGAGAGAGGCAGGGGTCTGTTGATAGAGAAAAGGAGAATGTGTGTGTGGTATGTGTGAGTGTGAAGGACGGGCAAGTGTGCGTGACGTGCGCTCCATCTATTTATTATTCAATCGATATTGTTTGTCCCGGCCCGCGCTCAAAGAAGACGACGGAAAATGACATGTCCCCTTTTAATAAAGGGCTGATGATACAGAATAAGACAAAAACAAAACACCAAACCAAAGGACCACCACCACTACAAAAAACAAAAGAAAGAAAATCACCCTCCGCACTAAGAGACTGACTGAAAGGCAAGCAGACACCAAGGACAAGCTTCTGTTTTTCCTTTTACTTGCTTGCTTTCGACAGGTTTTCGATAAAATAAGCGCAAGCAACAGGGCCATCCTCATACTATGGGTATAGAGCATCTTGACTGCACGCAGGGTGTTTCGCATAGGTCGACCGACGTAAACGTAAAAGCCCGGGGGAGCCATGTCGAAAATCGTGAGTTTTGGTACGCGCCATATTTCTAGCGCGTGCAAGAGGGAAGCACTGCCGTCCTCTCCCTTTGCTTGCCAATCGCCTGCCGTGTTTTGTCGACGACGTGGCGGCGGGACGCACCTGAGTAAGACGCCTAGTAAAGGAGGAGGGAATGTGCTGTCTTGCGGAGGTGGAGATTTTGTGCCAGCCTCGTAAATTTTGGTTTTGGAGCGTCAACTGAACATCCCTCCCTTGCCTCCACTCCCCATCGCCTCTGATGCGGTACGCGAGTGTTGCTGGAATGAAATAGGAATAATTGCACACGTGACAACGCATCTTATGCCTTTCCTACATGACAATCACATCGATACAGGTGGATTGTGGCTGGGCCTGGTGTCTTCCCTTTTTAGGAGCAAAGTAGCAGCAGCAGCAGCCGCCTCTCACGCGCCAGCCCATCTCCCCCCATCGCCTCTCCTCCCTCCCGGCCTCCCTCGACGTGCCTCTCGTGGTCATAGGTGTGCAAGCTTGATCCACCTGCAAGCACCAGCGTACAGTTGTGCACAATGAGAAGACCAGCCCGGAACCGAGGCAGAGGCCTCAAGCCCCAGCACCATGCCCTAGTCCTGATTGCCCTCCTCCTCCTAGGGGTCGTGGTGGGGGTGATGGCCGGCAGCAGTAGCAGCAGCAGCAGCAGCAGTAGCAGGAGGGGCAGCAGCGCGTCAATACATTTGGGAAGTGTGAGCAGCAGCGATAGCAGAGGCGGAGGAGGAGGAAAGAGGAGGCGGGATGACTTGGATAGTGCCAGGCAGGACGAGGACGAGGAGGAGCAGCAGCTGCAGGAGGGCGCGGCGCCTGCTTTTGCCGATAAGGCGGACGTGGGAAGGAGGAGGAAGGGCAGAATACAAATACCTCAGTTATTGCCTTCTTCTACCGCCTCGATGAGAACAATCCGCGCTAAAGCTGCTTCTGTCATGAGCAAGAGCAGCAGCAGGAGCAGCAGCAGTAGCAGCAAAAAGGGTCTCCTCCCCAAAAGACCATCCTCCGCCGCCGCCGCCGCAGCCTCCTCCTCCAACTCCTTCTTCCTCCTCCCTCACCACAAGAAACAGCAGCAGCAGCAGGAGCAGCAAGAGCAAGTATGCGATGCAGCCACCCACCTCTGTCACCACGTCAAGGGCGGAGGCCGCAACTCCGCCGCTGCTGCCGCCCTCGTCGCCAGCAACGCCGCCGCCGTCGAAGAAGAGAAGAAGAACAAGGCTTCCACTCTCGTGACCGTTAAGCTGTTATTTCTCTTGTTTTACGGGTCTTTGGGTGCAGTGATGCCGTATTTACCTGTGTATTATCATGCCTTAGGCCTGCCGGATAAGCAGATTGGGCAGCTGGGAGCGATTACCCCAGCGGTGACATTTGTGGTGGCTCCGCTGTGGGGAGCGTTGGCGGATCAGACGGGACGGCATAAGGATGTGTTGTTGTTTACGTTTGTCTTTTCGGTGGTGTCGAGGCTGCTTTTTATTTGGAGGACGACTTTTGGGTGGTTGAGTTTTTTGGTGTTTTGTACGGCGGTGCTCAATGCCCCTGTTCGGCCGCTGTTAGATAGTAGTGTGTTGAATTTATTGGAGGATAAGAGGGAGTATGGAAAACAGAGATTATGGGGTCAGTTTGGGTTTGGTCTGGCCGGGTGTATTGTCGGTCCGTGTTTGATGAATCATAAATTTGGAGGGTACAAGGCTGCATTTTATGTGCACGCATTGATCTCCCTCCCGACCCTTGTGATAATGAGGAGGTTTAACCCTACCCCTGCTACATCGTCCTCCCTCCCTGCCTCGCCGGCCTTGGCGGTGGAGGGGAAGAATGGAGGGAAGAAGGGGGTGGTAGTAGCAGGAGCAGCAGTGGAGAAGAAGCCTCATTTTAGGGAGGGGTTGGGGATCGTCATTCGGAACCCCGACGCGCTGATCTTCTTCTTTTTGGTCTTTGTTATTGGTGTTTCCAGTGGGATTATCGAAAATTTTGCGTATAAACGCTTGAGGGAAGTAGGGGGGGAGGGGACGGTGATGGGTGTTTCTCGCTTCTTTTCCTCGGTGACCGGGGTGCCTATGTTTTGGTTTTCCGGGCACGTGACCAAGCGATTGTCGGTCATGGGGGTGTTGATCCTCTCTCTCTGCTCCTACATTTTGAGGTTCTTCATCTATGCTTCGATTACCAACCCGTGGCAAGGCCTGCCTGCGGAGGCGTTGAGAGGGTTTACATTTGCGGCCATGTGGGCTAGTAGCACTTATTACACACATAAAATTTCCCCGCCTGGATTAAGTGCTACGATGTTGGGTTTTTTGAATGGGATGTATGGGGGGCTGGGACAGTCGACTGGGGCGTTGATTGGAGGGCATTTGAGTCAGAGGTATGGAACGCCACGGACTTTCGTATTGTCGGGGTTGGCGGATATTGTGATTGTGGTGCTTTTTGGGACGTATTGGTGGTCGCATCCGAATGCCACAAGGTTGAAGGAGGAATAAATGGCCTTTGTTCACCCTTCTCTCCCTAACGAATACGTGATGCTTGCGATTGTGGTGGTGGACACAAATGAAATGCAAGCTGAAAGGAGAAATGAGTAAATACGGAGGGAGGGAGGGAGGGAGGGAGGAAGACAGGGAGGAAGGCGAGGAGGGATGGATGTATCATAGGTTGGTTGCAGCTGCATGCCAGTGATGAGATAGATTAGAGAGAGAGAGAGAGAGAGAGAGCAAAGAGAAGAAGAGAAGTGTGAGAGAGGCGGACGGAGAGAAGAAAAGTACCACCAGTCGGGACGACGCGAACGACGATTTTTGTGCGAAACAAAACAAGAAAGGAAAAACACATTTTCCAATCACCACAACATAGCAACAAAAGAGAAGAAATATATTTAAAGCTAAGTATAATCAACACGAAAGAAGCAAGCAAAACAAGAAAACAACTGAAAAGACAAGCTGCCACACACGTAAAATTTGTTCTACAGTGAGCAGCACACCGCAGGCTCGTGCGGGGGGAGGATAAAACTTACTGTGCTTTCTTCGGCTGCCGCTGCTGCCGCAAGGCAGAAATGCTACACCGTCAATCCTACTTCCTTACGTGATCCTTTTGACATCCTTTACCTGTAATAAAAGATGCCGGGCGCGACTTGTCCACCACACGCAGCTCCGAGGAGGGCATGCTGAAAAAGGAGACCACTGCTGCAGCCGGGAGAAACGCGAGGGAGACCGGGAGGAAGAGAATCACCAGCCCCTTGTCTACCCAAGTCCTTATAGTGGAAGAGGATGGGAAAAAGGCCAGCTTTTTGTGTTGAAAATCGTCTGGGAAAAGGTACGCAGTAACGACCTCCTCTAATGAAACACATACCCACCCACCATTAGCTAACCACACTAATCACAACACCACACCCATTCACACAGGTTGTGGGAGGAAGACAGGCAGATGATGAAGGTGACGGGCCTTCTACCACGGGCCCTAGCGTTGTGCGTCTTATGCGGTCGAGGGGCGGCAGCGGCCCTCTTGCAAGGAGGAAGGAGACGGCAGCAGCTACACCAGGCCAGCAGCAACGCCCTCCACTTCGTCCTCCCTTACAGACCACCACCATCCACCCGGCCGCCATCCATGCTGCGCTTCACCACCGCGACGGCATCGTGCTCGACAACGCGGCGCTTCTCCTCCTCCTCTTCTTCCTCCTCCTCCCAACCACCCCACCTCTCCACCCCTCCCCCTCCACTCCTGGACAAGAGCCTCTTCAACGAAACCCGGCAAGTACAAGCCCTCCGTCTCCCCGCCGCGCACTGCCACGAAGCCATTCAGAGCCTGGCCCCCTATCTCTTTCGCACGACGGGACAACGCAGTGTCGTCTTGCCAGGAGAATGCAAGCTTGCCCTCACTCCTCCCTTGGGGCCCGATGAACGCCTCCTCCTCTTCTCTCTTCCTTCCACTGAGCAGTACGACACCGACGGCGACGAGTCCATCACCAAGCAACAACACGAAGAAGAACAACAAAAACTCACCGCCCTCCTCCACTCCCTCTCCTCCGCCTCCCTCCTCCCCTCCCCGGGGTACCCCGTCCAACTCACCTACGCCGACCTCTCCCTCTTCCAAGCCCTTCGCCGGCTCCTCCCTCCCTCCCTCGCCGTGCCCTCCTCCTTCGAGACCGTCGGACACCTTGCTCACTTAAATTTGCGTCCTGAGGCCTTACCCTACAAGCATCTAATCGCTCAAGTCATCATAGACAAAAATTCCAAGAGAATCAAAACCGTGGTGAACAAAATAGGGGAGATCGAAAATACCTTTCGTGTGTTACCCCTCGAAGTGATCGGTGGCGAAGCAGGGAGGGAGGGAGGGAGGGAGGGAGGGGAGGGAGGGACATTTGTGAAAGTGAAGGAGAGTGGGGCGTGGTTTGCCTTTGATTTTAGTGAGGTTTATTGGAATAGTCGGTTGCAGGGGGAGCATGGACGGGTGATTGAGGTGGTGTGTGAGGGAGGGAGGGAGGGAGGGCCACGTCGGAGTGGTATTGCTATGAAGAACGAGAAGAAGGACAAGGAGGAGCAGCAGCAGCAGCAGCAGACGGGGTTGAAGGAGCACAAGAGTGCTACAACCGGCAAGAACAAGGAGAAACAGCAGCATCAGAAGCAGCAGCACCAGAAGGAGCAAGTAGTGGTGTGGGACGTGTTTGCAGGCGTGGGGCCCTTCTCCATCCCCCTTGCCATGCGTGGCTATTATGTTTATGCTAATGATTTGAATGATCGGAGCTATCACTACCTTTGTCTGAATGCCCAGGCCAACAAGGTGCCCCTCCCTCCCTCCCTCCTTCCTCCATCTCCCTCCTCTCCCTCCATCACTACTGCTAGCAGCAAGAACATTGCTGCTGCCTCCTGTCCCCCCTCCTCCTCCACCACCACAAACAAAAAGCCTCCTCCTTCTGCTGCTGCTGCTGCTGCTGCTGCTGCTGCTGCTGCTGCTGCTGCTGCTGCTACTACTACTGCTGCTACTGCTTCTACTGCAGGTTTCCTCCACCCCCGCAACCAAGACGGGCGCGCCTTCCTTCGTGACCTCGCCCTGAATCAAAAACCCGTAAATCACATTATCATGAACCTCCCTGCTATAGCCTTGGAGTTTTTGGATGTCTTTGCCGAGGAGGAGGGAGGGAGGGAGGGCGGGAAGGAAGAAGGGAGGGAGGGAGGGAGGAAGGGGCTGTTGTTTGGGTATTTGAGGGGGAAGGGGGTGATGGTTCATGTGTATGCTTTTAGCAAGGCGGAGGATGCAGAAAGAGATGTGGTAGCAAGAGCGGCTGCAGTAATGGGGGTGGAGGTGGGTAGGTTCGAGGGAGGGAGTGAGGGAGGGAGGGAGGGGGGGAGGGTGAGGGTGCATCATGTGAGGGACGTGGCGCCGAAGAAGAGGATGATGTGTTTGTCGTTTTCGTTGGAGGTGGTGTTAGGGGAGTGAGGAGGAGGTGCAGTAAGAGAGAAGGGGAGCCACGGAGGAAGTTAGTGCGAGGGCAGAAGGCATGTAAACACAAATTGTAAAAATGAATCAAACCAAAGCACTACAATTAAAGTAAACGGCAGCTGCACCCTTCCCTCCCCTCCGTTCTTTCCCATTTTTCGTTTTCTATTATCACGTTTTCTCTTTTTTCTTACACCCACCCACCAACAACAAAATGTCTTTCATTCACACACATCCCTTCACTTTCTACTCACTCCTCCTCCACCTTTTGCAATACGAATATCGTCCCTTTATTCCCTCTAGACAGCCTCAGACGCGGCGACAAATAAGTCACCTCCAACCATCCCTTTACCTCATCGTTAAAGAATCGGAAAGGCACGGGGTAAGGTACGCGGAAGGGGAGAAACCCAAGGTCAAAACCCGCGTTGTCGAACTTGAAATCGATGCCTGGAGGGGGGAGGGAGGGAGGAAGGGAGATGTTAGCGGTAGTGACTTTGCCGCGCCTCATCGTGAGAAAGAGAGAGAAAAATCAAGAAACAAGTGTAAGGAGTTAAACACTACTCATCGCTCCGTGCCCCTGTCTGTCTCGCATCCCTCCTTCCCTCCCTCCCTCCCACTCACGGTCTTCTGGGTCGCCATCTCGAGGCACCTCCGTCTTGCTCACTCCTAGGACATTGATACCAAACAACTTGCCATCGCCCTTTCGTGGCTCAAAACCAGGGATGGGTCGGGAAGGCGTGCTGGCAAGGGCTTGTACGTTAAGCGCACCAATAGGGCCACCGAAATCAACGATGTTCGTGACGGTGGCGGGGGAGGAGGAAGGGGAGGAGGAAGGGGAGGGAGGGGCGATGTCAATTTGCTGATACACGGCAAAGGCCTTGATGCCCACAAAGGTGTTCTGGATGGGAGAGGCTGTGCCGTCGCTGGAAGTGTAGAGCAGGCGCCATTTGCCGTTGATTTCCTTGGTGGCCGTCGCTTTCTTCATTCCCTTGGCAGCCTCTAGGTCATCGATGAGGCTCTTGACGCGTGCGCGGGCTTCTGCGCTATTTTGAATCTCCCGTCGGTCCAGGCCTTGAATGGCTTCCAGCAGAGCATCCTCCTTCTGTACAAGGGCGCGAGGGGTTTTGCTGCCGGTCGTGGTGGAGGGGGAGGACCAGGGGGCGAGGAACGCAGGAAGGGGAGCAGGTATTCTGCTCCTGACGGAAGGAGGGGAAGCCGGGGAGGGGAGGAGAAAGGCGGACGAACTGGAGGCGGCGGCGACGGCCAGGAGGAGGATGAGAGGGCGCGCCATGTTTCAAGAAGAGAGCCTGTTTGTTGTGGTTGTGTGTGTATGTTGTGTGTGCGTGGGTTGGACGTGGTCAGCCAGTCTGGTTCAGCTTCGAACCTGGGGAACGGGAGGGCTTCTTCGCCTCCTCCCCCCAAGTCAAGCACGCAAAAAGGCAGCACACACACCCGGCTTTGCAAGAAACGGCGCGCCAGCGGCACCGCCACGACAAGGATCATGATTACTCCTGCCAAAAACTGGCCCGCATGTTTTGATGCTACGTCCAAAAGCCGCCAAAAAAAAAAGTAACCTCCCCACCCCCCCTTAAAACGAAAAAAAGCTCTCGAATCAATTCAGCAAAATGCATCTCTTCTCTTTCGTTCGTTTCTTCTTTTCTTTCGTCATTTCATCTCTCACAATCACTCCCTTACCAATTTTCCTTCCCTCCCTCTTTACGCCGACAGCAAGCTCTGGCTCACAATCTCGTACGTATCCCGCGACAGCCCATCCCCCACCGCCATCAACCGGTCCAACTGCTCCTTCATCATGTTCCGCCGGCTGTTCTCAAACTTGCGCCACAACGAAAAGGCCCCCGCCAAGCGCGCCGCCACCTGCGGGTTCAGCTTATCCACGGCCAAGACCATGTCCGCCACCAGCACGTACCCCCGTCCGTCCTCCGCGTGGAAGCGCGCCAAGTTCGAGTTGGCAAACGCCCCAATCAGCGCCCGGAATCGGTTGGGGTTCTTCATGCTAAAGTCCGGGTGCTTGGTCAAAGCTTGAATGCGGTCGATCGTGTCGGGGAGGTCGGCAAAGGCCTGGATGGAGAACCACTTGTTCAGCACCAGCGGGTCGCCCTTAGCGTTGGTGTAAAAGATCTGGAGCGCCTCGTCCTTCTCAGGGCCCGGCAACGAGGCCAGGCACGCAAGCGCGGCAATGCTGTCGGTCATGCAGGTCGCGCGCTTGAACGCCGAGGAGGCGAGAGTCACGGCGTCCTTGTCCTTGCTGGTGCAGAGGTAGGACATGCACACGTTCTTCAGCCGGCGTCGCCCAATCTCCTCCGGATTCACCGCATAAGGCACATCTTGATCCAGCTCCTTGTATACCTGCAAGAACTCGGCCTTCAACGCCACCGCCAACGTCTTCTTCACGTATTCCCGCCCCTCATGCAAAGCGACGGGGCGCATCACGTCCATCTCGCCCATCAGCGTCAGCTCCTCCGGCAGCGATAACGCATACGCCAACAGCGACTTGTCCACACTATCCCTGTCTAGGCCCGCCTTCAGCACGGCGCGGAAAGCTTCCAGCGTCGTCGGCGCCAAAAGCGCGGGCGTCTTGCCCTCCGTCAATGCCTCAGTCGCGGCCAAGATCGCCTGGCTGGCCAGCTTCTGCGAGGCCTCCCAACGGTTGAAGGAATCCGTGTCGTGCGCCATCAAGAACGCCAGGTCCTCCTCCGTCTGCTGGGTCTTGAGACGAACAGGCGCGCTGAACCCCCGCAGCAACGACGGGACAGGCTCCCCGCCCTCGACGCCCTCAAAGTGAAATGTCTGCGACGCCTCCTTGAGCTCGAGCACCCGCGAAGGCACCACCTCCTTCCCATCCCTCCCCAGCAAGCCCACGCGCACCGGGATATGGAACGGCAACTTGCTCGGCTGCCCCACTGTGCCAGCCGTGTGCTGGGACAAGGTCAAGCTATACATCTTCTTTGCCGCGTCGTACAAGCCCTTGGCCTCCACCACCGGCGTCCCCGCCTGCAGGTACCACCGTTCAAACTGCCCAAAGTCCTTCCCGCCGTTGGCATCAGACATGGCCGCGCGGAAATCGTCGCAGGTCACCGCCGAGCCATCATGCCGCTCGAAGTACAAATCCATCCCCTTCCTGAAACCCTCCGTGCCCAACAAGGTGTGGTACATCCGAATGACCTCCGCGCCCTTCTCATACACAGTCGAGGTGTAAAAATTGTCCATCTTCATGTAAGACTCCGGCCGGATCGCATGCGCCCGCGGCCCCGAGTCCTCTGCAAACTGCCGCGCGCGCAACACACGCACGTCCTCAATCCGCTTCACGGCCGCCGAGCCCATGTCCGCACTGAATTGCTGGTCACGGAAGACAGTCAACCCCTCCTTCAACGTCAGCTGGAACCAGTCCTGGCACGTGACGCGGTTCCCGGACCAGTTGTGAAAGTACTCGTGGGCGATCACACCCTCAATCCGCTCGTAATCCGTGTCCGTGGCCGTCTCAGGCTTCGCCAGCACAAACGCCGTGTTAAAAACATTCAGACCCTTATTCTCCATGGCGCCCATGTTAAAATCATTCACGGCAACAATGTTATAAATATCCAAGTCGTACTCAAGCCCATACACGTCCTCGTCCCACTTCATACTCTTCTTCAAGCTCGTCATCGCATGCTCCAACTTATCCACATTATCGTGCTCGCTAAAGATCTCCAACCGCACATATCTCCCCGAGGTCGTCTTGTACGTATCAACAATGCTACCTAAGTCCCCAGCCACCACCGCAAACAGATAGCTAGGCTTAGGGAACGGATCCTCCCACTCAGCAAAATGCCTCCCTCCCGCCAACTCGCCCGTCGCGACCTTGTTACCATTCGACAGCAGCAACGGCAGCTTCGTCTTGTCCGCTTCGATGCGCACCTTGAACCGCGCCATCACGTCAGGTCGGTCCAAGTAGTATGTGATGCGTCGGAACCCCTCCGCCTCGCACTGAGTGCAGTACGCGCTGCCCGACTTGTAAAAACCCGACAGCTCAAAATTAGCTTCTGGCTTGATCAACACCTTGGTCTGCAGGGTGAAGTCGCCCTTGCCACCCGAGGCGGCCTCGATGGCTTTGCCCAGCACCAGTAGGTCGGATTCGGCGGTGAGTACAAAGGCGGTCCCGTCCCAGGGCAGGGGCTGGCCGTTCACCTGTGGGAATGAGTGTGTTTGTGTGTGAGGAGGAGGGAGGGGCCAGTGCGTGACTAAGCGAGGACAAAACTGCAAGTATGCAATTCCTAAAATGCTTGTTCAGGCGCCCTTCCGGCTGTACTCCCGCTCATTTGAGATAATTGATCCCATTTCAACATCCTCCCTCCCTCCCTCCCTCCCTCCCTCCCTCCCCTCCTACCTTGATCTCCATCAACGTCAACTCCTCCCCATCCAGCTCCAGATTCGGGATACCCGGCGTCGGGCCCCCCTCCGCATTCCTCTCCACCGTCAGCGTCGAAGTCACATACGTCACAGTCGCCCCCGCTGCGGCCTCCGGGTCGGGATCAGCGACAATCTCAAAAAGCAGCTCCGTGTGCTTGATCCAATAATCCGGCTGCCGGTACGACGACCTATACTTGGGCTGCAGCTTCTTCTTCTCCGTAGGGGACGACACGGCCTTCAAAGATTCGGCCGTCGGGGCAGGCGCGACAGACACCCCATCGCCGCTGCCGGCCGGGTGGGCAGCGAGGCAGGTCTGGGTGGGGGCGAAGGGAGGGAGGGGGTGTGTGTTGGCAGCGCTGCTGCAAAAGCCCGCGGTAGGGTTGGTGGCGCCCACGCCGCAACGCGAGGAACCCACTAAGAAGGCGGCGGATAGCAGGCCCAAGGACGGGCGGCGGCCAACAGAGGAGGAGGCGGACGTTGTAGCCCCAGCCCCGCCAGGGGTCAAGCGACGCATCCAATTTGTGGCACTCGACGGCGTGACAAAGGCGCTGGTCCCACGCTGGCAGCCCTTGCGGAACATGGCAGTGGTGCTCTGGAACAAGGCGAGGAGAAGAACGACGAGGAACGACGCGGTACTGCCCACAGAGGAGGAGAAGCGAGGCGAGGGCCGGGTGTAATGCATGGAAGGCTCCGGACTCTGGTGGGCGGACGAAGAAGGAAAGTTAGGACTTTGTTGTTGCTTGCTGCTGCTGCTTGCGGCGGCGGCGGCGGCAACAAAAGTACGTCCTCCTTTTTGGTTCGTCTTGCCTGTGTGTAGGGTTGATTGTCGTGAGTGAGTGTGCGGTGGTCAATGCATGCATCCAGCCGATTTGCGCCTCCATCATCATCGGCCTCCCTTCGAATTCACGCGTTCGTCAGCCTCTTCGTCGTTGTTCTTCAGCAGACCACGACGTGATTGCTCACCTAAATGCACACCCCTTTAACAAGTACAGACCCTCCAAACCAAGCAAACACCTCGCCATGTGGATCATCTCCGCCGTGTTCTCGTCCCTGAGCAAGTTCTGGAACGCCAGCCCTACTGACTTCCTCCTGCTGTCCGGCGTCATGCTCATCCTGTTCACGACCCTGCTCGGGTGGCTCATGCTCATCCCGCACCAAGTGTGGGGCAATAACTCAGCGTTTGCGACACGCCTGCGCTCCCGCGACGTGACCATGGCGCATGTGGACTGGGTCATGTTGGCGCTCGTGCAGTTCGCGGCGGCGTACGCCATGAGTCTCAAGTCTCCCCAGCAGGCCTTCATTGTTTCTAGATGCTTGGTCTTCAATGGGTGGGTTGCGCCTGCTCTGTATTTGGCCAAGGCGTGGGGAATTAATGGCTTCCGACTTGATGGAAAGCGTGGGGTGGACACGCTTATTGGGTTGGCGGGCTTGGTGGGCGTCGTCGCCTTTACCTACGGGTGGCTTATGATCGTGTGGGCGTGGTGGTTCTAAACATGAAGGAGCGAGAATGTTCCCTTTTGTGCACGACTTCAAAAGAAATAAATCAAGAAAGTATGTGCCTTCAACAACAATCAGAATATCTCAGTGCCACACACGTTGATCTCTCCGCAGCTTGTGAAAAAGTTCCACCCCTCTAAAGTCTCATTCCTTACAAAAGCAGCACAGACCTACGACCATGACCCTCAGCGAGCAGGCCGTCTTAACGGGCGTCCGCGACTTTTGCAACGCCCACCGCATCCCCACCAAACACGTCATGGCAGTCACCGTGCACATTAACCGCACCACTTTCTTTGCTTCCCTCATCATCGACTGGGACAAGGAAATCATCCTCCCGAATCTGTCCGTCGAGCTCACCATCAAATACAAGGAGGAGCGGTTGGGGGACTTCCTCATTTGCTACCAATCGGGCATGACCCTCCCCGACAATTATTTCTCCTTGAACGAAAGCATGGCGAAGCTGCAGCTAGACCAGAAGGGCCTCCCGGTTTGCTGCAAGAATCTAGTGGAGTCGGAAGCTGAGCATGGAGGGCCTTTTTCGAGATTTTTGGGCGTCGCGCGGCAATCACCGCAATGTGGTCTACGAGGTGAAGAATCAGGTGGACAATGGCCCGTTGCTAGACACCAAGTATTATCAGCTCCTTGATGATGCGGTGGTGGAAGTGCAAGGGACGTTCACGCGGAAGAAACATGCGTTCAAGAATTACAAGTGCACGGCGCAGAACCGCTTTTATTCCATTAGTTTGTACGATGCGACCTCGTCCACGACCACCGGATAATTACCATCACATGCACCTACATCCTTTTACAAAGCGCAGCGGTGACCACTAGGAGGTCCTAACAGCCTTTTTCAAGGAAGTACGGGAGGGGCACGGCCACAAATAGGGGGGCTAAAAAGAGCAGCCAAAACAACAAAGACATAGACAAGTGAACCCCCCCCGCTTCCTCCCACCGCCACGCGCACAACCGAAAAGACCAAAAAGTATTGCAATCGCCACGTCTATTTAATATCATTGCTTCCCTTTCTTTTTTTTCCTTGTCTTGATATAAAACGCTGATTCAAATTCATCCTCATTCTTACTTTTTCCCCCCTATCCTTGTCTTTATCTTTTGAGTTTTTCGGAACACGGATCTTTCTCCGTCTCACCCACACAAATAGACTGTCGTCCGAGCGCCTTTGGTTAAACATTATCGGCGCCCGTGTCCGAGACTTGAAGTATAGTCAAGGGGGACTATACATTGAACTTGTCTCATAGTTACGTAGTCTCCTTTTTAATAGTGAGGTTGGTCGGCCATATCAACGACCATCTCAACGTGAAGACACCGAACCCGTCCGCTCTCCGGAGTTAAGTGCGTGCGAGTGGCGTCAGTATTTGCGTGGGTGACCAGCAGAGCATTCGCCATGATGTTGTTTTTTGCCTCTTTTTCTTGTTTCCGGGCCCATTTTGTGATATTTTACTAATGTTTTGGTTTCTTTCGTGTGTCTTGCGCCCAAACTCTGTCTCATTTGCTGTTTATGTGAGTGTTTCAACTCTTATAATAGTAAACATAGTAAACAAAAGCTGCCTGAGCTGAGGAAAGTGTGTAATCAAGACCAACACAGATTATTAGTGGTCAACTGAGAGCGATACATTCTCAAACTGTCGCGTTCACTTGTTCCCTTTCTTTTCTTCTTTTTGCTTGTAGTGATATAAAACGCTGTTTTGGCTTCATCCTCATGTCTTTCTTCTACTTCTATCCTTGTCTCTGTCTTTGGGTACTTGTTGAAAAATGAATTCGTCTCACGCTCACACACAAACATACTGTCGTCTGCCACCCCCTCTTTCTCTCCTTCTTTTTCTTGTCTTGTTGTTGTTTCCGTTGCTAGCTTTACACACAAATCGACTACTACTCCTTCTTACTTAATCCCTTTGATAATATATAAAATAGACCGTCCCTCCCTCCCTCTCTCCCTCCTTCCCTCCCTCCTCACTTCTTATGCGTCACCACCGCATTCACCTTCTGCGCAAACCTCAACGACAACACACTCTCCGACAATGACGAGGCCGCCGGCGACAGATT
>Ga0209390_10006663_pt1 | contig 15341 bp, 12 predicted proteins | sample BON01_FD_187212 | JGI IMG/M metagenome (GOLD analysis project Ga0209390, IMG submission 187212) | Freshwater microbial communities from Lake Bonney liftoff mats and glacier meltwater in Antarctica - BON-01 (SPAdes) (version 2) | ecosystem: Environmental > Aquatic > Freshwater > Ice > Glacier... | reverse complement strand
TGTCTGAGCCCAGTCGGCGAGAGCAGCAACTGCAGCGCCTACTGGCGGCCGATCTGGTCGTGCTGGACGATCTGTTTCTGGCCCGGCGCATCTCGGAGGCGGCGGCGGAGTTCTTGCAGACCCTGGTGCACCAGCGCTACAAGCGTCGTGGCAGCATTGTGGTGACCTCCAACCGGGTGATTCAGGACTGGGGGACCTACCTGGGCGACATGACCATGGCCTCGACCATCCTGGACCGGCTTATGCACCGCTGTCACATGCTGCAGTTTGAGGGCAAGAGCTACCGGCTCAAGGAGGCGGCCAAGAGACTGGCGATCAAAGCTGACGGCGCTGGCGAGCCGTCGTGACGCAGGATTGATTGAGCACAACGCAACAGTGTTGACAGGTTCATTGTGTCGGACTTGACATCGTTGTTCCGCCGCCGGCCAGGGGGGCCTCCGGCGGCCTGGCAGGGGCCTATTGAAAAATCACTAAACCCAAAACCAAAGGCACCGCCACGTTCAGTCAAACCGGATTCAGAGCGACAATCGTGGCGTTCCGCCCTGGGGGAGTTTGAAGTGGCCATCCGGGTGAATATCTACAAGATCTCTTCCGTTGTGTTTGCGAGAATCACGCGTCAGTCCTCCAGTATCCGTTCGCCCTCACGCTCGATGTCGTCGAACTGCCCGCGGTAGATCGCCCACCAGAGCCCGGCCAGAATGAAGAACACCAGCACCACGGACAGTGGAATCAGCAGGTACAGGATATCCATCAGTCAACTCCTTCCTGCAAGGGCCCGGCCAGCCGCAATGCGTTGAGAACCACCAGCAGCGAACTGCCAGCCATGCCAAGGCCGGCAAGCCATGCCGGTATCCAGCCCACGACCGCCAGCGGAATACAGGCCATGTTGTAGGCCAGCGCCCAGCCCAGATTCTGGCGTACGACCCGCATCGTGCGACGGGCGAGCCGCAGGGTCTGGGCAATACGCGCGAGTTGCCCACCCTGCACGACAAAATCCGCCTGGGACTGCGCCAGTGGCGTGGCATGGCCCATGGCAAAGGACACATCGGCGCCAGCGAGCACCGGGGCGTCGTTCAGGCCATCGCCGACCATCGCCACCCGACGACCTGCCGCCTGCTGCGCGCGCAAAAACGCGAGCTTGACATCGGGCGAGCATTCAGCCAGCACCGAGCTTATGCCCAGTGGCCCCGCCACCTGCTGCGCCGCTGCCAGTGTGTCACCCGACAACATGTGCACCCGCAGACCGTCGCGCACCAGCGCCGCTACGGTGGTTGCGGCGTCAAGGCGCAGATCCTGGCCCAAGGTGAACGTGGCCAACCAGCCGGAGCTGTCGACAAGATGGGTCAATCCGAACGCCGGTTCGGCGTCGGACAAACCGCAGAAATGGCTGCTCCCCAACCGCATCGGCTCATGCGAGACGCCATCTCCGGCAGGGTGTACGGTGGCCGATACACCCCGTCCGGCATGTTCGGTCACGTCGGTGGCCAACCAGCTGCCGCCCGGCCCGGTAGCTGCAGCTGCAGCTGCAGCGGCATCGGCCAACGCACGCGAGACCGGATGCAGCGATTGGCGGGCTATCGCACCGGCCATCGCCAGCACCTGTGCGCGCGTCAGTCCCTCGCGAATCGTGACGTCGTCCAGCTGCAGGCCGTCACGGGTCAAGGTGCCGGTCTTGTCGAACACGATGCTGTCCACGCCAGCCAGTGCCTCCAGTGCCTGCAACCGCCGCACCAGCACCCCGCCGCGCGCCAGTGAGCCGGCCGCAGCCAGCATCGCGGTCGGCGTGGCCAGCGACAAGGCACACGGACAGGTCACGATCAAGACAGCCACGGCGACCATCAGCGCATGACCGGGCCCTGCAGGCCACCAGTAAGCAGCGGCACCAGCCGCGGCCAGCAGCACCACGATCAGAAAAGGCTTGGCAATACGATCGGCCAGCTGCGCCAGCCGGGGTTTGGCGGTCGCCGCACTGTGGACCAGGGCCACGACGGCCGCAAACCGGGTGTCGCCCCCTGTCTTCGCGACCCGTAGCTCGATGACGCCGGACAGGTTGAAGCTTCCGGCAATTACCTGCGCGCCCGTGTCGCAGGCGACCGGCCTGGACTCACCCGTGAGCAAGGCCTGGTCCACCATCGTCGCGCCGCGGGTGATGACGCCGTCGGCCGCAATCGCCTCACCGGGCAGCACGCGCAACACGTCGCCCACTACCAGCCGACGCACGGCCACGGCCTCGAAGCTGCCGTCCGCGCGTTGGCGCTGCACCGCGTCAGGCATCCGGTTGACCATCGACTCCAATGCCCCGGCCGTGCGGTCACGCAGCCGCAGCTCGAGCCAGCGGCCAGTCAGCAGGAAAAAGACGAACATCGTCAGGGAGTCGAAAAACACCTCGCGGCCAAACATGCCCTGGGGCTCGAACGTGCCTGCAGAACTGACCGCAAACGTGATCGCCAGGGCAATCGCCACCGGCAGGTCCATGCTGATGCGGCGCTGCACCAGGTCGCGCAGCGCAGACTGAAAGAACGGTCCGCACGAGAACAGCATCACTGGAAGCGTCAACACCCACGATGCCCAGCGCAGCAGACGCTCGGACTCTGCGCTGAGGTCGCCGGGCAGAGCCACATACGCCGGATAGGCGTACATCATCACCTGCATCATGCACAGGCCGGCGACCAGCCAGCGCCACAAGGCCGTGCGGCTTTCCTGCAGGCGTGCAGCACGGGCGCTGCTGTCGTTGGCCGGCACCGGCCGGTAGCCCACCTTGCGGATAGCGCCCATCCAGTCAGAGGGCTGCACGCTCGCTGGCGACCACAGCACCGTAGCGCGACGGGTGGCCGCACTGACATCGGCGCGCACGACACCGGGCAACGCACGCACTGCCTGCTCGATGGTGATGGCGCAGGCCGAGCAGGTAATGCCGTCGACCACCAGGTTGGACTCCACCAACTCCGGATTGTGTGCATCGGGACGGCTGAACGCAGCCCATTCCGCGGGATCGTCCAGCAGGCGCAGCGTGTCTCCGGCGTCGTCCGCTCGGGCGGACGCTGTACCGCGGCGGTCGTCCGCCAGGTACAGCGGCAGTTGGCCGGAGATTTCTGAATTAGCCAGGGAGGCAACACGCATGACGGCAAGCTTACCCGCGGCATGGTTGTTTGTCTTGATCTGCATCAAGGCTTTCGGGCCCGGGCCGCTTATGCTAGGGGCACAACCCATCCACCAAGGAGTTCCTCATGTACCAGCGTATTCTTGTCGCCACCGACGGATCCAACCTGTCACGCAAAGCCGTCTCGAGCGCCATTGCCATGGCTGGACTGTGCGGTGCCGAACTGGTGGTACTCAAGGTGGTGGCACGTTACCCGATAACCTATTTCGAAGGTGGCATGGCCTTGCAGGCTGGCGAAGTGGCCCGCATCGAAAAGCAGTGGGCCGACGCAGCGCAGGCGGTGGTCGATGCCGTCAAGAAGACCGCCATGGCAAAAGGCGTCAAGACCAAGGGCTTCACGGTCAAGTCCGACCTGGTGTCGGATGCGGTGATCGCCACGGCCAAAAAGCATAAATGCGACCTGATAGTCATGGCCTCGCATGGCCGGCGCGGAATCAAGCGCCTGCTGCTGGGCAGCGAGACCCAGTTGGTGCTGACCCACTCGCACGTACCGGTCCTGGTATTGCGGTGATGGCAGGTTGGCGCCGGGCCGCAATGCCCGTGCGTCTGGCGTCTGGCGTCTGGCGTCCAGTGTGATGCGATGCGCGCCAAGCAATCCGGCGCCGCGCAGGCGAAGGCTCACGCGGTGGCGAACAACGCCTTGTATTGCAAGCGCAGCAGGTTCTTCTGCACCTTGCCCATGGTGTTGCGCGGCAGGGCATCGACGACAAAACAGCGCTTGGGAACCTTGAAATTCGCCAAGCCGGCCTTGAGCGCTGAAATGATTGCTGCCGCGTCGAGCGCCGAACCGGGTCTCGCCGTCACGACGGCCACGCCAACCTCACCAAAATCCGGATGTGACACTCCGACAAGCGCACTTTCGGCCACGCCGTCCATCTCGTTGATGTAACTCTCGACCTCGGCCGGATAGACGTTGTAGCCGCCGCTGATGATCAGATCCTTGCTGCGGCCCACGATGGTGACATACCCGTCGCCATCGATCCTGCCAACGTCACCGGTCTTGAAAAAGCCGTCTGCCGTGAACTCCTCTTTCGTCTTCTCCGGCATGTGCCAGTACCCCTGGAACACGTTCGGCCCGCGCACCTCGATGCCACCGATAGCCCCCCGGGGCAACGCCTGGCCAGCCTCGTCGCACACCCGCAACTCGACCTCCGGTAGCGGGAATCCGACGGTCCCACCGCGTCGGTCGCCGTCCCTGGGCGCGCACGGATTGGAGGTCAGCATCGCCGTCTCGGACATGCCGTAACGCTCCAGAATGGTGTGGTCTGTGCGCTGCCGCCACTCGGTGAAGGTGTCCACCAGCATGGGCGCGGAACCGGATACGAACAGGCGCATGCGGCTGCATTGCGCAGGGCTCAGTCCGGGCTCGGCCAACAGGCGCACGTACATGGTCGGCACGCCCATGAACACAGTGGCACGCGGCAGGTTACGCACCACCCAGGCGGGATCGAAACGCGACTGCCACAACATGCTGCTGCCATTGATCAGCGCGCCGTGCAGTGCCACGAACAGCCCGTGCACGTGAAATATCGGCAACGCATGGATCAGCACATCGCCACCGTCATTCGCCGAGCGCCAGCCCCATGCATCCTTGAGAACCAGCGCGTTGCTCAGCAAGTTGGCATGGCTGAGCATGGCACCTTTGCTGCGCCCGGTGGTACCGCTGGTGTACAGGATGGCCGCCAGGTCCGCACCACCGCGCGCCGCAACGGTGTGCTGATCGCTGCAGGCCGCGGCGCGCTGCAACAGCGACCCGGTGCGATCGTCATCGAGCGTGAACACATATTCGGTGCCCGCCTTGAATGCCATCTGGCTGACCCAACCGAAATTGCGCGAAGTGCACACGACCACGGCCGGTTCGGCGTTGCCAATGAAATACGCCATCTCCGCACTCTGGTAAGCGGTGTTGAGCGGCAGGAACACATGGCCGGCGCGCAGCGTTGCGAGGTACAACATGGCGGCTTCGACCGACTTTTCGACCTGCACCGCGATCCGGGACGCCGGCGGCAGGTTCAGGCTGTCGAGCAGATTGGCGATCATGGCAGTGGCGCGATCGAGGTCGCGCCAGCTGTAAAACAGGCCGGTATCGGTCTCGATGGCGACCGCGTCCAGATCGCGCGGAAATGCGTCGCGCAAGACGGCGAAGAGGTTGCGTTCGGCGCAGGCGTTGTTGTTGGCAGTCTGGGTCATGGGGTCAAAGCGGTCAAAGCGGTGGTTGCGCGAATCAAGCCGTGGTCTCAGAACTCGGGCTTGCGTTTGGCGATAAAGGCGGCGATACCCTCGCGGTGCTCGCGGCTTTCAGCGTAGTCGTAGGCCGTTGCGACCAGCGCATCGATGCGCGTATGGCGGTCATCACGCGCCCTTGTCACTGGCGCGGACGGCACGGGCCCGGACCTGTCTGCGGCCATCAAGGACCGCAACATGCGCTTGTGCATGCGCGCGGCCTGCGGGGCCAGCGCGCCGATGCGCTGCTGCGCCAGTTGCCCCGCGTCGGCAACCGTTTCATCGGGCACGCAACGGTTCAGGAATCCGAGCTGCAGCATGCGCGGCGCATCGAGCACCATGGCCTCCAGCAACATTTCGCGCGTGGCGCTGGTGCCAGCTGCGCGCAGCACCAGATCGAGTTCACGCGGCGCCATCGGAAAACCCAGCCGTGCGATCGGGGCCCCGAACCGCGACGACACACCGGCGATGCGGATGTCGCAGCAACTGGCGATCTCCAGCCCGGCGCCCATGCAATTGCCCTCGATGAGGGCGAGCAGCGGCACATCGCAATCGCGCATCGACTGCAACGCACCCCAGACCGTGTTTTCGTGAAAATCGCGCAGTTGCACGGCATCGAACCGGAATTGCGGGTACTCGGCGATGTCGCCGCCTGCGCAGAAGTGTCCGCCCTCGCCGCGCACCACCACACAACGCACTGCCGCGTCCTCGGCCAGCTGCGCGAAGCCGACGCGCAACTGCTGCCACATACCGAGTGACATGGCATTGAAGCGCGCACTCTGGCGCAATGTGACCGTCGCCAAGGTGCCACGGGATTCGAAACGGACTTCTGCGGTCATGGCTGTATGTGGCGATTGCCCTGGTTGGTGGCGCACCAGCCCTAAAAGGCCAGGCCGTCCATCGCGCTGGAGCTCGGGAGTTTGCCCTGCGCGAACTGGCTGCGATGTTTATCGAGACGCTTGAGGTCGTACAGGTAGTTGACCATCAAGCCGCAGGACTGCTTGAGCCCCTTCGTCGAATCATCGGCCAGCCAGTTCAAACGTTCGATGCGCGCACCATTGCCCAGATGAAAACGCGCCACCGGATCGAGCGGCCGGTCTTCCTTGCCACGGGCCTGCAGGTAGTGCGCGGCACATTGCAGCAACATCCGGCGCACCGGTGACTTCTCGTCCAGTTCGGCCGGCGCATCGAACGCGGCCAGCAACTGCTCGCCGGTAACCGTCTCGACCGCCAGGGCCTCGCACAGCCGCTGGCGTGTCTTGGACCCTGCCTTTTCGAGAAGTTCGTCGATGTTGCGCGTCAACCAGGACCGCAGTCCTGGTATCGGCGACAAGGTGGAAAAGGTCTTGAGTTTGGCAAACTCCTGTTGCAGGGCTTCGACCACACGCTTGATCAGCGAGTCGCCGAAACTCACGCCGCGCAATCCGATCTGGGTGTTGCTGATGGAATAGAAGATCGCGGTCGTTGCCTTGTTCAGGTCGGCCGCCGACGCCGATTCGTCAAGCAGCGGCGCCATGCTGTCCGCGATCTGGTCGAGCAACGCGACCTCGACGAAGATCAACGGTTCGTCGGGCATGTGCGGGTGAAAAAAGCCGTAGCAGCGGCGGTCACTGTCGAGCCGGTTCTTCACATCGGCCCAACTGCGGATCGCATGCACCGCCTCATAACGGATCAGCTTTTCGATCAGTGACGCGGGCGAATCCCAGCTGATGCGCCGCAACTCGAGAAAAGCCACGTCGAACCAGCTCGAGAAAAGGCTCTCAAGTTCTGCATCCAGCGCCAGCAGGCGCTTCTCGCTGCGCAGCAACGGCAATAACTCTGCGCGCAGATTGACCAGGAAACGCATCCCCTGCGGGAAGGCGGCGAAACGCTGCACCATGCGGGTGCGTGGCGATTCCAGCGCCTGGCGCAGGCGAATCTCGGCATGTCCCTTTTCACCGGTGCCCTGGGACGCCTCGTATTGCGCACGCGCAGCCTGTACGGTGGCCGGATCATGGGCGAACTTCTCGCTCATCAGCAACATGCAGTCGATGCGCTCTGCGGGTTCAGCTGTCGCATACCAGGCGGCGATGTCGCTGGCACGGCGACCGGCCTCCGCTTCGCTGACCCGGCCGTCCACCACGCTTTGCAGTTCACCCAGGATCCGGCGCAACTCGCGCGGCGACAGGGCTTCGTCGCCTTTACGCACAACACCATCGAGCCGCCCGTCGAGCGAGCGCGCCGCAACGGCAACCGCTGCAGCTTTTTCCTGGTGCGTCGCCGCGTCCGGCTGGGCCTGCGCCTGTGCCATCAGCCGCGCGACTTTTTCACGGAGCCAGGTTGATGTGGTCATGCGCCAATTCCTGCAAGGGCTGGCATCACGCCGTCCGCCAGGCCATCATCACGCAGGGCGCTGGGCCACTCCCGCTGCGACGGGAACAGGGACAGGGACGGGAGAAAAATGTGGTCGATCAGGTGCATGGGCGAAACCGCTTACGGAAAAAACTGATTCAAGGGGGACTGAACCGATTCTAAGAACATCCGCCTGGTCGCTCCGAGCGATGGGACCCGACGCGGCCGGTTCAGGCTCAATCGCGGTGCTTGCGCGCGCGCGCAGTGCCCGCAGCCACCACCGGCGCCCGCGTACCGGCCCACCACCACAGTGCGGCACCCGCAAGCACCATCGGCACACACAACCACTGGCCCATGCTCATGCCCAGCGATAGCAGCCCCAGGTGCGCGTCGGGCTCCCGAAAGAACTCGGCGATGAAACGCAAGATACCGTAACCCACCAGGAACGCCGCCGCCACCTGGCCAGTGGCCCGCTCCTTGCGCGCATACAGCCACAGCAGGACAAACAACAACAGGCCTTCAAGCAGGAACTGGTACACCTGGGACGGGTGGCGCGGCAGGTCGCCTGCACCGCGAAACACCATGCCCCAGGGCAACGCCGGATCGCTCAGGCGCCCCGGCAACTCGCCATTGATGAAATTGCCGACCCGCCCTGCAGCCAGGCCGGTGGGCACGCAGGGCGCGACGAAGTCCGCCACCTGCCAGAACGGTCTGCGCCGTGAATGGGCGAACCAGACCATGGATACGATCACGCCCAGCAGCCCGCCGTGAAAACTCATGCCGCCCTGCCACACTGCAAACACCTCCAGTGGATGGGCCAGGTAATACAGCGGCTTGTAAAAAAGGCAATAACCCAGTCGCCCACCCAGTACGACTCCTACAACGCCCAGGAAAAGGATGTCCTCCAGATCCTTGCGGCTCCACGCCCCCTCGCCCTGTATCGACGCATAGGGCGCGTGGCGCAAGCGCAGACTGCCCAGAAACAGGAACAGGCCGAACGCGGCCAGGTAGGTCAGCCCGTACCAGTGGATGGCAATCGGGCCCAGTTGCAACGCGACCGGATCAATTTCGGGATGGTTCAGCATGCGCTGGATTGTGCACGCGGCGCGATGTGCGTAAACAGGACAGGCGCCACGTGGGGTTTCACTGCGGCTCGCCGGTGGGTCGGTATGCAGCGTCCGCCGGTTCGGCTTGTGCCTGCACGAAGGCCACGAACCGGGCCAACGCCGGATTGCTGTTGCTTGCGCGCCAGACCAGGCTGGTGTCGCAGCGGGTTCCGGATGGTTCTGCGCCTGGCCCGGACACCCGGGGGCCACGCGCATCACGGTAACGCACGCCGGAACGCTGGAACTGCCGCACACTGTGCGGAACCCATGCAACACCCAGGCCGGCCGAGACCAGGTTGACGATGGTCTGCATCTGGTTGGCCTCCTGCGCCACGACCGGCAGCGCACCGGCACGGTGGTACAGCGCGAAGATCGCGTCGTGCAGCGACGGCGCAATCCGGCGCGGAAAGATCACCAGAGGGCTGGACAGCGCCTCCTGCAGCGAAGGCGCCTCCGTTCGTTGCGCCAACGGATGCTGGGCGGGCAACGCCAGTGTCAGCGGCTCGGATGCCACCCGCAGACAAACCCGGTCGGCTGGCGCGAAGCCCGGCGCGTGCAGCACAAAACCGGCATCGATGTCGCCACGCTCAAACGCCTCTGCCTGGACGTCGCCAGTCGCCTCCAGCAGGTCGAGCTGCACCCGCGGGAAGCGCGCGCGGAAGTCCCGTACCCATTGCGGCAACAAGGTGTAACCCACGGTCGAGACGAAGGCGAGCCGCAAGCGCCCCGCCTCGCCGTCGGCCGCGGCCCGGGCCACCGAGGGCAGGTCCCGGGCGCGTGCCAGCAGATCCAGCACCTGCGGCAACAAGGCTGCCCCGGCCACGCTCAGGCGCACCTGGCGCTTGGTGCGGTCGAACAGGCGGACCCCGAGCATCGACTCCAGCAGCGCAATGCCCTGGGTCAATGGCGGCTGCGTCATGTGCAGGAGCTGCGCGGCCCGTCCGAAGTGCAACTCCTGCGCGACGGCGGCAAACTGGCGCCACAGGCGCAGTTCAACGGGCCGATCGCCCCGATTCGTCCGATCTGTCATATGCAATACATATTAATCCACCCTCGAAAGTATATTGGCGCAGCTTAATCACTGGGCGCATACTCGTGGGCTTGGCACCCCGCTCGCCTTCGGGCCAACCGCCATCGGTGCGCTTAGCGTCTATCCACTTCAACGAGACCCAACCCATGGCAACCAAGCCCATCGTGCTCAATACCCGCAGCAAAAACATCACCGAAGGCAAGTTGCGCGCGCCCAATCGCTCCATGTATTACGCGATGGGTTACGAACAGGACGACTTCAACAAACCCATGATCGGCGTGGCCAATGGCCACAGCACGATCACGCCGTGCAACAGCGGTTTGCAGAAACTGGCCGACGCCGCCGTGGCCGGCATCGAGGAAGCCGGCGGAAATGCGCAGATTTTCGGCACGCCGACGATCTCTGACGGCATGGCGATGGGCACCGAGGGCATGAAATATTCGCTGGTCAGCCGCGAGGTGATCTCGGACTGCGTTGAAACCTGCGTGCAGGGCCAGTGGATGGACGGCGTGGTGGTCATCGGTGGCTGCGACAAGAACATGCCCGGCGGCATGATGGGCATGTTGCGGGCCAACGTGCCGGCCATCTATGTCTATGGCGGCACCATCCTTCCGGGCCGGTACCAGGGGCAGGACCTGAACATCGTCAGCGTGTTCGAGGCCGTCGGGCAGAACGCCGCGGGCAAGATGACGGACGAAGACCTGTTGCAGATCGAACGCCGTGCCGTTCCCGGCACCGGTTCCTGCGGTGGCATGTACACCGCCAACACCATGTCCTCGGCTTTCGAGGCGCTGGGCATGTCGCTGCCCTACTCCTCGACCATGGCCAACCCGCATGACGAGACCGAGAACTCCGCGCGTGAATCCGCCAAGGTGCTGATCAAGGCCATCGGCCTGGGCCTCAAGCCACGCGACATCGTGACGCGCAAGTCACTGGAAAACGCCATTGCTGTCGTGATGGCCACGGGCGGCTCCACCAATGCGGTGCTGCATTTCCTGGCCATTGCCCATGCCGCCGAGGTGGAATGGTCCATCGATGATTTTGAACGTATCCGCAAGCGGACCCCGGTTCTGTGCAACCTCAAACCCAGTGGCAAATATCTGGCAGTCGATCTGCATCAGGCCGGCGGTATTCCACAGGTCATGAAGACGTTGCTGGCTGCGGGCCTGCTGCATGGTGACTGCGTGACCATCAGCGGCCAGACCATCGCCGAGGTGCTCAAGGACATCCCCGATGTGCCGCGCAGCGACCAGGACGTGATTCGTCCGATCTCCAACCCGATGTACGCTCAGGGCCACCTTGCGATCCTGAAAGGCAACCTCTCGCCAGAGGGCTGCGTGGCCAAGATCACCGGCCTGAAGAACCCGGTGATGACCGGCCCGGCCCGGGTGTTCGACGATGAACAGTCGGCGCTGGCAGCCATCCTGGCGGGCAAGATCGTGGCCGGCGACGTGATGGTGCTGCGTTACCTCGGCCCCAAAGGTGGCCCGGGCATGCCCGAAATGCTGGCACCCACCGGTGCACTGGTCGGTCAGGGCCTGGGCGAGTCGGTCGGCCTGATCACCGATGGCCGGTTCTCCGGCGGCACCTGGGGCATGGTGGTGGGACACGTGGCGCCCGAGGCGGCGGCCGGCGGCACCATTGCCCTGATCGAGGAAGGTGACGCCATCACCATCGATGCCCACCAGTTGCTGCTGCAACTCAATGTGGACGACGCCGTCATTGCACGCCGCCGTGCGGCCTGGGCAGCGCCCGCACCCCGCTACACCCGGGGCGTGCAGGCCAAGTTCGCGTTCAACGCAGCCTCGGCCAGCAAAGGCGCAGTGCTCGACAACTATTGACCCCGAGACTGGCCGCGCAGCGAAGAGCGGCGCGGCTGGATGTCAATGCAGCGCGGTCGAATCGACCGCGCTTTTTTTATCGCCGTTTGCGAGTGTTGGTTCCGATCGCCTCCTTGTTGCGGTCGATGCGCCCCTGGCGCTTCTCGTTCTCGCGCTCCATCGCCTTGCGCTTGGTATACCCACTCGAGTCCGCCCACATCCACCACACCACGGCAAGCGCGAACGGCGACAACACCCACCACCAGCTCCATGCGGCAACCGGCCCGGCTTCCAGGTACTTCATCACCATCAGGGCCACGCCCAGGACCAGAAAATACATCGCACACTCCCAGAAAATCGACACATTTGCTGACAAGGACCGTCAACCGCGGTCACTACAATTGCGATGAATCACTGTAACCCAATCGAGAGGACGTCAATGAAGCAAGCAACCTGGGCCAGCTTTGCGATCGCACTGTCTGCAACCGTCATGGCGCCGGCATTCGCCGACCAGGCCCTGGCCACCGCCAAGAATTGCATGGCCTGCCATACGCTGGAGAAAAAGCTGGTCGGTCCGAGCTACAAGGAAGTTGCCGCCAAATACGCCGGCCAGGCAGACGCGGTCGACAAACTGGCTGTAAAGATCATGAAAGGCGGCGCTGGCGTCTACGGTGCCGTCCCGATGCCAGCCAATACGCAGGTCAATGAGGCCGAAGCCAAGAAGCTGGCCGCCTGGGTCCTGACGATCAAATAGGCAAGCGCTGCGGTAATCCATATTTGTTGACTGGTCATCTGGCCACCAGCCCGCCGGCTTGTCCCGCGCGGGGATTTTTTTGACAACAGGAAGATCACAGGATTGGATAGTCGTTACTACACGAAAAGCCCACTCTGCTTGATACCGTCAAATATGAATTGCACGGCCAGCGCGGCCAATATGACGCCCATGACCCGCTCGATGACATGCATGCCGGTGACGCCGAGCAAGGCTTGTAGCCGACCGGCAAGTAGCATCGATATCAAGGTCAGCAACAGGATCGCCAGCATGGAACCGATGACGACGGCCTGCCCGGCCAGGTTGCCCTGCTGATTGGCCATCAGCAGGATGGCCGCACCCATTGCCCCTGGTCCGGCAATCAATGGGGTGGCCAACGGGAACACTGAAATATCGGCCTTGGAAACTGCCTCCTGCTCCTCTTCGTCGATCGTCGAGGTTGCGCCCGATGAACGCGCAAACACCATTTCGATGCCCATCAACAACAACAGAATGCCGCCAGCCGTTCTCAATGCAGCAATCGAGATGCCGAGGCCGGCCAACACAAATTCCCCTACCAGCGCAAACGTCAACAGGATCGCGCCGCCGATCAACGCGCCACGGATGGCGATCGATCGCCTCTGCTGCGCCGTCTTGTTCGCCGTCAAGGCCGCAAAAAGCGCAGCAACATCCAATGGCCCGACCGTGGCAAAGAAGGTCGCCAGCGCGAGACCTGCGATTTCAATCATCGACGCATGGACTCATGTTGGGTGCTGAATAATGCTCAAGGGCTTGCCGAACGGATCGCGCAAGGTGAAGCGCCATACACGCGAAGGCCCGTCAACCGGTCCGTCTGCAAACGCATGTCCAGCCTGGGCGGTGTCGGAAACCTTTATATTGACCACGATGCATCGTACCTGCATTGGGTTCCCCTCGATGGCGGACATTTTTAAAGGCGCTATGCATGGTCGCTGCAATGGGTCGCTTCGCAGCGTTTTCCAACTGCCATTGGACTGCCCCGCTAACGATCTGCAGTGTGTGTTGGTCGCGAAAGTGGCAGAAGGTTCCGACGCCGCAGAAAAAGGCATTGAAGCTGGCATCGCGCTGGCCGAAATCGCCCAGGAAGCCGTGCGCCAGGGATGCCGCACTAAAGAAAGGCGTCGAACTCGTCCTTGACGCATCGCGCAAGACGGACGCCGGTGGCTTGCACCCACCGCCTTCGAGGGTGTGACCTCGGACGGTCTCGAGCGCATCAATGCGTCGCAATCGCCCTCGCGTTAGCCCGCCTGTGACGGCCTACCTGTGTGTGCCCACCTTCCGGTGACGGTCTATTTGTAGCCCCACAGGCCCCCGGCGGGGGAACGACTCGTGCCAAGCAGGAACGCTGCCCGTGGCAAGCGGCAAGACCTGGCAGGCAGGAGCCCCATACCCTTGTTCTGCCAATACCTGCAAAGTGCCCACAACGGGTGCTCGTCGCGATAGCCTATATGACTCTAAAGCCAGGAAAGCTGCCGTTCGCCAAAATCGCACCGGCACCGTACACCCATCAAAACCGCCCCGACCCGACAACAATGCCGAAAGTCATATTTTGCGGCGGCTGGCGGGAACGTCGCGTCACCGAGCGGCGGTCGTTTGCTGCTTGAGCCAGAGGCGTAAGGTCCGCCCGGTTTCTCACGGGTCAAAAGACCAACGGGGTGCCGGTGCACCCGGTGTTTAGCTGGCCGGACCTTTCCAGGACGGGAAGGGCCAGCCAGTTCAAGCCGTCACTGGAAGAAGCGCGTCCAGAGCGTATTGGTGCCCGGGACGAAGTAGCGCCATCCGATCACCGCTGTTCCGTTGGGCGCGACGCGTACCGTGGGGTCGATGGCCGTGGCCGTGTCTTCCGTTTCAACCAGGCTAGCCGCTGCCCAGCCACCGGCCAGTGTGTATTGGGCTTGCCAGAGGTTGGTAAACGACGCCGTTGTCTGGAGCCACACAGCGATGGCGTTGCCCTGGGCGTCCATGCCGACCTGTGGCTCCAGCGCGTCGTAGATGTCCTCGTTTTCCAGCAATACTGGAGTCGCGAGCCAGCCCGCTGTGGGGGAATAGCTGCTAGCCCAGACATTGGCCCGAGCGCTGGTGTTTCGCGACCAGACCACGACGGCGTTGCCCGCTGGGTCCATCGCAAGTTGCGGCTCCTGCGACTGGCCGTCAGCGGTGGGTTCCACCGACGTGTGCGCCGCACTCCAGCCACTGCCTGGCACATAACGGTTGGCTTGCACGGTGCTGATCGGCCCGTTGTTGTTGTGGCGCCAGACCGCCACGGCGTAGCCGCTGGCATCGACGGCCACCTGCAATTCGCTGGCGTTGCCGAAGGAGTTGTTCTCGATCACGATGGCACCCGCCCAGCCACCCGCAGGCGTGAATCGGTTGGCCTGAATCCGGCGTTGGCCATTGATGGACTGGTCCCACAGCGCAAAGGCGTTGCCATCGGCGTCCACGGCGACCTGGATTCTTCCGACATTGCCCGACTCGTCTGTCTCCAGCAGTTCCGGGGTGCCCCAGCCGGTGAACGGGTTGTAGTCGTTGCTCCAGGCGCTGTACTGCTGTGAGCCTATCTCTCCAGCGACCCATACAGCCGTGGCACTGCCCGTAGGGTCGAAAGCGATTTGCGGAATGCCAGCGTTGGGAAGGGCCAGGTTCTCCACCAGCTCTGCCGCCACCCAGCCACCTGCGGGGGTGAAGCGGGCGGAGTAGATGTTGTTGCGCGTGCCGTCGTATTGCTGCCAGATCGCCATGGCATTGCCGGCGGCATCCCATTTCACCTGCGGGGAATTGGCGTCACCGAGGTTGCTGGTTTCCAGCAGGGTGGCCGCGATCCACCCGCCGGCTGGCGTGTAGGTGCTGGCCCAGATGCTGCGTACATTGTTTTCAACTTGCC
>Ga0209390_10006662_pt1 | contig 15344 bp, 16 predicted proteins | sample BON01_FD_187212 | JGI IMG/M metagenome (GOLD analysis project Ga0209390, IMG submission 187212) | Freshwater microbial communities from Lake Bonney liftoff mats and glacier meltwater in Antarctica - BON-01 (SPAdes) (version 2) | ecosystem: Environmental > Aquatic > Freshwater > Ice > Glacier... | reverse complement strand
TATGAGTACACAGAACGGATGTTCGCTAGCAACCTTTCTCATCGAGACAGAAAGCCGAAATACATAAGCAAATTCTAAACAAAACATGGCGGTGATGGCAAGCAATGGCCCCTCACCCCATTCCCCTTCCTTGCGCCTTGGCCCCCCAACCCCCAGCCATCCAGACGCCACCAGTGGGGAAAACAACCGTAGTATACGCCGGCCAAGGTTAATTAATTAATTCAATGAATTAATTAGTCCATTAATTAATAAATTCATTAATTCATTAATTAAAAGAAGAAGATTTTGAGCTGTGATTTGTGAAAAATAAATTACATACTATATAAATAGGACAGAGTACCCAAAATTCTGGCTTGCGGCGCATTTTGTTTGATAAGTCTGGTTTGTGGCGCATTTTGTTTCATAATAGATCTGGCCTGCGGCGCATTTTTTTCAATTGTTTTTTGCTTAAACCGGGATGCATTTGATTTGAAGTTTCTTGTTGTGTCTATCTATTCATTGGTGGTGAAAATTATTCCAACTCCAATGATGAGTGATCATAACGACATAATTTGTACCAAACAGTAATTGAGAAAGTGTCGAATAACAAACCCTTTGTCAAATCAAACCTCTTGAGATACAGATCGCACAACACCATTTCAATTCCAAAACAATTTATAAGAAACAACGTACAAGGGGGGGAATGCCTCACCCAAAGCCTACAGATTTGGATATGACCAAGCACTCAGATTACTTTGTTTGAAAGGACACGGCAGAGCGCGTGGCTCGACGCTGCGACTACACCATTGATAAGAAGCGAGTGAATTCTTGTGTACTAAAACACTTCTCTTTGGAGGGAGTTGAGCAACCAAAAATATTGTCAAAAACCCCCGGAAATGTACTCTCTAACGTGCTACTAATGTCACGTTTTCAAAATTTCGCGGCTGACGCCGCAAAAGTTTCTCATCTTTTGGAATCTGCGCTTCGTGCGGTTTAATTAATAAATTAATTCGAATTAATTCGGGGCCAAACAATCTGAGAAATTGTTTTCTTTACTGGACGCCACCACGCCCAGTCCCTTCTAGACCCCTCATATTATGACCCAAGAACGCATCATGTCCTCAAATCCCACCCCGAGCAAGCTGCGCCTCTCTCCCGCCGCGACAATGAGCGACGATACGCTGTCGGCTCTCACTCCGCCCTTGCACTGCGCATCTATCTTGCAACCTGCGACCCCTCCTGGCTTTTGAGTCTTGGACCATCTCGGTCTGCTCAATCACAGAAATCTGATCTTTGAACCTGTGAGTGTTTTACCTTTTCTTGTTCTGCCTTTGCTTTTCTGATAGAAATGAACCGTGAAATTCAACTTTCAGACTATGCTTGTAATTTGGTTGTTATTACCACAGCAATTCCACTATTACTTTTACATTAGTTTAATTTCTTGGCAGTATCAGAAATATTCAACCATTCTGATACTTGTGCTGTGCCTTCTGTGTATAACGCCGTTGGTTTGCTCATCTTACTCAAGCTTTGCCCCGTCTTCACCTTTCTTCAGCGGCTGATGACAAAAAGATTGTGAGTTATTTACACATACACTTGTTCTCCAATGTTCTCCCGGACGCATTCTTACCATCTGAGACAATGTAAAACTAGCTTGGTTGGCCAGAGCGCAGGACTGTCTGTCCCGAGGTCGTTGGTTCGATTCCGGCAAAAACTCCAAAAATCGAGAACTCAAATCTACATTTGAGCACATAGAGCTTCCAGCAAAGCTACTATACTACTTTTTGCGTAGTGTTAAAATCAATGTTCTCCCAGACACATTCTTATTGTTCTGAAGACACATTTCTATTTTGGGACAGTGTCACAGTCAATACAGTACTGCACACAGAATTTGAGGCTTGCAAAAAACGGTGATTCTTAAACGACATATGTTTACCAGCGTAAGTTCCTGGTGCCTTGACGTCGTCGCGTCAGCCCCAGACGACCCATGTATTTGCTGATAGTAGGATTGCATTACTGTGGCATGCGCTTCGCATATGCATTGAACATGCGCCGCCAGAATCTTGTCCTCTTTCCCTGCTTGTACATTGAGTTTTTGGAGCTTGTTATAGAAACTTTGAATCATTTTCCACTACTACACCACGCCTCCCTGCCACAAAATCAATCTGTTCCAACGTCCAATCCAGGGCAGCCGCTTTGAGCCGCGGCGCCTCGATGATGCTTTTGTTTTGCTTGTTAGCCTCATCTTCCTTTACTCTCAAAAAATCCTCATTTCTGTCAGATGACCATTTGAACTCTAGGATGTATAGTGTTCGATGATTCTTAACTACTATGCCATCTGGCCTCTGATTCCAAAAACGATTTTCATAAAACCTTGTCGGGTCGAAATCATAGCGTTCCCTTTCGTTCGCTTTCATAGCGATCATTTTTTCAATTTCTGCTGCCTTTTCCGTCACGGTCAGTGATTCTCTGCTGCGGCATGAGCTGCTCAAACTTTTCCTTCTGCCACAACGTGTTCATACTACCCTCTTTATTAGCTGTGACAAACCTGAGCTTACTTGCTGGTGTTTGTGCAGCTTGCATGCTGGCATACAAATGTTTCCACATGAAGTGGTGGGCAGCCGTAACCGTTGTCGCCATTCCATCGCAGAAAGCACTGTTGATGTGCCCATACGTCTCTTCCGGCAAATTTTCAGTGCTTGCACCGCGTTGTGCTCGTGCCGTTTTGCATAATGTGCAACTTACACCTGATTGCTTTTTCATTTGTGCAAGCCATTTGGCTACCAGAATGATCCTTGCAATTGCCATCATTTCTCGCATTTTATGTCTCCAACGGACACGCGGGTCGTTCAAATACTCCCCTAAGAACGCTCTGCTTTCATTTTGCCGTAACATGAAGTCTGCCGTCCAGGTGCCATATGCAGGGTGATTGATTTGCCTTGCTCTGCCCTAGCTCACACACATGATTTCAAGAATTTTCTGTCATAAATCCAAGTGTTCTGCTGCAAGACCTTCACCATGCTTTGGTACGATGCCTTGTATTGTTGCTTGTGAGTTCAGTCCTCTACTAGGCTATGTCATCACCTTTACACCATTTCTCATATCGTTGCCGCGGCCTGAGTGTGCTCATTTGTCTCCAAGCACCTATAAGCCTCTATTCATGTTTTTGCACCTCATTCTCTGCTGCCCCATTTCGTATTGCATCCCTCACGCTAATATTAAATGTCGAATGACAATCTTGATAAGTTACTTTCCCTGCCTCGCGGCACGGTTTTCTTACGTGAAGACTGCTCGATTTGTCTGTTGGCACCACTCTTTGCCTACCTTGATCTGAAATAGCCTTATCCGCCAGATTGTTGGCTCCCTCATATGCCAAGCGGCTGGTTCTCCTCGATGTGCTTTCATTTAGACCAAGACGGTTGCTGTCCCTGCTGCAATTCTCTTTTTTAGTATCTTGATGGCTGCTGCCAGAATCTTCGAGTCCACGTCAGGTCTTCCTTCCAACGTTGCCTTTCTACCTTCAACAATCCACTTATTGCCTGCCTTCAACAATGACTGGTTGTCACACAAATACAGCGACAGCTCCTCTATCAGCATGTTACGAAGCGCAAGTAAAAACACCGCCAATTCAGGCTGATTTGAGCCGGAGCCCTCTTCCTCACGTCCCACTTTGCACTGCTGCTTTTTCTTTTTTTTTCTCAAGTTATTATTTCCAAAAGATGAGAGACGTCCAATTGATTGATTTGGCTTTTATTACTTCATAAGAAATAGTCTAGTAGCTTTGCTGGAAGCTCTATGTGCTCGAATCTTTTCTTTTAGATTCGTGAATATCGGTTTGGTTTAACGCACTGTGTGCGTTTGGAACTGCGGCAATTATTACATTATTTCTCTCTCCAAGAGTGATATTCAAAGCAATCATCATCACCTGCTCCCATTTTGCTTTTTTTTGTTTGAACCGTCACCTGCTGTTACTTGGCCCTGTAACCCATGGCCTCCGAGCATGCCTACTAGTATCCGAGGCTGTGCCCATCGAGTAATCGCGTTCTCTCCCTTTCAATCACACTTGACATTCGACTTTTCTTCCTGATCACATAGGCTACATCTTGATGATGAATGGTGGTCCAATTTCGTGGAAAAGTCGCTGACAAGATTATGTCTCTCTCTCAACTTCAGATGCTTAATTTGTACCAGCCAGCCAGCCAGCAACTCAGGAGGTGGCATATCTGCGCGAGACACTCTGTGATCTCAGATACCAGCAACCTGCTGCCACTGACATCCTTGAAGACAACTTGGTATCAATCACTATGAGCTAAACCCCTGTGCCCCAAAAATATTCTTGACACATTGACATCTATTGATATTTTTTTCGTGAGTTGGTCAAAGCAGGAATAGTAAAACACTTCCTGCATCGTACACACAAAATGGTGGCTGATGCATCGCCGAAAAGTCTGCCTTCACCAGCCCTTGTTGCTCATTGCAAAGTCATTTTGGGACATGTCCCCTTTGCTTTGAATTTTTTGGGTAACTGTCAAACAAGCATTGCAACACAGCAATCCAAGGTTTAAAATTTGTGGACACGCCTTATGCCTAGCCTTGTAGAAAACATGAATTTTCTTTTTCTGGGTGATTTTTTTGGGGTTGCCGATACCTCCACAGTGTGCATGAGGGGGAGTGATAAAGCATAATGACAACACGCTCGCGAACAAGATCTGCCGTCACGCGCAACGGGCCGCCTACAAACCAGATCGGATCACCGTGACAAACGAGAAAGTTTAGTAGGCTTCCTGTCTTTTGTTTAGTCTAAGATGGTTCAGGCTTCCTGTTTTTAGGTCATAACAATACAAATTGTCCATTCCGAGGCCTTTCAGTGCTTTGCTCCTCTGAAAAAGGAAAGTGCAGCGCAGATTGAGATTACGAGTTTTAAATCAACAAACATTCATGTTTATCCAATAACCCCACTACTCTTCTCCATCATGCATTGACCTCAGACTCGGACAGACTTGCCCCAACTTGAAGCATCAATGTGGTGGATCAAAAAGCTGTCACAGAGGCTTGTAGGCTTGATTCATGACTTAACCTATGACCTGACTTGTGACTTGTCACTTCAAATTCTGCCAACAGTCGCAAATTGGCTTGAGTCCGTCTGATTGCCACCTGTGCGACAAAGAAAGAATGCCCGTGAAAGAGGAAACAACAGTGCGGCTGGTGCAATTCTTGATTTGATTCCAAAACAGCAACCCTACCTTTTTAAAGACAGCAGAGACACAATGAATTTTTTTTAACAAGGTGCACCACTGTCAAGAAACGATCAAACAAGCAACAAGTGCCAATCAAAAAGCAATGTGGGACGGACCAGGTGGCCAGACCAAAAAATGAGGCAAAGTGATAGACTCAGTCGAGCGATACATGAGGCACAAGGATATATGAAAGACACGGATAGACATGGTGATATCGCATATCCCACTCGCCGCCGCTTACATACACCTCAAACTAGTCCAACGAACCTTGTACATCTACCTCAAACTAGTCCAACGAACCTTATGAATCAGCGGGGATGACTGAGCTAGATGCTCATGATGAATCTATCTACTCCGTATACAAGTTAGCGGGAATCAGCGAGTCTGGCTTGTTCAGAACACCGTGCTTCGATTCGAATTGTGACTTTGTGGGAGTAGTGTCCGAACTAGGTGTTTATGATGATTCTATCTACTCCGAATACGAGTTAGCGGGGATAAGCGAGTCTGGGTAGTTACGAACACCGTGACTCGACTTGAATTGTAACTCTCTAGGAGTAGAATCATGGTACGTAGGTCGTGCGTTAAGGGAAAATCCTTTGTTGGAGTAAACTCATCTGAAATCGAAGATGGCGTCATGAAGGATGTCAAGGAGAGACTCACGTGTTCCCATTTAGGACCACTGAGCATGGAGAGACTCACGTGTCCCCTACCAAGCAACACTGAGCATGTTAGCTTGAGCCATACAAAAAAAAGTTGTTTTCAAGTTTCCTAGCAGGCTCAACCTGGAAAAATCGAAAAGAAATGGTGGTGGAAAAGATTAACTGTCCGTATGGGCTCTGGCTGACTGCGAGTGGCGCGCGGCGGATCCAGGGCTAAAGCCCCTCCGCTTGCCGCGCGCCCAAAGACAGTGCAAGAAACCGGCCACATTCCAGACTGCAGTTTCTGTCTGCCAGATTATATGTGCCGGAACTCTAATGTTTCAGTCAAGCTTCATCCCGCGCACCTCATGGTAGCATTGTGGGCGGAGTGTAAGGGGCACCCTGTCATGGCATCACCACAATTATGATGTGGGGGCTAACGAGGACACCACCCTCCAAGGGGGCGGAGTGGGGAGGCTAGACAAATCAGTATTTGATTAGAGAGAAACCCAACTTTTTTACAACACGGGTGGGGTAAAACGAAATTGCTGTCTTTCCCGCTGCACTCAAGTGAGTGTCCCTGATGCCACCGTCAGTGTCTGCAACAGCCAAAGCCTCCTCGTTCCATGTCGTGTGGCACCGCACGTTTGAATCCAAATTTTGATTTATTTTTTGTAGGGGCGGAATTCACCCTTATCTGTTTGGTCGCGTTTCTGCACCTGAGATGCCGAGGACAAATCTTGTGCATTTGAGACATTCCATGTGCGACTTTTTGGCGTCCTAAGACAAACCTAGTCCCAGATGCATCTTTCGACTTGTGTCGAAAAAAAGACTCCGATTGTAGTCGTAGCCTTGTGGCGCACAGTACCTCGTGGTAAAAACTCTCGATGCAGTACACCTCGCCACCGCGCGCGTGGGCGCGCGGCAAGCAGTTTTTTGAAAACAAAAATTCTCTACAAAAAAACCTTTTTTTTTCAGAAAATCCGGCACAGAGCAATGCCTCTCTCTGTGCGCGTGTGCCTACCTGCCCGCGAGGATTGTATCTCTTCGCCAAGGAGCCAGTCTGTTGGCACGTGTCGGCGGCGCCTCTCCGCTGCCTATTTCTGCTTCTACACAAAGCCTTTTTTTCTCACGTTTTTGTTTGGCGTATCCTGGATCGCATCGCACCTAATCCAGCATTTTTTTCAATCCTCCTAAACTGCGGCGCCACAAATCGACAATTCTTATGTTTTATGTATTGTGCAACTCGAATTTTTCCGCACGTTTTGTCGCATGGGATCCTGTCCTGGAAAACCCCTTCCAACGAAATCCCCTATACCTGATTGAAAATACCTGAAAAAGGGAACTCCCCTCGACGACCCCCATGTAACTCCAGCTCCCTTTTTTCGACTGGTATTGTCACCGGGCTGTACCGCACACAAATTATTTGACGAAACATTCTCTTCATGATTATTGAACATCGCAATGTTTTTTGTTGGAGGTGACACTATGATGGTCTTGGGAAGCAAATTAGGGTAGAGAAGTTTGCAAAAAATGAGGCTAGTGTAATGAGGGGAACTCCCCTATATAGACTAATCCCATTACACGCCCCTCTTTTCCCCCAACTCTGGCCCGCTGCAGGGCAACTGTGCGCGAAAGCGCTCCGTCGCCGAGCACCCCTTGTTGGTTTCATTTGGAGCTACTATCATCCCTGATGATGCGGAGCAGCTTCGGCGCCAAAAAAATCCCCCTGGTATGGTCGTGGCGCGTGGCAGCTCGGAGCGGGCGCGCGGCGAAGAGCCCCCCTCGCCTCCGTGCGCCCAGTGCTTTGACTCAAAGCGAATGGAGGTGGTGCACCTCACGGCACTGTGGGTAGGCCCAGGTCCTTGTCGTTGACGACGACGGTAGACTCCTTGGGAGCGCGTTGCCGAAGAAAATACAGCTTACCACGCTTCTTGCGCTTCGTTGGCTCCTGCTCACATCCTCTCATCTCAGAAGATCACTTCACACACCGTACCTCAATCATCTCACAAATGCGTGGCTGATCGTGGGCCGCTGCAGGTCTCGACAAGAAGCCAACGGAGGGCAGGGGGTCGGCAAAGAAAAGAGAGAGGTAGGCACCTTGAGCATGCGGATGCCGCGGAGAAGCGGTGAGTGGACTGCAAACTGCTGCTCGACTGCAAAGCCGTCAATGTGGTTGCGTAGCGTGAACGAAGCTGCCAGCTGCAGCACACATGACCATGTCAACATGATTTTTTTGTGCTGTGCAATTACTCCCGGACTGGCAATGCTATAAGAGCGCGGAGAAAAGGGGGTAGCAGCTCACCAGACCACCTTTTTGCGCAATGCAGATGCCAGAAAACGTGGCGAGCTTTTGCGTGTTCCACACATTGACAAAGCGCACGGCCACTGAGTCGCCGACCTGTGGAACTCACGGGAATACAGCAATCACGGGACATGTCAGCAGATTCCAATACCGTGTCCCATTCACCATCCCACTGCACACACAGCGAAGGGACTCACGCGAAAGTTGTCAAAGTTCGCAGGATCACGCGTGCCCTGGAGCTCCTCCGCGGTGCGTCGCTCCCAGGCCTCGACCACGTTGCCCACGATCTTGCCTCTGTGCACAGAGCCCACGCTGCGCACGCCCTCAGCCGCCTTGCTGCTGCTGCTGACGATACCGGCGCCCGGCAGCAGCGCCGCTGTTCCGAACCGCGGCTGTAGGAGCCCCGCACTGGCACTGGCAGCAACGAAGGTGTTGGCATGGGCGAAGGTGTGAATCCCAGGCTGGCGCTGGTGGCTGCCACCGCCGATTCCGACAATACCAAACTGGGCGCTGGATGCAATGCGCTGGCGTGGAAGAACCCACGAGGTCGACCAGCCGCCCCGCACCACTTTTGCGTTCGCTGCCCTCATGGGTGCTGCTCGAAATTGTATGTAGAAGAGAACTAGAAGTTGGTTCGATCACTAAAAGCTGCGTGCAAAGAAACATTGCAGCGAGAGAGGTGAAGGGGGCCGGAGGCAGGTGGCGAGACACAGGATGGCAGCGCGGAATGCGGTCCGCAATGTGGTTGCAGCCGTGTCGAAAACTGGCCTCATGCCTTGTGGCTACCAGGTCCACAACAAACACACATGAAAGTGCTTTGATTTGGACGTTCGAATGTGTGTATGCCGATTCTCGCGTCCGCACCGTCCCCAGTCACTCCAATTGCAATCCATGATCACTCGCCCCTGCCCGGATTCGCCAGCTCGTCTCCCGCGCTCCCCCACGTACCCCCCGCCTGTTTTGTCCAATCAAGAACCAGAACCATTGCTGCGCAGCGCGCTCAGAAAATGTGTTGGAACAGCATGCAAATGCTAGACTTGGTGTGCGAAAGGGTATCTACACCAATGGGTGATGTTGCTGTCTGTTCGGCTGCGGAGAATGTCCCCTTGAGTGTGGTGTCTGCTGCCGCCCACTGACAAGCCTGTGGTCGGTGCAGCGAACTCTGCGGAGTGGACTGATTGCAGTGAAGAGTGGCATGACAGCAGCGTGGGATAAGAATGGAGCTAGACATGCGCTGACGCTCCTTCAGGTTCCGCTACTCGCCTGCTGCTGCACGCCTTTTCTTACTTGTTTGGCGTCGAGCTCTGTCTCGGGTTTTGGCTCCACCGTGGGCGCGCAAAGCCCGAAACGGACCATTGACCTGAAGTCAAATTTGAGGTTTTGCCTGCATTTTGGGCATCAAAATGTGGTCACTATGCTCACCGTGTCTGTACTATATGTTCATTTACTTGGGTCTGTGCAGGTGAAGCAGTGCCAGGTGGTGCAGGTGAAGACACTCGCACACGATGGCTACAATGCTCTACAGGTGGCCATACCGTGATTGCTTCTTCTTTCCACAATTTTTGTCCACACAGACTGGGCGCGCGGCGGCGAGTGTCTGTGGGCGCGCGGCAAGCTGAGGGGCTTGGGCGCGCGGCGGCAAGGGGCTGCGAGGGTTGGTTAGGGCTGGTTAAGGGCTGGTTTAGGGGTGGTTCAGGGTCGGATCGGTTCGGTTAGTCTTTTTTTAGACCCTAACTGACTCTAACCGACCCTGAATCACCCCTAACCACCCTTCACCAGCCCTAATCTACCCTCCCAGCCCCGTAGCTGCCGCGCGCCAATCGAAGTTCGGAATTCCTGCAGGAGGATATGTGCATTTTCCTTGATGTTGTGTGTTTCACAGACTGTTTTATACTTTGTTTCCCGGTCAATACATTGGTCTCGATTATGCGTCTATTTACCTCCACAAAATGTCATCTTCAAATCGACGTCCGATCAACGCACTAATGCGTGGGAAAAAAATCGATGGGAATTCCCATCGATGGGAATTCCCATTTTTTTTTGTCGCGCGCCAGTCGCGCACTACAGGAGTCGGACCAGAATGTCTACGTAGTTTTTTGCCTGTTTTCACGTTTCCTGCGGTATCCTGCGGGTTTCTTGCCCGGTTTTCTATTTTTTTTGAGATCGGACGTCTCCCGACTCGATTGAGATCGGACGTCTCCCGACCCGCGCACCCCCCCCGCAATTGGGGTGCGACCCTGCTGTGTTGAAAGGTGCAGAGCGTGATCGTGGAAAGGAGACAGGGCGGTCGGGCCACCGTGCAAGGTGATCCGATTTTCCCATGAAGAGCTGAGACACGGAACTCGAATGGTACTCGTGTTTATCTCACATATGGATAGCGAGGGGACAGATTGTGACAGACTGAGATAGATTGCTATAGACTCATGACTCAGATAGATAGATGCCAAGACAGATGGCGACAGACACAGATAGCGAAACACGCAGACTCGGAATGCCCCGCACCACGAGTGTTTTGTCCCACAATTAAGTCGTGTAATGGGATTAATTTTCCACAATTTAGTTTTGTAATCTCATTACACAACGGAATGTAAATGTACAATCAAATTCTGGGAATTTTTTTTTCGGGGAAAAAATGTTTGACACCTCCCTCTGGGAGGATTTTGGACCCTCTGGGAGGATTTTGGACCCTCTGGTCTGAAGTTGTGGGCGCGCGGCGACGTCGGGCAAAAGCCCTCCGCCGCCGCGCGCCCCCGGTGAGATCTTGTGCAGTAAGGTTTAGTGACGCAAGACAAGCGCAGGTGGGGTCGGCAGATAAGGAGGCGCGCAAATGCAAGAAGCCAGAGCTGCTGCACTTTCAGGCGCACGGTGTGTTGCCCAAGCACGAGGTACACGAGTTTCGTGTGTCCGAAGACGCCATGCTGCCGTCCGGCGCCGTGCTGAATGCACGGCACTTTGTTCCGGGGCAATACGTCGACGTTACAGGCATCAGTATTGGCAAGGGCTTCCAGGGTGCTATGAAACGCTGGGGCTTCAAGGGTCAGTCTGCCACGCACGGTAACTCCAAGAGCCACCGGTCCCTCGGATCCACAGGCCACCGCAAGACCCCTGGCCGTACCTGGAAAGGCAAGAAGATGCATGGGCACATGGGTTGTGACCAGATCACTACTATGGGCTTGATGGTCTATGGCATTGATGTACATCCCACCCTCCCCCGCCGATTCCAGTCTTGCTGCTCCCAACTCTCCATTCCTCTCATGCAGCTCGATCTGACACGCCTCGATCTCTTGTATGGAATGCTTATTTTGGATTTTGTTGCGGGGCGTTACCCTGCAGTGTGCTGCAGTGTATTGCAGTATGTTGCATTGTGTTGCAGTATGTTGCAGTACGTTACATTGTGCTGCAGTTTACTGCAGTGTGCTGCAGTGTACTGCAGTGTGCTGCAGTGTGCTGCAGTGCCATTGTGTGCTGCAGTGTGCTGAAGAGTTGACACACCTCGAGATGACGTATTGACAAGCGCACACCATCGCGCACTGTACAGACTGCCTCCTTTTCGTGTCTCGCCCGGGTGAAAGAGGGGGCTGTACCTTGATACACCCGGGTGGAGGAGAGGCGAGTGGGGGAGGAGGCCGTAGCACCCCAAATCCCCCCCAAAGGGGGGTATGTGGGGGTTTCGTACCCCCTCTTTGGCCATCAAAAGGGGGTTACAGGAGGGTCCCATTCCCCTTCAAAGGGGGCACGGGGGGGTCCCGTATTTTGGAGACTGGCGCAGGTGGGAAGTGGGCGTCTTGTCTTGGCATTCACTTGGTGTGTGCCAAGTGCACACACGCTCTCACATACACACGACTAGTTAAGACAGAGGGTGATGCGACATGTCTATTTCAAGTGTTGGGTGTTCCCAAAGCGACTTGGTGGCTCCCTTGTGGAGGTGACGTGGCACAATGCTCTCGACACGCATAGCTTAATGGATCGCAATGCTCTAGACACGCGGACCTTGAAGTAATCCATTAGCCGTCTACTTCTCGACACTCAGCTGTGTGCTTGTCATTCAACAAACAGCTGGGCACTGTAAAGACATGGGAAGGGAAGGGTGTTGAAAGAGAGGGTGGTTACAGTAGACAGGTGCTCACACAGGCGCTACAGTGTGACACATGGTGACAGACAAGAAATGTCCCACAGGTCTTGACAGACTGCATGCCACAGACATCTGACAGACAGCATGCCACAGACATGTCACACACCACCTACATGACTGCATGCCACAGACATCTCACACACCACCTACATTCCAGATGGCCCAGAGATCTGACATGTTGGTATGGGCAAACACAGGTGGTGAACAACATCATAGCTCTCAAGGGTGCAGTGCCAGGGCATGCCAATTCATACATCTGGGTGCGAGACGCAGTGCGCCTGCACCATTGGCAGCACAATCAAAAGCTGCCGATAGTGCCGCCCGTGCCAACAGCCCAAGAGGATATCCAAGGTCTCGACCCAGGGCACGCGCTACATGGCGTCACCTTCGTGCCCACCGAACTCCTCAAGAATCCTTTCGAAGTGCCGGACAACTAAGCCTTTGATTTGGTGCAAGCGCGCGATGACGAGGCCTAGACACCTGTGCCATCTGTCGTCAACCGACCCTGACTTGTGCCTCACAACAGGAAAGAGTAACGGAACTAGGGGGCGAGAGGGCGAAAAAAAAAGGATGTTAGCGCCACCTCCGTTGGCTTGGAACCATCTTTGCTCCAGCCTTGTCTTATCAATGAAATACCGTAGAATGGAGTGTGGTAGCCCTCTTGATCGAATCGCAGCCTCCCTCCCAGAGGTCACCCAGTGCCAAGTATGCCAAAGTCCCTTCGACGAAAAAACAATGTGCCTCGTGCGTACAAGTTCTGAATTTAACCAGATACCAACGATTCGCGAGCGTAGACGTTCTGAAAGAAACCAGGCACCACGTTCTGAAATTAATCAGGCACTTCAGGAATCTCAAAAATACAGGTTGAGCAGTGGGGAAAATACCGTACTATAGGCCGGCCAAAGGTTAATGAATTAATTCAATGAATTCATGAATTCATGATCTCATTAATTCATTAAAAGACGAAGATTCTGAGCTGTGATTTGCGAAAAATAAATTACATACTATATCAATAGGACAGAGTACCCATTAGGACTTGGTCAAAAAATCTGGCCTGCGGCACATTTTGATTGATAAGTCTTGTTTGCGGCGCATTTTGTTTCATAAAAAATCTGGCCTGCGGCGCATTTTCCTCAATTGTTTTTTGCTCAAACTGGGATGCATTTGATTTGAAGTTTCTTGTTGTGTCTACCAATTCATTGGTGGTGGAAATGATTCCAACTCCAATGATGAGTGATGATAACGACATAATTTGTACCAAACAGTAATTGAGAAAGTGTCGAATAACAAACCCTTTGTCAAATCAAACCTCTTGAGATACAGATCGCACAACACCATTTCAATTCCAAAATAGTTTATAAGAAACAACGTACAGCAGGGGGAATGCCTCACCCAAAGCCTACAGATTTGGACATGACCAAGCACTCAGATTACTTTGTTTGAAAGGTTACGTCAGAGCGCGTGGCTCGACGCTGTGACGCTTCAAGGCTTCTTATCACCGTTGATACGAAGCGAGTCAATTCTTGTGATAAGAAGCGAGTCAATTCTTGTGATAAGAAGCGAGTCAATTCGTGTGTACTAAAACACCTCTTTTTGGAAGGATTTGAGCAACCAAAGGTAACGCCAAAAAACCCCGGAAACGCTCTCTCTGACGTGCTACTAATGTCACTTTTTCATAATTTCGCGGCTGACGCCGCAAAAAAAAAACTGCGCTGCGCGCGGTTTTTTCAAACCGCGCTTCGCGCGGTTTCAATTAATTCATTAATTCGAATTAATTCGGGGCCAGAGATTCTGGGAAGTTGTTTTCTTCACTGAGGTTGTGCCGGCTCAACCTGTGTTTTTTCCAGACAAATCTGGTTGAGCCGGCTCGACCTGTTTTTTTCCTCAAAAAAATCAGGTTGAGCCGGCTCAACCCGATTTTCCCCGAAAAATATCGGGATTACCCATATTTGCCAAAATGATTTTCGGAGAATTTTGGGGCAATTCTGAGTCCAGGTTCAACCCGAAAAATGTGAAAACCCCCGGTTTTTTTCGCCTGTCCGTATAGGCACTAGCTGACTGCGAGTGGCGCGCGGCGGCTCCTCAGTTTGCCACGCGCCTGGACATATGTGACAGTGGTTGGCATATCAACTGCCTCCTCTCTGGGGCACCCCTCACCACCAAACCAGCATCCATGATATCTGCTTTTCTGAAAATAAACCTTTCACTCTTCTCAAAACATGTACGTCTTTCGTTCCCTCTCGACTTCCTAGTCTCTGCCTGCAGCAGTCTACGCCACTGCGTTTAGGTCCAGGCTTTCCCTGGTTATGAGCTGGGTTATGAGCGGGAAAACATGACAAAACTTGCGGCCACAGCAGTGGCCGCAACTCGAGTTTTATCAGCACCTCAACTCGGTGACTATAAAAAAATCAACTTCCACCGACGCGGTTCGATTAAATCCAACCTAAATGCCAGTCAATGCTGGCACTGGTATATCTCCCAAGTTCGCGCACCTCCAAAAACAGGCCCGGGTGGGGAATCTGCGAAAACACTGGCCCGGGCACTCAGTCTGCAGTCGACATTCAAGTTCGGAAAATACCGTCGATTTGATAGCCTGCCAGTGAGCCTCAGGCACATACCTGCTATATTTATCATCGACTTCTTTTGGATACCTCTCTGATTTCTATTTATCTCTCCACTCCACAAAAGCAGAACGGTCTTACTTTCCTCGCTGTGTGACAGCACCATTACAACATCCAGCTGCAGACATATCACCCCGCCCTCTCTCCCTCTCTCTCTCCACGTTCTCCCTCTCTCCCCGGCTCTCTCTCTCTCTCTCTCTTTCTCTCTTTCTCTTTCTCTTTCTAAAACTTTGTCTGTCTCTCTTTCAAGTTCTCCCTCGCCCTCTGTCCCTGTCTCTCCACCCTCTCTCCCTCTCTCCCTCTCTCCCTCTCTCCCTGCCTCTCTTTCTCTCTCTCTCTCTCGCTCTCTCTCTCTCTCTTTCTTTCTCTCTCTCTCTCTCTCTCTATCTCTCCTGCTCTCTCTCTTTCTCTGTCTCTCCCTCTCTCTCTGTC
>Ga0209390_10006660_pt1 | contig 15346 bp, 11 predicted proteins | sample BON01_FD_187212 | JGI IMG/M metagenome (GOLD analysis project Ga0209390, IMG submission 187212) | Freshwater microbial communities from Lake Bonney liftoff mats and glacier meltwater in Antarctica - BON-01 (SPAdes) (version 2) | ecosystem: Environmental > Aquatic > Freshwater > Ice > Glacier... | reverse complement strand
GGAAAAACCGTTGTTCGACCGCAACTTTGGCATGACATACAAAACGCCTGCCCAACTTGGGACGTTGTCAGAAGACTTGGGCATTGACCTCGCCAAAGCGATGAACGTCGAGAACTTTTTCTCAGGCGGCCGAGCGCGGACCCCGTGGAGTTTGTCGGTTTCGGATGCCGGCGGAAAAAGGCCTGTTTTTGCAAGTTCGATGATGAGCCCTGATGGGGGCATTTCCGTGCGTTCAGTGGATGTAACTGTGCAGGAAGACGGTAAGGCTTTTATCTGGAATAGGTCTGGTTCTGTTATCATCGATGGACCGCCAGCCAATTTGCTTGCGCAGGTCGAAAAAGGCTCGGTGCTCAGCATCGATTGGCGGATAGATGCGAAGAGCGCGGGCGATGCCGTTCTGTTTTTCGGGGATAGCAAAATATCGCTGGCATCATGGCTGCGCGATGCACCGGTTGGAACAGTTACCAACCTTTCCATTCCCTTGCCGTGTTTCGACGATGAAAAGTCTGATTTTGCAAATGTGGGAAATGCGTTCCGGCTCGAAGCGGAGGCGGGTCTGGCGATTACTTTAATGGCCGTCCGGATTGATGAGCCTGCACAAATGGTAAAATGCCCGCCTGCAATGAATTGAATAATAAACAGCGCCGCAAATAGAACGGCACACAGGGAGAGAGAGTATGGCCTTGGCCCCGGACATTTCGAGCAGCACCGGCCCGGTAGATGATGGAACCCCCATCAGCGCCCCGGGCTTGCAGGGCTTTGTCTTTGCGTTATTCTTCATCTTTGGCGGGATCACGTCCCTGAATGACGTCATAATTCCTAAGCTGAAAGAACTGTTCACCCTGAATTACACGCAGGCAATGCTGGTTCAGTTCTGCTTCTTCGCAGCCTATCTGGTGATCGGCATTCCAGGTGCGAAACTGGTCAAGAAAATCGGTTATATGCGCGGTGCAGTTGCCGGGCTTGTCATCATGCTGATCGGGTGCCTGCTTTTCATTCCTGCGTCACAGACTGCAACGTACGGATTGTTCCTGTTTGCGCTGTTCGTTCTCGCCAGCGGTGTGGTGCTGGTGCAGGTGGTGGCGAACCCGCTCATCTCTTTGCTGGGCCCCTCTTCGACATCACACAGCCGACTGACCTTCGCCCAGGCATTCAATTCGCTGGGGACCACTGTATTCCCGATTGTCGGTTCAATCCTGATTTTGGGAACATTGGCAAGCGTCACAGCAGATGAATTGTCCGGCCCCGAACTTGATGCCTATCGCACCGCCGAAACCCAGGCGATCGTAAATGGCTATATCGGCATTGCTATCGCGCTTGCGCTGGTTGCGGCTGTTGTCTGGATGTTCCGCAACAAGCTTCAGGGTGAAAAGCATGAGCCCAGTTCTGCGCTGGGCGGCGTCGATCTGCTGCGGCGCCCGCGCTTCGGTTACGGCGCCTTGTGCATCTTCCTGTATGTTGGTGCTGAAGTCTCCATCGGATCGATTGTAGTAAACTATCTCATGCAACCTGGTGTCATGGGCCTGCAGGAACAGGCAGCGGGCAAGCTAATCGGATTGTATTGGGGCGGCGCAATGGTTGGCCGCTTTATCGGTTCCGCCGTGCTGCGGGTTTTCAGTCCTGGCAAGGTGCTGGCATTTGTCGCCATCGGTGCGATCGCGCTCATCGCTTTTTCTGCAAACACTTCCGGTGTGCTTTCGGGTTATAGCCTGCTTGCCATAGGTCTCATGAATGCGATCATGTTCCCGACAATCTTCAGTCTTGCCTGCGAAAAACTGGGTAGCCGCGCGGCCGATGGATCAGGGATTATCAATGTCGCTATTTTCGGTGGGGCGGTCATCCCACTACTTACCGGTGTGATTGCTGATGTCAGCGGAAGCTTAACTTTTGCGCTGATATTGCCAGCCTTTTGCTACGCAATTATTGCCGGCTTCGGTTTCTATACACGCAAACCGGCGGTGATCTGAAGTCTAGGGCACTAGATTTATTGGCGGGTTTGAAAGCGAGTTCCAGACCGTACAAGAATACACAGGCTATATCGCGCCTGGGATCGTAATTGTGTTCTTGCTTGGCTTCTTCGACAAGCGCGCCAATGCAGCCGGGGCATACACTGCGCTGATCGGGTCGCTGGTCATGAACATGGCGTTGTCGCTTGCGGCCCCTGATATGCCATTCGTCATCCGCATCTGGTTCGTGTTTATGGCCTCACTCGTGGTCTCTGTGGCGGTCTCCCGCTTCACTGCTCCGCCGAGCGAAGATGGCACGGTTAAGCTGGATGACATTGGCTTTGCCACCAGCACTTTGTTCAACACGCTGGCCGTAATTGTGGTTGCCATCCTGATCGGTCTCTATGCATTCCTATGGTAAGTTTTGGCTGACTTAGATTTGGCTACATTCAGGGGCTTCTGTGCAAGCAGAAGCCCCTGTCACGTCCAATCCTCTATACCGAATGCGATTGAAGGCACACGAGTGATTGGCATTTCTCGCTAGCACTCTCTAAAGCCGCGCAATGTTGCGTATCACCGAACTGACACTGCCCCTCCATCACCCGGACGAAGCGCTGCCCGCTGCGGTCTGCAAGCGGCTGCGGATCACCCCGCGCGAACTGGTTCGGCATGTTGTATCGCGCCGAGGCCATGATGCGCGCGATAAAGCCAACATCTTGCTGGTCTATTCGGTCGACGTAAATGTGAAGGACGAGGCAGCAGTGCTCGCGCGCTTTCGCAAGGATCGCAACGTCCAGCCCACGCAAGACCCCCGCTATCATCTTGTGGCCAAGGCGCCTGACGGGGCTAAGTCCAAGCGGCCGGTCGTGGTCGGCGCAGGGCCGTGCGGGCTTTTCGCCGGCCTGATCCTCGCCCAGATGGGCTACCGCCCGATCATCCTCGACCGCGGCAAAGTAGTCCGCGAGCGGACCAAGGACACTTGGGCGCTGTGGCGAACCGGTGTTCTCAACCCCGAATCGAACGCCCAGTTTGGCGAAGGCGGTGCAGGCACCTTTTCCGATGGCAAGCTCTACAGCCGGATCAAGGATCCGCTCAACCGCGACCGCAGGGTACTGACTGAATTCGTCAAGGCCGGGGCGCCTGCAGAGATCCTCACCGAGGCGCATCCCCACATCGGTACTTTCCGCCTGGTGACGATGGTCGAAAGCATGCGCAAGAGCATCGAGGAACTGGGCGGCGAGTACCGCTTCTCCAGCCGAGTTGATGAGATCGATATTACCACCGATGCCCAAGGTGACCGCCAGGTGCGCGGCGTCCATCTCAGCACCGGTGAGTATCTGGAGGCCGACCATGTCGTGCTGGCCATCGGTCATAGTGCGCGTGACACATTTTCGATGCTCCATGCTGCTGGGGTCCATGTCGAAGCAAAGCCATTTTCGATCGGAGTACGGATCGAACACCCGCAGTCATGGATCGACAAATCGCGGTTCGGCGTCGACGCAGGCAACTCGATCCTTGGCGCAGCTGAATATCACATCTCACACCACTGCAAGAATGACCGGACGGTTTACAGTTTCTGCATGTGCCCCGGCGGCACTGTGGTTGCCGCAACGTCAGAGGAAGGCCGCGTGGCCACCAATGGCATGAGCCAATATTCGCGCAACGAGCGCAACGCCAATTCCGGGCTGGTCGTAGCGATTGATCCAGCGCGCGATTTTCCGGGCGATCCGTTGGCTGGGATCGCGCTGCAACGCCATTGGGAATCGCTGGCCTATGTCGCGGGCGGATCGAGCTACAAAGCCCCGGCGCAGAGGCTGGGAGATTTCCTCGCCGGGCGTCCTTCCGAGGCGCTTGGGTCGGTCACGCCTTCCTACAAGCCCGGCGTGCACATGACAGATTTGGCGCTTTGCCTGCCCGACTACGCTGTGACCGCGATGCGCGAGGCACTGCCCATATTCGGCCGGCAGATACCGGGCTATGATCACCCTGATGTGGTGATGACAGGTGTCGAGACGCGCACTTCATCACCGATCCGCTTCACCCGTGGTGACAACCTTCAAAGCCTGAACACTGCGGGCCTGTTTCCGGCAGGCGAAGGCGCAGGCTATGCCGGGGGTATCCTGTCGGCAGCAGTGGACGGGATCAAGATTGCCGAAGCGGTCGCGCTGAGCCTTGGCGGCGGGGATGCTTAAGAAGCTCAAGCATTCCAAGCGGCGGCGTTGACCGCGCAAGACGGGTCACCGTATCCAGCAGTCTGCAATTAACCCACCCATACATCGAGCAAATAGCGCTCCTGCTCGATCATGCCCTCGATCCAGCTTGCCGCATCATTCTGGCTGCAACCCGTCTTCTTGGCATAAATCGAGGTCAGCGCCTTGCGCACGTCAGGTTCCATTCGTGCACCATCACCGCAGATGTATATCCGCGCTCCGCGCTCTATCAGGTCCCATATCCGGTCCGCCTCTTGCGCTATAAGGTCTTGCACATAGGTGCATGAACCTTCGTGACGGGAGAAACCAGCATAGACCGAGGCCACTCCGCGCCGGTCATAGTCCTGCAATTCATCGCGGTAGAGGTAGTCATGATCCGGGTGGCGGCAGCCGAAAAACAGCAAGGCATCGCCAAGCTTTGTGCCGCTTTGCTGCAGGCCGTCACGCTGCTGCAGGAAACCACGAAAGGGAGCGATCCCGGTACCTGGACCGACCATGATTACCGGCTGGGAAGGATCTTCGGGAAGGCGGAAATTGGCGGTCGGCTCGCGGACAACCGCCTGAAACCGGTCACCGGGTTTCAAGCCTGCGAGATAATTTGAGCAGGTGCCCTTGAATTCTCCCTCGCCGGATAGTGCAGGCCCCTTGACGACCCCGACAGTGATCGAGCAGCGACTTGGGGATTTTTCTGGAGATGAGGAAATCGAATAATAACGAGGACTTAAGAAGGGAATTAGCTCGAGAAACACCGCCAACGGAAGGTCGCAGGCTGGAAATTCCTCAAGAATGTCCAGCACTGATTTACGCTTTTCCAGTATTTCTGTGGTGTAGGCATCCTCTCCATTTTCGGCAGGTGGCCCCGCCAGAGCTTCAAGGGCAGACCGTGATTTGGGACATTCCGAATATCGAGCCAGCGCCGCGATATCTCTACGGGTCGCAACGGCTTGTAACTCGCCTGCCGTTTCAGCAAGATGGTGGACCGAGAACGTGCTGCCACTGGGAAACGGGCCGCGCATATCACTGCGGGATGTGATGCGGACATGCGTATTCCGGTCCAGCCCAAATCGCCTCAATAGCCGTTCGACAACAGCTTCATCATTCACCGGCACGACGCATAAATGGTCGCCCGGTTGGTATTCCATACCATCTGGCAAAGCGACTTCGATGTGCCGGGTCGAACGCCCCTCGTCTTTGCTGGTGTCCTTCAGTTCGGTGATACTAACAACTTCGACCTCGCGCGCACCGACCCGGTCAGCAACGGCATTGGCAGTCACGCTTTCTGTTATTTCAACTGAATAGAGCGGCTGCGCGACGGCATTCGCCTCACCCTCAATCTCGACGCCAAACTCGCTGCCCAATTGCGGGAACAGCGCATCAAGCCAATTATGGAATTGCGTATCGACATCGCCGCGTGCATCCAGCTCCTCAGTAGCGGCAATACGCCGCGCGCCCATCGCTTCGAGGCGCGCGTCGATCTTGCGCGGGACAACTTGGAACGTTGCCGCCCAATCGCTGTTTCCGCAGCCCAGCACGAGATAGGCAACATCATCAAGGCGCGCCGATGCGGGATCGCTTTGCTCAAGCCAATCGACAAACCTCGATGCATTGTCAGGCGGCATGCCGTTGTAGGATGAACATGCAATGGCAATTGCGCCCTCGCTGGGCAGCTTGCCGACATAGGCATCGAGCTCCGCCAGCTTCACGTCAAAGCCGCTAAACTCTGCCTTTTGTGCCAGTTCGCGGGCAAAGCTCTCGCTCGATCCCAGATTTGACCCGAACAGAACCAGCAACGGAGTGCCATGACTGGGTACTGGTGCGGCGGCCGGGATAACTCCAATTGCATCCTCGGGCGCTGCACTTGCTCCGCCCCGCTCAACATCTTCCCGCAGCTTGGCCTTTATGAAGAACTCGTCTGGCTTGATCGACAGCGTTTCCTTGATGTCGAGCTGGTAGTCGGTGTGATCATACAAGTCGAACCGCTGCAGGATCATGCCCAGCACCAGAATCGATTCCTGAAGGGGGAATTGCCGCCCGATGCAGGCGCGTTGACCATTGCCAAACGGCTTGTAGGCGGCCGGGTTGCGCGCGGCCTCGGCCTCGGGGGTAAAGTGGTCAGGATTGAATTGGTCCGGATCGTCCCCCCAAACAGAAGTGTCCCGGTGGAGCGAGGGGATGAGCACCGTTGTGAATGTGCCCTTGGGGATGGCATATTTGCCGCCGATGATTTCATCCTCATACGGCGCCAACCCAAGTGCCGGCGCAGTGGGCCACAATCGCAGCGCCTCTGACAGGATAGACCGGATGTAAGGTAGTCTTCCAATCTCGGAGAGTGTCAGCCGACGGTCGATATCCCGGCCAAGCACCTCGTCAACTTCCGCATAGGCGCGCTTCAATACATCGCGGTTCTTCAGCAGATAATATAGCGTGAAGGACAACAGGCCGGACGTTGTCTCGTGGCCCGCGATCAGGAATGTATTGATCTGATAGCGAATGTTCTCGTCCGACAATCGCTCGCCCGTCACTGCATCGCGGCCCGAGAGCATGAAATCGAGCAAATCTTCCGGGCCGTCCCCGCCCTGATTGCGCCGTTCAAGAATAATCTCGTCGACCAGATTGTTCATATAGGCTGCGTCGCGCTGGAGCTGTTTGATCTGCTCCCCTTTGAACAGTTTTTCACCCGGTATGCCGCGCATCTGAAGTGTCGTACCAAGCGTCCGGTTGAGCGCTTCGATAAAGGGGTGAAAGTCATCCCGGTAAAAGGAATTGAACCGATAACCGAACCCGCAGACGCCAATGGTGTCGAGGGTGAGCCGGATCATATCCTTGGGCACATCAATCACTTCGTCAGAATTCAACCGTTCCCATTTCAGCATCAGTTGGCTGGCGATATCGATCATCATTGGCAAGTAGCCGCCCATCGCCTTCTGGCTGAACGATGGAAGCAGGATATTGTGCGCCTTGGACCAGTTGGGATCATCGGTATTACCGGTGAACAAGCCATCGCCCGCAATCAGTCGCAATCGCTTGAGCGGGCCGCGCACTGTCTTGTCGAAGCGCTTCTCGTCGCAAACTTCGGCAACAAGATCGGCCCCCGAGACCATAATTATCGGTGTTCCCATCATATCAAGCTTGAAAATCGGACCGTATTCGTCCGCCAGACCCATCAGGGACTGAATCATGCGAGTTGAATCGACGGTGAGGGCGTTACCGATCAGCGGCTTCCCAGGAGGTTGCGGAATCGGATCGAGCGTTGTTCTTGATGCCATACGCCCAGCTTTTGGCAGACAATCGTCGCGCAGCAAAGGGGGCCTTCGCGCAGAAAACGATGGAGGCCGCGAAAGTTATCGGCACGCCAACCGGTCAAGCGCGGGGATCTGCCCTGAGGGAGCGGCACCCTGCGAGCAGACATAGGGCGCTGACCGGAAAATACCTTAGTGTAGTAATACCGACCGCATGACCCTAGGTGGGCAGCACAGTTCAGGCAATTCAGGTACAGAACATGGCCCGCAAGCATTCGAAACATGGTCCCTATGACGACCTGAACCGCGAGGAGGAGAAGGAAAGCCCAGCGGCGGTTCCTTGCTGGCTTTGCGGCCGGCCCACTGGCAAGACCATTGTCTGGCACCATCCTGTGCCCAAGAGCCGGGGCGGGCGCGATGTTGTGCCCATGCACCCCATTTGCCAGAAGACCTTGATGGCCAATTTCACCAATTCCGAACTGCAGCGCTATGGGATGGATGTAGACGGCCTGCTGGCCAATCCCGCCGTGCGCAAGTTTGTCGATTGGGTGGCAAACAAGGATCCCGATTTCACAGCTACCATGACTAAGAAGCGACGCTGATTTGGCTAGGCCAGTGAGAATCAAGAAGCGCAAACTGACCGCGAGGATGGCGGACGGCTACGTGAAGACGATAGGCCCAACATCTGCTCCATTTACGCACTACTGGCGGATTGTTGCCTTCCTTGGCGAGGGGCGCACCGAGGTCTTCTGGGGGCACACCAAATCGCTGAAGGAGGCGACGAGCAAGAAAGCAGCGACCGCCGATGCGGCACGTCAGCGCGGCTGGGAGAGCTACAACTTCGAGGTTGTGGAGCTAGTCGAAGTGACCGGTACTGGCGGCTGAGACTGAGCGAAAAGTGCCCTGATTGGTTTGGTGGCGAAAATGCAGCGCTGATCAGCCAGGACCTTCGGGTTGGATCAATTTCCGAATTCCCGAAACTGAACGTCATTCGCGTAACCACGTTTCGGCTAAATCTGGGCCCTCTTTTAAGCGGCTGCTTTGGCGGACTACGCAGAATTCGCGCCCTTTCGCTCTGGTTGTCACGCGTGGCGATAAGTGCAATCTGAACGGCATTCTCCTAGATGGATGCTTCGGGGAATGACGAGGGGGAGATCCAATTGACGATAACAGATCAAGAGATGGCTCAAGAATTACCCTCCAAGCGTCGCTGGTGGCTGATCGTCGCTGGATTGGTCATTGTTTTCGCGGGTGCATTTCTTGCGCAGCTCGTCCGGACAACGGATGGCACGACCGTTCGGGACATTCGGTTTACCGGCACGAACGGCACGGTCATGACCGCTCTGCTGTATGTGCCGAAAAATGCTACCCCCTCGACTCCCGCGCCCGGTATTCTTGCTGTGCACGGCTATATTAATTCACGCGAGACACAGGACGGTTTCGCCATTGAATTCGCCCGCCGCGGCTACGTAGTTTTGTCACTTGATCAGACCGGGCACGGATACAGCGGCGGCGCAGCATTCTCAAACGGCTTCGGCGGCCCTGATGGCCTAAAGTATTTGAGATCCCTGCCGATGGTCGATACCAATCAGATTGGTCTCGAAGGGCACAGCATGGGTGGCTGGGCGGTGCTTGCGGCGGCTGCCGCCATGCCCGACGCCTATTCATCGATGGTGCTGGAAGGGTCATCGACTGGTGCACCTTTTGCACAAGAAGGTTCGACCACCTGGCCGCGAAATCTCGCGCTTGTATTCAGCCGCTATGACGAATTTTCGAAAATCATGTGGGGCGTCGATCGCGCACAGGACTTGCCGGCTAGCGAGAAGCTGCAAGCAGTGTTTGGCACCAATGCACCCGTTGCGGAGAAGCGTTTGTATGGAGCGGTAGAAGAAGGAACCGCGCGAAAGCTTTATCAGCCTAACACGACGCATCCCGGCGATCATTTCTCGGCGGCTGCTATCGGGAACGCTACGGAATGGTTTGCCATCACGCTCGATGGCGGGACGCCCCGGCCGGTTAGCGATCAGATCTGGTATTGGAAGGAAGTCGGCACAGGGATTGGCCTTGTCGGCTTCGTCATGATCATGCTCGGCGTATTTGATGCACTTGTCCGCTTGCCGCTGTTTGCCTCCATGCGAGTAGAGGCGATCGCAGCGGCCGACCATCGGGACCGCCGCTGGTGGCGCGCGTTTGCAGTGAATACGGCTCTGCCGGCATTGCTATTCTTTCCAACATTTATTGCCGCCTTTCTTCTGTTGCCAGCGTCGAGCCTGCTGCCGCAGGCGGTTACAACGCAAATTACACTCTGGGCCGTGGTCGGCGCTGGAATAAGCCTTTTGATAGGCCGCCTCATGCGGCGCCCCGCCGATACTCATCAATCAGACTGGACAAAATCCATCCTGTTGGCCGCGGTGACTGTTGCAGCTGGGTACGGCGCACTCTTGCTCGTCGATCAGCTTTTCCTCACAGATTTCCGGCTATGGGTCGTCGCCGTCAAGCTGCCCAATCTCCGCCAATTAGGCATCGCGGCAATCTATTTCTTGCCGATCACTTTCGCCTTTCTGGTTATGACAAGGTCGCTTTCAAGCGCCACGGTCCGCAGTGACACAGGCCGTTTTCAATACTTGGCCGCGATCCTAATGCTCACGACCGGCTTCATAGTGATGCTGAGCGTGATCTACGGCTTATTCTTCATGACCGGATCGCTGGTCACGGCGTTCGATCCCCTCAGCACGGTGATTGCTTTGCAATTTGTGCCGGTGTTGACCGCCGTGGCGATCATCGGAATTTTTACCTGGCAGCGCACAGGCAGCTATCGCCCCGGCGGGCTGGTAGCAGGGATGTTGGTGACCCTGTATGTTGTTGCAGGCACCGCTACACAAGTCTGAGGTTATTTACTCATGGTTGAGTCTATTCGGCATGCAAGGGCGGCCTTAGTTCGAAGGCAGCCGCTATTGCGAAGCTGATCTTCAGATTCGTTCTGGGTTGTTTAGTGGGTCGCGCGAAACCGTGACTTTGGGCACAAAGCGAACGAAGATCTTTGCTTCATAGGCAAAGCCGTCACTGCACTTTTCGTCCCAGAGACTATGGGTTATCGAGGCGGTATTTAGCGAATAACTACAGTCTCTTGCGCGTCTTATCTCATCTGCAATTAGCTGTAAGGGCGTGATTTCAAGCACAAGCCTTCGCTAGTGTAAATCATTGATATAAAAGGGAAGGCTGTGTGGAGGCCCGAGCCGGAATCGAACCGGCGTGCGAGGATTTGCAGTCCTCTACGTAACCACTCCGCCATCGGGCCACTCCTTTACGCGACGCTGCCGATTGCAACGATACGGTCCGGAGGCGGCCATCTAGCGCTTTGGCACCGGCAACGCAATGCGATTTTATAAACTTGGTCAGTGAGTCAAAAGAGGGGGTGGCTTCGATAGCTAGTCTCGTTATGAAACGGATTTATGAATATCAACGACCTCCTCGATCCGATAACCGCCGACGGCGGCAAACTCAGCTTGCCCGGTGCAGAGCAATGGATGCAGGGCCGGACCATGTATGGCGGCGCATCGACACTGATCGCCTATATCGCCGCGACGAGAGCATTTCCTGATTTGCCGCCATTGCGGGCCGGTCAAATCGGTTTTGTCGCACCGCTGGGCGCAGAGATGGAATTACGGTCCGAAATCATCCGGCAAGGCCGCAATGTGGCGCAGGTGCGGAGCGAAATCTTATCCGATGGGAAGCTAGCACTGACCGCCTTCTGGCTGTTTGGGACTGAACGCGAAGCCAATGCGATCCACCCTGCTCCAGCGCCGGAAGGTTCCCCGGGAGCGCCGGAGGAAGGCGCGGTTGTTGCGACAGAACAAGCTCCGTCATTCATGAAGAATAACTTTGAAGTCCGCCATACTGGCGATCGCCCCGTGCCAGGCCAACCACTCATTCGCCGATGGACGAGATTGCGCGAGCCCTCGGGTCTGAGCCCAATTGCAGAGATGATCCTGATGGGGGACACATTGCCGCCATCTGCCATGCGGGTTATGCAGCGGCCAGGCCCGATGAGCTCGGTCAATTGGTCGTTCAATATGCTCGAGCCTTCGCCCGTCACACGCGATGGTTGGTGGCTAGTGGAAACAGCCAGCAACCATGCCAATCACGGATATTCCAGCGAGCGCTTGCGCCTGTGGAATACCGATGGCCGCCAAATGATGTCCGGCATACAAAACGCAGCAATATTCGGCTAAAAATAGATTGCCTCGCGCTGCTTAGACCTCCGAGAATTTCGGGGGGCGCTTGCCCATTCCTGCCATCACCGCCTCAATCTGGTTGGGAGTGCGCATGATCGCGTGCTGTTCGATGCTTTCCTCCATCAACAAATCGTTGGTTGAACGGTCCTGCATTGAGTTGGACAGCCGCTTGGCAGCGCGGATCGCGTGAGGATTGCGCGAGGCAATTTCCTGCGCAATCGCGGTAGCTCGGGCATGCGGGGCTTCATCCAGATAAGTCGCAAGGCCCAAGGCCACCGCTTCCTCGCCGCTGAATTCGCGGTTGGTATAGATCAGTTCCCGCAAGATATCATCGCGCACCAGGCCGCGCCACAAGGCGTATCCGCCCATATCAGGCACCAGACCCCATTTCAGTTCCATAATCGCCATTCTGGCATCGGGTGCTGCAATGCGAATATCCGCTCCGCTGGCAATCTGCATTCCGCCGCCAAAACAGACGCCGTGGATTGCGGCGACGACGGGTACCGGCAGTTTGCGCCACTGGGTCGCCACCTGCTGAAATTTGTTTGAATTGCCATAGGTCCGCTCGGTCAGGCTAGGTTCGTCTGGCGATGGCTCCCGGCCAAAACTGGCTGTATCCAAGCCAGCGCAGAACGACTTTCCTTCGCCCGACAGCACCACCGCCCGCAATCCCTTAACCTTTTGCAGCACGTGACCTGCTTCGATAATTCGGGCAAACATTTCCGGATCGAGCGCATTCATCTTGTCAGCGCGGGTCAGCCGCACCTGCGCTACTCCATGATCGTCCATAGTAATGGATACACGGTCATTTTGTGGGAATTCCATCTGTGTCACCTGTGCCTGAAGTTGTCTTTGACTCTGTTTCCCCGACGTTACCGATGCGAAGGTAGCTGTCCAGATATTGTTGCGAACACAGTCCGCCCGCTGGAGGTATGTTTTGCGCAATTGGACTATGCTGAATTACCGGACTGGCATCTGCTTCCAGAAAATATCCGCCCGAAGGATGGGTCGCGATCAACGAGCCAAGACCGAAAACATCCAACTTCGCCCGCACTCTGGCCACATGGACTTCTACGCGGTTGGCTTCCGTATCAAAATGATCCGCCACACTTCTCTAAGCGCTTTTCAAGGAAAGAATGTGCTGGTTAATCCGCGTTTCGGACACACCCATTTCGACAGCAATAATTTTGATCGGCATCCGGTGGTCAATCCGGTGCATCATTGCGCGCTGTTTATCCGTCAGCACTGGCGCGGCTTCCCCGACCATTGCAAATTATCTCCCCTGTCTTGGATCGTATTCGCAGGCCAGATTATGGCAATCACCGAGGTAACGCCACGCAGATTGGCTTGTTCTTGTCCCTGCCGCAGGCAAATCTACCGGGAATTTCAGCGACCTCGGGTTACCTGACCGCAATCAGCGGGATCACTCCAATGAGGATAGATAGCGCTTCACGTTGCGCGCCGCCTGCCGCAGCCGCTGCTCGTTTTCCACCATTGCGATCCGGACAAAACCCTCGCCCTCCTCACCGTAACCAACCCCGGGCGCTACTGCGACTTCGGCGTGGAGCAGCAATTGCTTGGAAAACTCCAGGCTGCCCATGCTCTTCAATGCCGGCGGCAGGGGGGCCCAGGCGAACATCGATGCTGGCGGCGGCGGAATATCCCATCCGGCGCGGCCAAATGCTTCCACCATCACATCGCGGCGCTTGTGATACAGCTGCCGGTTGCTTTCCACTATGTCTTGCGGACCATTCAGAGCCGCACAGGCTGCTGCCTGAATAGGCGTGAACGCGCCGTAATCCAGATAGCTTTTGACACGGGTCATGGCCGCTATCAACTCGCGGTTACCGACCGCAAAGCCCATCCGCCAACCAGCCATGGAATACGTCTTCGACATCGAAGTAAATTCAACCGCGACTTCCTTCGCGCCCTTCACTTGCATGATTGACGGTGTTGGCTTTCCATCAAAATATAGCTCTGAATACGCCAGATCGGATAGAACCCAGACCTGGTTCTCCTTCGCCCAGGCGACCAGCCGTTCATAGAATGCCAGATCGACCACTTCGGCAGTGGGGTTGGAAGGGTAATTGACCACCAGCACGCTTGGGCGCGGCACGGTGAAGGCCATCGCATTTTCCAACGCCCGCCAATATTCCTCGTCCGGAGTCGTTGGCACGGCGCGGATTGCCGCCCCGGCGATGATAAAGCCGAACGTATGGATCGGATAAGAAGGATTTGGCGCCAACACCACATCGCCCGGGGCAGTGATGGCGTTGGCCAGGCTGGCCAGACCTTCTTTTGACCCCATCGTCACCACAACTTCGGTGGAAGGATCCAGATCTACCCCGAAGCGGCGCGCATAATAATTCGCCTGCGCCTTGCGCAAACCCGGAATTCCCTTTGACTGGGAATAGCCATGCGCATCGGGCTTCATCGCCACTTCGCAAAGTTTTTCAATCACATGCGCAGGCGGCGGCTGGTCGGGATTGCCCATCCCCAGATCGATAATGTCCTTGCCCGCCGCGCGCGCCGCTGCCCTGAGGCCGTTCACTTCGGCGATCACGTAGGGCGGCAGGCGCTTCATGCGGTAGAAATCGGTGTCCATCATATCCCTTATTGCCAGCTGGATCAGTCATGCCGGCGATTGTTTCGTTGGTTGATTGTAATTGCCTGATTATTACGTGCAGCAAGAAAAGCATAGGTGCAATCTTGCCGACGTAATTGTATGAATGTCGAAACACGGCGAAACCACGCAACGGGAAGAGAGCCAAAATGGCAGGCGCAGACACTCCAGACGATCCATTTGCAGCCATGATGAAAATGCAGGCCGAGCAAGCTGAGGCTTTTTTCCGGCAAATCATGCCCAGCCAACACGCCTCTTCAAACGGCTCAGATAATGGCGGCGCCGACAATGCCGACCCGATGGCGCATTGGACCCAACTGACCGCCAAATTGCAAGCGATGTGGGGGCAGTTTCAGGCCGGTGGTTCTCAGCCAGGCAACCCGGCGGCTGCATTGCTAGGTCCTGCGGGATTGGCCGGTTTTGCCAAGGATTGGTTAGAGCAAATGCCCCTGTCTGACACCGCCCAGCAACAGCAATTATGGGCCGATGGCGCGCAATTGTGGCAAGCGGTCCTGAGACAATACACTCTGGGCGCCGACGGAGTGATGAACGAAAACGCCGCTCCTGACCTGCCGCGCAAGGACCGCCGCTTTGCCGATCCGCGCTGGCAACAGCAACCGATGTTTGCCCTGATCCACCAGACCTATTTAATGGTTGCCGAACGCATGAACGCGATGGTGGATGACATCGCCGGGCTGGACGAAGCCAAGCGCGAACAATTGCGCTTCGCCACGAACGCCATGATGGAAGCGATCAGCCCGGCCAATTTTCCGATCACCAACCCGGTCGTGATGGAACGCACGCTGCAAAGCCGCGGCGAAAACTTGATCAAGGGGCTGGAACATCTGCTGGCCGACCTGAAGCGTGGACAGTTGACGCATACCGATTCCACTGCGTTCACACTGGGCGAGAACATCGCAGTCACACCAGGCAAAGTGGTGCATGAAACGCCGCTGTACCAACTGATCCAATACAGCCCGACGACTGATGAGGTGCTGGAAACGCCGCTGGTCATATTTCCACCATGGATCAACCGCTTCTACATTCTTGATCTGAATCCGAAGAAGAGCTTTGTCCGCTGGGCAGTCGAACA
>Ga0209390_10006657_pt1 | contig 15349 bp, 16 predicted proteins | sample BON01_FD_187212 | JGI IMG/M metagenome (GOLD analysis project Ga0209390, IMG submission 187212) | Freshwater microbial communities from Lake Bonney liftoff mats and glacier meltwater in Antarctica - BON-01 (SPAdes) (version 2) | ecosystem: Environmental > Aquatic > Freshwater > Ice > Glacier... | reverse complement strand
GGGGGGGGGGGGGGGGGGGGGGGGGGGGGGGGGGGGGGGGGGGGGGTGGAGGAGGAGGAGGTGGTGGTGTTAGGGAAGAGAAGCACAGGGGAGGGGAGTAGGAGCGGGGGGAGCGTTGAGGTGCTGTTGCTGTTGCTGCTGCTGCTGCGGTTATCGTGGGAGGAGGAGGACAAGGAAGTGAAGGAGGAGGACTGCTGCTGCTGCTGCTGCTGCTGCTGCTGCTGGGACAGAGCTTGTGAAATGGCAGCTGCAACGGCCTCATCCAGGCTGCTGGCAGAAGAAGTAGGAGTGGGAGCAGCAGGAGCAGCAACAGCAGCAGCGGGTGCGGAGAAGGAGGCAGCGGCCCGGGCAGGGACAAGAGGAGCAGCGTGGGTGGGGGGTGTGTAGGAGTCGAAGAAGGAGGAGGGGTAGGAGGAGGTGGAGTAGGAGAGGGAGGAGGAGGAGTGCGACAGGGACATGTCCATCTCATGGCCAGGAGCGAAGCCGTTGTCTACTGCCTCAGCCTCGGCAGCCGCTGCTGCTGCTGCTGCGGCTGCTGCTGCTGCCTCAGTCGCTGCTGCTGCTGCTGCTGCGGCCTTCGCCCCCAGGTACTCCTTCCACGACTGTTGCTGATGTTGCTGCTGCTGCTCCCAGCGTTGCTGCTGGTGCTTCTGATGCAACAAAGAAATGGCCAAGAAAATAGGCAAGCGATCCACAGGGGCCTCGCAGCCCTCCTCCCCCCCGTCCTCCCCCCCTCCCTCCTCCCCATAGAACACGGCGCGACGGCTGTGACCGAGAGAGGGAAGGTTGCCCATCACGCATTTGTAGCCTTTCCAAATCGCTTTCACGGTTGCCTCAAAGAAGGTCAGCCCTCCTTCCTTCCCTACCACCTCGTACTGTGTCGCGGAGGCGCCGGCGGGGGAAGCGGGGGAGGAGGAGGAGGGGAGATAGTCAGGCCACCAGAGAGGGCTCTTAGAGGAGAGATGCGCGTTGTTGCTGCCGGGGGTCGCAAAGAGGTAGGCTTCCTGCTCCGATTTCACACGCGCGTCGTGGATGAAGACACAGCGATCACGATAAGGACACGCCCCCGTCATCACCCAGGTCAAGCAGGGAAAGACCCGAAATTTACCTCTGTTGGGGATACGCCCGCTCTGTTCCATCTCTTCCAGACTCAAGCGACGCAGCTCGGAGGGGGAGTGGGCAAACGCGCAGGAGGCACCGTAGCGACAACGCGGCCAGTTGCGACACATCTCCGTCTTGCGGTGACTCTCAATGATGGAGGAGGAGGAGGGAGAGGGAGACGAGGAGGAGGAGGAAGAGCCCGGACGACCGCTCTTGCCCTTGCCGCTGCTGCTGCTGCTTAGCCCACCGCTGCTGCCGCCGGAGAACGGGGAGAGTATCGGCGAGGCCAGCGGGGAGGGGATGGGCGTCAGAGGCGGCTTGTGGTGGGGGTCGCGCCAAGAGGAGGACGAGGCGGACAGGGACGTGCGATGGTGAGGAGGAGGAGGAGGAGGAGGGGGGGCGTCGGCGCTCTTCCTCCTGCGCCGCGCCGCCTGGTCCTGGTAGTCCTGCAGCGTCATCTGCTGAAGCTGGTGGTGGTGCTGCTGATAGTGGTGGCTGGCGTCGAGGTGCTCGTGCTGCTGCAGCAGCTGGCTGGGGAACACCGCCGCTGCTGCATCCCCCTCGTCGTTCCATTCTTGACCCCATTCCCAGCCCTCCCCTCCTCCCCCGCGGAACATGGACTGCATGTGCGGCTGATCGTGCTGTGTGCGGCTGTAGTGGTGGTGTTGTGGTGGGCGTGGTGGGTGTGTGGCGTGCTCTGTGTGTGGTGTGGTGGAGAGGGAAGGGCAGAGTGGAGGTATGGGAACGTATTGAGAAAAGGAGAGGACGGCCGGGGCAGGGCAGAGCAGGCATCGAGGAGGACGAGGAGGAGGAGGTGGAGGAGGAGGAGGAGGAGGAGAAAGGTGCCAACGACGAGGCCTGTGCGTTGTGCATGTGTTTGGTTGTGGGATTTAGTTTAGTAATAAGGGGGAGGGGGGAAGTGGCAGGGAAAGCAAAAGGAAGCACATGATTTTACAGCGAGCCTCTCTCCCACCCAGCAACCGACCCCTCCCTCCCTCCCTATCTAACCCCTTGTTTTTACCGCAAACAACAAAGGAGTCATGACCGAGACGCACCTGTCCACGCACAAGAAGCACAAGAAGAAGAGGAAGCGGCCTGCACCAGCACTCCCAGCCTCCTCCTCTCCACCACCACCATCACTCCCACCCCATCATCACTCCCCTCCTCCGCCTGATAGCGGCAGCGCCACGGCCACCACGAGCAACAAGAAGGAGCGGAAGCGAAAGCGTCCGTCGTCTTCGTCCTCGACCGCTGCTGCTTGCCCACTCTCTCCACTTGCCCCCACGGCCACCAGCAGCAATAAGAAGAAGAAAAATAAGAAGCGAAAGCTGCCGTCAGCGTCACCTTCATCTTCAGCGCCTGTCCCCCCCTCCGCATCCAAGCCTCCACCACCACGACAACAACACTCGACTCTCGCTTTCCCCTCCATCAGCACCACCTGGTCCTCCCTCCACCACTACCCCTTCCCCACCGACTACGCCGACCATTTCGAAAGTCCCTTCCGCGCCTACCAAGATCTGGAGCCCTTCCTCGTCTGGCTGTGTCGGGCCTTGATGAAGCAGCAGGGCAAGCCCGCCCTCCACGTTTACGATCCTTACTATTGCCAAGGCGCCGTCGTGGGCCTGCTGGGTCGGCTGGGCTTCTCGCACGTCACGAACAAGATGCGGGATTTCTATGCTGATGTTGCTGCAGGGCAAGTCCCTAAGCACGACGTCTTGGTTACCAACCCTCCCTACTCGGGCGAACACAAGGAGAATGCTCTGAAATTCTGCCTTGTTTCCAACAAACCTTTTTGCCTGCTTCTACCCAATTACGTAGCCAACAAAGCCTACTACCTCGACGCGATCGCCTCCCTCCCCGAGCATCAAAAACCTTTCTATCTCGTCCCTACTTCTAAGTACGAGTATGCACACCCTGAAGGCACGGGGCACGAGTCCTCCCCCTTTTTCTCTGTCTGGTTTTGCCACCCTGGCCCGCTCTCAAGGGAAGAGAAGAAAAACCCACTGGTGCCGTGGTTGGAGCAGGCGGCGAAGAAGAATAACCCACCCGCTTGGCGTTTGGTCTTGTCGGTGGAGGGGTTGAGGAGCACGGGCGCGACGCCGAGCTGGAGGAGACCGAATAACAAACGGAGGAAGAAGATGAAGATGCTGGCGGCTGCGGGTGGTGGTGGTGGTGGTGGTGGTGGTGGGAAGGGAGGAGGAGGAGGAGGTTGGTGATTGTTGAGGAGAGTCGTGCATAAGGCACCCGGCCAAAACGTCAGCTTGGTGCAACATGATCTCCTCGGTGAGGAAAGCCTCCTCCAATTGCCATGCTATCACCTTCATTAAAGTAGACGTGCCCGACAATGTGGTGTGTTTTGCAGGAGCATATTCAGAAATTAATGCCTGAGCCTCTTTGCCTATCCCTGCGGGAGCTTCGCGGAGGGCGTCCCAGTTGTAGAGACGCGCAGGGCGAGTGACTGCACCGGTTGCGCGGCTCACTACTGTGCAGGAGGCACTGGCGTCAAACGAATAAAAAAGCTCAGCAATAGATGCTCGCTTCTTTCACACCCTTACTTCCCTCACTACTTCTCCTGACGGCAGCCCCGTGCAAAGCAATTTGATAGGCCAAAAGATTCAGACGCTGCAAGAGAAACACGAGGTGCCCGTCTGGGCGTTCGCGGAAGTAGGTGGAGGAGGGAGGGCGGGAGGGAGGGAGGGAAGGAGGTACGATTGGAGGGGGAGTGGGGCCATCAAAAAGGGGGGGAAATCGATAAAAATGTCATGAGGAGAGGGAGGGAGCGCGGGAGGGAGGGATGGTTATGCGCGTCGTCGTTGGCTTAGCGGAACGAAATGTCTTCGAAAGAAAATTGTTAATTTTTGGAGCCCGTCAGACGGCAAATGAAAAGACGAAAAGACGAAAAGAGGGGGAAAAAAAAGGGATGGACACCATGCAAGCAACACATACGAGACCCTTCAACTTTTTCTCTCCCTTAACGTACCTAGATGCTGTTCGAGCGAGGCAAAGGACATGCCACGCGGGCCAGATCGCGCAGCAGTCACCCCCTGCAAATGGACGGCATTGACAATGGGGCCGAGCTTGGGGAAGGCCGCGCCCTTGGCCTTGTGAAACCAGGAGATTCCCATGGTTGAAGCTGTGTGGGAGCGAAGAGAGTGGTGGGGTGGGTGGAGGGAGTGAGCAAGGAAGAAGGAAATATGTTCTGGATGATGCTTGGAAGTACTATTGAATATAGTGGCGGGAGTCGAGATGCGCTGCCAATGAAAATATGCAAAGAAAGAGATGATTCGAAAATAAAGAATAATCGTACAAAAACACAAAAACAAAGACACAAAGCATCAAAGCATTGCGGTTGTGTCGGTTGTGTGTTGTTGGCCCTGCGCCGTCGTTTACTTTTATGCTTTGCTTGTTTTCTCTTTGCTGCCATTCCGCTCTTTCGTCTTATCCATCATCCTCACCTTGCCTTCTGCTCTTTCCGCAACCTCTCTTCTTTCTTCATGTATGTACAATCACACTCTTCTGCCCTCCCTCCCTCCCTCAAGCCGTGGCAAGCTTCCTCTTATTGTAGGACGATTACCCCCCCCCCCATATTTCTCCTTTCTCCTCTTCCTCCTACATAAGGTGGCAAAAGAAAAAGGAAACCGACGCCGCCCCCACCAGATTCATCCACATCGTCAACCCGCCCTTCGGCTCATTCACAGCATGCAAAGCCAGCACTGTATAAATGACAAGGCCCGCCGTGGCCAGCAAAGGAGTAAAACCCTGCTCCAACAACGCCGGCAAAAACGTCTCATCCGATCCTAATCGTGCACCGCAATGCGACAAGGCTCCCGCGCCCACCACTGCGCCAAGCAAAGGCATCCATGCCTCCACCCCCTCCCCTGCCTTTCGGACCCCGACGTGTTCCACAAAAGAGGTGTAAACAAAGGCGGCAAGCAAGGCCATCACCGCCGCAGGGACCGGCCCCGTAGTCAGAGCTTCCGGGAAAAACTCACCTCCCTGTGCATAACGCGCCCCGCCGGACGCCAGAAGCGCCGAGCCCGCCGCCGCGGCCGCCAGGGCCAACCACTGCTCCCACGTGCCCTTGTGGCTTTCCAACGCCCCGAGGAAGGAGGTGCCGACGAAGAGACCCAGGCCGAGCAAGACCATCCGGGGGCCAGCACCCGTCGTCAGAGCCTTGGGAAAGAAGTCCTCGTTGCGGCTGTAGCGAGCCCCGGCATGCGCCAGCAGGCCGCTGCCTCCCGCGGCCAAGGCCAAGGGGATCCAATCCTCCAAGCCTTGTTTCCCCAGAGCCTGCATCTGGAACGCGGCCAGCACGTAGCCGGCCAACAAGGAACTGATGAGGACGGGCCCCGCGCCCGAGGCCAAGCTCGGCGGCGCAAACGACTGCCCGCTGGCGTACCTCGCCCCGCCCATGGACAAGAGGCCGACCCCCACCACGGCGGCCACCAAGGGTGCCCATTCTTGCACGGTGGTGTGCGCCGTGAGCTCCGAGAGCACCAGCAAGTACGTCCCGCCGGCCGCCACCACCGCCGTCACCGCGGCGGGATTCAGGAGCTCCGTACCCACGGTCAAGAGCGCCAAGGCAAAGGCAAAGCCATGCACGGCCACCCAGAGCACCTCCGTGCCCGAGACGCACTGGCCTTCCAGGACCTTGCCCATTCTCCTGCTTTGTGTTGGGGCGTCTGTAATGGAAGAAGTGGGGTGGTGGGATGATGAAGTTGAGGAGCGCGTCGAAAGAGTGAAGGGGGCGGCAGCAGGCCCCACGAAGTGGAAGCGCGCGTCGTTAGCCCTGTCGTTGAGGAGGGCAGAGAGCGTACGCATGCGCGTGTTAGTGTGGTTACGGTGCAGCAGTGACCAGGCACAAGAGGCTTTTTGACGCTTGAGGATATCATCGAGGCATCGATCAAATCATAGGTCCGTTGCGCATTTTTGTTCATTCGTTGACGCGGCACAATTTCCCTACTTTTTCTGCTTGTAGACAAAGAAGTATAAACGAGAAACTTGGAAAGCAACATTTTTATTGTCTCTCTTTTTGCATCATGCTTTAGCTGGTTGGTCTCATTTCCCAAGCCCTCCGACCTCCCCACCCCCCACCCACCAACCCCCTCCCTCGACTGCAAACCCAGCATACACACCCTAATCCAGCCCCCGAGCCAAAAACCTCACAATTTACTAGTACCATTCAACCCTTCCTTCCCACTTTTTCTGTCCGCTTCTAACCCTGGTAGTCAGTGACCCCTCCCCTCAAACCCTAGCTCAACTAACACGCACGGGCCACCAAAAATCAAAGTAGGGAGCAACCCAACTCTCTCCGCCGTGGCAATCACCTCGGGGCTCTCACAGCCCGGTTGGAGCCACACGTGCTTGATACCCAACTTGGCCGCTTCTTCGAGCACGCCCACCGTGACTGCGGGAGGAGTAATGACCGATACGGCAGTCTCGGAGGGAAAAGTCAGGAGAGAGAGGTTGGCAAGGCAAGGAAGGCCCTCGATCTCTTCTTCTCGGGGGTTGATGGGGATGGCTTTCTTCCCGTGTTGGAGGTAGCAGCGTAGGACCTTGTTCCCAAATTTCTCGCGGCGGTTACTGGCCCCCACGACGGCAAAGGTGGAGGCGGACAGGAAGGAAGGAATCTTGGCGGACATGGTGGTGGGGGTGCGGGAGTTGATGGCCTGTTGTTTTGGGTAGGAGAAGGATGGTGAGGGGACTTGTTTTCGATATGAAGAGTTAATGCGCCAGAGATGATGCTCCGCTAGACTTGAAAGCAAGGGTGCTAGGACGGTAGTGATGGTGGCTAGGAAATGCAGAGGGCAAGGGAGGAGAGGAGGAGGAGAGGGTGGGTCCAGTGCAGGCTTGGACGTACACCAACCACCCGCGTCACGTCTCAACGCTCATCCAGCTATGAGTGCACCTCGTGCTCACTCGCTACTGTTCACGTACCTGGACGATGGAGGGCACGGGGCAAAAGGCGGCGGCAAGGAGGCTGAGGTAAAGCGAGGCGATGATCAGGAGGACGACGCGTGCGACCCTACCAAACGAAAGGCCCTGCACTTTTCCAACTGCGCCAGCGACTGGGGAAGCCGGCACAATTTACGTAGAGAACTGGCGTCGCCCTATGCGAGTGTTGTGGTTGTATTGTTTTTTTTCCGTCGTTAGGCGTCGTTGTAAAAGTGCATACATGCGAAAGTGAAGAAGCCGCCGCCACCGTCTCCCTCAACCCCAAGTCCATCTATAACCCATGCACTCACGCATCACTGATCACAAACACAGGCACCCTTCGGCCACCACGACCAGGACGCGGCCAAGATGCTCATGCCGGGGAGCAAGAAGAAGAAGGCCGCAGGGCAAAAGCGTCCACGGCCTCCTGCTCCGCCTCCCACATCATCCCCTCACCAGCATCATCAGAAGCAGGAAGGCACGCTACCCAAGGCTGCTGGCGACCAACAACAGCAGCCAGCACCGCAGCAGCAGCAGCACAACAAGAAGAAGAAGGCGAAGAAGGAAGACAAGGATGCAGGCTTGGGCTTGGGGGCTTGGATCATGCTGCCAGGTAGGTGGGGTGGTCAAGGGGAGTGGGGAGGTCGGGCCTTGGTTTTCAGTCTCTTGGAACTCTAAGCGCGCTACCCTGCGGTACCCTTTGCGGCAGCGCGTTGATTTTGTATGCAAAGCTTCTTCTCGATTGTCAACAATGCTGCGCATGCGTGCTTTGTCAGTCATGCCCGCGGTACTCACAGGTCCACTCAACCCGCCTTCCACCCACCACTCCACCCTACTCCACCTAGGCACGGAGCGCGACATTTTCGTAGACAGGTAAGCTTCTGCGTCAACGTGGGCATAGGGGTATGTGTATGTCTTACACAAGTTTGAAACTCGTTTTTTTAAAATGATATCCCCGCACAGGTGTCAGAAGGAAATTGCTCCGCTGCTGGGCGTCCTCCCCACGGCTGAAGAAGAGGAGGAGGAGGATCACGATACGAAACCAATGGACGAGTGGGACGGCACCCCAAGTACAAGCAAACCACAAGACAAGAAGAAGAAGCAAATGAGGAAACAAAAGCCACGCGTCAAGGTCTTCTCGGCCAAGGAAGGGGTAAGTATATCTTTTCTTTTGTAATTCTAGCGCACACATGCCTTGCTTTGTCATTCCTGAATCTCACGCCCTGCTCAACCAACCACACCAAGCAGACGCCGGCTCACATGTACGCTCGAAAGTGTTTGTGCGTTGGCATCAATGAAGTGACACGCGCCTTGGAGAAGGGGCAGCTTTCCCTCCTCTTCATTTGCAGGTGCGTGGGTGGGTTTGTGTATCGTGGGCGGGGAGAGGCCACGGGAAAGGAAGCGAATCGACACATTCAAACTCTCTCTCCTCCCTCATTTTTCCTCTTATTCTTTGATGAACACAGAGACGTCAAGCCGCCACGTCTGGTGGAGCACATTGCTGTCCTTGCCGCCCTTCGTGGCGTGCCTTTCTTCGTGTTGCCAAAGGCCACTGCTGCATTAGGTCAGGCGTTGGGGCTCGAGCGTGTGGGGCTCGAGCGTGTCGCCGCTCTGGGGTTCCGCACCAAGGAAGGCGCAGCAGCAGCAGCAGCAGCAGCAGCAGCAGCAGCAGCAGCAGCAGCAGCAGAAAAAGGGGAAGGAGCAGAGGAAGGAAAGGAGGAGGAGAGGATAGTTCTGGAGGTGCAGACTCGGTTGCAGTCGTTTCAGGCGTTCTTGCTGGCCAAGCGGGAGTACGTCAATGGCGAGGGGGTTGGCGGTGTTGGTGGTGATGGAAGAGGGGAAGAGGAGGAGGGAGAGGCTGTAAAGATGAATATGTAAAATATGGCATACAAAAGTACAAAGCAAAAACACATTGTGATATATATATATATAATGGTGCCTTGCGGTGTCCGACTTTCCTTGCTTTGGGTGCCGTGGGAGTGGGGAGGTTGTCAGCTTGGGCGCACACACTCTAAAGAAACAAGACAAGACAAGACAAGATTTTTCCTTCTTTATTCATATATCTCTGCGATCAAAAACACTAGTCCCTCATCATTTTCGCTGACCAACCTCGCCAAGACCCTTTCAAGGCAATCTGACAGTAATATATGCTGCGCTTTCCCTGCACTTTTTGGGACCGCAGTCAGAAGACGTTACTACGCCTCGCCGATTTTTTCGAGATTTCACGCAGTGGTGGTGGCCATACCTCATGCACGCACAGCCACAGCCACACACTAGCCACACTCCCTGTTTCGCTGCTCACCCTCAACCCTTTATCTCACCTCTCTCCTCCTCTCTCCACACGCCACAGGGCCCAGCAAGTGCCTGACCTTCAGAAGGAGTGAGCAGCCAAGAGCGCTCACCATCATCATCACTACCCCCGGAAGACAGAAACCCACCGTCGTTCATCCCCCCTCATACCCCGCAGCCATGGCTAGCTCCCCGCCCCGTGCCGCCAGCCCTGTCCGAGACACCAAGGCCTTGATGGACAATGCGGCTTTCATGGACAAGTACTCCCGGCAGATTGGGGCCTTTGGGATGGAGGCCATGAGTAAACTCATTCAGCTCAAGGTATGTGTGTGGGGAGGGAGGGAGGGAGCAAGAGGAGGGTAAGGAAGAGGAGCGGCGTGCAGGCATGGTAGTGGTGGACGGAGAGGAGGAGACGGTGTATGTGTGTGCGTGCTTGTTGCATGGCTTATGCTTGGGTGTCATGCTGCAGAGCAGGAGGGCAGGAGGAGGGATCATGCCTCCCCCTCTGCCCCAGACCCATTCTCTCCTCTCCCTTTACCAATCCCTCCACTCATCCACCCCTTCCCCGTCCCTCACCAGGTGTTGATCGTGGGCTTGCGCGGCGTGGGCGTGGAGACGGCCAAGAACCTCATCCTCGCAGGGCCGGGCGCGGTGACGCTGTGGGATGAGCACCCCACCCAACTCAAGGACCTGGGCTCCAACTTCTTCTTGACCGAAGCCGACGTGGGCAAGCCCCGGGCGGGGGCAGTGGCGAGCAAGCTGGCGGAATTGAACTCGATGGTGTCGGTGCGGGTGCAGCATGGCCCGTTGACGGAAGCAGTGGTGGGGACACACAACGTGGTGGTCTGCACGGGGATGCGTTTGGCGGAGATGGTGCGATGGGATGAGTTTTGCCATGCCCGGAGCATTGCTTTTATTGCGGCGAATGTGAAGGGGGCGATGGGGTTTGTGTTCTCGGATTTTGGGCCTAAGTTTACCGTGAGGGATGTGACGGGCGAGAACCCGCATACGCGTATTATTACTCATATTGAGAATGACGAGGAGGGGACAGTGACCCTGCTGAGCCAGGAGGATGGGGGGCGGAGCCATGGGATTGAGGAGAGCGAGCATGATGGGTGGGTGGAGATTTCGGATGTGTCAGGGATGGAGTGCGTGGCGGACAATGCCAAGAGTGTCAGTGACCTAGGGCCCTTCAAAATCAAGCATGTCTTCAAAACTGTGGTGGAGGACCGAAATGGGACCAAGCGCGAGAAGAAGGTCTATGACGGGTTCAAGCTCGCCATTGGTGACACTCGGGCCTTCTCCGCCTACAAGAATGGTGGGGTGCTCACGCAGGTCAAGAAGCCAGTGCAGTACGGCTACCGCACCCTTGCTCAGAACCTGGCCCAGCCCGTGGCGCCGGGTGAGTTCGGCTTGCTTTTTACCGATGGCGCCAAGTTTGGTCGGGCCGAGCAGCTCCATCTGGCCTTGCAGGGGTTGTGGAAATTCGAGGAGGCGCATGGGAGGGCTCCGCGGCCGAATGACGAGGGGGACGCGGCGGAGGTTTTGCGGTTGACGCAGGCGCGGAATGCGGAGCTCAAGGCCCTGGGGGACCCGGAGGCGGCCCTGGCCTTGGAGGAGGTGGAGGAGAGCGTGGTTACTAGCTTGGCGCTCTTTGCTGATGTGGATTTTCAGCCGTTGGCTGCTTTCTTTGGGGGGGTGGTGGCGCAGGAGGTGGTGAAGTTTACGGGGAAGTACCAGCCGTTGAAGCAGTGGTTGCATTTGGATGCCTTTGAGGCTTTGCCTGCGACCCGGCCTTCCGCTGCGGAGACGGCCCCGCAGAACACGCGGTATGATGACTTGGTGGCGCTGTATGGGAAATCGTTTGTGCAGGAGCGGATTGCGAACGCGCGGACCTTTGTGGTGGGCTGTGGGGCGTTGGGGTGTGAGTATCTGAAGAACTTTGCGTTGCTGGGCTTGGGGACGGGGCCGAGGGGGGGGATTGTCGTGACGGATAATGATCGTATCGAGGTTAGTAATTTGAATCGGCAGTTTTTGTTTCGCGAGAAGAACGTGGGGCAGGCTAAGTCGGTGGCGGCGACGGAGGCGGCGTTGCACATGAATAGTGCGATGAAGATTGAGGCGAAGGAGGAGCTGGTCGCGACGACGACTGAGAATGTGTTTCCTGATCAGCTTTGGGAGGGGTTGGATTTCGTGACTAATGCTTTGGATAATGTCAAGGCTCGTTTGTACGTGGACTCGCGGTGTGTGTTTTATGGTAAGCCGCTGTTGGAGTCGGGCACGCTGGGCACGAAGTGTAATGTGCAGGTGATTATCCCTCATCTGACTGCTTCTTATGCTGATGGTCCTAAGGACGACGCGGACGGCGATACCATCCCTATGTGTACTTTGCGGAATTTCCCCTCGCTCATCGAGCATTGCATTGAGTGGGCCCGGGCGCAGTTCAATGATTTGTTCGTGGAGGGGGCGGCGGACGCGAAGAAGTTTTTGGAGGACCGGGCGCTGTATCTTGAGGATGCCAAGGCCGCGCTGCGGGGGGAAACGAATGGGAACGGCGGCAACAGCGGCGCCGGCAGCCGGCAGAAGGCGGATTTGGGCAAGGAGATTGATGCCTTGCGGGGCGTGCAGGCTTACTTGGCGCAGGCGCGGGGGTTGACGTTTCCGGCGTTGGTGGCAGAGGCATTTAGTTTGTTCCATAAGCTCTTCCGCGATAAGCTACTTCAGCTCATTCATAACTTCCCCGAAGACCACGTCACCTCCAACGGGGACAAGTTTTGGACGGGCGCCAAGCGCTTCCCGCAGCCGGCGGTGTTCGACGCGGAGAAGGAGCAGCACTTGGGCTTTGTCGTGTCGGTGGCTAACCTGCTAGCGGTGAACTATGGCCTGGTCGAGTCTCCCGACAAGACCCTCATCGCGCAAGACCACCGATTTCGGGATTTGAAGTACATTAAGGGCATCTTGGCCAGCTTGCCTGTGCCAGCTTGGACGCCTAGTAATGAAAAAATTGAGTTGGAGGAGGAGAAGAAGGAGGGGGAGGCAGCGGGGGAGGAAGGAGGGGAGGTAGCGGCGGGCACCAACGGGGGGAGCAGTGCGAGTGCGGGCAAGGAGGATGCCATGGACGTGGAGTCGGTGCAGCAGCAGAAGGAGCAGCAGCAGCATCAGCAAGAAGCGGAGGAGCGGGCGACGTTGGAAGGGCTGATTGCGGAGCTGGAGGCTGTGGACGCGGGAGAGGTGGTGCCAGAGCCGGCCGAGTTTGAGAAGGACCAGGACCTGAATTTCCACATCGACTTTGTCACGGCCGCCTGCAACCTCCGCGCCTCGAATTATCGGATAAAGCAAGCCTCCCGGCACAAGTGCAAGATGATCGCGGGGAAGATCATCCCGGCCATTGCCACGGCTACGGCGGCGGTGACGGGCCTGGCCTGCATTGAGTTGCTCAAGGTGCTGCAGGGCAAGCCGCTGGATGCCTTCAAAGACTCCTCCAACAACCTGGGCCTGAACATGTACTTCCTGCAAGAGCCCGCCCCGCCCGCCAAGACGCAGGAGCGCTACGACGAGATTGAGATGGCACACGTCAAGCCCTACCCCGCGGACTTCACCAAGTGGGACCGCATCGTCATCGAGCAGGGGCCTCTCACCCTGGGTGGGTTTCTTGAGGCGTTCAAGAAGCAGACGGGGCTCAACATCACCCTGCTCTTCCACAAGGCCTCGGGTATGGAGGGCCCGCAGAAGGGCCGCTTTCTCTACAACAGCGAGGAGTACCTGCCTGCCAACAAGCAGCTGTACTCGTCCAAGCTTGAGACGGACCTGGCCGAGTGGGTGCTGGAGCGATATGAAGGCGCGCCTGTGGAGATTGTGGGGCCTCACCGCAAGTACCTGGAGCTGGAGACCTCCGCGGCGGACGACGAGGGCAACCCTTTCCTCATCCCTACCGTCATTTATCGGTGGGCGCATTGAGGAGGAGGAGGAAGAGGAGGGCAGAGCGTGGGTGGATACGGAGAGGAGAAGGAGGAGAAGGGGAGGGGTGGCTGAATCACGTGAGCAATGACAAGATAGAGAGCGGAGGGTGGAAGCGGCCCTGCTACCCTAGTACACATCAGCAAATGGAAAGACACAGCGCGTGTCAGGCACCGACGACATAAAAACAAAAGAAAAAGAAGAGGAAGAATTATGTCGCAAAGGCTCGTGTGTTTTCCCTCTTTGGGTTTCCTGTGGCGTTTTTATTTGGTAAGGGTTCGATGAGATTCTTGAAATGTGGCAAATGTTGGATCAAGAAACAGGCGGCCTTCTTCGATCTATGCGGGCACGCTCATTTCCCGTACATTCACTTATTTCTTTGCGCCTTTTTTTCCTTTTCCAATACTAATCAACTAAGTACAATGCAAGTAATCCATGTACCTTTCACATGTATTTTCTATTTTCCCCGAGAGGCTTCGAGGGTCCAGGCCATCTTCTTGTGAGTATGTCTGTGTGTCGCCCCACTTTTATTCGGGACACTGTCCAAACCTCGTCCAAACCTGGTCTATCTCTTTATGATCCTAGGTTGCCTCAGGCAACCCAACTTGAACTCTCGACTTCTTAAGGTCTGGGTACCTGTTAGGGGGGAACAAAGAAACATATGACCATACAGAGAATGAAATACATGAGTAAACTCCACTTTTTTGTGGTTGGTAGTCGTTTTAATGCTGTCTGTGTGTAGTGGTTTCTCGCCACCACGTGCATGCCTGCCTCCGCGCCTGTAGTGGACATTGCTTGAGGTGTATCGACCATGAAGAATTTGGCCGGATTTGACGCAGGTAAGCTGGGGAACATGCCTATGCGTCGTGACGGACCGAGGCCCAGCACAAACGTTGCCGAAGCAGTCTTAAATTGATTCAAGCTTGGTATTGAACTGCCCGCGGACACCCAGCCCTCGGTCAAATCCTATTCTTGCCTGCCTCATTGATCTTGCTGCCAAATGACCTGGTCTCACCTGTAGAATAGACTCACACCACTAATCGCTCATAAGCGTCCCCAGCTTTTCCGCAACCATAACCCGACGTCAAGAGTACCAAAGACTGTGTCCCGTGCGCACGCTCGGACACAGTAATACAGGCCATCTTAAGCCGTCTTGGGCTCGTCACAGACGGCATGAGGGACGCCGCACTTCTATACAACATTGCTTGAGAGATCCCAATCTACACTTGAATGCTCTTGGTTTTGGCGGTCTAGTCATTTGAGCACTCGAAAAAGGCACCATCAGCAGCGCGCCACCTGCAGCCTCCGCAACGGCCAGCAACGGCAGTCGGTCTTGATTTGGGCGTCAGTACGAAATTCTCGCCACCACGTGCATGCCTGCCTCCGCGCCTGTAGTGGACATTGCTTGAGGTGTATCGACCATGAAGAATTTGGCCGGATTTGACGCAGGTAAGCTGGGGAACATGCCTATGCGTCGTGACGGACCGAGGCCCAGCACAAACGTTGCCGAAGCAGTCTTAAATTGATTCAAGCTTGGTATTGAACTGCCCGCGGACACCCAGCCCTCGGTCAAATCCTATTCTTGCCTGCCTCATTGATCTTGCTGCCAAATGACCTGGTCTCACCTGTAGAATAGACTCACACCACTAGTCGCTCATAAGCGTCCCCAGCTTTTCCGCAACAATAACCCGACGTCAAGAGTACCAAAGACTGTGTCCCGTGCGCACGCTCGGACACAGTAATACAGGCCATCATAAGCCGTCTTGGGCTCGTCACAGATGGCATGAGGGACGCCGCACTTCTATACACCATTGCTTGAGAGATCCCAATCTACACTTGAATGCTCTTGCTTTTGGCGGTCTAGTCATTTGAGCACTCGAAAAAGGCACCATCAGCAGCGCGCCACCTGCAGCCTCCGCAACGGCCAGCAACGGCAGTCGGTCTTAATTTGGGCGTCAGTACGAAATTCTCGCCACCATGTGCATGCCTGCCTCCGCGCCTGTAGTGGACATTGCTTAAGGTGTATCGACCATGAAGAATTTGGCCGGATTTGACGCAGGTAAGCTGG
>Ga0209390_10006656_pt1 | contig 15349 bp, 13 predicted proteins | sample BON01_FD_187212 | JGI IMG/M metagenome (GOLD analysis project Ga0209390, IMG submission 187212) | Freshwater microbial communities from Lake Bonney liftoff mats and glacier meltwater in Antarctica - BON-01 (SPAdes) (version 2) | ecosystem: Environmental > Aquatic > Freshwater > Ice > Glacier... | reverse complement strand
ATCAAGCAGGAGGCCGGTTACCAATTGGTCGCGATCACTTCGCTGCAACCCGGCATAAACCTCTACGTGGCACCGGACGGAAAGTGGCTAGGCCCTTACATCCCCGCCGCTCTGCGCGCTTACCCATTCCGATTGGCAAAACAAGAAAGCTCTGAGAAATCTATCCTGTGCATCAACGAAGCCAGTAGGCTGGTGGTGGACAACTCGGAAGACGGAAACGCTTTCTTCGACGATCAAAACCAGCCCACCCAAAGAATCAAAGACATCCTTAATTTCCTCTCCGAAGTTGAGGCCAACCGCACTATCACACAACAGGCCGTTAACGCGCTGGCCGACGCCGGTCTGATCACACCTTGGGCGATCAATCTAAAGCAAGGTGAGGAAGTGGTGCCGGTGAATGGCCTATTTCACGTGGACGAAGCAGCACTGAACGAACTCGATGGTGACGCCTTTCTGGCACTGCGTAAGGCGGGCGGCTTGGCTGTAGCCTATGCGCAGCTTTTATCGATGAACCAGCTTTCCGTGCTGGAGCGTTTGGGCGAGTTGCGAGGTCAGATACTCGCGCAGCAAGAGACTGCCAAGTCAGGAGCCGGTCTGGGAGGCTTTTCCCTTGCCGAGGATAATGGGTCGCTGATGTTTGATTGAGATAAAGGGTGCAGGCTCGAGTCCTGCCTCTTAGCTCTGCACTCACAGGCGGGTTCATTTTGAACTGGCATACTGGCCGTTACGAGCCTCTAGCGATTCAAATTGCGCGCCTGACGATATCGATCACGAATCTGCATAGCCGCCTCACGTCCAATTAGCGCCTCTGCCCTCTTGATAGCCCCTGCCTCTGATTGCGAGGAAGGTTGGTAGGGCGGCATTCTGCCATTGATTAGCGACATAATATCACGCTGAGACACGTTACTGGCCCTTAGCACTCGGATGATCTGTGGCCGGCTCATGCCGCTGCGCTCAGAGGCGCCCACTATCGTGATCATCTGATCGTAAGCCTGGGCACGAATCTTCTCAGAGCGCTCCATTGCCTTCGTAATATCCTGCTTGCTCACCTTATTAGGGCTGTTTAGCACCTCGCGTAAAGTCTTGGATGCGTCTGCTTTAGCATCGCTAAAGTCAAACGTGCGGTAGTACAGCGCAGTCTCTGGGTCCAGCGTAGAAGCTCTCCAGCCTATCCAGGCAAGCCCTTCATCGCCCATATCGTACTTCTTGCCGCTAGAGGATCGCTCTCCCTCCATTGCCATCCATGTGCGCTCGAGATTCGATACGATGCCGGGCTGCAATGCTTTGCGAAGGTGTCCGGCGATATCAATTAGCTGATCTGCCGGAGCGTCAGCCTCTTTGAATACTTGCCCGCCTGACTCTTTCTTGTTTGAGTAGATTTCCATCAAAGCCCCGATTGCAATGTCCGTTCCGAAGAATGGTGAAAGCATATCGGCGGCACCTGATATCAGCGCATCCTCGAAAGGCTGGTCGCGCATAATCGCGGTAATAGGACGTTTGAAATAGTTGTACGGGTCCAAGAAGCTAATGTCGAAGTATTGCAGATTGCCCTCATCATCGCGGCCAGTGACCACAATGTTGCTGTTCTTCTGCCAAGGTGCTGCCTGTAGCCTGATTGCCTCCTCGTCATCGTCATCAAACCCAAGAGCGGCTTTGGCGAGCTCTTGGGCGGCGAATGCGAATCCTGCCACCATGCTCATGCCCAATGCCCTATCAATTGCAATGCGGCGCATACCGGGCGTTTCCCAATCCTTCTTCACAGTTTTTGCCATGTTGAAGGTGGTGCGGATTATCTCAGCAGGGAAGCTCACGAACGTACCCGCAACCGGGAAGCGGCGCAGCCATTGAACGGCTTTGCCTACCATTGAGTAAGTTGGGTACAGGTTGCGCACACGATCGGCTGATTCTACCTCTGCTTCTGCCTCGCTCATTCCGGCATACTTCATCAACTTGGCTTTCTCATTCTCAAAGCCGATAACCTTCCAGAAATCATCACCAAAACTATAAATGTCTCGCGCAAAATCCCATGAGGCGCGTATGCCTTCTGCCGTTTTGCTATTCGAGAACATTGAATCGACACGCGATTCGCGTAGCAGGTCCATCATCTCCTCAGCGTATGGGTTGTCGTAGATTACGCCCAAGTCGATCATCTTCTTCACATAGGCAAGCTTTTCTGGATTGCTGAACTTGTTGACAAGGTTTAGAGACTTCTTGGCCTGGGTAAGATCGAAGTGACCGTTTGCCAATGAAAAGAACATCGCGCTTTGGAAGTTTCTCGCGCTTGTGGTTGGGGAAAGAATGGTTTTACCACCCTTGACCATGCCATTGAACTGCACCACAAGGCGATACCAATTAGCCATTTGCTCCTTCGCTAACGAGTCCTTAAAGGCCGTATTAACCTCCCTGAACGTCCACAAGCCATTAAGGGGTGAGTAGGCATCAGATGCCTCCCCTGCGATCTCTACGGTGCCTGTGGGCCTGTTCTCGGCGGTAAACAGGAACACGCCCATGCCATTCTCTTTCACTTTATCGAGGAAGGTTTGATTGAAGATCAATCGCCCCATCTTGGTAGCGCTCTTGGCAAAGTTAATGCGCGGGTCAACGTACTCGCCCATCAGTGCGCGGATCTCCGGTGCAATGTCCTTGCGAGTCTTGAGTACGGACAAGTCTTTAGCGCCTAGTTTCGACTCCTTGATAAACGCCTCGATGTCATCATAGGCGGTATCGTTCTTGATAATGTCATCAATCACGCGTTCGGCGTTGGCGCGAGCATCGCTCCGGCTCATGTATCCGCCTTCGGTGTAGCGCTCGATCAAGTACTTCATGGCCGCGCTTTGGACTCCATCAGGAATCTTCTTGGACCACTTGGGGTCATCGAACACTTGATAGGAGCGGTGAACATACTTGCCCTGGTTGTTCAGGATGGTTTGCATCAATGACGCGCGCTGCGCTATCGCTGCCACCTTTTTCTCGGCAGGAGTATTTGCGTCAGAAGCATCCCTTCCTTCCTCTAAGTATTCTCTTAGCAATGCAATCTCGCCCTCGTAAAGATTCACGACGAGCTGATTCATTTGCTCTTTGAGGATGTCGGCGTACTTGCCTGACAGGTGATCGATGTACTGACGCATTGCCAGAATAGCGGTCTTGGTGCGCTCTTTCATGTTGGCCGGCATCTTTCCGGTAAGCGCGTCAGACAATGCTTTCATATCATCTGGGCCTAGATCGCGCACCTGTATGCCAAAGTCTTTGCGAACGGAAGCCTCTAACTCCTTCACAAGCCCCTGAATCGTTATCTCGACTACGCCCAACTTACCGTCGCGCGCAATCTTCTCGCGGAATACTGAATCGGGTAGCAGCCCACCAGGGGCGAAGTTCCGACGCAGTACCGTCTTAGCCTTGTCCCAAAGCGTTTTATCTTGCTCGCGTAGGCGTTTCTGCTCTACCGAGAATTCGGATTCTTCATCAACGGGAAGTGCGCCTTCTTGCGCATAGTCCATGCTAAACAAGATATTAGGGCTGTCTCGATATTCGGGGTCGAAGGCTGCGTTTATGCTGCGGATATTAGAAGGCTCAAAAACAACGATCTCTTTAACATCGGAGAAAGCCAATATTGCGCTATCGTAACCCTTTTCTTGCAGATCCCTTGTGAACTGTTCGATATCATCTTCTGAGGCAGACTGGAGTTTTTTCTTGTCTTGCAGCGTGGCTATGTAGGGGTTTTCGATGCGAGCGAACACTGGCATTACGTTTGGCTCTGCATCACCAGATTTTATGTTAGCGTAGGTTGATGCGAGCTCTGGCCGGTCGGTCAGATAAATGCCTCGGCCTAGCCAGCCTAAGTCTTTTCTGCTTCTATGGCCGACAATAAATCCGCTAATGTCTGAGGCTGTGCCGTGGTAGAGGCGTTGGGGATGTCTGGTATCATTGCTATCGCTTCGTGAATTTCCTTCGCGGTTTTTGCCTGACGCGCTGCTACCAGCCAAGCCGACTCCACCTTGTTCTTCTCGTTTTTGCTCATAGAGCGAATCTACATCTTCAACGAAACCTTGGTCAAGCGCCATTTTCATGCGAGCATCGGTGTCGGTCTGCTTTTGAGACTGTTCCTGCGAGAATGCGGGTGCCGCCTGCTCTGACTTCCTTCTGCCTCTCAAATACGTCTCAGCATTACTAAGAATCACGTCAAGCTCAGACTCGGAGAACGGGCCTCTTAAGCCTATTGCAGACAGTGCGCGACGAAGCATCTCTTTGAGTTTTCGAATAAGTGAGGCTACAGCGCCATCTTTCTCCCTGCGCTCTGCTGCGATCCCCATGAATTCTTGGTGATAGTGGTCGCCCTCAATGTCTCCATATCGGTCACGCACTTCATTGGCAATACTTGTAGCAGTCTTATTCTTGATTTTCTCAAGTCGATCAATCTCTTTTGTAAGCTCGCCCCATTGCTCGCTAGAAAGCATATCAAGCACACCCTTATGGCCTACCAGTTCGTGCGCTAACACGACATTGGCATCACGAGGACTTTTGATATTCTCGGCCACAAGATAAACGGCGTCTTGATCGTACACACCTTTGACTCGTGCGCCTTCGGGGATTTGATTGCGGATAGAGCGGGGAAGGTCTGACACTTTTGCCACGACACGGACATCAAGTTCTGCGCCTAGCTTCTCAACGGTCTTGGCAATGGTGCGCTCTACTATCGCAACTGTGGTGCCTTTGTCGCCTTCCTCTGCCGTTAGTGCCTGGCTAAAGCTTGGATCATCACCATTGGCGGCCGGCCCCTCTTTCTCTCTCGCCTTATCCTCGTCCGTCTTGGATAGTTCAGACAGCACCGCCTTGTGGCGATCCTTTAGCTGCTTTAATTCCTGCTCTTGCTTGAACGGTGCGCCTTCGGACTGCTTGGTTTCTGCCAAATCTTCCTTTGCTGTTTTTAGCGCTTCGGTTAGCTTTTTCTCGGCAGCGGGAATGTCGCCAAGCACGTTCTGTATTCTTGTCGCCATGCCTGCGGGGATCAGTAGATCAACTGAAGGCAATCCGATGTCATACTCTCTATTTCCTACTAGCGTCATCGTGGCGGAATTGGCGCTAATGCGATCAAGGGAGATTGAGAATCCTCGGTATGTGCCAACTCCATCAAGTGAAGGACGATTGCTTTTGAGAAATTTCGCAATATCCATAATCAGCGCTTTGCCTGCATCCTCACGCTTGCTGTATTTCTTGTCGCCAATAGTGATAGCAAACCCTGTAGGGTTCTCTTTTGTAGGCTCGCCAAAGGGGTTGTCCTCCAATCGCTTCGCATCTGATCGAGCCCCAGCAATAGACTGCGGCAAGTATTCTATGCGTCTTTCAAGTGCCTTGATGTTATCGGAAATGCCAAACTGCTTGCGGTCGTGCGCCTTCTTCAATCCAGAAAGTTTTGCCACATCTGCGCGTAATTTGAATTCTTCCAGGATAAGCGGGTTGCCAGAAGCTACAGCTTTCATCTCAGCGGCACTTGCCGCCTCGCCTGCAATGTCCTCGATCTCACGGCTATCAACTGCGCCTGCTCGCATCTGCTCAATGAAGCGAGCCTTAACCTCAATGGTTTGCCACATGCGAGAATCGTAGGTGCGCTCTGTTGCGTATCGCAGTATTTCAATCTCGAAATCAGGGTACTTATCGTACAAGGCGTTGCCTTGGCGAATAATGCGACCTTCTCGCTGCTCAAGATCGGATGGACGCCAGGGTGCGTCGATGTGGTGCAGCGCTACTAGCCGTTCTTGTACGTTCGTGCCTGCGCCCATTTTCGCAGTTGAGCCTAACAGTACGCGGATCTCACCGGAGCGCACCTTGGAGAACAGCGCATCTTTCTGATCATCGGTGTTGGCATCGTGAATAAAGGCGACCTCTTGCTCTGTAAATCCTGCCAGAACTAGGCGGTGCTTTAGCTCGTCGTAAACACTGAAGTTTCCCTCTAGCGCAAGAATGTCGTCATTGCTGTACTTGTCCAATGCCTCAATCGCTGCCTCGTCACCCTGGTCTGCCAAGCGCACCAAGTTTTCGTAAACAGCTTTCTCTTTGGCTACAGACTTCTTAGGTGTGGATAGATCAAGGAACACAAGCTGAGTCCCTTTATCGGATTTCCACTTGTCGGATATTCGTTTGATGTTATCGACCGCTGCCGCGATCTTTCCTTCTTCGTCATGCTCTAAAATTGGGTCAATAAGCCGCATATCCAGCGCCGATTTTCTGGCATCATTGGTGATCTTGAGCATGTTGTCTATGCTCTTATCGGCTGGGATATTTTGTGCCCGGCGAACGATTTCCTCCATGTACGCAGACTGCTCATTGGAGCGCGGCACAATGATATTTTGTGGCTTGCCTCCCTTCACCTTTGGAATGGGGAGTATCTTTCCCTCTTTCTTTAGGAAGTCGTTGATGTCGTCGCGCGTAATTGAATCTGCAAATCGGTTATACATCTGCACCAATTCAGGCATGTTCACGAACTTGGCTAGTCGGGAGTTGATCTTGTAGTGTAATGGTGACTTAATCCAAAGCGACACATTTAGCATCTTTTTTGCATGTCGCCACCTGCCTTGCCCCTGGCGGTAGTTTTGCTGAAAGGCCGTTTTTCGTGGCAAGGCGTGCTCATTGGATTTCCAGCGGCGCAATGGCCGTCAATTCCAGAATTCCAGACGTGACAAAGCCTCGGCTGTCGGCACCGATAACCGGTCAGAGCAAAGAAATCAGGACGCTAGCTACGCAGCCCAGCGGTAGCTGTTGTGCAGACCACCCAGCCACTTCACCTTCTGCATCTTGCGTGGCGTCTTGAAAAAGTCAGCATCATTGGCAGCTGGCACTTTTGCAGATGGCACCAGAATAGGTGGCTCAACGCCGTTGGCCATGTGCGGCCGTGCGGTGTTGTAGTAGCGCCGATATTCGGTCAGCAGCCGATTCAGATGCCGGTCATGATGCGGCTGAACATATCTGAGAAGATCTTCATTCAGTGTCCGATGGAATCGCTCGACCACGGCGTTTTGCCAGGGGCACTTGTAGCCAATCCGGATGACCTTGATACCCATGCCAGGCAGCGTCTGCTTGACGATGGGCAGGAAGATGCTGTCTCGGTCCATCACAATGGCTTCGGGCAAGTCGTCCATGTCCATGAACGCGTTGCGCAACTGCTGGGCGACCCAATCAGAGGTGGGGTGGTAAGTGGATCGGGACCAGTGCAGCACGCGTCGTCCGTGGTCGATCAGGTTAAATATGAAGAGCGTGTTGCCCGCCAGGTCGAGCACCGTTTTGAAATCGATGGCCATGATGTACTGGTTGTGTAGCGTTGCTACCCAGCCTGGCTCCTCCTCACGCGGCGGGAGTTTGCCCTTGGGCTTGGGTTTGAAGCCATGCGCTTTGAGAATCTTGGCCACGGTTCTTTTGCAGATGCTGAACTTCAGTTCTGCGCCGGAAATCATCCGTGAAATGAGCCCAGCGCTGTAGCGTAGGTTGTCACGTTTGATGGCCAGGATGGCGTCGATGATGAACTGCGGGGTGGGCGGTCGTCCCTGGGCCAGAGCTTTACCTGCAGCGATTTTGTCGGCGTGCCCCTTGCGACCTTTCGCTTGCAACCAGCGGATATAGGTCATCGGTGAAAAGCGCATGAAACGCGTCAGCCATGGCCATCGCAGGTGGAGCCAGGCCAGTAACCGGCGTTTCCACCAAACCAGCGTCGGGCGCTTACGCACCAGCCTGCGCTGAGCGGGCGGCGTTCTCCGTCCCTGAGCAGAGACGACCTTCTGCCGCAGGCTTTTGATTTCCAGCGACAAAACCTTGAGTTGTAGCAGCCGCTGCGCTGCCGCCACCCGGTCGTACCGCCAGCGCCGGTTCTGCCAGCGACCCAGCAGATAACCGCCAGCAAAGACCAGCGGGATGAGTATCCAGAATGACACAGCAGTACGTCCTCCAAGCAAAAAAGCTGTGGAGAATACAGCATTGATCTTTAAGGCTGTAATTGCAGTTTGCGAATTTATATCACGTATGCTATATTCAGCACATGCCGTACTCAATCCATTTCTACAACGCGTCTGTTCAGTTAGAGATAGAAGACTGGCCGGCCGGCATCCATGCCAGCTTCACCCGTATTTCGGAGCAAATGGTTGGGTCCGGACCGAATCTTGGAATGCCCTATACAAGACCATTCGGGGATGGTTTGTTCGAGATTCGAGCCAAAGGCGTAGAAGGCATAGGCAGGGCGTTTTTCTGCGCTATGGTAGGGCGGCGTATTGTGATCCTGAGCGGTTTTATTAAAAAGTCGCAGCAGACGCCAAACAGTGAAGTGAAACTCGCGCGCAAGCGATTGAAGGAGGTGCAACGTGGCTAAGACAATCCAGACCGAAGACCATTATCAGCCGGTGGCGTTCGACCCCAAGATGCACGCGGCGAAGAAGCGCAAGGCTGATCCTGCCTTCCGTGTTGCCTACGATGCCCTGGAGGATGAATTCGCGGCCCTGGGGGCCTTGCTGGTGGCGCGAAAGGATGCCGGACTAACTCAGGCCGATGTCGCCGAACGCATGGGTGTTTCTCAGCCCGTCCTGGCCAGGATTGAATCGAGCCTGGGCAGCCGCAAACATTCTCCGTCGCTGGCTACTCTGCGCAAATATGCTGATGCCTGCGGGAAAAAACTTGTCATTCAGATGGTTTAACTTGCCGAAGATGCCCTGGAAAAACTCAACGAGACTCCACTGCTGGTGAATTGTAATGGTGACTTAATCCAAAGCGACACATTCAGTATCTTTTCTGCATGCCGACACCCTCTCAGACGAGGCCAAAGCGCAACTAGGCAGCATGCAATTCGTAGACTCGGAGCTGCAACGACTCAATGCACAGGCTGCTGTACTGCAGACAGCTCGTATGGCTTATAGCAAAGCCTTGCAAGAGGCGCTGCCAGCGTTGGAGGGCTCTGCCCCATAGAGGGCCGTTGCTGTAACATGCCAGTGTCCCAACAGACGAAGACGCAACCATGCTCAAGCATCCTCCGTCCCGATATTGCCAACCAGTTTGCTAATGAGCGCAACATCACTGCTTTCAACCCTGAGGGCCGCGTCTGTATGGCTTGGTATCTGTATCCAGCCAAGGTAGGTCAGCATACAGTGTGGCTACTCATCGATGCAGCCTTTGGCTATGTGGTACTGGTGGATGCTGAACCTGTGACAGCGGATCAAATTGACTTGGCTGGGGTAGAGACTATCGACTACCTCCTGCCCGAAGACAGAGAGGAAGATAACGTCAGTGTTAGCCTAGATCCCAGTGATGTGAGTTGGCATGAGAGTGTTGTTGGTTGATAGGGTCGGACCCACGCAACTAATTGAATCTGTTTGCATATTTGTGAATAGCCGCCAGTATTTAGTGCTTAAAGCGCAAATAACGATGGATAAAGCTGTTTTAATGAAGAAGCTATCGTAGAACTGTAACCGACTAAGTGAAGTCCCTCTTTCTTGGCACAACTTCCAATCAATGATTGATCTACCTAAAACATCGACATCTTCTCCGACGCGAATGGGATCACCGACTGCGACATCCCTCAGGCTTTGTTCGGTACAATGGGCCAATAGGGTACGGCGCAGCCTGACCCCCAATAGGTAAATAACCACAAGGAAACAACATGACAGAACTCACCGCTATTACCCCTGAACGCCACGCTAAAAAAGCGTGGAAGCGTGTTACTGATAACGCATTTGCCGCAGAGGAAACCGTCATCCCATTGGTAGGGGCCGAACTGAGCAAGACAGCACTGGCGATGCCCACCGGTTTTATAAAGCAGGAGGTCGGCTACCAGTTGGTCGCGATTACTTCGCTGCAACCCGGAACGAACCTGTACGTGGCGCCAGACGGAAAGTGGCTAGGTACCTACATCCCCGCCGCCTTGCGATCTTACCCATTCAAATTAGCGCAGCAAGAAAGCTCTGATAAACTGATCCTGTGCATCAACGAAGCCAGCGGTCTGGTGGTGGACAGTGACGAAGAGGGAAACGCGTTCTTCGACGACCAAAAAGAGCCCACTCAGGGACTCAAGGACATTATTAATTTCCTCACCGAAGTCGAGGCTAATCGGACTGTCACTCAGAGAGCGGTGAACGCGCTGGCCGACGCAGGACTGATCACACCGTGGGCGATCAATCTAAAGCAAGGTGAGGAAGTGGTGCCCGTGAATGGCCTATTTCACGTGGACGAAGCAGCATTGAACGCACTGGATGGTGACGCCTTTCTAGCACTGCGTAAGGCGGGAGGTTTGGCTGTGGCCTACGCGCAACTTTTGTCGATGGGCCAGCTTGCCGTGCTAGAGCGCTTGGGCGAGTTGCGAGGTCAGATCCTCGAGCAGCAGACCGCTAATTCAGGAGCCGCTCTGGGAGGCTTTTCCCTTGCCGAGGATAATGGGTCGCTGACGTTTGATTGAGGTGACTTAGTTCATTCCGGCATAGGCGCGGCAGATTGCTGTAAAATTCCAATCAGCCAACAGACGAAGACGCAACCATGCTCAAGCATCAGATCATCCTCCATCCCGATATAGCCGACCAGTTCACCGGCGACAAGCCCATCACACCCTATGAGTTGCGGGTAGGTCTCTCTTGGTATCTGTGCCCGGTGACCATCTCGGGCAACTCTGAATGGGTGCTGATCAACGTCGAGGTCGGTTACTGCCAACTCGTTACCGCTGACGGCCCTGACGGATCCCTCGCGGCAGCCATGATCGACATCAGCGATGCCGCCATTTCCGCCATCGAAGCCCACCTGCCTGATGATGAGGACGACGTCAGCGTCAGCCTGAGTGGAGTCACTTTGCATACAGCCGAAAAGATGCCCGAGCACGTCGCATCGAGATACATGCAAGCACTGAAGGCCGTGAGTAAGTGCAACTACGATGCAGAGGATGTCATCGACAAGCTCAACGATACTCCGCTGACTATCGGCGTAAGAACCTTCGCACCGACCGAGGGACTGGAAGGTTTACTGCTGGAGCTGTCGGATAAGTACAGGCGCTACATGGAGACTACGCCGTGGTGGAAGGTTCGGTGGCACTTGTGGAAAGATCGGATGCCGTGGCTGGAGGAATGAAAACGGCGGTTAAGTGAAGTGTAATGACCAAGCTCGAAGCCATGCAAGCCAGCAAATTGACTGTGACTGCTGCTTTCCGGATTGTTGGGTAGTGGTGGCTGCGCCTTCTAATCACCCCAATGACGAACAGTTGACCCGACCCGGTCGTAGCTGCCGGAGGTAATCTCATTCTTCCAACCGGCGTGTGCCGCAGGAAACAATCACCTCTCGATTTTCCCGCTCCGGTTGTGCCACGTTGCCGATCACGGCCTGCCCGTTGCCGCTTACGGTGACGTGCTGCACCACCACGGTCTGACTACCGCCGGTCTTGAGTTTTTGCAGAGTCAGCATTGCCTGCTGGGATGTGGCCATCATGCGCGCCGCTATTTGCAACCGCCTCATTGCCATGGCCGGATCACCGGTGCTTTCCCAACCCGATGCTGCTGCTGTCTGTTCCAGCGCCACCTTATGTGCCACCGCGATCTGGTGAGAAAGCAACTTCTCGTGGGTATTGCGGGCATGCGCGGTGTTCGAGACATCGATGCCCAAGGCGAGCGCTTCGTTGGCTTGCAGCAATCTCCCGCGAGCGTAGCTGGATTCCACGGCGACGAGATCAGGATCAACCAGCGTGTCCTTGAAGTAGCCTGATGCGGGTACGGCCTCGCCCTGTGCTACTTCGGTTGAGCGGGCAAGACGGTTGCCGGTATCGCGGATGGCGACGGCGGCCTGTATATTCCAGTTGGCTGAGCTTTCATTCTCGACGGCATCCTCTATAGACCCTGCCGCACGATCCCGCTTCGACAGGGCACGTTCCAGTTCCGAGCGAATGGAAAACGAGGCGGCTTTGGTGATGGCGTCCAAACCTTCTGTCCGCTCCGTCAGGCAAGCAGCGCAAAGCCATACCTCGCCAGTGTCGATCAACGTCTCGCCAAGAAAAGGTGCGGCGTTGCACTGACTGCAAACCCCCGGTGGAAGGAAGCGTCTGCGCGGCATTATTTTTTCACCCTGGGGGATTGATAGGGACGGACCTACGCAACTTGTTGAATCTCGGACTATACTTGCGAATAGCTGGCAGTATTTCGTGCTTACAGCGCCAATAACGTTGGATAAAAATGTTTTAAGGAACAAGTGCGCCGCGCGCGAATCGTTTTGAACGTGGTACGGATGATCTCTGCAGGGAAGCTTACGAAAGTACCTGCAAGCGGGAATCTTCTGAGCCATTGAACCCTTTCTCCTACCATCGAGCAGGCTTCGGCACCTCTGTGCAGGCAAGGGGATCAGCTTAAAAGTTGATAGGTTGAGATCGCAGAAGATGAAAGAGAGTTACGAGGCAAGGCGATATGAACCGATGAAGATCAATGTCGATCAGCTTTGGAAGCCAATTGGATTATCAGCTCAGCACCGCATGGAAAACTTCACTTGAACGCCATTGATCTATTTGCAGGCTTAGGAGGATGGTCCGTTGGCGCAAGAATGGCCGGGGTGAAGGTTCCTGCTTTTCGTCCGGGCTTCGAGGTCGGACTAGCCGGGGCAAAATGATTTAAACGGCCTCCATGTTAAACATACTTGCCATTGCTGCAGCTCAAGCGGCTATCAGCGACACATGGGCTTGTAGTTCATCCCAAGGTGCCGATAACTTGCGCCCCTCACGCAGCAGCAATCCGGCCGCCTGCAAGGTTGCTACGTCTTGGTAGACGTTTTTGTAATCACGGCCCAACGCCTGCGCAAGCTCACGAACATTACCGGCCCCGTGTTGGCGTACATGACGCAGCAGGTCAAGGCGGCGCGGAGAGAGCGTGTCAAGCATGGTCTGCACATCCAAGAAGGTCACATGCGTTTCGTTGACTTGTTCACCGGCAGCAGCCCGATTCCATGCACCAGCGAAACGCTTACCCATATCGGCCAGACTGCCCACATTGACTTGAATCTTATTCATCGTGTTCACCCCTTGCATTTTTAACATCAGCCATACAATCGGCCACCATCTTTTCCACGCTCACAAACTTGTAACGGGTTTCCACATCGCGGATGTGCTTGTGGTCGCCCTTGCCGCGTTCGTTGTCGTAACCCACCAAGCGGATACCATCGCGGCCATAAAACAGGCTGTATTTCAGCCCGTGCGGACGCTCAGTTGATACGTTCGGAAGTTGCCATATGGTCATTTCTACAATGCAACCATTGGGCAAAACTGCCTTATCGTAGAAAATTTGTTGTGCCTTCATAGGGTTACTATGACCATAATAAATAATGGCGTCAATAGCCATATCCGGACAACCTTTTAGCATGGTTGATAGGCTCGGACCTACGCAACTTGTTGGTGGTTGATAGGGTCGGACCTACGCAACTTCTTGAATCTCCGCCTATACTTTCGAATAGCTGGCAGTATTTCGTGCTTACAGCGCCAATAACGTTGGATAAAAATGTTTTAAGGAAGAAGCATGCCGCGCGCGAATCGTTATTTTGTGCCAGGTCATCTATGGCATATCACCCACCGCTGTCATCAGCGGGACTTCCTCTTGAAGTTTGCCAAGGATAGAAAGCGCTGGCGATACTGGCTCTTTGAAGCAAGAAGGCGCTACGGCTTGTGTGTACTAAATTACATTGTCACCTCAAATCACATTCATCTTATGGTCAAAGATACCGCTGATGGGGCTATTTCGAAGAGTCTGCAGCTGATCGCTGGGCGCACTGCCCAGGAGTATAATAAGCGCAAAGAGCGTAAGGGGGCCTTTTGGGAAGATCGCTACCATGCAACGGCTGTCGAGTCCGGAGAACATTTGGCCCGCTGCCTTGTCTACATTGATTTAAATATGGTCCGTGCTAACGCAATTTCGCATCCATCGGAGTGGGTTGATTCAGGGTATCAGGATATTCAATATCCATTAAAGCGCTACCGTGTCATTGATCTCCATGAATTGGCGAACCTGTTTAACTGCAACAGCATTACTGACTTTCAACAACAACATCGACAATGGGTGGAAGAAGCGTTGCTTGGTGAGAAAAACTCGCGCGATTCCCGCTGGAGTGAAGGACTGGCTGTTGGAAGTGAACAATATGTTGATTCGCTAAAAATACAGCTAAGCCCGAGGTCGCGGTATAGGCACAAACATAAAGTAAAGAACGCCTTTGTACTACAAGAGGAGGACTGTTCTTATCGCATCGATTCTACTGCTAAAAAACAGTTCTAAGCCTGGCAGTAAACCTAATATTGGGCAATAAACTATATAAAACTAGCAGTTGCATTAGTCCGACCCTGAGGATCCCCTTAGTCCGACCCTGAGGATCCCCAACCCTGAGGATCCCACAGACCCTGAGGATCCCAATGGCCGGGGTGAAGGTTCCTGCTTTTCGTCAGGGCTTCGAGGTTGGACTAGCGGGGGCAAAACGGTTTAAGCCGCTTCCAGTTCAGGCGATAGCCGATAGACCCTTTTTCTGGATGACCACAAGCAGTCGCAGGGCTGGTCCACCGGGCTTCTTAACACCACGTTCCCAATCCGATATGAGATTTTTGGAAACGTTGAGGTAATGCGCAAATACTGGCTGGGAAATATGTTCACGTACACGAATCAGCTTGATCTCCTCTGGCGTAAAGGGCTGAATAGGTGTCAGACAGGCTTCGTCGAACTCGCGCATGGTTCGTTTGTTGATTGCCCCCACGTCATGCAATGCTTCCATCGTTTCATGGATGGCGGCTAATGCGTTGCTGCGATAGTTTTTAGTCATCTTTCAATACCTCCTCAAACTGGCCTTGTGCGATCAGCGCTTCTAATTCCACGTCAGACAGCGCCAAGGTATATTTGGCCATTCTCTTGAACTGCTCTTCTTCATGCTCGTTGATGTTGTCCTGCTCGCTCTTTGAGAATCCATACACAAAGAATGCGCGATCCTCCCTACGGAACAGAATAATGCTGCGATAGCCTTTGGATCGACCCTCTCCGGGACGTGCAAATCGCTGCTTGATCACGCCACCACCAAGATCCGCATCAATCTGCCCGTTAGCTGCACGCTCAATGGCATCCAAAAGCGGTTGCGCAGTGATTCGTTCCTTGCGGGCAAAGCGTATAAACCATGAAGTTTTGAATACTCTCAAACAATTTTACCTTTCAGATATGAAGTCATAATATCACACAATGTGTTATATGTGTGCCCGCGCTACTAACTCAACTCGCCTAGGCATCGCCGCCGTCAGCGGCACTAAACCACTGAGTGGGGTTGATAGGGTCGGACCTACGCAACTTGTTGAATCTCCGCCTATACTTGCGAATAGTTGGCAGTATTTCGTGCTTAC
>Ga0209390_10006652_pt1 | contig 15359 bp, 11 predicted proteins | sample BON01_FD_187212 | JGI IMG/M metagenome (GOLD analysis project Ga0209390, IMG submission 187212) | Freshwater microbial communities from Lake Bonney liftoff mats and glacier meltwater in Antarctica - BON-01 (SPAdes) (version 2) | ecosystem: Environmental > Aquatic > Freshwater > Ice > Glacier... | reverse complement strand
GTTGGGCGGCATTTTACGTCGAACGTGAGCGCGAATTCAGAGTTTTGTTTTCAACTCGAGCTGCTCAAATCGAGTTTTTTTATAGCACGCTGTTTTGGACCCCTTTCAGTGGTGAGCGACCGGCCTATTAGATTGGCGCAATGACGCCGGTACGTATAGCCTAAGGGCTGCAGGTGATTGGCTATCGCTATCTCCAGGTAGACCGACACGGCGGTATAGAAGGTTGTCCTTATAGACGCATCTATTAGATTCCTTATATAACCGACGGTTGTGTTTTAGGTCAGCGGAGGACATAGGGTCCGATGGTAAGCCCGTGATTAAGAAGGTAATAATCTCTCAGGTGATTGGATCAGACTGTTGTGCTTCCGCTATCGCCTGATGGCTATTAGCGTTAGAGTGGAGGTAGTCCTCTAGTATAGAAGAATGGGTCGTGTTATCGCGACGTATGGCTCTCTCGGCGGCCTGGAGGGAACGCGCGGTAGTGGTGCAGGTACGAGCCTTTCTACCAGATTCAAACTCCACAGAGCCAGGGTTAAGAGATTGAACGGCGTTAATGTAAGTGCGCCTGTCTAAATCAATATAGGCGACTAGTCGAGATATACCGTCGGCGTTCTTATGAAGGGCTCCCGGTTTATGTTTGATAGTAAATCTATATTCGGCAAGTTTAAGAGCCCAACGCATTAACCGTGAGGCGGGTCCACCCTCGACTGTATCTTTCATAGTATGTAACCAGCGTAGCGCTGAGTGGTCAATTACTAATCGGAACTTCCGACCCCATAAGTAGGGTCGCCAGTTACGTATGGATTCCAAAGCAGCTAAAAGCACTATTTCCGTAACGGAATAGTTACGTTCGGCTGGAATAAGGCGGCGTCCATAGTAAGCGATAACCTTCTCGTGGCCGTTGTCGTTTACCTGGCTAAGCACGCCACCGATACCCTCTTTACTGGCCGCGTCGGTCTTAACGATGAACTCGCGGTCTCCTCTAGGGGTGGTGAGTACTGGAGCTGAGGTAATGGCTTCTATCAGGGTACGTATAGCGTTTTGGCATACATCACTCTTGATCTCTTCCTCGACGTTAATGTTTTTCTTAGTGAGGTCCGTTAACGGAGTGGCGATAGTGGAAAACCCTTAATGAAACGACGGTAATAAGAGCATAAGCCCAAGAAGGAACGCACCTTACCAATATCATTGAGCGAAGAGATAACCGTTTTACTGACTGCTGACTGTGTCAATCTTACTCGGGGCCATCTCTAGACCCTTACGTGAAATAATGTGTCCAAGGTACTCGGCCGAAATCGCGAAGAGCAAACATTTAGTAGCCTTGCAGGTGAGGTTAGCCCAGATGAGGCGCTCTAAAACTAGATCGAGTCGATGCATCATCTGCTCGAAGGATTGTTCTATACGCTCCTCAACGGTGCCGCCGGTGCCGTTAGACCAAATACCGATATCATCTAAATAAGGCATACATACCTCCCACGCCAGGCCTTGTAGGACCGCGTCCATAAGGCGGCACATATATGAAGGTCCGGACTGTACCCCGAAGGGTAAGTAGTTAAACTCATATTTTTGCCGGTGGGTGCAGAAAGCCGTTTTACCCTTATCTTCTTCTTTAACAGGCATAGCCCAAAAGCCAGAAGCTAAATCTAATGTGCTTAAAAATAACGAGTCACGTGACCCGTTCCCGGAGGATAGGCGATCGATGGCCTCTGCGGTTAGTGGTAGGGGGCTGTCGCTAAGGCGCAGCTTACTATTAAGGTCTCGGTAGTCTACACAGAAACGGACGGAGCCGTCCTTCTTAGACACTAAAACTACTTTAGATGCCCAAGCTGAGTTGGACTTACGAATAATACCGGCAGATTCCTTTTCTGCTACATGTTTATCTATGATACCTTGACCTACGTCTCCCACCCTAGAAGGGGGGTGTCGGTGCGCGGTAGCTCCGGGTAATAACGGAAGCTCCACCTCCATAAGGTGCGTGTGACCAGGGGACTTCGGGTAAAGGGCGAACGCCTTAATCCTCTTAGCTAGTAGTTGACGAGCCCGCTCAAGTTGAGTTGGATTGAGCTGGTTGTCGGGGTCGAGTTATATAGAGTCCAATAGTTTCCTTTCGGCTTCGGACAAAGAAGAGAGGGGGTCAGACGGATCGGATCCCTTGGCCTTGGCTTCGTAGATTTTAAACTTTATACTAGCCGACGCTACTGCTGAGAAGCTAGGGAGCGTTACGTCGTTGTTAGAAGTATTCCATACGGTTACATAGACTGCTCCTTCGGGGGTAGGTGTCTCTACGCGAATCTCCACGAGAGGCGGGTCCTCCAGGCCTACACGGTTGGGTAACCGATCTACTAATACAGCCGAGTCTAAATGGCTTTGGAAAGTTTCCGGAAGTTTAATTAAGAAGGTTGCTTTGCATCTTTTGGGAATGCTTACTGCTTCGTGAGTAAACAGTAAGCACTCTTCCGAACACAGGCGTGGAGGGTTTCCATCAGTATTAGGAGTTGTGGGGTCTGGTGGTTCGGGAATAGGGTCAATGTTGACCTGTTGCCCATCCGTTGATACTCGAGGTTGACTAGGGTCAGAATTTAAGTCTAAGGGCTGAATAGGGGTGCTAAAGGCAGGCCTTTCAAGGGGCGGAAGACCTGCTTCCGTCTTAGTCGTAGGCGCTAGCGCTTTCGGCTCTTCTGAAAGTGTGAGTGCCATAGGCCGCTCCTCCCCTGGGGGAATGGTGGTGACCGGGACGTTATGCGCCTTTCTATCGTCTTCTCCCGTAAGGAGAGTCATGCTGCATGGACCGGTGATACTAAGGTTAATGGTGGCTCCTCTACTATGGAGAAAATTATTGCCTAGCAACACCATAGATGAGCCTTCTACTACAAGAAAATGGTGACGGCATGCTAAACCTGCTAAAGTGAATACTATGGTAGCATGTCCGGCAGTGGCTAAAGCGCGGCCGTCTGGCCCGCATACATTAGTATTAGTGTCGTCATAATCTCGTATGACCGAAGCACCAACCGGAAGGCTTAAGAGGAGCTCAGTTGTAACGACTGAAGGTCCCGCACCTGTATCTGCCAGAGCTCTGGGTACTCGAAAAGAATTGTCACTAATGTAATTAGATTGCCCGTGAGATCTACATATTATAAAATCCTCAACAAAAAGGCAATGCCTATGGCAACCGGACGTGGGTGTGTCGGTGACCGTGCTGTTGGAGATAGGCATGGTGGCGGCCACTATGAGTACGCTAGGCTCGGCCGGGGTTTGAGCCAAGAAAAGCTTATGTTGCGCACGGATACTGTTCGCAAGCTGTTCGGGGCTAAGGCGTTTAGACAGGGGTGGATGGTGTGGTGTGCGAGCGGTGGCTCCTAAACCTAGGTTAGGGCAACCTTTGGGGGGTGGGAGCTTATCCCATACCTTGTACAGGGATTTTTAAAGTGGTGCCTTTGTAGAAACATTGGCTATAAAGCGACTGTTAGGGTTAATATGTTTCATTAACGAAACCATGTGTTCCGAAACCGCATTAAGGGATGGTCTAAACAGTTTTCTTCGAGGAGTGACGTGGTGGGGTACGTGTTCATCCAAAGAAGAAGAAACCGTTAGAACCGAACCGGGAATAAGGGCGGCATTCAGTTCTATATTAATAGAATCAGAGAGGGCTACCCAACCATAAAGTCTAGCCTCTGGCCCGTCGTTGGTTACATGCCATGCTTTCCACGTGCCCCATATGTTGCGTACGTGGCGAATGGGTCGCAAGGGTAGAGGTATACGTGGGGTATGGTCTAATCAGGGCTCGTACCTAACGGAAGGGCCGGTGTGAGTTGAGCAAGTAAAGACGGGTAGACCCTTGCGTTGAGCCTTAGCGAGCTTATCGCGGACGAGGTCTGCGGCTACCGTCGGGGTCACCCAACTCAACACCTCTGGAAGGCCGGGGGTGTTAGATTCTATGAATACTCGAACGCGTGGAAGTGTATTTGCTTCCTCTGGTATCGTAGAAACAATATTGCTAGGGGCGTTAATTGAATTAAATATATCTTTTACAGTACGGGGTATAAGCATAGGCTTACTCTTACGCCGTTCGTTTAGGAAAGGGGTCCACTGTGCTGCCATGGCTATAGCAATTCTAGCCCGCTTGGTTTTGGCGTGCGGGGCGTGGTATGGAAGTATAGGCATATTTTTGGTGGCAGTGACGCAAGTTGGTTGAACCTGGGGAACGCCGGCACTAAGGGTCAGTCCCATAGGTTGGGCTGAATTGATGACGTGGTCACAATAAGGGCAAACAACTTGAGATGTGGTGGAGTGGTTCGTAAACGGGTCGGGGTTTGTAGATAAGACGTCTCGTAAACGAAGTACGGGACGTCAAATTTAGGCGCCCGGGGCGTTCTAAAGGTGGATGGACTGGAGTCTGTACTTAACCTAATAATTAGGTCAAATCCTGCGCCTAGCAGGACGTCAGGGGCTCCTACAAAATGGGGAACGTGAGATACCGTGGAGGGGAGAGGATCGCTAGTAGCGACGTCCGCCCCTGCGGCATGGAACATAGACGCAATAACGCCGTGAGCATCTCCTACTACTAAGACGAGAGATCTATCTATACCCTTAGCTTCGAGTGCGGCGCTATCCTGATGGATGTCGGATACGCCTGAAAACAAAGAATCGTAGTGGAGAGGCAACACCTTCACTAATGGTGTTAGTGGGGTGGCAATTGGATTAATCATCCAGGCTGCTTCCATTAGCGATGTGGGGGTAAGGGCGTGAGAGCTCTCAATAAGGGATATACTAAGTGCTTTATCGATAAGCCGATTTAACAGAGAGGGGTTGTGTTCATGCGTGGGTGAAGGATGCGCTATTCCATAAGCTATGGATAGCGCATCTACTAGTGTGGTTGTGGAAGGGAGTGTGTGTGGTGTTCCGAGGAGCTCCTTGTCCTGCTTACCAGGGGTCTGGGGGGGACCGTCTCCGTCACTATTACTCCGGCACTGTTTCCCGAGCAGCTGCTCTGTGGGGGTCAGGGTGCGTTGGAGTTTTGGAACGGAGATAATAGGGTCCGCGGCGGGGTAAGACGGAGGGGAAGCAGGGGGGCTAGGAGCCTCAGGTGGCGGCGAGGGGGGACATGGGGGCATATCGTTAATGTACCCATGCTGCCTAAGAGATTTAGGCTTGTGTATAAAATTAGTGATCCGTTCCCACAAGGTATAATTAGGTTTAGTGCTTTCGGCGTCTAGGCTTAATTCTACTACCTTAGTAAGAAGTGATTCTAATTCTATTCCGTGCCCTGGCGGGGACGGAGGAGGCAAAGGGTTAAAATAATCTACGTGGAGTGGCGTCTTAGGGATCTCCCTATCGCCAACGAAAGGGGATACCTCGCCGGTTTCCTACTGTTTGTCGAAACGTTTAAGCAGAATTCCCTGAAGGTAGGGTCAGTGTTTATCCGGAGTGTCTGGTCCTCCTCCCTCGGCGAGGAATCGGACGAAACACTGGCAGCGGTATGGGGAGTGAGCTCCTTGACCTGTGCCGTACATCCATTTGTCAGCCTCCGCGGTACCAGCCGGAGCTCGGGGCCTAAATAGACAGTAAGCGCACCCGTTCTCATTAGACCACGTTCCGCTGTCGCTCTTAGCGCGACCTACACGGTGGTTAGAGCAAGTGTCATCGCTGGGTCTTGCTTGAGCCAGGTGGGTGGTGAGATCGTCGTAAACGCCTAGTCTTCCACACTCATGAAATCGATGAATACACCATACTCCCAGAGTTCCCGCGTCCAGTTAATATTACTAGGATTACCCGTGGCACCGTCAGGATGCGCGCATTTACGTCCATTGGAGTAAGCGCGTTCACTAGGGTCCGATCTGCTATTAGGAGGCGGCAATCCGCTTACGCCTACCCTAGGGACCGCGTTATAGGGTTGTCCCCTTCCTCCGCGACCAGTGTTGGTGTTCCTATCTTCCTTACCGCCGCCGCGCTGTGGGGCAGGAGCGCTTGGGGGGTGAGGGGTGGTTACTGCAACGGTCGAAGTAAGTGTTTTCTTCGTACTGGTCTGTAGGGTAGACATCTACTTGGATAAGGCCGCCACCATTTTGTGAAGGTCACCGTCATCTCTCCGGCTCGGTGTTAGAGTTGGTTTGGTCGGAGGTTGAACGACCGCTACGCGTTTGGAAGTAGAGCTACTCGGATGTTGTGCGTTAAATACCTTTACAGCATCATTAGCCAATTCAAAGGCCTGAATATGGTGAGAGGCGATGTAGGTATTACTCATCTCCTGTACCTTACCACCTCCGGAGCAAATCCTCTGTTGTGCCTCGTGCCAACGGAGGGTAAACTGGTGATGGTTAGCGCGGCCACGGGCGGGGTCACTAATGTCGTTTCCAAGACAGTTGGCTGTACGCGTGTTTATCTCGCTAGCATAAACCTCGTTACTCCAAATGGTGCGGTGGTCAATGTCGTCTCCTATCTTCTGCAAATAGCTATCAAAGACGCGGTTGGCTAGGGTAAGAGCGTCCTCGCCTGGCAGGCGGGAGACACACGCTTCCCATGCGGCGGAAAGTGTTTCTCTGGAATAGCCAGGGACGCCCTGTGAAAAGGAGCTATCGAGTTTAGCAACTATCACCATAGCGTCAAGGACGGGGTTACAGAAGAGGGACGTGTCTTTCATTGCCTTAACTACGATGGAGCGTACTTGCTGTTGCCCGGTTCTGAGAGCGCGGCTACAAACATGCAAACAGGCGAGGATTTCCATCCAATCGCAACCGTGGGTGAGTGCGTTAGTAAGGGCGCGGATAAAGATTAGTCGAAACGTTTCCCATCCCTCCGCCATTTGAGTGGTATCGTCACCGGCCCGTAAATCGCCATGAAATTTTAGGCTTTCTAGCGTGTTTAGGGCGGTTGTCGAGTCCTTAGACTTACCCTTGGTGCGTTGTAGGGTGCGCGCCTCTATCCATTGCGTCAAGATTTCTCTTAAATAGATAGAGTTACTATGCCATTTATCGCCTGATCTATTCTCAATCATAAAGAGTACTAGGCGAACCCACTCTGAATCTTCAGAATCTATGTAGACGGCCGCGTGCTCCGCGGCGGATAACTCAAAGAGGGCTACCCAGTGGCTGGAATTGGCTTCGGTGGAAACATTCTTCTGGTCTTTAGGGTCTCCCGGGTGGAATACTTTACCATAGGTGTCCCGTGGGCAAGGCGTTTTGTAAGACTCTATCTCCGGTTCGTCCCGTCCATAGGGCACCCTTTTTCTTGATATGCCAGGGGTAGGCATATGAGTTTGGGGAGTGACGAGATTGAACCAAACAGGCCCGGGTGTATGCAACGGGGCAGGTACGGGATTGAGGTTACCAAAGGCGGCCATCCCTGTAGGGTCCAAGCCATTAAAATACGCCTGGAGCTCGGCCGAGTGGTTAGTGGCGGGGACAGAAGGGACCGTGGAGGCCCGATGATGATGGCGTGTAGGCTCGTGCGAGTCAAAACGTGTGTGGACGCGGCTGTGGAGGGTTAGCGGCGGTTGTGGTTTCGTTTTGAGCTTGCATGTGAGCTATCTCTACGTCCTTGAGTCTCGTTTGCTCCGCGTGAACTGCCTGTAGGTCTCTAAGTGTAGCCTCTTGGTTTAGTCTTACGTATTTCTGGGTTTCCAGTAGAAGCTTATGTTCCTGATCGTAAACCGCCTGTTCGCGAGCATGGAAGTTTTTCTCTGACCGCAGGTCATCGGAGGCATGCAATGCGAGATCGCCGTTGGGGTCATAATACGGGTGGAATGCATCATATATACTATCCATCCCATAATTAGGGTTTCGGGGAGGGTAGGGAGCAGGCGTAGAAGGCCTAAGGTGTGGGGATAGCAATCCACTATAAGGCGGGGGAGCCGTAGCTGGTCGCGAAGAAATGGGGGGAACTAAAGGGGGCGCTGCTCCCTCGGCTGGCGCCGCGGAAATAGGATAAGAGAAAAGATGGCCCTGCTCAGGATTGAAAGTTCTCCTAGGAGGTCCTGGTGGGATACCGGGTGTGTCAGAAGGGCCATATTCAGGAGCGAATTCAGGAGTCCTGGCTTCTCCCCCCCTCAAGGGAGATGGTTCGACCTCGGAGTTTTCTTAATAACCTCCCGCCGAAGGTGGAAGTGAAATAGGGTCAGAGTCTAGATCGCCGTTATATGTACGTCGCGACTTGTGTACCCGCCTGGAATGACAAGCATGCAAGTCGAGGCCGAATTTAAAACGTGTGTTCGTGATGACTCTAGTAGCTCGGCTACGAATTAAGTTGTGAGAGTTATCTACTTCCGTGAATACGGCCGAGTAGCCTCGCGAAGCGGCGCCAAAGGCGTAACGGGCGCGACTCAAAAGACTAGTGCTTGGAAAAAAAATGAGCAGACCGAGGTCTGCGCGTGTGAACTTCCATGTGAAGAAGAGTCCGAGAGAGACTCGCTCTCGGGTTCGTCGTAATCACTGGCTGGAGCCGAGGCTGGGTTCGAGGGTGGCGGAGCCTCGTCCTCGTGGTCTACACGTGGGAGAACGTAAGAGCTAGATGAGGGGGTCTCACCAGGCTCATTCTCCATACGAACTATGAAAACCTCCACTTCTGTGTGTGGTAGGGGTGGTGTAACTGGTGGCGTGCTGCGTACACTGTGTGTGTCGGCTACCGAAAGGGTTCTAACAGGGGACGGGTTAGATGAACCCGTTACGTAATGGGCGGCCCAATTGGAAACGTAAGCTTCTGGCATTGGAGTAGGCAGCAGCGCCAATGGAATGTGGGTAATCGCCGGAGCCGCTGGTTGTGGATGGGTGGTCGCCGAAGGCGCTGTGTGTATGGGCGGGTGGATTGCCAAAGGCGCTGGTTGTGTGGTCAAGGGTGCGGGCGAATCTGGTGGCGTGCCGTAGTCTATAACTGATTCCGGAGCGGAAGGAGGATAAGAAGGCGGGGGCACAGCGCCGGCGGCAAGTGTGGTAAACCGAGTACAAGTTAACTCCAACATGGGAGGGGTGACTGGAAGGTTAGCCATTTTTTTCCTGCAGGTCATACCACAAAAATCGTAGTGGCCTGTGGTGGAGTAATAACAGACGAGGTTGTCGCAGCTTGGAAAGCCGCACTTGATTTCTCCTGGTCCTGCTTTAGGTTTGTTACCGTATTTATTTGCCAATTTGGCGTGGCTAATACAGCAAAAATCGTAAGCGAGGAGAATGTCCGGTTTAACGTGGACTGGGCGCATGCACCCCGGCAGGGCGCACCTGGTTTTAAACCGTATGGCGTATAAATACTTAAGGTGGCTACGGCTACAACAGAGGGACGCTGTACCGTCGATAACGAAGGCGTCCCTGTTGCAATCCTTGAGCGCGCACGGAGCAACCGCCAGGGGTGAATGGTGTCTGGTGGACATAGCGTGGTTACGAGGTACTGTGAGCCTGGGTAGTTGATCGACCTGCAGTTGCACGATACACTGCTCTATCTGGCGCTCAAGCTCAGCATCCTCGGCCATAGTGATCGCGTTAAGCTCGCGTATTCTACGGTTATTCTCTCCGTGAAGCGCCTCATACTCATCTTCTTTATCACGAGCCTCATTAGTAAGTTTGAGACGTCGAATAGCCTTGATCTCCGACTCCGTCTGTGCTACAGGTGTAACGCGGCGGGAGGTAGGACGTGTAGGTTGGTTGTCCACAGGGTCCCCGTACGTTAGACCGGGTTGCACATCGGGAGGTGAGCCGGGAGGAGATGGTGGCGGAGGTGAACCAGGAGGCACAATACCGTCAGAATTATCGTCAGAAGGATAATCTTCCCCAAAATAAACGTCTTCATCCACGTGAGCGGCTGGGTCAATAAAACCAGGAGGTATATTTGTCGTTTTACCAGGCTCGTCCGAATGAACACTATCCGGGTTTAACCCGAGGTTGTGTTGTGGTAGGGTGGAGGAAGATTGGTGAGCGGGGGCCTGAGTGCCGCCCTTAAGAGTGGAACCCTTTTGACCACTTGATAGCCGTTCCATGGCCCGAAATAGTTCGCTAGGGCCTGGGGCGTCTCTAGCCTTATCCTTTTCCAAATCGTCCTCCGGTTTGTCATCGTCCGGCGGAGGGGGAGGTGGAGGTGGGGATGCAGGTTTGGAGTCCAGTTACCGGCCTAATAAGCCTAATACCCCACGATTCTTCCGGGGAGCCCTCGCGCCCTTCCTCCTGACTTAGGTCCATCCCTTCCGAGACTAAGTAGATAGACTCTTTATTTGGTTGAGTCGCCCAATGAATTAATCCTACCACGCATAATTCTACACACGATGCGCGGTGGGCGTCTTGGGATGGTTTGGTTTCGCCCGCCCACGAGTGCAAGTAACCAGTGAGGAATCTGTAATTTTCTACTGGAGTGGGGCCCGAATCCATCCACACCTTCGTGGCGTGACTTAGAAGCTCATGAATCGTCTACCATTCATCATGTCTGGATGAGGGTTTCTTTAGCAACTCAGTGACGATTTTACTAAGGATGGCGTCGGCAAATAGGTTGATAGGGGGAGTCGCGTACGGAGCGGGTGTAGTGACCGGAGTGGAAAGTGCATTCACGTCAGGATGGACCCACTCGTTAACTTTGAGGCGCCATCTATTTCCTGGGTGAGAAGCGGGTGGATAGGATTCAAAGCAAATATAGATAAGATTGTTTCTAGAGAACTTGGCCCATCGTAGCAATCCGATAGATAAGATGGTATGATCGTCTCCGGTGGTTACCGAGTACTCTGCGGCGCACAATTTTAGGTACCGGCGGAACCAGCGAACTTGGTAATTTTCCCCGTCGGTCATATCCTCGGATAATTCCGTAAGGTGCCCTATTAGTTCGCTAACGGTATAGGAATCCTGTGCCGTAGGCCCTTGAAAGCAAAGTAAATTGGTAACTGCCTTACCAAGGCGAGGATTGACCGTGGGATCGGGGTCGGGGTGCGGGGTGAATGGGTCGGAATGGGCCGGAGAGCCATCCTGGTTACCCTTAATAATAATAGGCGGCCCTTTGTCGTCTCTGGGAGGAGAAGGTGGCGGCGGCGAATCTGGGGTGGATGGTGAATTTGGTTCCGTGAGTGGGCGGTCAGGAAGTCTAAAATAATATCTCTCTCCTATACCGAGGACGTGGTTTGGAGGGCGGTGGCGACTGCCGAAGGCGGTTGCCCTATAGACATTATCATGCTCGAAGATTACTACAAGGTGTCTATAACCGGGTAGTCTGGCCCAAGCAAACAAACCGGCGGCAAGTACATAATTGTAGCCTGTAGGCGGGGAGACTCCAATTGTGCCCAACGCCTGTAAATAATTGACTAAACAGTTAGAGGTGTGAACCACGCTCGACCTGTGAGAACCGGAATTGGGTAAATTTATCCCCTTCTCTAATAGAGCGTCAATAGACCACCAAGGCTCGTTAGGTGCCTCTGGCTGGCTTAGTAAGCTGAGAATAATGCCGCTAAGGACGTCTCCGGCCCCTGGAGAAGGGTCAAGATCCGCAGAAATAAGACTCCTGTCGGTGGATAGGTCGATAAACCTAGGTAGCCTCCTTTGAGTCTGTGCCCTCCTGACAAGTTGCGGAACAGGTGGAGGGAGTGGCATATCCCAGTGGTCGCTAAGAAAGTGAATATCTCCCGGGTGTTGGTCGAACATTAGCGAGTCAGGATCCTGGCTTGCAGGAATACCCAAGGTTGCGAACCGGGGTTTATTAACAGCGAGATTGGCCCACTGAATTAACCCTGAACAGGCGGCGTGTTCGATAGCACCCTTATCGTGTGGTGAGACATAACCAACTCGAGCAAAAGATTGCAAATAGACGGCTAGGGATTTGCATTCCTCTGGGTTAGTCTGAGCCATACAGTAGTTGAGGATGTCACCAACAGACCACCAAGATTTTTTACTTTTTAGTAGTCTGGGGACCTCTCGGCTGAGGATAAGGTGTGGATTGATATTAGATACCGGAGGGGTCGAGACCCTCGCTGGAGGTTGGTGGACATAGTTGGAGGAGCTGCCCCCCCCCCGACTTTGTCCATTAACATCAGCTATAGGCCCCCGTGGGTCAGAGGAAGAGGAGGAAGCGGAAGGGAGATGAGGGGAACGACTGACCGAGGGGTTCGGGAAGTCCTGACGACGCTTACCGTTACTCCTTTCCCTCGGGGCATAAGTGCTCTTAGTGGGATTCCTACCGGGCAGCTCGAGGCCCCATCTATCACAGTGAAATGCCGAGTTGGCGTCAAGGCAAACGACTCGGAAAAGGTGTTGGTTTTGCACATCTTCGGCCCAACAAAGTAATCCTACGCTAGCCCTGTTAAAATCCCCGTCTTCCTTTACTTGGTAATTAACAGCGTTGATGGCGATGTCATACAAGAATTGCGCGAAAACAGCGCACATGTTTCTATCTTGTAAGTCCATACCTGTGGTAATGCGCACCGTCCGATCTAATAGACTCCTTAGTGGCCAAGTGTACCCACTCCGCGGGTTGTCGGGACACTTGCCCTTGAGGAGTGCCAGAACACGTTGGTTAAGCAACGCGTCTGTGGCTCGACGGACTTCTGGCGGGAACGGTTGGCTTATTAGTGTATCCAGCTCTTCGCGTACAAAATACCCCATGCAATTAGCAGTGCAAAACGTGAGGGTGGTATGTTTCCTGACCAATCGGTAAAGGAACTGGCCCTTGTGGAGTGTGCAAATACGCTCGCACTGACCTTTGTGGTTCGAATAATGGCACCGAATCGGTAAGTCAAGAAGACCTCCACGAGGGGGATTCGGTGGTGGTGGTGGTTGTCTAGCCCTATCGTCGTCGTCCCTTCCCCCAGGTCTATAACCACCGTGGTGGTTACAAGGTCTAGAGGGGGTGTCTGATGAACGTGAAGGAGTGGCGTGAGGTGGGCCAGAACAAGGTCGACGGCCGGGCCCAGGGTCGGGACCGGCACAGCTACGGGGGTTCTTGCGACGATTAGCGCGTCTGAATTCGGCCCGACTAGCAAAGCATGCGTTGTTATGCCTGCGCGCAGAGACACCCTTACGTGAAAAATTGGGGTGAGTGCGTAAAATGGCGGCCGGTTTAGGAAAATTTCCGTGGCGGATACGATGGTGGCGGTAGCCACCGGTCATCACCGCCGCCCAAGATGGTGGAACGAAGGGCACAGTTAAAACCGGGGGGGGGTGATCCGGGGACCATAAAACGCCCATCCTTAGTAGCGGTTAACCGCTTCTGCGTCTCAAGCAGATGGTCAAGGTTAAGGGCGGCGGCCTTAACGTGCCGGGCGGCGGCCCGGTATACGCGAATCGGGTCGGTCACCGCGGAGAGGCCGGGTTTGTCTAACTGAGGGGACAAAGGCGCCATTCGGCTAAGATGTTGGAAGAGTTTCCTCAAGCTAAAGAGCGCGAGAAGATCCTCGGCAACACAGAGCAAATGGGAGTTTAGCTCCTGCACTACAGAGGTGCGTAAGACGGAAGGCGCTGTTTGGCTAACACGACGCGCCACAGAGACGTGAATGGCTAAGATTCGGGCATCCTTGAGCGTGGTAGCCTTAAACGTGGAAAGTTTCCTGGTAGCAGCGGAGACTGCGGTAAGGTTACGTTTCCGAAGGCGAACGTGTTGACAAAGCGTGGTGTTGGTGAGGGTGGAAGTGCGGACTGCGCTATTTAATGCCTCCGAGATCAGACGTTCCGGGTTAACCCGAATCGAACTCTGACGATAAGCAAATAGGGCCGCGTCACGAAGGACTCGGTTCCGGGCGGTGTTCGCCACGGTTTCTTGGGCACCGGTGAGGGGAACCGGCGCCAGAGGAAAGGCCTCTTTTGGGGAGATTGTCGTTTCGGGGGTGGGGACGCCCGCCGTCTCGACGACCTGGGGCAAGATCGTGGGTTCAAGGGGGTCAGGCACGGGTGGAATACCCGTGGTGGGTGCCTGCTCCGCCTCGACGACCTGGGGCAAAGGGGGGGGTAACCTAGAAACCGTCTTTGGGGCGTTGCGAGCGTTCTTCGCTGCTTCCTTTTCTAAACGGCCCATGCGAGGGGTTGGTGGTGGACACTGACGGGGGACGCGAGTGAGTGGTTTGGGTGTGGCAGGCCCAGAAACATCCTGCGTGGGAGTGAACTCGTCAATGGGGCTCTCGGGTAGAAGGGCGTAGGTGTACTCGCCGAGCGTCATCTGCATTTCATTGCGATAACTATTGAGTTCGGCATGGGTATAGTTTTGCCAGGGGAGGAGATCCGGGTGGAATGGTTCGGGGTTGACGGGGTCTTGCACACTTTCGGAGAGTCGATCTTAGCCTCAGAGGCCTGCTTCTTCGACTTCTTGTTCTCCCGCAGCCTCGCCTTAGACTTCTTGAGGTTGACGTTGGGAGACTCTTCGAGGGTGACATTCGGCGACTCCTCGATGGAGACGTTCGGCGACTCCTCGATGGTGACGTTAGGCGAAAACTCGTTTTTTTTGCGGTTAGAAGAGGTGTCGTTGGTGGATATGGTATTATTGGATGTTTGCGCAGGCGAGGCCTTGCGGTCAGCCCTTGGATTAATACCAGATGCGACGTGAAGAGATCCGCGAGCGACGTAGAGCTGAGTCCTGGAGAGCCGAGTCCTGGAGGTGAACTCGTTCGTAGAACGCCGCGAAGAAGCTCCCGTCGGCTGCGAGATGGGCGAGTCGTTCGTAGAAGCAACCGTCCGTCGTCGAAGGGCGGGTGGGGAAACGGAAGGGGCGGAGGGAGCGACAGCGTTAAAAGGAGTAACGCCGGCCGGGGTAGGCGACAGAGAAAACACCCCCGACACCGGCGCACACACGCGCACGACAAGACCCCCAAACGAACACCTCCCACAAGCACTTAACAACGCTCAACGGTGGCGCGAAGACGGGGCGTGCCACCTCCCACGCCCGGGTGGGTGGCCGCGCCTGCAACGTGTGAAGAATGGGGGTAAATATAGACTGTGGACCACTACCATATATATGTATATATACCTATATATATACTTTTTTTATAGATATATATAGATAGATCAACGCGCGCTGTTCGCCGTTCACAGGGAGCCCGCCACACATATGGAATGCAAGTTAAACGTGCTCGATCCAACCACCGACACAGTTCAGCGGCACCCTCAGCGACACAACCAACTGCAAAGGTGAGCTAAATATTAGACCTGGGGGGGCACGTTTAGGGGGTGAACCTCGGGTTAAGGGTTAGCCCAGTTGGGGGGTGAAGGTTTAGTGCGGGTCACTACTTGTCCGCCGTTCACAGGGAAGCCTGCCACAGGTGAAGATTATGTGATCAGATAAAACCAGGCCAGTTCCCTGTATATGTATTGATATATATATTGAGAGGGATGTAGAGATAAGAGATAGAGATAGCGATAGCGATATCAAGATGGATAAAGACACAGATAGATAGATGTAAATATATTTACATATGTATATATATA
>Ga0209390_10006650_pt1 | contig 15362 bp, 16 predicted proteins | sample BON01_FD_187212 | JGI IMG/M metagenome (GOLD analysis project Ga0209390, IMG submission 187212) | Freshwater microbial communities from Lake Bonney liftoff mats and glacier meltwater in Antarctica - BON-01 (SPAdes) (version 2) | ecosystem: Environmental > Aquatic > Freshwater > Ice > Glacier... | reverse complement strand
CGTCGACGCGCAGACCCCATGCTCCCTGCTGGCCGGTGAGCCGGCCGAAGGGCGTCCGGTGCGGATGCTGCGCGGGCCGAGCGGCCGGGCGTGGCGGGCGCAGCGCGCGGGCCACTCGTTCACCGTGACAGTCGAGGACGGGCACGCCGAAGTGCTCTCGCGCGTGCTGCGGCAATGCTCCCGCCTGCCGCTCCCCTACCTGGCCGCGCTCGAGATTGTGTCCGAGGCGGGCGAGGACGGGTTGGCGCTCTACCAGTCGCTCGGTGGCGCCGCCGGGCACGGCGGCGAGCACTACCTGAACGTGATCAACTCGTCGCTCCCCCTGCTGTTGCACGAGTTTGGCCACGCCATCGAGCAGCAGGCGCGGAACCACGGCAACGCCGGCTTTCTCGACGAGTGGGCGAAGGCCATCGGCGCCGACGCGGTGGACGTGTCCGCGTATGCGCTGCACAATGCATGGGAGGACTGCGCCGAGTTCAGCCTCCTCTACGCGATCGCGTCGACGCGCGGCGCCCTCGAGCAACTGGGCGGGCACTCGCCCAAGTGGCTCCGGCTGTGGAGCTGGGCACTTGAGCAGGTCAACGGCCCGCTCCACCCGGAGGCCCTGGCCACCGAAGCGGCCCGGCCCCGGCTGGAGGCCCTGGCCACCGAAGCGGCCCGCCTGGAGGCCCTGGCCACCGAAGCGGCTCGCCTGGAGGCCCTGGCCACCGAAGCGGCTCGCCTGGAGGCCCTGGCCACTGAAGCGGCTCGCCTGGAGGCCCTGGCGACCGAAGCGGCTCACATGGAAGCCCTGGCCACCGAAGCGGCCCGGCCCCGGCTGGAGGCCCTGGCCACCGAAGCGGCCCGGCCCCGGCTGGAGGCCCTGGCCACCGAAGCGGCTCGCCTGGAGGCCCTGGCCGCAGACGCGGCCCGCCTGGCCAACGCAGCGGCCACCCCAACGGCCCGAGCAGCGGCGGAGCAGCCGGTGGCCAGGGCGCGAGCGCGAGCTCCGCCGCCGACGGCCGCCCTCGCAGTCCTCGCGCTCGCCCTGCTCATCGCCCTGCTCATCGCCCTCGTTGCAAGCCGATCCAAGTAGCCGTGCAAAGCGCGCGCACACCCAGATTGGAGCGCGTGCACCGCCCAGATTGGAGCGCGTGCGCCGCCCCCCCCCCCCCCCCCCGGAAACCGTGCCGTCGCCGCGGGGTTCAACTTTGGCCCGGTGGATAGTCCGCACCAGCGGCAAAGAATGCGCTGGTACCGATGGAACCCGTTCCGCGCGGAGACGCGAGCGTCGCTCATCGTCGGGGGCATCCATGGTACAGGGGCAACCCCGGAGGACGGCGCATTCGCGCTGGAGGGGGCGCCGTGCCCAACTGCAACGGACTTCCATACTATCTTCGCCAAGATTGCTGGGGCCGTAGCGACCACGCTGGCCGTGACTCGGAAGGCCGTCGTCCGCACCCACGACACCTCGTACCTAGCTCGACTTGCCGCGCTTGCCACGCTCTTCGCTCGCGTGGAGGCCGGTCTATTTGGCCTCATGAACCTGTTCATTGAGTCGAGTGAAGCGCAGGCAGAGACGGGCAAGACGCCCCGCTCCACGGTGAATTTACAGCACTTTGCGATCTGCGCAATGGTAATACGCCCCGCCCCCGCGCCCGTACTGGGTGACCCCGAACCCTCTCGGTGGGTTCATGTGCGGGTGCACGTGCCGTGGGTAGCGCACACTGACGGTGCGGTGCATTGCCGTGTGCAGGAAGGAGGCTTCGGTGTTGGTGACACGGCTCTGCGGGCGGCATCGCAGTCGGCGCCCCTATCGAGTGTTGTTCCACCTGGCTCCCGTTCGGGTACAGGCGGAGGGGGGCCGTCTGGTGGATGACGCCACTCTGCGCGTGCAGACATATTTCAGCGCATTGCTGATTGAGCATGGGCTCTCTGTGACGGGCCTGCGCGTGCCGCCGGTCATGAGCTCCCGGTGAGGGGCCCGCGCAGGCCGCGGTGCGGTGTGTGCTCCACCTGCCAAGGTCGATGTGTGCGCCGCGAACACCCGGCCGCTGGGGCCCAGGCGCGCGCACCCGTGCCTTTGGGTTGCGCCTGGCTGCGCTCGCTGCGCTCGCTGCGCTCGCTGCGCTTGGCGCTCGGTCAGTCCTTGGCGCGCCCCACTCGAGCCTAGTCGACAACTCTAGCTCCTGGCCACACACGCACTTGTGCCCATTGGTCGTGCACGCACACCCCTGGTCGCACCTGCCCCCCTGGCCACGCGCGCTCCTGGTCGCACCTGCACCACTGGCCACGCGCGCACCCGTGCCTTGGGTTGTACCTGGCTGCGCTCGCTGCGCTCGCTGCGTTTGCTGCGCTCGCTGCGCTCGGCGCTCGGCGCTCGGCGCTCGGCGCGCCCCACTCGAGTCTAGTCCACACCTCTGGCTACTGGCCCGGGGTGCAGGGTTGACCAGGAGTGCGCGTGCGCGACCCAGTGGCACGAGTGCATGTGCGGCCAGGAGCTAGTGGGGGCACGCACAGGACTGGCCAACCGCCGAGCGCAGCGAGCGCAGCCCGGAGCACCCCAAGGCACGGTTGCGCGCGCCTGGGCCCCAGCGGCCAGGGGTGCAGGTGCGACCAGGAGTGTGCCTGTACGACCCAGGGGCACGGGTGCGGGTGCCGCCAGGCGCCAGAGTTGGGTTCCCCGGGGCGCGGTGCACCCCCCCCCCCAAAAAAAAAGTAACCGGGGAGAGCAGGCCCATGGTTCCAGCCTGGAGCCCTCCAGACTGGCCGAGCGAGCAGAGCCCAAGGGTGCTGAACCCGCGCGGCCCGCCCGACCCGCGCGACCCACTCGACCTGCCCGACCCGCGCGACCTGCCCGACCCGCGCGACCCCCCCAACCTGCCCAACCTGCCCGACCTGCCCGGCGCTTGGGGGGTGTACACCGGCATGGCGGTGCTCGTCGGGGTGGCGCTGCTCCTTTAGCTCGTCGTTGGCCTGCTGACGCTGGCGAGGCGGCGGGAGCAGGACCGACGCATCCAGACACTCCTCTCAACGGTGGGTGACCAGGACACCCGCACCGCCATGCAGATTGAAGAACTGCAGCGGCAACGCACTGCCGATGCGTACCGACGCGCCTGAGCGTGGTTTCACGGGCGGCCCAGGCACCGCCGTCAACGCCACACCGCCACCCTTGGCCCAACTCGGGTTGACGAGGCGCGGTGCCAACGCTCGGGTCCAGGGGTCCACGGGGCGCGGCGCCACCCTAGGGTCCAACGGCGGGGTCCACCCGGCGCGGTGCCACGGTCGGTCTCGCTGGGCCGTGCGCGCACACTCCTGGCCGCACGTGCACCCCTGGCCACGCGCGCACCCGTGCCTTGGGTTGCACCTGGCTGCGCTTGCTGCGCTTGGCGCTCGGTGAGCCCTTGGTGCGCCCCACGCGAGTCTAGTCCACAACTCTAGCTCCTGGCCACACACAGCCGTGCCCCATGGCCGCGCACGCACACTCCTGGGCGCACCTGCACCCCTATCCAAGCGCGCAAACGGGCCTTGGGTTGCACCTGGCTGCGCTCGCTGCGCTCGCTGCGCTCCTCTGGGCGTTCACGGCCAGTCAGCCTGGGCAGGCCTTTTTGGTTCGAATTGTAATAGAGTGTGAACCCGCGATGCAAGTCACCCGCAACCTCCTCAAATGGGCGCTGACACTCATCGCGGTGTCACTCGGCGTCTCCGTTGTGCCTGCGACCCTGATGTACGCGTACATACAAGACGTGCGTCACAAGGGATACTGTGCCTGAACGGTGTGTCGGTCCCGGCCCGCCTCGAGCACCTCGGCCACTCGGTCACGACGCGCCTCCTGAAGGGGACCCCTCGGACACACCTCGGCCACGCCACACCTCCTCCGTTCTGCAGCGCGGCACCCTGCTCGCCCGCGCGCCCGGCGAGCCGTGCGGACTGGCGGTCCTGCCGTGCAGAGGGCTCTGCCTGGGGCGAGTGGTGCACGCGCACGCGCGTCGTCGGGATGCCGACGCCCACCGGCCCAGCGTTGTCGTGACGGCTTCAGGAGGTGTGGCCGAGGCGTCCGTGTTGTGCCGTGCCCGAGTTGTGGTCGAGGTGTCCGGGCTGCGCTTGCTGCGCTCGGCGCTTGGCCAGTCCTTGGCGCGCCCCACTCGAGTCTAGTCCACACCTCTAGCTCCTGGCCGCAGACGCACCGGTGCCTTGGGTTGCACCTGGCTGCGCTGGCTGCGCTCGCTGCGCTCGGCGCTTGGCCAGTCCTTGGCGCGCCCCACTCGAGTCTAGTCCACGGCTCTAGCTATTGGCTACGCGTGCACCCGTGCCTTGGGTTGCACCTGGCTGCGCTCGCTGTGCTCGGCGCTTGGTCCGTCCTTGGCGCGCCCCTCTCGAGTCGAGGCCCCAACTCTAGCTCCTGGCCGCAGACGCACCCATGCCCATGGCCCGTGCACGCACACTCCGCACCCCTGGCCAATTGAGCCCAGGCGCCTGGGCGCGCACCGGGTGGGCTCTGGGCGCCCTAGGCGCCCAGGGTGCCCATTTTAGCAGCTCGAGGTGCCCCGCCCCCGGCCGCTCGGGCCCGGGCGCCCCAGCACGTCCATTCGCCCCACCGGGCGGGTGGGGTTACGCAGGGCCCATGGCACCCCCATTCATAGTTTGTTGAAGGGCATGCACAGTACTGGACAACTTGCTGATCTCTTCCCGCATAGAAATGACGGAGTGCTGTGTGGCGAGTGTTTCCATGTCGGTCTTGCGATTCACAGCTTCCAGAAATGTAGGTGCGCAGATGTGAATGTCAAAGTGACGGTTCGACATGGGGGTGCAGCTCGCGCCCGGTTGCAACGGTTGCACGTCTTGCCCTCGCGCGCTCGCGAGCTCGATATCAACAAGAGCTGGGGGTGCACAGACATACGTGGTCATCCCATCCACCTGGATTCCCCACTCTCCCCCTGGAATCGGTGTGGTCACTCCGCTAGTATGTTCCACGCCAGAGATTGTGCGGCACAGAAAATCACCCGTTTGCACCTTGTTCGTCGAGTAGAGGGAGAGGAGCCGCTGCATCTGTTGGGCCTGCACCGCCTGCGCCTGCACCCGGGCGGCCAGTTCCGCCGCATGCGCCCGTTCCGCCGCCAGCTCCGCTGCCCATCCTTCCGGTGCCAGTGGCGGCGGTGCCTGCAGTTGTTGGGTCTGCACCGCCTGTGCCGCCGCCGCCTGCCCCTGCACCCGAGCAGCCAGTTCCGCCGCAGCATCATTCTTGTAGTCCATTGCCCCCTTCAATGCCTGAGCCTCCGTCCAAAACCCTAGCCCTGACCCAATCGGCCCGGTCTTGGTGCAGTTCTGGACACCATTCGACGCCTTGACCGCGCATCCAATGAGAGCGTCTCCACTGCCGCCAGGGAAGGCGAGACGGCTGCACAGCGTCTGCTCCTGCTCGCTCAGGCCCGTGGTTCGACCCCAGCCCCCAAAGGGCGTCGCACAGAACCGGTTGTGGTCGAGCTTGATCATCATGGGGTCATCCTGGGAGTTGAGCAGCGCGACGACATCACTGACGTTCCCGGGAGCGAGCATGTGTGGATGTCTACCCACCGTGAAAAAAGGGTTGCAGTGTCGACAGTGTGTCCGAGGCGGGTCGTGTCCGAGGAGCGCGGGGCGACACGGCACCACACGTACACATACGCACCGCCACACCGCTCGGGTGCGCGGCGGCGACGGGCGGCAGGCGCGTCCGGCTGCTATTCGCGGCGGTCGTGGCGGCAGTCGGGCATCAGTTCGTCCAGAACAATTGATGCACACCGACTTGGACCTTTCCGTTTTCTTTCCAAGGCTGGAACGAATTGGCCACAGGCAGGTACTTGCCGACGCGGAGCAACTGAAGGGCCCCGATATCGTCCCCATTCTCAAATTTTTGGACGAGCTCCGCTCGTACATCTTCGTCGTCGCCGTCTCCCGACAGGGCGAGCGCTGCGAGCAGCTGGTAGAACGTGAAGACGTCTGCTGCCACGTCTTTGATGAGTGGCTGTGTGAGCTTCTCTACGATCAGCGATGCGACTTTGTCCTTTGCAGGGGCAGCTGGTCCGCGCGAGGACTTGGCGCGTCTCTTGGCAGTCGGCACTTCGATCTTGAACATCGGCAGCTGGACGATACCAGCATCCGACTGGATCTCCTGCACCCACACAATGAGTGTGTTGCCTCCGGCAATGCCGCTAAAATCAAGCGCCTGTAACGCATCATGCACCTGCTCCACGTTCATGGACTTGATCGGCATCGTGGATCGCGAACTCGGACAGCGCCGGGGCACTGCAGCTGGCAAGAAGTGGGCCACGGGTTAGGGTTCAGGGGTACCCCTAACCCGGTACCCCAACTCGGAATCTGGCAGCGCCAACAACCAGGGCCTGGGCGACCAGCGGCGCGGGGCGTGCACAGGGTTCGAGGGTGTATGCGGCCAGGGGTGCGGGCCCGGGCCTGGGCCACGGGGTGCGGCCATAGGGTGCGGCCACAGGGTGCGGCCACGGGGTGCGGCCACAGGGTGCGGCCACGGGGTGCGGCCACGGGGTGCGGCCACGTGCGGCCACGCGCGGCCACGTGCGGCCACGTGCGGCCACGGGCGGCCACGTGCGGCCACGGGCGGCCACGGGGTGCGGCCGCTCGGTAACCCATTTGGTTGGTCAGGGCGACCGCGCCCCGACCACGCGCAGGCACGCCAGGTACGTCCAGGCAAGGTGCGCACTCACTTTCTGGTCCGAACGAGGAGCCGCCCGTTCAGGGCTCTTGTCCAGCCGCGCGAATGTGCGCTCGACCACATTGCGCCCCAAGTGCGTCCTCGTGTGCACCCGGCAACCCGGTAGTCACCGCGGATCGCCGTTCGCACCCTCGTGTCGAAATATGTTGACTTCGACAAGGCATGAAGGCGGCCCCGGCGGTGCCCCAGTGGGCACAGGCGCTGGAGCTATCGGTCCCGTTCGTCTCGCTCACAGCAATTCTGGTCGCCTTCCGCCCCATGCGGAGCGCGCTCTGGGACTGGCGCGACGACGACTAGACCGTGACACGGGGCATTGTGGTCAGCTCCACCGTCGCGGCGTGGGTTGGACTGGTCAACCTCACGTTTGGTGTGCCGCTCACCGGGGCCAATGCGTTGGTGCTATACAGCACCTCGACAAACGCAGTGTCGCTCGTCATGGATGAGTTGTTGTCGCGCGGCACCGGCCTGCGCGTGTTGCACGAGAGCGGGTATGGCGCCGCGGTGCGTGCGGCCACGCGGCGACTGGGGACAGCGCGATTCGTCAAGACACAACTTCTCGGTCTGCTCGACCTCTTCGTCACGCTCAGCCTGAGCCTCGTTGCCGCGCAGTCCATCACGCCCGACCGCGCCAGGCAACGCAACTGGCGCATGGCCCTGCTATGGCCGTCTCGTCGAGCGCGTTCATTGCCCACGGCAACTTGCTGCGCCTGACGTGGGCGCGGCAGAGCGACACCTCGATGGTGTCGGTGGCGACTTCCTTGGCCGCCACGCTCTTCCTCGCGACGCACCTGTCGGCCGACGCGACCCCGTCCATGGGCGCGGACGTAACCTCGAGTGGCCCGGTGCGTGCATCGTTGGTCGCGACGGCCCTCGCGCTGGCGACACTGAGCGCGATGTCACACGAGCCCCCCGCCAGCTCGCCCGGCGCGGCGCCACGCGCACCCGGCGCTGCGGCCGCGACCGGCCTGGTACTCCTCCTCGGCGGCTTGGTTGCCGGGGCCACCAAGCTCTGCTCGCCGTCGATTTCGGTGGCACGTGCCCTTGGGGTGGGTGGCACAGTGGTCCTGCCGCTGCTGGCCGCGCCGTTGATCGGGCGCGCCGCTGGCTGAGCGCGTGCTGAGGGGTGAACACGCGCGCGCGTTCCGGCGCGCGGCGCTCAGCGTGGGCTGGCTGCCGCACCCGCCGCAACTGCCGCCGAGTGCGCTGACCGACGGCCCAGTGGGTGCGCTACGGGTGCCGGCGTCGACCAGTCGCAGCTGTGGCTCCCCGCCGCGGCCTCCCGGAGCCGCCGCCTCAGCCCGCTCAGCAGCGCCGCGACCACCCCAAGGCACACCACGGCGAGAACCGGCACTGCGGCAGAGTTGCACGCGTACAAGGCGCGCCAGCCGTGCACCGAGTGGCCCAGGCCGAGCCGGCCCATCAAGGCATGCACGAGCCGGGCCACCTCCCGGTCGACTCGGCCCACCAGCCCGCCGAGGCACACGAAGCACCAGGTGCCCGAATTGGCCGTCACCGGAAAGGTCTGCACCACGAGCGGCCGGTCGAGGGTGAAGCAGCGCGGCAGCTTGGCCAGGAAGCCGCCGTCGATGTGCATCGGCAGCCGGTGCGCCGCGCGCCGGAGCAGCTCGTCGCGGGCTCGAGGGGACCAGATGACCGCCTGCGCCATGCCCCAGTGGTGCACAAACGTCCGGTGGCGGCTACCCCACCCGTCGGGGCGGAAGGGGCCGATCGAACCGAGCGAGTAGACGTCAAACTCGCGCGTGGCGAGAAATTCGTCGACGAGCCCAAAGTCGGCGTCGGTCGCGCCGGGCATGAGCTGGGCGTCGTCCTCCAGGATGAGCACGTTGCCCATGCCCCGGGTCCAGCGCGCCACCTCGGCGTAGGCGTACGTGAGGTCATACGCGGTGTTGGTTACTTGCGGCTTGTGGCAGGCGCGGTAGCCGCGGTTGATCTGCAGCAGCGTCCGCGCGCACAGCCGGTGCAGCGGGCAGTCGGCGCGCTGCAGCGGGGGCAGCCGCGGAGACCCGTGCATCGTGAGCACGACCGCGCACTCGACCCGCGGCAGCAGCGGCCGCCCCGCCGGGTCCCCCGGCGCCGGCGCCAGCGCCGGCTCGAGCCAGTAGCAGCCGGGCTCCGTCATCCTTGCCAACCGCCGCATAAATTCAAGGCGAGCCCCGGGATCGCGGGGTTCCCTGGGCCCGGCGCCCACGCCCACGAGACCTTCGAGGGGGGAGCGGCCGAGGCCGCGCCCATGGACACCGCGCCCATGGTCGCCGCGCCCGTGGACGCCGCGCCAGAGGACGCCGCGCCAGAGGACGCCGCGCCTTGGGGTGTCGTCTCCGCGCCCGTGGACGCTGCGCCCATGTGGAGCCTGTCCCAAAGAAGGTGAGTCTCAATGGGAGTGTTGTCGCTGCCCTGGGGGAGGGGGTTGGGTACGCGCCCCCGAGGGTTCCAACGCACCCCACGGGTGGGCCCAAGGCTGGGTCGAGTGCGCCCGTTGCAGAGATTCTGCTCGGGGCTGCGCGCCCGCTCGACTGCAGCGCAGCCGCCGCCGCAGCGCCACGGCCACCCCAAGGCACACCACGAGGCACACCACGGCGAGAACCGGCACTGCGGCAGAGTTGCACGCGTACAGGGCGCGCCAGCCGTGCACCGAGTGGCCCAGGCCGAGCCGGCCCAGCCCCGCGTGGTACAGCCGGGCCAGCGCCCGGTCGACTCGGCCCACAGGCCCGCCGGTGCACAGGAAGCACCAGTTCGCCGAGTTGGCCGTCGCTGGGAAGGTCTGCACCACGAGCGGCCGGTCGAGGGTGAAGCAGTGCGGCAGCTGGGCCAGGAAGCCGAGGTCGATGTGCATCGGCAGCCGGTGCGCCGCGCGCCGGAGCAGCTCGTCGCGGGCGCGCGGCAACCAGATGATGGCCTGCGTAATGCCCCACGTGTGCACAAACCTTCGGTGGCGGCTACCCCAGTGCTCGGGGCGGAAGGGGCCCATCAAGCCGAGCGAGTAAACGTCAAACTTGCGCGTGGCAACAAACTCGTCGACGAGCCCAAAGTCGGCGTCGGTCGCGCCGGGCATGAGCTGGGCGTCGTCCTCCAGGATGAGCACGTTGCCCATGCCCCGGGTCCAGCGCGCCACCTCGGCGTAGGCGTGCGTGAGGTCGTAGGCGGTGTTGGTTACTTGCGTCTTGGGGCAGGCGCGGTAGCCGCGGTTGATCTGCAGCAGCGTCCGCGCGCACAGCCGGTGCAGCGGGCAGTCGGCGCGCTGCAGCGGGGGCAGCCGCTGAGACCCGTGCATCGTGAGCACGACCGCGCACTCGACCCGCGGCAGCAGCGGCCGCCCCGCCGGGTCCCCCGGCGCCGGCGCCGGCGCCGGCGCCGGCTCGAGCCAGTAGCAGCCGGGCTCCGCCATCCTTGCCAACCGCCGCATAGAATCGGGGCCAGCGGCGCTCACCCCGACGCCGCGCCGTAAAAGGTGAGCGCCACCGCCCAGCTGTAGAGCCGGGAGAGCGGGCCCGCGCGCGGCGCGCACACGTCGCAGTACAGCACGTTGACCACCAGCCGAGTGCCCGGCCCCAGCCGCCTGCGCACGCGGTGGCGCAGCAGGTCAGCGCGGAAGAGCACCATCTCGTTGACGGCCACGTGCACCGGCACGCCGGCCACCTCGAGCTGCGCGTCGCCGTCGTCCTCCACCACGTAGATCCCGGCCCAGCGCGAGCCCAGGTAGACGTTGCCGTCCAGGTGTTCGTCGATGCCGTCGCCCGGTTCCGAGTAGCGCAGCGCACTGAGCTCGCTGGCGTCGGTCCGGGGCACCGTCTGCAGGTGCGAGCCGCAGGCCGCCTGGATGCGGGCGGTGAGCGCCGCGCCCCGGAACGCGCGCACCACGCACCCCAGCGCCGGCTGCGCCTCGGCCTTGACGGCCAAGGAGAGCGCCGCGCCGCTGCGGGTGGGCCCGCTGATGCGGTAGAACTGGCCCGCGGCGCGCGCCGCGCCGAGCGCCGCGACGATCTCGGCGTGCACGGCCGGTGGCAGCGCATCCGGCACGCGGACCACCGGCGGCCGGTCTGCGCAATCGGGGTCGGCCAGTCGGGTCCCCAGGGCCGTCTCTTGGCGGGCCTGCCGCGCGAGGAGGGCGATGGCCACCAGCACCACAGCGAGGACGGACACGGCCACCGCGCCTCGGCGCCGTGCCGACGAGCGCCAGGCGCGGCAGGCCACCGACCGGTCGCACTCTGGCTCCCCCATGTTTGCTGGGCTGGGCAAACATAATTGATGGAGCGTGGGTCTGCAATGGCCCATGCCGAGGGGGGGGGAGGGGGGGGGTCTGGGCGCCTCGCACCACCTCGGGCACCTCGGACACCGCGACCACAACTCGGTCAACGACACACCTCGGACACCTCGACCCCAACTCGGCCGCGGCACGGCCACACCTTGGTCCACGGCACACCCCCGGGGGGGGGGGGTACCCCTACCCCTGGGTCAGGGCTCGAACGTGCGCGTTCCGGACAGACACTCGGCACGCGGGCACCGCGCCGGCACGGATGTCGCGTGCCAAGGCCACGGTGGTGCAGCACCCGGCCCTCGAGCTCCGGCGCGCCACCGCCCCTGTGCAAGCCACCTCTACCCAAAAAAAACTCGCACTAGACCAAGTCCCACCATGGCGACGTCCACGCCATGGAGGCCCAGCGCGGATTGGCAGCTCTCCGCGACGAGGCCGGTGTCCACAGCGACCCTCGCGGCCATCGACTCGGCGAGGGGGTCGATCCACCAACCGTCAGAGCGCGACCTGTCCGAGACGGTGCACGAGCTCTTGCACGGGCTTCAGGGCACCGTGCTCGTCGCCGGCGGGGCCCGCCACATCTACCTATTGGAAAAGCGCACCACGGAGCCGCTTGTCGCACTGGTGGACGAGCACAAGGGCCGGTTCAGGCGGGTGCTCCTGGCCCAGCTACCCTGCCCCTGGTTGGAGCTCCGCCAGCAGTTCCTTCCGGCCACGCGGACAAACTTCGGGGTTTCGCTCCACCCGGCGCCAGGGGGGCAGCCCGTGGAGGTAGAGACGAGCCAAGAGAAGGCCTTCCGCAGACGGTTCATCGTGCTTGGCGACGTCGCGAGCGATGCGCTGGGGATGCTCCGCCTGCGCACCCCGTGCGCAGAACTGGTCACGTACACGCTGTGCCCGGTGGACTGGCTGTGGAGCCCGCAGCAGGTCGCCGTGGAGAACGCGCATGTGCTGCAGGTGAACCACGAGGGCCAGTACGACGCGTGGCTGCAGCGCATCACCGACCCCATGCTGCACGACGCGTTTGTGGCGCGCGAGCACGAGTTGCAAGGCCGGGTGCGCGAGTGCACGCACACCCCGATGTTTACGGCCATCGGGCTGCCGTTGATCGAGGGCATCGGGGCCCCGAACCCGGTTCTGGTGCACCGGGCCGGCGGGGCGCAGGAGGCGATGCTCCTCGCCCCGTGCGAGGGGGGGGGTCGGGCCGCGCCACCGGGCACCTCGTGGGCGACGCTGCACCACCTGGGCGCGAAGCACCTCGGCGACCGCGCCCAGCCGGCGTCGGGCGCGACTCGCGCGGCAGTGCGGGACCTGGGCTTGGGGTTTGCGGCCCAGGCCCGCGCCAAAGGCGCCGAAGGCGCCGAAGGCGCCGAGGCGGCAGGGCTCGGGGCGGCGAGGCGGTCCGAGCGTTGGGGGGCCCCGTGGGCGCGGGCGTCTGCGGGGGAGTGGCCGAGCCTGACGGCGGCCGAGGGCGCCGTGGCGGCCGAGTCGAGACGGGCGGCCCGGGCGGCGGCGGCGGCGGAGGAGGAGGACCGCTTCGCGCTGGCGGAGCAATTGGCGCTCGTGTGCCTGGGTGGCATGACCGAGCGCTGGCGGAGTCGCGTGGGCGAGACGCTGCCCCTGCCGTCGCTGTGGGACCGCGGCCCCTGGACGGCGCTGCACCCCACGTGGCAGGGGGCGGCGATTGGCGGCAAGGCGGCGCTGTTTGCGGGCGAGGCAGTCCGCGCCACCATCCACGAAGGCGCCAACGACCAGCTCCTGTCGCTGGCCTGGGGAAGCAAGCTGGGTGCGAACCTGTCGGCCGCCTTGACGTTCTTCAAGGTGTCGACGCCCACGAGCATCTCCATGTGGACGCCGGCCGGCTACTGCGCGCTGCCCTTCACCATCCCCCTGTTGGCCTCGGTGCCCCTGTTGACACTCGCCACCGGCGCCGTGCTCCGGCTCGTGTACACCGAGGTGGCCGAGAAAGCGCACCAGCGCGCCCTGTTGAGGCGAGGGACGCTGTTGCAGGAGATCCTGCGGCCCTCCGAGCGGTCCCCCCCGGGCGGGCGGGGTGTCCAGCACGGGCTGGGCTGGGTCGCCCGGGTGGTGGACCAGGTCCGCGGCCTCTGGGTGGTGGTGACGCGGCCCAGCGAGGAGCCACTGGGGCGCGTGTCAGAGGCCCCCGGGGCCGTGCGGCTCCTGGTGACGCGCGACGTGGCCGCGCCCCGCCTCGGGGCGCGCGAGGCGTCGAGCGACGGCGACGTGGTGCACCTGCTCCAATGGAGTGCCATCAGCATCGCCGGCATCGCCAACCCGCGGATGCAGCCGCACCGGGCGGGCGACCCGGTCGCGTGGATGGTGGCCAAGCACTCGCTCGCCGCGCGCCTCGAGCACGCCGCGGAGCTCTTCGAGGGCGGCGGGATCGGCGGGCAAGCCGACCCGGCCGGGTTGACCCGGCCCTATGCACTCCGCTGCGCGATGGAGCGAGAGTCCTTCCCGCGCATGGACATCGGCCCGAGAGGCGAGGCGCTGCGCCACTGGAGCTGCCCGCTCGCCACCGAGGCGCACCAGGCGCGCCCCAACGCCCAGTACATGGCCGAGTTGCTTGCAAGCGTGGCGCGGAGCGGGGTGCGCCCTCCGCTCCCCCAGCCGCCACCCAGCCGCGTCGGGCCCGCCGCTTGGTATCGCCCCACTCGACGCTAGCCCACCACTCTGGCTCCTGGCCGCTTGGGCCCAGGCGTAGGCAGCCGTGCCCCTGGGCCGTGCACGCAGACTGCTGGTCGCACGCGCACCCCTGGCCGCTGGGGCCCAGGCGCGCGCGCGCATGCCTGGGGGTGCGCCTGGCTGTGCTCGCTGCGCTCGCTGCGCTCGGGGCTCCCTTCAGGGCCAGTCCTGGGCGCGCCCCACTCGAGTCTAGTCCACAACTCTAGCGCCTGGCCGCTTGGGCCCAGGCGCGCGCACGCGCGCTTTGGGTTGCACCTGGCTGCACTCGCTACGCTCGGCGCTTCCTTTAGGGCCAGTCTTGGGCGCGCCCCACTCGAGTCTAGTCGGCAACTCTAGCTCCTGGCCGCTGGGTCCGAGGCGCGCACACGTGTGCCTTGGGTTGCAGGTGGCTGCGCTCGCTGCGCCCGCTGCGCTCGGCGCTCCCTTCAGGGTCAGTCCTGGGCGCGCCCCGCTCGAGTCTAGTCCACAACTCTAGCTCCTGGCCGCATACACACCCGGGACCCTGGGTCATGCACGTACACTCCTGGCCGCTGGGGCCCAAGCACGCGCAACCCTGGCCGCTTGGGCCCAGGCGCGCGCACGCGCGTGCCTTGGGTTGCACCTGGCTGCACTCGCTGCGCTCGGCGCGCTGTCGGCCCTGGGCGCGCCCCCACTCGAGTCAGAGGCGTCCGAGGTGTGCCGCGTCCGAGGTGTGCCGCGCGTCCGAGGTGTGCCGCGCGTCCGAGGTGTGCCGCGCGTCCGAGGTGTGCCGCGCATCCGAGGTGTGCCGCGCATCCGAGGTGTGCCGCGCGTCCGAGGTGTGCCGCGCGTCCGAGGTGTGCCGCGCGTCCGAGGTGTGCCGCGCGTCCGAGGTGTGCCGCGCGTATGAGGCGTGCCGCGCGTCCGAGGTGTGCCGCGCGTCCGAGGTGTGCCGCGCGTCCGAGGTGTGCAGCGCGTCCGAGGTGTCGGGCGGCGCACCGGTAGTCCGAATGCAAGTTGTCAACACTCTTCCCCGAGTTGGCACCGGGGTAGGCGCATGCGCACACCGTGGCGCCCCTCGTCCCCTCGTCGCCCCCGACCGCTGCCCACAGCCCTCGCCCAACCCCAACCCAACCCCGAGGGGGGGGGGGTGTCTCTGGACCCGAGTTCAATAAAGGCACACGGCCAATGCACAGCTTCACCCACGCTCGAACGCGTGCGCATCGCACTCGCTGCACACCTCGGGTTACTCCGACTCCTTGTGGTCGTTCATGTTCATGAAGTCGTCCTCCATCGAGTGGCCGTAAATAACACAGTCATTCATATTGACACCCTCTCCAACCCAGTGGACGTAGAACTCCTCACAGTGGAGCAGGTACATGTCGCGTTGCAGGGTGTAGGCATTCACACCGGTCGAGATGAAGAGGTACAGGCCATCGCGAATGGTCAAAAGTCGAACCAGTTCTGTTGTCCCTGTGGACGACGGCGACGGGCGGTCCGCATTCGGGGTGACACTCTGACAGCTCGCGTGCACCGTGATCCGCGCCCAACAGCTCAGGGCATCCCCCACTTGCAAGGCATGCACCAAGGCCCGCCTTTGCGCATCTTGCTGGGCTAGTGGCGAGTGCCACTCCACCCGAGGCATGGCACCTCGTTGCAGGTGGCTTCGTCGCGGTTGGTAGTTTGTCGAGAGGTCAATGATGAACTCGGGTTAACCCC
>Ga0209390_10006647_pt1 | contig 15367 bp, 9 predicted proteins | sample BON01_FD_187212 | JGI IMG/M metagenome (GOLD analysis project Ga0209390, IMG submission 187212) | Freshwater microbial communities from Lake Bonney liftoff mats and glacier meltwater in Antarctica - BON-01 (SPAdes) (version 2) | ecosystem: Environmental > Aquatic > Freshwater > Ice > Glacier... | reverse complement strand
GTGCATGCGGCGAGCTGGAGCACGCACACGAGGAGCACGAGGTGCCAGCCGGGGGGCATGTTCGTGGGGTGCGGTGGCTGTTATATGGGCCTTGGCTGCGTTTTGTGCTTTTTTAATAAAGATCATACGATACGCGTGGTTGTATGCCTCTTTTTCAGCGCGAATCGTGGCGACGTGCGCATGCATGTATATAACAAGGCGCGTGAGTGCGCAATGTGTCAGTCGCTGTTCGACGACAAGCGTGTCATCACGGCGCTGATTCTGGTGTGGACGATCGTGTCGTCGGCGGTGTTCTGCGCCATCATGATTGACGACAACAGCCCCTTCCTGAATTTCGGCCCGAGCGATAGGACCGTGCTCTTCGGGGTGAAGCTGGACACGTGGGGGATCTGGTGGTGCGTGGCCATCTACACCTTCGTGAGCACGGCCGTGGCCGCGTACGCCTCGGACAGCATCGTGCCGTGGATCACCAACACCGTGCAGGACCACAAGACGCAGTACATCCCGTACTCGAAGTGGACGTGTCTCTTCGTCATCCAGGTCTTCACCTGCTACGCCGTGATCATGTCGGTGATCGGCCTCTTTGTCGCGCTGTCGCAGGTCGACTTCATGCTGATCCGGCTCGCGGCGGACCTCCTGGTGAACCACTTCACCACCTTCTTCTTCCTGAAGGGCAAGACGGTGAATCTGCGGCGCTACAACCTGAACCAGCGCAAACCGCTCGCCGAGACACCGGGGTCGAGCGACGAGGAGTTCGAGGAGATCGTCGAGACGGCGCCGAGGGAAGCCGCGCCGGCGAGCAAGGCCCCGGCGCCCGACGCGGTCTAGAAGGAGGGCACGTGGCACGTCACGAGCGCCACGCCCCGGCCCGGGAAGGTGCTGGTGCAGACGAGCGCGCCGTCGGGCATGACCTCGAGGCGCGAGGGCTGTGCGCCCGGCAGGAGGCACAGACGCTGCAGCGTCTGGGCGTGGCGCGCCTTGGCGTGCTGGCGCTTGCAGCGGTGCGATGTGTGGCGGGGCATGGCCTCGGGGACGTCCTGCAGCGGCTGCTGCATCGACCTGACGCCAAGCGCGTCGGTGCGAGAGAAGCAGAAAGGCGCCAGGAAGAGGCAAGCGTCGTCGACGCGCCGGTCGCGTGCGCACCCGTAGACGTGGAGGTCGAAGGAGCCGGGGAGGTCGGGCTGCAGGGCGACGGTGGCGCAGGGGACGGGGACGGGGAGGCGCCCGGCGCCCGATTCGTAGCTGAGGGTGCCGCAGCGGATGAGGAAGTGGCCGTCGGTGAGCTCGAGCAGCGCGTCGACGCCCGGGTGCGCGACAGGCGCGCTCGGCGTCCACGTGCGGTCGCGCAGGCAGGCGGCGAGGCGCTCGACGGTCTCGGGCGACAGGCCGTTGCGGGGCACGGTGGCCACGGCCATGATGAGGGCGGCGCATATTGTGGAGTGTGGGCCCGGCGCATAGTCGATGCGCCCGGTGACGGTGTGGTGCACGTCGAGCTGGCCGGTCGGCGAGCACTGCATCACAGAGCCTCGCACGGATAACTCAGACATTGCGCTGGCGGCCCTCCACTTTAATACTATATACTCGCGGTCAAATTATAAAAGAAGGGGCGGACGGGGCCAATGCGCTGTGTGTGCCTGCTGTTCTCGCTGGCAGTGGCGCAGTGCGTGAGCGACGCGTCGACGGTGGATCTCGGCGCCTTCGGGGGGCGGGTCGAGGTGTGCACGCCGGACACGTGCGGGTGCCCGCCGGGCTTCGCTGGGGCCTTGTGCGTGGCATGCGTTCCCGGCTTCTTCAAGCCAGGGCACGGTGCCGGGGAGTGCCAGGCCTGTCCGCCCAAGTCTTCCTCGCTGCCGGCGTCGAGCAGCGGGCTCGGGTGTCTCTGCCAGCCCGGGTACTTCGCCGAGGCCGGGCAGTGCGTGGAATGTCCCGATAACATGTACAAGGAGTTCCACGGGCCGGGTGCGTGCATGGCGTGCCCGGCGAACTCGACGTCGGCGAAGGCGAATGCCAGACGTGTGCTGTGCCTGTGCGATCCAGGGTACTCGGGCAGCCTGCCATGCAGCGTGTGCGCTGCTGGCAAGTACAAGGCCGGGCACGGGGATTCGCCGTGCGAGGACTGTGCTGAGAACACCTACGGCGAGCACAGTGGCGCGGCCTCGGCGTCCACGTGCACAGTCTGTCCGTCGGCGAGCACGACCCTGTTGCTGACAGGGCAGGTCGGGGCGGCATCCTGCCTGTGCAGCGCCAAGCACTACATGGCCGCTGGCGTGTGCACCCTGTGCGCGCAGAACACGCACTGTCCGGGCCGCAACCAGGTGCTTCCCTGTCCGCAGAACACGCACGGGGGGGAGGGCCTGGAGCTGGCGGCGGAGTGCGAGTGCGACGACGGCTACTACCGGAACGGCACGCGCTGCCTGTCGTGTGTGTCGGACCACTGGTGCGCCGGGGGCGGCATGACGCCGTGCATGCACGACAGCTCGTCCGGACCCCTCAGCACGTCTGCGCAGGACTGCGTGTGCGTGGGCGGGACGCAGCGCAGGACGTCGGGGGCGCCCGTGGCCCCCACGCCCGTGTAGGCCGCGCCCATGGAACTGCCCTCGATGCCGACCTCGGCTGTGGCGATAAGTTTTGCGGCGCATCCCTCGGACGCGCGCCACTACAGGTACTGGACGTGTCTTTTTCGTGCCCTACAATTCGTTGCACGTGTTGACTATGGAGGTGCTGTCAGAGCCTTATGTATTCCAACGCGTTTTGTTGCCTCCAACGATTTTTATCAAGGAAGCCCAATGGCCTTCTTTGTTTTGGGGGTGTGTGGCTGCACGCGGTGCGCTATACCTTGTGCCATTCATGGCAGACGTGGTCTTGAAACTAGACGCCTCTTCGGGTGCGTTGACAGTGGTTGCGGATTTGAGACCTGACAGAAGTGTCAGACATGCCAGAGAAAAGTTTGCTAATGGAGTCCTCGTGGGTGCTGCCATATACTTCATCCCATACAATGCTGATCATATTGGGCGGCTGGACCTGGATGCAGGACAATTTGACCGGATTGCCTTACCGGATAACATACCAAATACCGTGAGCCTTTGCACGGGTGGTGGCCAGGATTCTTCGCACTGCGGAAAGTTCAGTTCTGCGGTGGCGGACAGTGCAGGCAGGATATACATGAGTCCCTGGCACGTAGATTACATTACAGTATTTACTCCTGGTATTACCGCAGCGACGGGCACGTTTACACAAGTCGGGAGCCCGCGGACAAAGGAACGATATCACTCGTCTTTGTACACACAAGGTGCTGTGTATCTTTTTTCGCAGAAACTTATCACGAAGGTGGTGTACGATGGCACACAGGATGTCGTGCAAAATATACCGATGAATGGCGTTGACTTCACTAACTTCGGAGTTGTATTGCTAGCAGGCAGCATTGTTTTGATGCTGCCCGTGGAACTGGGAAGGCCTAAGACCGTGATGCCCTGGATTACATTTCCGGGCACTGAATCGGGGAAATTCGACATATCTACAGGTCAAGTCACTTTCGAATCTACATTATTCGAGCACTTGATGGACACAGCAAGGGATGGGTACGGTGGCGTGGCTGCGAACGGCCGCATATTCATGGTCCCTCGCAGCTCAGGCGATGTTGTGGTACTGTCGTGACAGAGTCCGAGTCGTGTGCTATACCGGAGACCTTAGCGTCTGGCTTGTATTTACGAGATGCCGGGCGCCATGAATGTCGTGGTGGTGCGGCTTGGACGTGCCGCACTCGCTCTCGATGGCAGCGTACGTGGTGCTGTGCCTGAGCTTCGCGTTGATCCTGTCGGACTTGTGCGGCGAGCCGTGGTGGTACGACAGGAGGACACACCCGCCGAAGATCGAGGAAGGGCGTCTGCAGTTTCTGTCGGAGCACATCATGCGCTGCAAGTACAGCACGGACACGCACTGGCACGTGCTCCCCTGGGTCGTGGTGTACCTGTTCACGTTCTCGTTGGTGCAGACGCTGTACACGTGGGTGCGCCTGAACATGCTGGTGCAGTTTCAGCGAGCACACGTGCAGCGAAGCGAGGACGTGGTGGGCAGCCAATGGCACGTGGTCTTCGCGGCAGCCCTCGTGGCGACCAGCATTGGTCTTGGCATGGTGGTGGAGTTTGACCACGAGTACGTCCCTGTGGAGTATGCGGCCAGCGACGCCCCCATCGAGTGGAAAAATAGGATCTACCCGCACTACGTGGGCGTGCTGTTGCTGCTCGGGGGCTACATCAGCCTGCACGTCCCCATAGCGTATCTGTACGTGATGCAGGTGTACTCGCGGCACGACTTCAGCGTCGTGTGCGAGGTGCACGCGCAGGGTGCGGCGTGCGCTGACCGCCCGGCGCAGGTGCGCCGGGGCGTATACGTTGGCTCTGAGATCATCTACCTGATGCTGTGCATGCTGTTCCTGGTGTTCTGGCTCTTATCAATGAACGACAGCGCCGTCGCAACCGAGTACTTCTTGCTCGCTGCGTTTCTCTTGGTTGCTGTGCTCGACGGCTGCCTGAGCTTCCGAATCCGACATGTGTATCTACTGTGAGTGTCACTGGACGGGCACCGTTATTTAAGAGGCAAGCGCCGCACCCCAAAGAGAAATACATGAGCTGCTACACACTCTCGCAGGGATCGACTGTCCGCAACAACACGGCCAAGTACCAGCGCACGCTGGACGGCCTGCTGTGGCACGAGCACGCGAGGAACGCGATGGTCGTGGGGTTGCTGTGCGCTATACTGCTGCTGTGCGACGCTTCCGGCACCAGCGCAGGCGCCATCCTGATGCCTTCGAGCGTGCTCCTCGTCGTGCGCGACTCAGTGGCGTGCTCGCACCTCAGGCTGCATCATGCCCCGAGGAAGGTGGTGTGTGAAATGGCGTGAGGAGAGCATTTCCTGTTTGCAATAAAAAAGTATACACAACAAGACTCCCGCGGCGCTGAGGCGTACGGTGCACGCAGATGCCAAATGTCGTGCAATTCCTCTATTTAACAAAAAACCGGCCGGCGCAATGCGCTGTCTCCTCGTATTGCTGCTGGTGCAGGCGAGCGCTGCGTTCCACGGTGTAGAGGTGGAGGACGTGTCGTGTGTGGTGTGTAATTCGAGCCAGTTCTGCACGGCTGGCGAGCGATTCTACTGTCCGCCGCAGAGCGACTCTGTGGAGCCACGCATCACGATCGAGCACTGCGTTTGTCGGGGGGGGCATCTCCGCCGCAACGACTCGTGCGACCTCGGGCTGCAGCCGGCGTGGTACCAGGAGGGCCTGCGACACGAGTGCGTCCCGGACCGGCTCACGATAGCCGACGGGGCCGCGTCGTCGGCCGAGTGTGTGTGTGCGCGGGGCCTCGAGACGACCGAGGGCGGAGAATGTGCGCGGTGCGGCGAGTCGCACTACGGCCCGACCCCCAACCTGACGGCGTGCGTGCCGTGCCCGGCCCTGAGCAGGCACCCGGGAGTGACTGCCAGCACGAGTGCGCACGACTGCAGGTGCGACGAGGGCGCGACAGGACCCGACGGGCACGCGTGTTCTCTGTGCGCCACCGGGAAGTTCAAGTCCGTGCGTGGCAACAGCAGCTGCGTGTTGTGCGGGGTCGACACCTTCTCGGACGGCAACGGGACGATAGACCCGGCGTGCACGGCGTGTCACGCGAACTCCTCGGCCGTGGAAGGCAGCGTGCGGCGCGACGAGTGCGAGTGCAACCCCGGCTTCGCGTCGCACGCAGGGCCTGTGTGCGAGCGGTGTGTCGCGGGCTCCGTGAAGAGCAGCATTGCGAACGAGGCGTGCGAGCTGTGTGGCCCGGGGTTGTTCCAGGACGAGGCCGGGCGGACCGCCTGCGACTGGTGCGGCGTGCACTCGGTCCCGGTGGCCAACCACACGCGGTGCGTCTGCCAGCCAGGCCACTACGAGAGGGGGGAGGCGGCGGGACTGGCCGACTGCGAGCGGTGTCCCGTCGACACCTTCCAGGTTGCCTTCGACCAGGCCTCGTGCACGCCGTGTCCGCAGCACAAGCGCTCGGACTTGGGCGCGAGCAACGTGGCAGAGTGCCGCTGCGAGCAGGGGTGGAGGGAGCACGAGGTGCTCGGGCCGTGTGAGTCGTGTGTCGCCGGCAAGTACAAGGACTATGTGAGCTACGACGACTTCGAGGACTGTGCTGCGTGTCCCGCGTTCTCGCACTCCGGCGCGACGAGCACAATGCTCTCTAACTGCACGTGCAACGCCGGGTTCTCCGGGCCCGACGGCGGGCCGTGCGCGGCGTGCGCGCCGGGCAGCTTCAAGGCCGGGCCGGGGGACGCGAGCTGCACCGCCTGTCCCGCCGACACGTACCAGAACCTGTCTGCGGCCACTGCGTGCGAGGCGTGCGTGGCGCGCTCCACCTCCTCCGACGAGAGCGGGCGGGACGACATCGACGACTGCCTCTGCGACAGCGGGGTGGGCCGGGTGGGGCCCCGAGAAAGCCCGAGCTGCGTGACGTGCGTGCCGGGCGAGTTCGAGGACACCACGTGCCAGGGCTGCGCCGACGACAGCTTCTCGGATGCCTCGGGTGCCGAGCAGTGTCGCGAGTGTCCGGCCCACGCAGGGACGTATGCGGAGCCGCGCATCCGCTGCTTGTGCGACCGCGGGTTCACGTCGCGCACGTCCGAGGCCGCCCCGGCGTGCACTGCCTGTCCCGTGCACACATACAAGGACGAGCCCGGGAACGCGAGCTGCACGGCGTGCTGGCGGGACTCGCAGGCGCTGGAGGCGAGCAGCGACGTGGGCAGCTGCATGTGCAACTCGGGGTTCCAGCACGGCGGCCCGGAGCCGGGCTTCCCGTGCTTGGCGTGTGCGCTCGACCACTACCAGGACGACATTGGCAAGGACGCCTGCAAGCAGTGTCCGCCGCACTCGCTCACCGTGGCCAACGGTAGCACGGCGCTCACCGACTGCCTCTGCGACGCCGGGTTCTCTGGGGCTCTCGGCGGTCCGTGCACCGCGTGCGAGCCGGGCAGCTTCAAGTCGGCGGCGGGGGACGCGAGCTGCGCTGCGTGCCCGGCGGACACCTACCAGCCCGAGACGAACGCCTCGGCGTGCGTGTTGTGCCACGCGCACTCGTTCTCGGCAGCGGGCACGGCGCTGCTCGCGACGTGCAAGTGCAACGACGGCTTCACGCCGATCGCCGGGCCCGCGTGCTCGGCGTGTGCGCCCGGGACGTTTGCGGACGTCGCGTCGCAGGTGTGCACGAACTGCTCGGGCGGCCAGTTCTCGGAGGACTTCGGGGTCGTGGCGTGCAGCGTGTGCGGCGCCAACGCCCTCTCGCACGAGCAGCCGCACGTCGCGTGCCAGTGCGACGCGGGCTTCGTGCTCGAGAACGCGAGCTGCGTGGCTTGTGCGGTCGACCAGTACAAGGACCGCTTCGGCGACGACGGGTGCGTGGCCTGCCAGGAGCACTCGCAGGCGCCGTCTGCGTCGTTGCAGCAGGAGGCGTGCCAGTGCAACGCCGGGTACGAGCAGGACGGGCCCGCCGTGTGCCGCATATGCGAGCCCGGCGCCTTCTCGGACACGCTCGACACCGTGGCGTGTCCCGCGTGCGCGCACCCCTCGTTCTCCAGCGCGAGCGGGCAGACGGCGTGCACGCTGTGTCTGCCCGAGTCGAGCGTGAACAACGGGAGCACCGGCTGCGACTGCCACCCGGGGTTCACGTCGAGCGGCAGCGACGGCGACGGGGCCGAGCGGTGCGTGCAGTGTGCTGCCAACCACTACAAGGCGGCGCAGAGCAACTCGCCGTGCGTGCGGTGCCAGGAGCACTCGCAGTCGGTGCTGGGAGCCGCCTCGTTCGAGCAGTGTCTGTGCGACCGGGGCTACGAGCGCGTGGGCCGAGAGTGCGTGGCTTGCCCCGCCGGCTCCTTCAAGGACCACACCAACAACTCGTACGGGTGCGCGGCGTGCACGAGCGGCTACACGTTCACGGGCGCTGTGGCCACCGAGCAGTGCACGCCGTGCGAGGTGGAGTGCATCGACGCGACCGGCGAGCCCCGGCAGTTCGCCTCGGCGGCCTGCAACGTGACGCACGACCGGCGCTGCAGCGCGTGCCGCATCTGCGCGCCCGGCACGTATGCGTTCCCGGAGTGCAGCGACGGGGCGAACTACGACCGCAACGACACGGCGTGCGCGGCGTGCCTCGCCGACAGCGTGTGCCACGGTGGCCTGCACATCGAGGGCTGTCCGGCGCACTCGCACTCGCCGGTGGGCAGCTCGAGCGTCGCGGCGTGCGTGTGCGTGCCCGGCATGTTCATGACGGCGGCCTACGAGTGCGAGGCGTGCCCCGACGACTTCTTCTGCGCGGACAACGCCCGCACGCGGTGCCCGGGGCACTCGCAGACGGCCGGAGGCATGAAGTCGGTCGTGCTCGACTGCGTGTGCGACGGCGGCTACTTCAAGAACGCGAGCACCGAGAGCTTCTTCTCGTGTGCGCAGTGCACCGTCGACGACTACTGCTTCAACAACAGCCTCTTCAACTGCTCGGACGTGCGCATGCAGAGTCTGGCGGGGTCGGACGACCCGGGCGACTGCGTGTGCATCCCTGGGTACTACAACAACGGCAGCAGGTGTGCGCACTGCGACGCGGACACGTTCTGCGAGGACGGCGTCATGACTGCGTGCGCCGAGGACCGGTGGACCTCGGACGAGGCGCTGCTCGACGCCCCGGACAAGTGCATGTGCCGACCCGGGCTCTACCAGCACGCCGGGGCGTGCGCGCCGTGCCTGCAGAACCACTTCTGCGAGGGAGACAACATCGCGAAGGGGTGCCCGCTGAACAGCTCGACCGACGGCCTGCTCGGCCTGCAGCGGTGCAGCTGCGACATCGCCTTCGAGAGCGACCTGTCCGGGAACGTGCTCTCGTGCCAGCTGTGCGCAGAGGGGCGCTACAAGCACGAGAGCGGGAACGCAGCGTGCTCGCCGTGCCAGCAGTGCGCCAGCCAGCTCACCTTCGAGATCAGCGCGTGCGTGCCCGGGAGCGACCGCATCTGCCAGGCGTGCACGACGTGCGCGCAGCCCGACTTCCGGCGGCACACGTGCAACGTGCTGGAGGACACGGTGTGCGAGGCGTGCACGGTGTGCGATTTCGCCGAGCAGATCGAGACGCACGAGTGCAACGAGGACAGCATGGACGCGCAGTGCGAGGCCATCGACTTCGGCCACCTGTGTCTCGCCGGGTCCGTGGCTGGCAACCACACGCGCTACCTGCAGCCGCACTGCCTGGCGTGCCAGGTGCGCCCGAGCACGGACCCTGCGGACCGGTGGTTCGACTTCACGTCGCCCGGGAGCGGGTACGCGGACGTGCACAGCTGCAACGTGCGGTGTCGGGGCTTCTCGCAGCTGCGAGACGCGTCGAACCACTCGCGGGGCTGCCAGAGCTGCGAGACGGGCAACGTGCTGTTCCGGGAGATGGGCAGCGAGTGCAGCTTCACGTGCCGCGAGGGGTACGCCCTGGACGCCGCGGGCAGCGACTGCGAGCTGCCGGTGCTGCGCCAGGGCCCCGGGAACACGCTGCCGTTCCTGCGCATCAGCAACTGGATCTACGAGAACGACGGCCACAACATCACGGTGGCGCACGGAGACACCAACCGCTTCGTGGTGCTCGTCGGGAGGCACGCCCCCGCGCTCTGTGCCCCCGGGGTGTGCTGCTACAGCGACCTCGCCCGGGTGTCCACGAAGCAGCAGATGGGCCTGGCGCCGGGCTCGGCCGAGGCCTGCTCGCACCCGTACGCGATCACCGCCGGGTACATCTCGGCGAAGGCGCTGTGGACGCACATCCCGCACGCCGAGCTCGCCCGGATTGCGGCGTGCACGCCCTCGCCGACCGGCATGCTGTGCGAGCTGGTCGTCTCGCTGCTCGACGTGCTCTTCTGGCGCACGATCTCGCACACCCTGCTGCTGCACGTGAACACGAGCTCGGCGCTCGTGGTGCTCAATGCCGAGACACAGTACCTGCCGCTGGAGAAGTTCGTGGCCGACGTCATCCTCGTCGCGCGCTCCGCCTCCGCGGACCGCTGGCAGCTCGCCGTGCACATGCCCGCCGTCGAGGGGCCGGCGTGGACGGTCGACGTGGCGGTGCGGGGCATGGCCTTCAGCCCCGACCCCACGCTGTGCGGCAGCTACGGCGCGCGCGCCGTCGTGCTCTCGGAGCCGCGCTTCAACGCGACCCGGGCGTCGGTGGTGTGGCTGTCGCAATGGACCTCGCTGCCTCGCGCAGGCAGCGTGCACGTCGTGCTGACGCTGCGGAGGGAGGAGGCCCTCATGAACATCGCTGTGGTGCGCAACACCACGCACACCGTGGCGCAGTGCAACCCGCGCCCGCAGAGGGCAGAGCTCGCGACGGGCGAGGTCTTTGCGGCCTCCGGCCTTGGACGTGCGGCTGTGGACCGCAGGCAGCACCTCGCGGAGGACACGCCGTGGAAGACGACCGGCCACGGCAACGCCGACCGGCTCTTTTCGTTCGTGGCCCTCGGGAGCACAGGCGCCCCACTCGCCATATCTCTCAAGCGCCTGCTGGTGGCGCACACCACGGCGAATCTCACCGAGCTGCCCGCTCCCCTCACGCACATGCAGGGAGGGCGACTCACGTTCGACTACGGCTTTCGCGAGTGGTGCCGGGCGCACCGCGGCTGCGAGTACGAGTACGTCGCCATCTACGCCCGCCTCGCTGGCCGCGAGAACATGCTGCGGCTGGACTGTGCGCAGCGAGATGCTGCTCGCCGCTGGCTGCAGCTCGCCGTCGGGGCGCACCGCGACGCGGGGCACGTGGATGCCCTCTGTGCCGTGGTGGAGGGGCTGAGCTCGCAGCATGCCGTGGCCTTCCTTGTCGCAGCCGGCCACGTGCTCGACCGGCGGGAGTGGTCGGTGCAGGCCTACACCACTCTTCTCTGGCCGCAGTTTGCGTTCGAGACGCTGGTGGCGTGAGCCTCTCATTTGAAACAATTTTAATAAAAACTCTGAACTGCCATGCAGCGTCATCACGCACACGAAACACCATTGGAGTGGAAGTGGGGCTTGACACGTATTCATCATCATCAGTAATTCCTGTTCTTGAGGCAGTCTGGTTTACTCCAAGCATTCGGTTCTTTCGCTTGATTTGTGAGCAATAATGCTATATTTTCATCTACACTCTCTACCTGAATTGTGTTAATGGTATAAAACAGTTGCTTACAATATTCTTCGTACGTGGCTTTCAACTCCAAGTGTGTCGTCTCTAATAAATTTCCTATCTCAAGCCACGCCCTTGCTTTTTGTGCTTTCACGAACATTGCACTCGATTCATGTGGCACATCTCCCGTCTGTACGTCTTTGTACTCGTTACTCATCTTTATGAAATGACACTTTTTTGTTACCATTTCAATGATAGATTTTCTGCATCTTCTCATTTCGCTTTCAGCTTCATCGCCTTCCTTGTCTATTCTTTTGCGATTTGCTTCGTAAAATAAAACGATTGACTGCAGGCAATCTAAATATTCCTTCAGTTTTTGTTCACATCCTTCTGGTGTTACGTCTGTTCCCTTTTTTCCGTCATAATACACAGATACAGTAAGAGCGTGTTTCATCAAAGTTTCTCTCCTTTTGAAGAAATGATGCAATACCATAAACAATGCATTTTTCAGTGGTTTGCTGTAAAGAATTTTGTTCATCGTACCAGCCCCAAAACTCTTTATTTTGCTTATTTCAGACCAATATGTTTTTTTAATCAAGTCTGTATTCACAGCAGCATCGAGCACAACAACTGAAGCATCAGTGATCATATATCTGCTAGCATCTGTGATCATTTGCAGAAAACGCTGCCACCTTTTATACACGGCATGTGGCATGCATTCAACATCAATTTCGAAATTTAAATGAATTTTTATTAATTACTTGTAGCAAAAAATCAGATGGCATCCTCGGCGATGCGCATGTTGTTCTCCTTTTCGTGGCCTTCGAAGCGGTCCTCGAGCAGCACCAGCTTGGACCTGAGGACCGACATCTTCTTGACCAAGTCCTTCATGCGCGTCTCGAGCGTGGCGGCCTCGAGGCGGCGGTAGGGCCTGGCCGGGGCCCTCGGCTTGCTCGGGGTCTCGCGTCTTTTCTTCTTGGGGGGCTCTTCGACGGGGACAGTTGTGTTCTGGGGAGTGGCGGACATGATTGAAGAATACATGGCTCCTGTGTCCATACAAGCAGTGACTGTACGCAAGAAAAAAAGGCTCCAGCAGAGCATGAAATCGGCCGGGCCAGTTCGGTCGCATCCCCAGAACATTGCGCCCGGGCCAGTCTGGTTTATATAGAGATGGCACGCGCGACGTGAATTGGGCTCACACGCCACTGAAGTGCATAGAGCGCATGTACAAGAGCTGGTTGAAGTTGAAGAGCAGAAGATACCCTACGATAAAGTACAGGCGGAGGGTGTCGCTGTGCACCTTCTCGAACGCGAAGGGCATGAGCTCGTACATCATGTCAAAGCCGATGTTGGCGAAAAGGAAGGCAAACACGAAGAGCAGGAGCTGTCCGTCCAAGATGTTCTTGACAACATACACGTGAGAGGTGTCACGAGCGATGGTGAAGAACGCAATCGACAGCGAGACTACCGTGACGAAGACATACAGCCGACCCCATCCAAAGAACTGCAGCAGCTTGCGGGTCTTGTGGCGCAACTCTGTGTCAGCTCTTGGTTGTTCTTCTGGAGTGTTCAGAAATTTAGTGACGTTCTCGTTGCTAGCTTGAGCGCTGTCCTCCAGCAAAGCCAGACAGGCTACCAGCTTGGCGTCGAGACGGAAGCAGATGGATTCGTACAGGATCTTGGCCAGATTCGAAATGTGCTGCAGGAGCCCTGCTGTCAGCAAGATGAAGACCCCGCCAATGACGCTGGTGGCGTTCGTGACATCGGCCTGCAGCAGCACGCACATGCCGAGCAGGGCAAAGCCGATGATGAAGGGCACGTCGGCCCCGACACGGTCTATCATGGCCGACACGAGGTCGCTGCGCTTTCCGCCGGATCCGTTCGACGGGTTGCGGTAGCCGGCGACTGAGTACGCGTTGGCACTGGTGTACTCGAAGACGAACTCGATGAGGAGCATGAGGACGAGCAGGACCACCACCACCGTGTTGGTCGAGGTCCACGCGGCCTGGGTGCGGCCCGACATGCGAAAGCCCTGGAAGTGTGGGTTGTCGTTGCCGAACTGGTTGGAGTCCCGCGAAGCCAGGTACATGTAGGCCACGAAGATGATGATGGCGAAGGTCACCTTCGAGTACCGGCGCACGACGTGGGGGTTCTTGTCGACCTTGTCCCCGGCGGTTTCCGCGGCGTTTTCGTCCTTGTCGACGTAGACGTCCCACGCGTGCAGCAGTCCGAGCAGGATGATCATCTGCGCCACCAGCAGCAGCACCGGAATGCCCACTGTGCCCTCGTACTGGATCGCGAACATGGGCACCGCTGACTGCTGGCAGAACTCGACCGTCCTGGCGTAAAACTCGCCGTTGGAGACGGCGTCTTCCGACTCGAAGCTCCATAGTTGCAGGTCGTAGAGGTTGCCCATCATGTCGACCGCGTCAGTGTTCTCCGAGATGTACGCCGTCGGGGTTTTGTCCCACGTCTCCTTGACCACGTTGTCGATGCAGGCGCACACGCCCCCGTTGTTCGACTTGGCGTCGGAACCAGCGAGCAGCTGATGCCTGTTGAGGAACTTGGTGGCATTCCTCTTCGCTTCCACGACTTGGCCTGTCTTCCACAGCTGCTCCACGCTGACGAACCACGAGTTCGTGTCTGTCTGCTGGAAGTCGCTGAAGTTGGCACTGCCGTAGCACCCCAGCACATACTTGGACACCTGCGTAGGGGTCATGTAGTGGAAGTTGAAGTCTCCACTGATGCCGGTCGGCGCGTACTTCGAGTCGAAGAGCGTGCGGTGGAACTCGTCGCCCTGGGTGCTGCTCTCGCTGGCGCTGGGCGCGGAGAGATACTGGTCGTGCTGGTAGATGGGCTTCAGACTGTACAGGGACGTTTTGTGCGGCAGGGCGAAGGTGTTCACGGTCATCAGATAATTCCACACGGTCACGAATGCGACTCCAGCCAGGAGCACAACCTCACCGTAGCGAGAAGATTGCGGCATATGCGGGTGTCTTGCTATCTCTTTAATATTCAAGCGGCTTTATAAACACCCCCAAACGCCACCAGCTTCCCTCTCCTCTCGAAACCGTGCTCCCCTGCAAGGGGATCGGGGAAAGCATGCACGTCGGTCCAGTACGCGAGCGTCCACAGTGAGTTTCGCACGTGCGCCTGCATGCGAGCGCCCTCCCAGAACGCGCTCTTGGTGCGCAGGGCGACGCCGTGGCTCTTCTTGACGGAGGCGCTGAGCTTGTCGTAGGCACGCACGACGTCGGCGAGCTGCGGCGAGTCGAGGCCGAGGCCGACGGTGCTGATGTGCTTGCTGAAGACGCTGGTGTACATGCGTGCTACGAACGCAAGCAGGCCGGCGACCTCGGTGATGTCGTGGCTGTTGGCCCAGCGGCGCTGCTGCCAGACCTTGCTCGGCCCGGCGCCGGGCAGCGTCATGCTGAAGTCGCAGCCGGTGAGGGCGACCATGGTGGCGAAGGTGCGTGCCGGCCGCGGCACCTGCGCGAACTCCGCGCACACAAACAGCAGCAGCTTCTGCATGTCGACGAACTCGAACTCGCGCTTGTGCGAGCCGTCGGCCTTGCGCTTGCCCGGCCCCTCGGTGCGGCAGATCATGCGGTGGATGTACACGGGGTGGGCGATGGCCTGCTTCTCGATCTGCGCGAGCGCCAGCGGCACGAAGTCGCCGTCGGTCGAGACGAGCAGCGTCGGGCCGAGCTCGAGCCACGCGAAGGCCTTGATGTCGCACTCGCCCCGCTTGAGCGCCTCGCCGCTGCTGAAGAGCGCGGGCAGCACGATCGGCTTGCCGAGGACCTCGGGCGGGCCCGTCCAGTCGATGACGACGGTGCGGAGATACTCGCTCGCGTAGTGCCGCCGCAGGTTGCGCAGCACGAACGCGATGACCTTGGCCTTGAAGGTGCGGTTGCGGATGCAGTCGGCCCAGCACTCGGGGATGCAGGGCGGCAGCTCGTCGAGCTCGTCGAACGCGAGCACCGGCACCGCGCGGCTGCGCTTGGCCTGCGTCATGTTCTTCGCTGCGGGCACGAAGGCGTAGTCGTCGAAGCCGAGCACGACCACCTCGGCGCCGGTGGCGAAGGCGTTCTCGACCGTGCCGACGAACTGCGTGGTGAAGAACTGCGCCCACGTCTTGATGTAGGAGCCGCACATGAGCTTGATCTGGCCATCGATGAAGACGACGCGGGGCTTCGACGGGCACTTGGCGCTGAAGGCCCCGG
>Ga0209390_10006646_pt1 | contig 15371 bp, 29 predicted proteins | sample BON01_FD_187212 | JGI IMG/M metagenome (GOLD analysis project Ga0209390, IMG submission 187212) | Freshwater microbial communities from Lake Bonney liftoff mats and glacier meltwater in Antarctica - BON-01 (SPAdes) (version 2) | ecosystem: Environmental > Aquatic > Freshwater > Ice > Glacier... | reverse complement strand
AAAGTAAACTCACCCTCCCTCCCTCCCTCCCTCCCTCCCTCCCTCCCTTGCAGGAAACGGGCCTCTTCCTCGCCCACACCACCAAGCGCATCGGTCGCAGCGTCGTCGTCGCTGCTGCTGCTGCGGGTCAGCATGTCCACAAGGGCGCTAAGCACGTGCATGGCCGAGTCAAGTAAGTAGTAAAAGAGGGAGGGAGGGAGGGAGGGAGGGCAGGGGGTGTTGAAGACGTAGACCTTTCTGAAAACTCGCACTCCATCCTTCCTCCTTCCCTCCCTCCCTTCTTCCCAGGACCAGCATGGCTCCGCCCGCCGCTCAGTTTTCGAAGGCCCTAGACGCCGTCGCTACTGGCCTCTCTGAGCTCGCACAGAAGGTAAGATTGCGACCTCTTCCTCCCTCCCTCCCTCCCTCCCTTTCTCTCTGCTATCAATAGCGGCACACATGGCTCACCCTTCCCCTCCCTCCCTCCCTCCCTCCCTCCCTCCCTCCCTCAGGTGACCACCAAGGGCGAGTCCCCCACAGAAGCCGCGGAAGAAATTTTGGAGGAGGCCACACTTCGGGCTGCTGCCTCGTTTCTCCTCCGGAAGAAGGGAGGGAGGGAGGGAGGGAAGGATGGGGGAGGAGGGGAGAATAGGTGGTTTGCGCCTACCCCGTCTGCGATCCATACTAAGGTAGGTCTGTTTGGAGGGAGGAGAGAGGGAGGGAGGGAGGGAGGGAGGGAGGGTTGGGAAGAGCCACAAGGGTGACATGAAAACACTTGATGCGTGTTGCGCAGTCACTCATCATTTCCCTCCCTCCCTCCCTCCCCCCCTTCCACCTAGACCCCTAAGAAGGGCAAGGCTGCAACTGCCTCCACCATGCCCCTCTCCAAGAAGATCAGCGAGAAGATGAAGAAGGAGAAGGAGACGCAGCAGCAGCAGGAGCAGCAGCAGCAGAATGAGGACGAGGAGGAGGCGGCGCAATGGAAGAAGCAGGTAAAGCTCTCCCTCCCCCCCTCCCCTTCCTCGCTCATTTCTTCGTCTGTGTGCTACAACACTTCCTCATCCCTCCCTTCCTCCCTCCTCTCCCTCCTTCAGCCGAAGAAACGCCGCTTCTTATCCTGGGCCCTGCTGGCCGTGGCTGTGTCATAGACTTATTCCTCATCCCCCCCCTTCCCTCCCTCCCTCCCTCCCTCAGCCGAAGAAACGCCAATTCCTCTCCTGGGCACTGCTTGCCGTGGCTGTGTCTCTGACGGGTGGTGGTGCTCTTGTAGTTGCTGCTCATGGAGGAGGAGCGGCTACCGCTGCTGCTGCTGCTGGGGCGGTAAGGGAGGGAGGGAGGGAGGGAGGGAGAAAGGGAGAAAGGGAGGAATAGAAAGGCTTTATTTGGACTGGACGTTTACAAGCATTATCTCCCCCCTCCCTCCCTCCCTCCCTCCCTCCCTCCCTCCCTCCCCCCTAGGTCCCTGCCTGGCTCTCCCCCCTCCTCCACGCCGCGGGTGGCCACGCCGCTGCCTTCGCTAAAGCCAAAGGATTGCACCTCGTCTGGCTGCGTCTGCAGGCTTACGTGCAGGAACGGAAGGTACGCCTTCCCTCCCTCCCTCCCTCCCTCCCTCCCTCCCTCCTGATCTTGCACCTCGTCTGGCAATATCCACAGGGGTACGTGCAGGAAGGCAAGGAACGCTTCCCTCCCCCCCTCCTTCCCTCCCTCCCTCCTTCCTCAAACTCACACCTTCCTTCCCTCCCTCCCTCCCTCCCTCCCTCCCTCTTTACAGGGCGCTGGCTCCACAGGCGGGTATTTTGCCTCGCTCCTCTCCACGTTCCTGGCCGCCAAGGGGGAGGGAGGGAGGGAGGGAGGGAGGGCTGCGTGGGTGGGGCAGCTGCTGTCGGTGCTGGCGGTGGTGGTGTCGTGTTGGGCCTGGGTTGTTGGGAAGTGGGAGGGAGTGAGGGGGTGGATGAAGGAGAAGGCCATGAGTGTGCAGGTGGAGGGGTGGAAAGGTGAGGAAGGGGGGGAGGGAGGGAGGGAGGGAAGGAGGGAAGAGGCAAGGGAGCAGACATACACATACTGTATTATCATTTCGGATTCAGGCACTCACCCTCGCGCTGCCTCCCTCCCTCCCTCCCCTCCCAGACCACGGCAAGGCCCTCCTCCTCCGCTTGCAATGGGGGGCCGTCCAGACAGGCAGCAGCATCAGCACCACCCTTAGGCTTAGCTTGGACGAGCTCAAGAGCCAGGGGAAAGGTAGGGAGGGAGGGAGGGAGGGAGGGAGGGGGGGCATGCATTAGTACTACCGTTAAGCTGAGCTTGGACGAGCTGAAGGGCCAGGGGAAAGGTAGGGAGGGAGGGAGGGAGGAGGGGAACCATCAACAACAAAAAGTCGCATTGATTTTCATTATTCACGCCTCTCCTTCTCTCCCTCCATTCCTCCCTCCTACACCGAAACAGACACCTTCCTCCCCTTCCTCCTGGAGGCGTGGGAGGCAAGCAAGGCCCTCCTCTCCTGGCTCCTCTCCCTCTACAACCACTACGTGCCACAAAAGGGGATGAAGGAGGAGGAGGGAGGGAGGGAGGGAGGGGTGGCAAGCACGCCTGTCCCTGAAAAGAAGGAGGTGGAAGAGAAGAAGAAGGAGGAGGAGAAAGGGGAGATGCTGAGCGTGGTCACCAGTAGCAGCAACGCCTTCCTAAGCAAGCTAGGAAGCGCCTTCTTCTTCCTCCCTTCCTCCTCCTCTTCGTCCCCTTCCTCCCCCCCTTCCTCCTCCCCGCCCTCGGCGACCACGGCGCCCGCCACCAAGAACGAGGAAGAGGTGGAGAAGCCGAGCACGGCCGTCCAGCAGCAGCAGCAGCAGCAACAGCAGCAGTTGCTGGCTGAAAAGAAGGGAGAGACGATCAGGTGTGTTGTATGTCGCGAGAATTCTGCCTTCTCTTCCTTCCCTCCCCTCCTCCTTCACTTCCTCCTTCTCACCAACTCATTTCTCCTCCCTCCCTCCCTCCCTCCCTCCCTCTCTCTTCCTTTTCACCAGCGCTTCCCCTGTTCTGGCTGCCCCCACCCCCCTCGCCTGCCTCCTCTCCTCCCTGCACAAGAGCGTCTTGGGCAAGGTGGTGGAGGAAGAAGGGGAGGAAGGGATAGAGGAAGGGACGGAGGGCGCGGGGGAGGGCTCTCGGGAGGAGAGCGACGATGAGTTCGAGATGGTGCACAAGAAGGGGTACGTTGCTTGTCCTCCCTCCCTCCGTCCCTCCTTCCCTACCATCATCTATAAGCATTTCATATTCACTCACCTTTCCCTCCCTCCCCCCCTCCCTCCTCTCCAGGCCCTCCTCCCGCGGGAGTACCCCTTCAGAGGGCGGCAACGACGACGATGACATGCTCTCCCTCGCCGTCGGTCACGCCCTGGCTCTGCAGCAGAAGGAGAAGGAGGAGGAAATGGCGGATAAGCAAGAGGGAGGGAGGGAGGGAGGGAGCCCGGTGGCGTCCTTGGGGGGGGTGTTGGGACAGGTTATGAAGTGGGGAGGCTTTGGTGAGTAATTGAAATAGGAGGGAGGGAGGGAGGGAATGAGGGGTGGTTGTCGCAGCCATTCATTTATTTATTTATTTATTCCTTTCACTTGATATTTTTTTATTTTTTTATTTCTTCATTCGTTTATTTATTCATTTATTCATTTATTTATAATTATTTATATTTATTTATTTATTTATTTATTTATTTTTTCATTTATTTGTTTATTTATTTATCTGTTTATTTATTTATTTATTCATTTATTTATTTATTAATCTATTTATTTATTTATTTATTTATTTATTTATTAATCTATTTCCACTCCCTTTCCACAACTGAACAGGTGGCGAGTCATTTGTGGTGGTGGAGAGCGAGGACGTCAAGGTCGCGCCCAAGGCCGAGGAGGTGGAGAGGATCTAGACACCCCTCCCTCCCTCCCTCCCTCCCTCCCTCGCTGCTTTGCTGCTTGGCTGCTTGGGTGTGTGAGAATCGTTCCTATATACATAGCTATCTCAAGATGATAAATAAGTACAGCAGCAGGTACAGAGAGAGAGAGTACAACAAGAGAGTGAGAGAGGAAAGAGAAGAGCGCTTTTTCCCTTCTTCGTCTTCTTCTTCTTCTTCTTCTTCTTCTTCTTCAAAAGAGAGAGCAGAGAGAGAGAGAGTAGGTCGCCCTCTAATTATTATGTCCTTCGTCTTTCTTGCTCGCGAAGCGAAGCGAAGGCAAGGCAGCAGATCATTATTTTTTGGTGTGTTTGCAGAGAGAGTGGGGGTTCGAGTTCGAGTCGTAGTTGTTTGATTTATTGAATTTATTTGATTGTGTTAGCAAGTTGATGGATTGAATAAGAAGAAGAGGAAGGGAAGACAGAGAGTAGCAATTATATCAATGTTCGGGTGTTCAGGGAAGACGTGTAGGCAAGAAAGAGGGAGTAGAAGAGAAAGATAGAGGAGGGAAGGGAGAGAGTGAATAAGAGGGAGTGAGAGAGAGAGAGAGAAAAAAAGGGAGGAGAGGAAACATATGTACATAACCAAAAAAAGGGGCAGAGGCACAGGATAACGGGAAGTGAGAAAAAGGGGGGGCAAAGAAGGCACTCGCTGTTTTCAAAGGCGGGACCTGTCTGAGGGCTCTTCTTCTTCCTTCCAGCAATTCGTTTTGATTCAGCCCTTTTACCACCTCGCTCCTTTGACTTTTCCCCATATCGAGACGCTTCCAAAGAGAGGGATAGAGAGAAACAAGGCAGCTTTGTGTGTCTGGGGGAGAGGAGTCTGTGGATGGGTGGATGAGTGGGTAGGTGTGTATGAAGGAAGGGTTAATATGTAATGAAAATGATGATGTCAGCTTCCTTGATGTGGAAACACAACCATAGGAGGAGGAGGAGGGGTGGGACAGCCGCGCAGCGCAAACTTTCTCTTTTTTGATTCCTTGATTCCTGGAAAGATCCTTGTCCTGCTTCTTGTCCATTGTGTGGCTTTCTGGCCTCTTGCCCTCGTTGCCTCCCTCCCTCCCTCCCATCCTCTCATATTTTCTGTTGAAAGAGAGGGGGGGAAGGGAGTGAGCGGAAGGAAGGCCCTAGCACCACCACCAGCACCAGTAATTAGCATGACGAGGAGGGATGCGAGAGAGCGAAAGCGTGAGGAAAAGAAATGAAGCACAGGAAAAAGGGGAAATGTTAATGTGTGTGTATATCTATTGTGTCCTGTCTGTAAGTGGTTGGATTCTGGGGGAGAGAAGGAGAGGGAGAAGAAGCGCTTGCCACACCCCACCACAACCAGCCCTCCCTATCACTTACACACGATTTGAAAATAAAAAGGGAGGGGGTGCGACACAAAGAAGAAGAAGAAGAAGAAGAAGAGAATTGGATGAGAAGATGCAGGAGGAGGACCACGAGAGAGAGAGTGAGAGAGAACAAGCACAGCCAAGAAGAGAGGAAGAGAGAGGAGAAGGAGAAGAAAGCAAAAAAAGCCATGATAGTCTGTCGATGATTTTTGGACGAGAACGCTCAGGTGGTTTGTGTCTGTCTTTGTTCCTCTTTTTTGCTTCAATAATCGCTCAACTATGTCTTTGTTCTTGTCTCTTATCTCCCCCTCTCTATGTTCGCTTTTTCTCGCCGCGCGGGTATAATGGGTGCATGCGTGCGTCTTTCTCTCCTCGATACTAACCTCTCACTCTCGCCGGGGCACCTCACCTCTCACTTGAGCCTATGTCTGTAAGTTCCCCATATCCTTCTCACCGCACTCACCCAATACTAACAAAATAACTTGGACTAAACGTCTTGCTCCTTTTCTCACAGCTTCCCTCCCTCCCTCCCTCCCTCCTCTAGCAAACCCCCTTCGTCCCCTTGTCCTCCGTGCGATGCGCGCCGTCATGGAAGATATTCCTAGCCCGCCTCGCCCTCCCCTTCAAAACGTCCATCATATCTGACATAAAATTAGCCCTGTTCGCCCCTGCATCTTGGGCCTTGATGATGAGCTCCTGCGAGGGAGGGAGGGAGGAAGGGAAAGAGGGGAGGGGAGGGGGTTTATCAATTAACGTGTTTCTCGGCTTGGAAAAGGGACTATAGAGTGGTGTGCAGTGATCTAGCCTGCCTTGCTGATTACCTTCGAAATGGAAATGTCGACTGGGGGGGGATGGAGGAGGTGGTGGTAGGGGAGCAAGGGCATGCATGATCGAATAAACGAATAAATTGATGGAGAGCTCGGCAACCCTCCCTCCCTCCCTCCCTACCTGCTGCGCCTTGTGGTCCTTGTCCAGGTAATCTATCGCCTTCTTAAAGTCATCCACCAACAGCTCGGCCAAATCGCGGGAGAAATTTTCTTTCACGACCTATGATAAAATAAAATTAATTAAGCGTCAGTGCCTCGCCCTCCCTCCCTCCCTCCCTCCCTCCCTCCCTCCTTTCTTCGGGCAATAGCCTTACCACGCGCATGATGCACAACTTCTCGGCGCCCTTGGAGCAGCGGTAAGCGGGGACAATCCACCTGTTGTATAAATGTGGGTAAAAGTACTTCCTCTTGCTCTCCTTCCTTCCTTCCCTCCCTCCCTCCCTCCCTCCCTTCCTCCCTCCATACCCGCGCTCCCGCAGCTTGTCCTGGATCTCAAAGACCGTGTAGAGGATGTCGAGGCTGGGCTTGAGGCGGAAAGCGACGAGGGGCATGTGCTGCTTGTCCACGATCTCCACCTTTAATTGTTTTGTGAGATCATAATCGTATGAATACGAGCCACTTCTTTTGCACCTTTCCCTCCCTCCCTCCCTCCCTCCCTCCCTCACCTTGCCCGTCGCCAGGAGCGCCTCTCGGAGGTAGCGGGCATTTTCCATGGCATTGCTCATCACCTCCCTGTAGCCCTCCTTGCCCAGACGGAGGAAGTTGCTAAGTAGGAGGGGAGGGCGGGAGGGAGGGAGGGAGGAATGAGTGCGGGTTTTGAATGGAAGGAGGAGGACTTCTCGTTACTTACTAGTACTGGCCTACCAGCTGCGCCGCGCCTCGGGAGAAATTGAGCGTCCTGTCAATGCGTGTGTGGGATATAAGTGAGCCATGATGATGGTTTTTGCGTCAAGCGAAAAGTGCGGTGCAAAGCCTCTCCCGCCCTCCCTCTTCCTTCCTTCCCTCTCTCCCTTGACACCTCCCCCCCCCGTTTCCTTCCATACATGGTAGACTGCGACCCTCCGAGATAGTCGACAGTGAAGGTGAGTTCCTGCTGCAGTGCCGGCTTCTCCCGGAAACACAGCCAGCCCACACCTGCATACACGAGCCTGACAAGAGGAAGGAGAATGGAGGAGAGCGAACGAAAGAAGTAGGATGAGAACGTGATTTAATTGATATTCTCGCGTGTTTTCCTTATCTGAATGAAGGTGCCAACCGGCACCTGACAACCCCATCTCTTCTATCCGTCCCTCCCTCCCTCCCTCCCTCCCGCCCTCCCTCCCTCCCTCGCCACTTACCCAAACTTGTGTCCCGAGGCATTGATGCTCTTCACCAGCGGCAGCCGGAAGTCCCACACCAGATCCGGGTTGATGAACGGCGCTGCAAATAGGGTGTGCATATGTGTGTGTAGATAAGTATGAGTATCAGCATGCAAGTAAGCCTTTGCATGACATGTCATCCGCTCCCTCCCTCCCTCCCGCCCTCCCTCCTCCCCTCTAAACCACTGACCGATAAATCCCCCGCTGGCGGCGTCCACGTGCATAGGCACGTCCCAGCCCGTCTCTGCGTTCAGAGCCTCCAGCATGTCGTGAATCGCTGTGAGTGAGTGTGTGAGATCATAAGAAAAAGAAGATAGATGAATCAAGAGAATGAAGATAGCCATCCTTCGCATTCTCCTCCCTCCCTCCCTCCCTCCCTCCCTACCCTTGACATCCTCAAATTCCCCATTGTAAGTACTGCCCAAGATAGGACAGACGCCAATCGTGTTCTCGTCAATCAAAGGCTTGGCCCGCTCTGCGGTCAACACCAGGCAGTCGGTCGAGACGTCGGCCAAACGCTCTTCCACTTCGAAATAGCGCATGGCTGAAAAGGAGGGAAGGAGGGAGGGAGGGAGGGAGGGAGATGAGTAAAAGGAAGTCCATGGGCGGACGGAAACAAGCGCATACTTTTTTTCATACCTTTCTCCCAGCAGACTTGCACGTTCGAGCCGCAGACCTTGGAGGAGGGACAAGACGTAAATAGAGAAGGCAGAATGATGTGAGAATAATGAAGAATATATCGCTCTCCTTCACTCTTTATTTATTCCCTCCTTCCCTCCCGCCCTTCTTACCAAATTGGGCTTATCGTGGGGCTTGCCTTGGGCGATGCGCTTCTTCCGCCAAGCCCACTTCAAGTTCAGGACGGCCAGCATGATGGCCTCCGAGGACCCTATCGTGGACGTGCCCGTGCCCTCTGTTTATAGATTCAAGATTAAGAATATTAGTCTTTATGAGGGAACATGAAAAATTTGAATGGTCTTATACTATCTCTCGAGGCATACATACATGCCTGTTCGTAATTTTTAAAAAAAGTTATTTCTTCTCACATCTTTTTCTCCATCCTCCTTCCCTTGTTTACCTTCCTCTGGCTCGAGCGGGGCGTTCCAAAGGCGGGAGAGCATGTTCACACACCGCTTCTGAATCTCGTACGTCTGCGGGTACTCGTCAATATCTGCGAGAGAAAAGGTGTAAAATCAAGAGAATTGTAAGTCTACGCATGCCTTAATTAAAAGCTCCTTCGATAGCATCTTACATATTTCTCACTCAAAGCTACTCTCGTTCCTCTTCCTTCCCTCCCTCCCTCCCTCCCTATGTACTCACCGATGTAGTTCTTCCTCGCCGCCTCCATCATCAGCTCCTCGCACTCCTTTTCCATATAGGTCGTGACGAACGTCGCCAGGTTCATGCGCGGGGTGCCGTCGAGGATCATTTCGTCGTCGATCAATGTCTAAAGTAGTTGTTGGTAGTGGGGGATTGAGATAGACGAAAACGCGTTTGAGTTTCGAATCTTCTCCGCGAGGCCTTCTCTTGCGTTGCCTCCATTTTAATCTTCCTTACCTTGACCACATTCGCAGGTAACGGCGTGTCGGGCATCTCGTGCTTCGGGATGCTCTTTCGCATCGTGCGGGCGCAGTAGGCGTAGCCGTAGCTGGGTGATGGGGAGGAAAGGAGGGGGAGAGGAGGTCAAGACCCGGCATCATTTCTCATTACCTGAGGCCACCAGTATCAAGCGATGAGAAATATGCGGAAGGCGAAAGGGAGGCATCATTACGGTAGGAAAATATTCGAAATTGACCAAATGTGTATAAATTAGAGATATTCAAATTATTTTAGAAGACGAAGTAGGAGAAATACGGGTCAGGGAGAGTGGCTTGTCATGCCCACTTCGGAGATCTAATTTAAAGGGAGAGTTTAGAAGTATAATTTGGGAGTAGTGTAATAGGGATCTGGGCATTTTTTAGAGAGATGGGACTGATAGAGAAATCGGAACGTATCGTATTTTCTACAATTTTATGGTCGAGGACGGGCATACATGCGTAAGAGCCGCACAATGCTCCGAGATGGTTCAAGTGCATAAGATCTGAGCACCCTGCCCACGGGGGTGTGATGCTCTGCACGGTACAGTGTAGGCCTGCTTCAGCATGCGCCAGAAAATGCCCTCCCAGGGGGTGCATTCTAAAGAAAGAAGACAAGACAAGAAATCCAAACCACCTACCATCCTTCTACACTCCCCGCTTCCTTCCCACGCCCTCGCCCTCGATATAATTTACCTGTAGCCATAGGTCACCTCGGAGGGGTGGGCAATGGTGGACTGGCGGTTCAAGGGGTAGGGGGGCTTCTGAGAGGAGGAGTCGCCGTCGTCCTGGAGGTTCGTGGCGGACAGGCGCTCGTCGAGAGAAGCCATGATGCTGGATCGAGAAGGGGTAGCTTGCTTGGGTTCAGGAGGGCGCTGTGTTGATTGTGTGTGGTTTGGGTGCGTGTGAATGAAGCGGTGAAGCATCGGCCGGAACGAGGAGCAGAGACAAGAGAGGCAGGAGGCTAAGACTAGACCGTGGCTGACTTGCGATACAGGAAACCGCGCCGCTTACACACGCCACTCCCAGGCAATCTGGGCATCTTTAAGTGCCCCCGAGGTGTGCCCTTGTCCACAGAGCACCGAGTCTTGGCTATCCGCCTGACATGTCGGGCATTCCTCTTGTAATTAGATCACGAGGAACAACTTCTTGCCTCCCCCACCCTTCTCGCTCTCCCCAGCCCAATGTCCCACCCCACCCGAAGCAAGAGAAGACTTGATACATATGAAATTTGGGGTTATTTTTGACAGAAGCGACAACCCCACTTCCACAATACTCTTCTCGGTCTCTATCTTATAAACGACTGCCTGACATAAAATCGAGGGCCAGTGCATCCACTCACCACTCCTCCTCTCCTCTTTTACCCGCCCAAAGGAAACCTAAAAAGCAAGCTAAAAAGGGAGAAGGTAACACCTCTGGCACATTGTTTATTCAGTGAAGACGGCTAATGAGCTTGTTGATCTCACATTCTGCTTCATCCAAACTCTCTCCCCTGACCTCCACAGGCACTTTAGCGTTTCAAACAGTGAGAAGGAGGAGGAGGAGCAGTCGCAGCCTTCTCACCTTGATTTCCGCATACCATGGTCCCAGGCGCCATCATTTTGTGAGATTCCCACGCAGCTATGGTTGGACGCCGGGTCGGGGGTATCAGTATTGACCCGCCAACAACAACAAGGTGCTGTATTCTCACAACAAAACCGCTTCTTTTCAAAATTTGCTTTTATTCTTTCTTCTTTTGAAGTAGTCCTCCCTCTAACTCTTCTCCTCCTTAAAACCTAGAAATGTCCCTTCCAAAGATCCAGCTCTTCAACCAAAACATTGGAATCAAGATCTTATTTGCCCACGAGACACTCTTTGTCCAATACGCCGCACGCCACAACAAGAACGCTGTCAACCCCGTCAACACCCCCTTCCTCCCCCCCTCCTTCCCTTCCTCATCCAGCTTGGCCGATTCCACCACGCCCTTCCACATTCCCAGCTGCGCCATGCTTCCCCAGTGACGGTATAGAAAGGGAGGGACTTCCGGGCTGGTGTGCGGTTCCTGGTAGCGATTCAAAACACCGCTCAGGTACTTAGCTTGCTGCTGCGCTGCTTGTGCCAAACAAGGGAGAGGCTTCGACTCAGAGACCGCACAGTCACCCAACGCAAAGACGCCCTTGTCCTCCTGTCCCTTTAGACGCAGGCGGTTGTCGACCAGGAGCCGTCCTCCTCTCCCCTTGGGAATGGTGGCAGGGAGGGACTGAATGAGAGGAACGGCTTTCACGCCAGTGCTCCAGACACAGAGCCCAAAATGGAGGGGAGTGCCGTCTTTGAGCCAGATGACGTTGGGTTCCACCTAGGACGAGGAAAGGAGGGAGGGAGACAAAGGGGTTTAATGAGTCATGGAGCATTCTCGGCAGACTTTTTGTTGAAGGACATATCTGCTATGTGCGGAATGCATGTGTACATTTATCATAAGTCGTCTTTCCCCTGACCCTACCCCTTTAGCAATCCTTACCTTGACGACACTGGTGTCTGTCAGCACTCGCACTTTCCGCTCGTGAAACACTCGGCCCACGTAGTCGACCAGCCGGCGGTCAAAGGTCCCAAGCAGGTGATTGCTGGCCTCCACCAAAGTCACAGAAACCTGGAGAAAAAAGGGGAAGGGAACGCGCGAGCGAGGCGGGCGTGAGCAAAACTGACACGCTCAGAGCAAGCATAAGGACTAGCAAAGCAGGGCGTGCGCGCACACGGGCTTCCGCACTTCGACACATATTGCGTTCCACCCTCCCTCCCTAACATCCCTCCTCCCTCCAATCTTTCCTCCCTCCCTACCCCCTCTCTTATTTACTTTATCTTCCAGGTCTGGGTACCAACGGTGGACGTCTTCACGCAAGAAATCATGCAGCTCGCTCGCAAACTCCACTGATGTTGGCCCTCCCCCCACCACTACGAAGGAGAGGAGCCGGGCTTGCGCAGCAGAAGGGAGGTCTGGGTAGGAGGCTCGTTCGAAGCATTCGATGATCCGGGAGCGGATGGCGCGGGCGTCGCTGATTGCGTGGGAAGAAGACAACGGAAGAACGAGGGGAAGATAGTGAGATGATTGTTCAGTTTTGGGTCAATTTCATTTTGCGCTACTCACTCCGTCCTTCCCTCCTTCCTCCCCGACTACCTGAGCTGCTTCAGAAAATACACATGGTTCTCGGCACAGACGCCAGGCACGCCAAAGGTGTTGGTGGTACTACCCACAGCCAGAATCAAATATTCGTAATTGACCTCGAAGCGCTCGTCGATGAACACTTCTTGGCAGGCCACAACTTTATCTTCCAGGTCCAAGCGAGTGGCATGTGCTAGATAGTTTCAGGGGTTAGACGAGGAAGGAGAGACGAGTGTGAGAAGCGGTCCATAATTTAATTTTACTATAGAAGCAGTTATGAACAAACAACAGTATCAACGGCACTCCTTCCCTCCTTCCCTTCCTCCCTTCCCTCCTCAGGCCGCAACGCACCTTGATAGAACGTGATGCCGGGGATCGTCCGGACTGGCTCTTGTATGGTCCTAAATTCTAGGGTCCCTACAGTCGTGCTGGGCAATAACGGAGTAAACAAGAAATGATTGCGGTCACTAATCAAAGTAACATCGTACTTCGTCTTGTCCAAGTCTCTAGCCATTTGGAAACCCGCCCACCCACTCCCCAAAATAACGACCGGATGGCGGGCGTCGCGCCAGATTTTGGCGGTATAGGCTTTCTTGCTCTTGGTCAAGGCTTCAAAGACGCCTGCGGTCGCTGTGGTGGCGTCGGAAGCGGCAGCAGCGGCGGCGTTGGAAGAGGAGGAGGACGTCGAGAAGGCGGAGGCGGAGGCGAGACGAAGGGCATTCTTGCTGCTGGTGCTGCTGCTTGCGGACAGGAAAACAGGCCGCAGCCGGACCAGGACGGCCGCCATGCTCCCGACTCTCTGTCTTCCCCTCCTGTGCGGGCGTGGTGCGTGTGTGTCTGTGTGTGGGTGTGGGTGTGCGTCTGTCTGTGATGAGTTTGGGGAGGGTAAAGTGAGCACGCTTGAAGACGCTGATCGCTGATTTGGATGGCATCTCACACCACAAACCCCGTCGCACACGCATCCCACACACACAGGCCAAGCAGGCAGAGAAAGGGCACATTTTTGTACGTTGATAATGTGGCGGCCGTGGGCTGTTTGAGGCCAAGACTCGCGTTGTAAGGGACTTCGCAGGCCCCGATTCGCTTGATGATGAGATTGGGCGAGCGTGCAACCGAAGACGTGCCCTCATCCCTCCCCCCCCCTCCCTCCCTCCTTTACAAACACAGGGGCAGGCAGCATGGCGGACGCCTTGGCAAGGAGAAGAAGAAGGAGGGGAAGAAGGGCATGCAGCAGCAGCTTGAGAGAACGGACGGCCACCCTCCTTCTCCTCGTGTGCGGCAGCCTCTTCCTCCTCGTGCCTGCGCACGCCAGCCTCCCGCCCGCGCCTCCACCCACCACCACCACCAACCCCGGCCCCCGCAGCAGTAGTGGCAGCAGCAGCAGCAGCAGTAGCAGCAGCAGTCGCCAGCCCCCCTTCTTCCCTCCTTCCGCAGCACAGCCGCCCTTGCCACCACCACCACCAGTACGAGCAACCTCTGCCCCAGCGGCGGGGTCTGCCTCCTCCTCCTCCTTCTCCTCGTCCTGGCCCCCGTCAACCACGGTGGGAGCTGGTACAGGTACGGAGGAGAAAAAGAGGAGGGAGGGAGGGAGGGAAGAAGAGACAAAAGCTGGATTGTAGACATCTCAATCAATTGGGTTGAGGTAGTGAGCAGGAAATGGGGAGAAATAAAAAGGGAGAGAGAGGGATGGAGGACACTCATACGATCACTCTCACACACCCGCCTCTCCCTCCCCATCATCACCACACAGGCGGTCTCAGCGACCCATCTCTCGGAAGCATGCCGCACACAGCGAGGAAGGAGGGAGGGATGGAGGGAGGGGTGGACAAGACGCAGCCTCCTCCTCCTGTCGTGACAGTGTTCGACATCCTTTCCTCTGCTACTACCACCACGGAGGGAGGGAAGGAGGGAGGGGTGGGAGGAGCAGCACCAGCACCAGCAGTAGTAGTAGCAGAACCGGAGCCTTACATAGAAGAGGTGGGAGAAGGCGAGAGCAGCAGCAGCAGTGGCTTGGATGGACAGTGGGGGGAGAAGCAGCAGCAGCAGCAGCAGCAGAAGCAGCAGCAGCAGCAGCAGCAGTCGCAGGATGCGCCTTTGCCTTCTTCGGGGTATTGGGAGGGAGGACAAGGAGGAGGAAGAGGAGGAGGAGGAGGAGGACAAGGAGGAGGAGGAGGAGGAGGAGAAGGAGGAGGAGGAGCAAGTTGGGAGCAGCAGCAGCAGCAGCCGCTGCAACAGCAGGAGGAGGCATGGCAAGGCCCATCTTCCTCCATATCTTCCTACCCGCCATCGGGCGGACAGCAACACCAAGAACGAGGAGGAGGAGGTGTAGGAGGAGGGGGGGAAGGAGGCTGGGGAGGAGCACCTTCCTCTGCTTACTACCCTCCTCCTCCTCTTCCTCCCCCCACCCAAGAACGAAGAGGAGGCGAGTACTGGCAGCAGCAGCAGCAGCAGCAGCATCAGGACCCCTCCCTCCCTCCCTCGCCCTACTACGGCGGCCCTCCTCCTCCTCCTCCCCCTCCTCCCTCCTTCCCTCCCCTCCCACCCCAACCTCCCTACTGGGGCCAGCCCCCTCACTCCCTCCCTCCCTCCGGCTACCCCCCTTCATACCCTTCCTGGCAGCAGCAGCAACAACAGTATCAGCAGCAGCAGCAGGGTGGGAGGGAGGGAGGGAGGGAGGGAGGGCCTTCCCTCTTGAACAGGCTGAAAATGAAGGGAAAGGGACTGGGGGCTCGCTTGAAGGAGACGGCACAAAAAGTGATAAGCAACGTGCAGGCGCCGAGGGAGGGAGGGAGGGAGGGAGGGAGGGAGGGCTGGGAGGGGTATTCCCAGGAGGGCCAGTTTGGCTGGGGAGGAGGATGGGGGGAGGAGAGGGAGAGGGAGGGGGAGGGATGGAGGGAGGAAGGGGAGGGAGGGTTTGATCCTAATTACCCTCCTCCTCCTCCTCCTTCGCATCTACCTCCTCCTCCTGCTCCTCCTCCTCCAGGTGCTGCCCCTGTTGGTGGCCGATGGGGAAGGGAAGAGGAGGGTGAGGATGAGCAGCAGCAGCAGTACTATCCTGACGACGAAAGGAGGGAAGGCGGGAGGGAGGAAGCGGAGGAGGAGCAGGCCGAGGTGGAGCGACGGCGGGCGGTTTTGGAGAAGGAGGAGGAGGAGTGGACGAGGAGGGGGAAGGGGGAGGGGTCGCTTTACACAGAGTCAGACAGGGAGGCGGAGAGGAGGTTTGAGGGCA
>Ga0209390_10006644_pt1 | contig 15375 bp, 28 predicted proteins | sample BON01_FD_187212 | JGI IMG/M metagenome (GOLD analysis project Ga0209390, IMG submission 187212) | Freshwater microbial communities from Lake Bonney liftoff mats and glacier meltwater in Antarctica - BON-01 (SPAdes) (version 2) | ecosystem: Environmental > Aquatic > Freshwater > Ice > Glacier... | reverse complement strand
GACAACGGCAAAAATTAGTAGTATTACTAGCGTGTTAATCATAACGTTTCCTTTATTAAATAAATGTGCCGGTGGAGTGTCTCTAGGGAGTTTAAATCTCGCCAGTCCCACCCTTCGTTTACAGTCGATCAAACTGCATTGATTAAAACGTCTTAATAACTTACCGGTTTAGTTATTAAATTAAGGTACTACTATCGAGTACCACCAACATCAATCAATCTTTTCTTACCTTAAACCTGGTGCTCCGAGACGGATTTGAACCGCCGACGCCTAGATCTTCAATCTAGCGCTCTACCAACTGAGCTATCAGAGCAAAATACTATTAGAAGAGCACACTTTCAATAATTCGCACGGTGGGCTGGCACCCGTTTGTGCTTTTCGCCTTCTGCCAGGAAGACCGGCCATGTTTTCTATAGCCGTCTATGATGTGCTCATCTAATAATACAGTCTTGTAAATATTTTTTGCTTCGATTAATCATATCATGCACTTCGTTCCACTGTTCGAAAGTGAACTGCAATGGACCATTACATGATAGATGAACATTTATACATTCAGTAGAAATTGTATAACCTCGCGAATTATTATCCTTTAACGGCACATATAGATTATGATTATACCCTTCACCAAGATTAACGATAATCAATAAATCGTTATTAAATTTCTTCTTGAGATTAATCTGGTGATTGCTTCCAGACGATTGTTTCTTTTGAATAGTCCAGCCAGCATACGGCAAATCAAACATAATATAATTCCTAATAACTATAATCAGACCCCGCTCGGCATTTGAGCAACTCACGAAATCTTGCGATTCCGTCTGACTTTACCCGTGGTTTGACCCACTTCTACCCTCGTAGTTCTATCTAGTTTCAAACTTATCAAATTCGAAACCATAACCTTGCGAGTTCAGTCTGATAGAGACTGCAGAGTTGATTACGACAACATCTGATTTCAAGCCCTAAGGCTGCGACGCATTCATCTTTGGTGGAATGCCGCCAAATCACCTATGACCAATTTTTACATCCCAGTCATTATCGGATGGATATGTACAGGTACCACAGTTTTTTTCATATAAAGAAAAGTTTGGAAATTTGCAGTAGGGTACCTAAAAAACTCTAAGGATTGGATGTGAAGGCCGCAGCACTATCACATCCAATCCGAAACCCAGTTTGTTTGAGTGTAAACTTGAGTTCGAAAAACACGAGGACTTTCACACCCTGTATTAAATATATATACAATATTAACCAAAATGTCAACCATAATTGTAAATATCAGCTACATTTTTTACAACTGCATCACTTGATTTATAAAATTCGAAATCTACAATTGCTTCGATAGTATCTGAGATATCGTCTTCGACAAAGCCTTGATTGGCCAATGAATTAGCATACAGCTTAAGTGATCTGACATCTGTTATCTTGTGTTTCTTTGCAATATCATCGACGATGTAGTCAGTTTGATACTGCCCAAAATTCGCATAAATTACGTTGTCCATAATATTATCCTTCGTTTTGATATATTTCTTATATACTAAACTCAATATTGTGTTAACTAAAAATGGTGCGAGGAGAAGGATTAGAACCCCCGAATATCTTTCTACCCCTCCACTAGCCGTTGAGCTCATTGACTAGCTTGCTCATAGAACCGTCCACCACCGCCTCTATCAGCACCCTAAGGTCTGACGCCCGGAATTATGTGGCATCCTCGCATAAATCACCCAGCGCACGGAAATCGAATCCGTCTTAGTGCACTAGCCCCCACTGGGCGCGCCGAATCTCAAAACTACGTTTACGGTAATGTTGCAATATTTACTTTGGATGGATTCGAACCATCGGCTTATTCTTTAGAAAACTACATCCAGTTGTCAGACTTGCACTGATTACCAGAACCTCACCTACCAATATTTTCAACTCTCAGTTGTTGCAACAACAGATCGCAACATTACCGTAAACATAGTCTGTAATGATGGTTTCGAACCATCCACCGCAACCCTCATGGGGTCAACATTACAAAACTACTATACCGTGGTATTGATATTCTTATATACTAAACTCAATATTATGTCAACTATTATTTTCGTGTTTCCACACTCTATTGTAATAATTAAATTCTGCTAAGTCCGCGGGATATTCTTGAAATTTCTTTCTCTCTCGCGGACTTAGTTCATTATCAAACCATTTCCAAAATGATTTTTTAAAATCAGGATCGTCAAATAATCTAGTGTCTAACAACATGGTCTGCACCATGAGTAGCTGCCCAACCATCTGGTTTAACCTTAGCATCAATACCAAGAGTACCTTTAACATATCCAAGAGCTTCTTTTATAGCTACATTAGATTTATGCATTGGGTTTGGATTAATGTCTAGATGGATTTCTAAATGTCTATCACCGATACAATCAACTATTTCTAGAGCTGCACTGATAGCATATCCAACTTCAGCCATTAGACGCTGTCTAAGATTGCCATAGTCACGAACAACTTCAGTGTTGTGATGTAGTGTACAACCATGTCTAGAGTCTTTATGAAGCACGATGACTGTAGAATATTTAGCGTACCATTCGCCCCTTTTCTTAAAGCGAATTGAGTCGCACCCGATATAGACAGAGCTAGACATAGAGCTATTCTGTATTTCAGTTTTTGCTTTTTCTAGCCAAGTCAAATCAGTCATAATTAAATTCCTTCATGTGCTTTAAGAGTGGCAGGAGATGGGAGAATCGAACTCCCGACTGCGGTTTTGGAGACCGTCATGTTACCTCTACACCAATCTCCTAAGATTGTATTTGGATGCGGGGGTGGGATTTGAACCCACGACCTCCAGGATATGAGCCTGACAAGCTACCGGACTGCTCTACCCCGCAATAAAACTGGTGCTCCATCAGAGAATCGACGGAGCTATATTGGTGCCCTGACTCAGAATCGAACTGAGTTCCCCGGCTTACAAGACCGGTGCATCACCATCAATGCTTTCTGGGCAATATTTTCTTTATTTCTTTCCAACTTAATTGGTTTTTGTTTAAAATTAAAACTATAATATTATTTTGTTCGCAGGTTCGTTGAATTTTTTCTTCATCCTTAACCCCTAAAGCAGGATTGATGTTGTTAATGAGAAAGTCATTTTTGGGATCAAGATATATATCATAATCTATAATGTAAAAATCTGGTGTATATGTTCTAGATTTTCCAAATGTGTCTATATAATTAAATTTTTTACACGTAGTCCATCTAATATTGTTTTCATCAAGAGAAATCGCAACCCTCAATTCATAAGTTGAACCCAATACATGACCATTATAATTAATCCATCTAGATTGTGTAATACCTCCAAAATTTCTCTTCTTTGCGAGAATACTCAATTTTTTCTTGGTCGCGACCGTATGTTTTCGTCCAAGAGCTTTAAGTCTTATTTTTTCCTTTTGTTGTGCCGTAAAAATATGAGACTTTGTGATCTTCTTCACATAATTCGGATTATCTCTACAATGTTTTTCGTGTTTCGCAATTCCAGATGGGGTTCTATATTCCTTTATATCACAGTATTTACATTTAAACATATCAACTCCTATAGAATATTTATAAGAATTAACTCTTCAAGGCAGCTGTTATACCATTTAACTAAGAGAGCATAATATATTTATAATAACTGTGGCACCTCTGCAGACTTTTACTGCTTTACTGAATTGCCGAGCTGCCTCCTGCCACAACAAAGTTTTCTCTGGGCCAGATAGTTTAATCTGGTGCGCCTAATCGGACTCGAACCGACACTGCCGAAGCAACAAGATTTTAAGTCTCGCGGGTCTACCAATTCCCCCATAAGCGCTTAATCTGGTGCGGGTAGGGAGACTCGAACTCCCACGTCCTAAGACACTGGCTTCTAAGACCAGCGCGTCTACCAATTCCACCATACCCGCATGTGCTAATTTATCTTTTCTATACTCTTCGCAAAACCCTCTAGAGGATAGAGTGCGCACCCATTAGGTATTAACTTCGCACATTTTAAATGTCGGGAATGAGTGATTTGAACACTCGACCCCTCCGCCCCAAACGGAGTACTCTACCAGACTGAGCTAATTCCCGTAATTTAGTATCTTATAAACTAATCGACAATAAATGTCAACCAATAAATTATATTCAATTAGAAGCTTTTCACTTCATCGTGCCACGTTACCATGTTGCTGGCGGCATATCGTCGGGCACCCGCCCGCGGGGTTTCAGATTACAACATCCTAGACCAATCTGGTGGCGCAGGGAGGACTCGAACCTCCGGCTTTGGGATATGAACCCAACATGTTAGCCTCTACACTACCGCGCGACTCTGCGTGCTATTTCACACGACTTAATATGGAGCCCTAGACAGGATTCGAACCTGCATTTTCATCCAGTTACCGGTCTCTCCGTTCGTAGCGGAGGGGGTTACTAGGGCATTATTACCAAAAATTCCACCAGGGCTTTTGTTCTTTATGACTAATGAATCTTAATACATTAGAAAGATCATAAGCACTTTTTTTAACATCGGTCATCTTAATATCTAAATCAATATAATCTTTTTCATCGAAAGAAGCCGTTAGAACACCAAGTATTCTTCTGTTTTCATCTACCATAGGACACATAATAATACCATAAACATCATATCTCTCAAGAAGCTCTGAATAATAATAATCTCTAACATCAGATTGAGTCATAGATTTACATGTAAAATCATCATTAAGAAACAACGTTGAGAGTGTATATGACATAGTCGACATTGGATAACTCTGCCACGTGTCCAAATTAAGATTATAAGTATTCGGTCTTACTACAATGTGTGTAGTTTGAACAAACGTAAATGGTATACCACTAATTCCATATTTACCATTATGAAATTGTCTTAATACTACTCTAGACGCATCAATTTTTATTTTTAATTCATCCATAAGAGCTGGTATTGATCTATTTAAATCAATTGTTCTTTTTAATGTCGATTGCTCTACTGCAACTGGAACATTTAACTTATCTAATGATACTTTATTATAATATGATGATGATGCCGCTATCATTAAAAGTACAACTAAGAATGTGTGCTGTGGGTGTTTAACGAAAAGATAAGTTGTAGTTTTTAAAAGATCAGTTATGGCATTAATTATGTCTGCTATCATGTTGGTTCCGATTAAATTTTTATATTGTTATAATTTAATCGCAATTATTCATTATATCATATGCAATATCTAAATATATTTATATATTTAGATATTGAGAATCTGCCATCTTGTTTACAGTTCGGTACACTGTATAGTACATTCTTAAATCCTACAAATAAGTCTTATCTATGCTCATTTATAAGTTTTAAGTTCTATGTGGAGCAACGGGGAATCGAACCCCGATCAGAGGCTTGCAAAGCCACTGTAATCCCGTTATACTATTGCCCCATTAAATAAAAATTGTTTCACTATCTAAAATTTCAATATCATGTTTACTATTACTCATAAAATTATCTAAAATATATTGATTATAAGCTCCAGCAACACCATAATTATTTTCATGACAATAATATTTATTACCAGACTTAGTAATAAAGATGTAAAAATTATATTCTTTTTCAACTGTAACAATTGGAGAACTTAATCTCCAAGAATCACTTCCAGCATAACCACCATATGATGTACCAAATATGTTTCTCTGGTTAACACCATCGATAGTAACATTCAACATTACCCACTTACCTGGTGTCTCACTCATTATCAATAAATTTCTTATATTCACCATCTTCAAAAAATGTACATCTTAAGAGATTTTCTTGTTCAGGATTCAATTTCTGAGTAAGAAGCATTGTATTCAGTGGTTCGGCCCAATTGTCAATACACTCTTCGCACTTCCTAAAAGACATTGGTGCAACTTGACTGGCAAAAACTCCAACCGTCGCTCCATCCCTCTTACATACTTCACAAGTCATAATAATCTCCAATGATGGTACTCGAGGACGGGATTGAACCGCCGACCTTCTCCGTGTAAAGGAGTCGCTACTACCGCTGAGCTACTCGAGCTTATTCATCAATAGATGGAAGTTCTTCTATATTACTAATGCGCATACCACTGTGAATATAAAAATCTCTTGTAGTATGTGGTGGAACTACTTCAGTCTCAATCCGCGTACTCAAATGTGGTTCACCCACAATATATGTTACTGATACTGGCCATCCAGCATGAGCGTCTACAGTCACTTTCGTTGTCATAATATTTCCTATTCTATATGGAGCGGATAAGGAGAATCGAACTCCTGTCCTCAGCTTGGAAGGCTGTGATAATACCATTATACGATATCCGCATTATTTATTTATACATTCTCAATTGGATGGTAAATAATTTCCAATTGAGAATGTATAGTTATTTAAAAAATTATGGTTGTTTTTGTATAAGATAATTGTTGACGAAATCTTCAGTTGAAAATGGTGTAATATGTAAAGAAGAAAGTTCAATTATTAAAAATAGATTTTCAGATATTGAGAGTAAAACTTCCGTGTAATCGTTGAAAGATTGGAAATCTGAAATTAAATGTTGGTCAAAAATTTTGTAAACATTTGAAGTGATTTGATTGATTGTTTGAGTTTTCATTTTACGTTCCTTTGTTTTGGTATAATTCTTTTAATACAAAACAAAAGAGGTGTCAACTATTATTTTCGAGCCCAATCTCCACCATTCAAACCATGTTTTGGGTGATATTCTTCTGGTTGGTCGTCTTCTTCTTCAATTTCTTTAGTAGAAGTCCATTTACCATCTTCTTTCCAACAATTCGACGGCTTTATTAACTAATGACACTATGTATCTCTCTTTATTCTATTTAAAGCCGATCTCATGTTTTTGTGTAGTACTTTTCCACCATTAGGGACTTTTGACATCAGATGTCTCCCAAGTTCATCTTTATAGTGATTGACGTGCATGACAATTCCGTCTTTAGTATATTTTGAGCGATCAGCATATTGCGTTTCAGAACTCTTAGTATATCCAGCGTCGGTAAGTGCTTTATGATCAGCCGGATCTACTTTTCCTGTAGATGCGTCTTTCAATGCATTTCTTCTTGCTTGAAGTCCTAATTGTTTCTCTGATCTTTTGCGTGGTTTAATGGGGCCTACGAAATCCTTAAATGATTTTATGTTATGTTGCAACTTATTTCTCCTAATATTTTATTTATATAAAATAAAATACAAGAATAATGGTACTCCCGGTAGGATTCGAACCTACGATCAATCCCTTATGAGGGGACGGCCTTAGACCACTTGGCTACGAGAGCATTAACTATTTATATTACCTATCATATACTGAAAAGGATTTTGCATCTTCACGAAGACATGTAAGTTGCGCCTGATATGAACCGCGAATCCAGTCTTGAGCTCCATTAACACCCTTCATTGTGCGACCAATTGAATGTGACCGTGGTCCCTGATATCGAATACGAACTTTTATTCTAGCTTCGCGATATGCAGCAAGGACTTTTTCGCGATGTTCAATTGGTACATGATAAGCGCGGGCCCATGACCGTGGATTCGATGCCCAGAGTCCTTCAATGTGTGAAACTTCCATGATAATTTCCTTTATTGATTTGATATATTCTTATATACTATTTCGAAAGGGTTGTCAACTAGGTAAATTTCGTATTGCAGTATTAACATGAGAACGGATGTAGTTGATGTCGCTCTGTGGTAGAGTATCATAATCCAATCCCAAGTATGTTACAACTTCGCGGACACAGATTGAAACATCACTGGTTCCAATTTCTTCGCAGTCCGAAAACATCTGATCGACTGTTTCATCAATCGTTTCAAAGAAAGTAGTATCGTCAATATTTTGATATGCGATTTCCATATTGAATTCCTTTGTTTTGATATAACTCTTATATACTAAAACGAAAAGAATGTCAACTGTTAGTGGAGCCCTCGGTGAGATTCGAACTCACATTTTCAACTCCATTACAGATAACGGCTTAGAAGACCGAACTGGTTACGAGGGCATATTATCTAATGGCGCAAAAATTGATCTAGTCCAATCTCGCTCATCATCAACTGAAGTTTCTTCCATGCCAATCAATTGCCCTTGGATATATCCTAACCAACGATTTAACTTCATGATAGAGAGTTTCTTCTCTTTACATTCTGAAGCTAACTGATTATTGAAATCATAAATCTTTTGGTACTTATTCATACCATCCCAGTATGATGCTTCATCCATCATACTACGATATCTATTACAACATTTCAAAATTGCGTCATAATAATCCATAATAAATCTCTAATTTTGGGGTGGTGTACGGGTAACGCTCCCGCCACTCAGGATTCACAGTCCAGTATGTATCTATCAACACCTACACCACCATATTAATCTTCTATTAAATTCAATGCATCAAATTCCATCAATATTGCAACAAGTGGTGATATTGCAAAGACTGGAAATGTTATTGTCCTTTTTTCATCATCTTCAACATATGATATTTCTATTTCATCTGAACCATTATCATATGATAGTTCATAATGATATCCATCACAATGAATTCGTTTAATGGTTTCTATTGAAAACGGTATGTTAGACATTCAAAATTCCCTAATGGTGGGGCTAGATGGATTCGAACCAACTCATCCTTACGGAAGCAGATTTACAGTCTGCCGCACCTCTCCAACTGTGCCGTAACCCCATATTAAAACTGGCGCCCGAGACGGGATTTGAACCCGCGAGTGCTGGATCGACAATCCAGTGCGTTAGACCACTTCGCCACTCGAGCGTAATGAGTCCTAGAGAGTTATAGTAAGTCTTACGAGTGCTCACTTTAATTCTCTAGGACTCTATGAAGAAGCGGTGGGATTCGAACCCACGAGACCCTTTCGGGTCTGCTGGTTTTCAAGACCAGAGCCATCGACCACTCGGCCACGCTTCCATATTCAGTAGGCTCTACCCCTAGGTAGAATTTAATCCCTCTCGGCTCAGGAACCAGTATGCAATTTGGTGGACCCGCTCGGGTTCGAACCGAGGACATCCGGATTAAAAATCCAGCACTCTACCTACTGAGTTACGGGTCCATTATGGAGATGCTCAGCTTCGGTTGTAGTAGGAACTAAATCCTACATTGCTTTATATTTATACTAATTTTACTCTGTTGTCAACAATTATTTAACGGCTTGCTTTTACGCTAAAAACTCGGGAACCAATACATGATACTCAGCACTATCTGTTACTCTCATGTCTATCGCTACTATCGCAGCTTTCTTATAAATTCCTATCCGCTCAAAAATTGAGTTACGTACCTCGCATTCCAATCGTGTTACTTATTAAAGGATGGCTGCTTCTAAGCCGACCTACCGTTTATTAATTACATCCACCATGGATTAGTGTACTGTTCAGAACGAATGTCATTCAACCCATAGATTTTATTTTCATAGCGAGCTTTAGAAGCCTGCTTCGAGCGCTGACCATTACCGCCGTTCTTTTTGGCGGGGGCATTTTGTTTGTAGCCAACAATATTATGCCCGATTTTAGGAACAGGACCATCTCGGTGAGTATATTTCAAAAACTTTCTATGATACACATAGTGCACATAGAAGTCCTCGAGGTTTATTTTTCTGCCGAGATCATCACGAACGATATAATCATTTACAATCAATTGTTGTACATTGTACAAATCATAAGTGACAAAAGAATCGCCAATATTGCGAGTATTAACAAATTTACGAAACGAATCGGCGTCGTAAAAAAGTTTAGTGTTCCCATCGCGATCGGTTGCGATGAGTGGGTACAAATATTCCATTTTCTTTCTCCTAAGGATAATACCTTAGAAAAAAATCGAGTGCCATATAGTTCATAATAATTTCCTTTTATTTAATATATATATATTTATTATTTCGGAAAGAATGTTAATCTTTAACGATTTTTACTTCATAACCTAGAAGCTTTGATACTTCAGCAACTGTAAGTTCTTTGCCAGGATTCATGACTTTGTCTTCGGTAACTTCTACTCCATTAAGATACCAATACTTTGTACCATTAGTATATTCGGCTGCTGGACCATCTTCACGATGAAGCTTTCCATTAAGATACCAATACTTATCTCCATTAGCATATTCAATAGCTGGACCATCTTCGCGATGGAATACATCATTAAGATACCAATACTTGTTACCATCGGCATATTCGGCTGCTGGTCCGTCTTCACGATGTTTCTCACCATTAAGATACCAAATCTTACTACCATTAGCATATTCGGCTGCTGGTCCGTCTTCACGATGTTTCTCACCATTAAGATACCAAGCCTTATTACCATTAGTTTGAACTATAACTTTATATTCTATCATATCTAATTCCTTACTTAACGATTTTTACATCATACCCTAAGAGCTTTGATACTTCAGCAACAGTAAGTTCCTTAGTAGAATTCATGACTTCGTTTTCAGTAACTTCTACACCATTAAGATACCAATACTTTGTACCATTAGTATGTTCGGCTGCTGGACCATCTTCACGATGTTGCTTACCATTAAGATACCAAACCTTGCCACCATTGGCATATTCGGCTGCTGGTCCGTCTTCACGATGTTTCTCACCAGCAATATACCAATACTTGTTACCATCGGCATATTCGATTGCTGGTCCATCTTCACGATGACGTTTACCATTAAGATACCAATGTTTGTCCCCATTAGCAAGTTCGATTGCTGGTTCATCTTCACGATGTTGCTTACCATTAAGATACCAAGCCTTGCCGCCATTGGAATATTCGGCTGCTGGTCCATCTTCGCGATGGAGCTTACCATCAAGGTACCAATACTTTGTACCATTAGTTTGGACTATAACTTTATATTCTATCATATCTAATTCCTTACTTAACGATTTTTACATCATATCCAAGAAGCTTTGATACTTCAGCAACAGTAAGTTCCTTGCCAGGATTCATGACTTCGTTTTCGGTAACTCCTACACCATTAAGGTACCAAGACTTACCGCCACTAACATATTCAATTGCCGGTCCATCTTCGCGATGGCGCTTACCATTAAGATACCAAACCTTGCCACCACTAGCATATTCAACTGCGGGCCCATCTTCGCGATGGAGCTTACCATTAATGAACCACTCTTTGTCACCATTAGCCCATTCGATAGCGGGTCCATCTTCGCGATGGAGCTTACCATCAAGGTACCAATCTTTGTCACCATTCTCATGGGCTATAACTTTATATTCGATCATATTTAATTCCTTCTAAAAATCATAATCATAATCGTGATCAGCGAATGACTGAATACGTCGGTGATGATCACTTGGAGCTTCTAAACAATCCACACGACTTTCTGGATAATCTTCTTCAATGATGTTATAAGCTTCTTCGCGGGTTTCGGCATCGATATCGACACCAAATTCACAGCCAGTTTCGTCGATCATTACGGCGTGAAACTTAATCATTTTGAATTCCTTTGTTGTTTTGATATATTTCTTATATACTAAAACGAAAAGAATGTCAACCCTTAACTATTTTCACTTCATATCCAAGAAGCTTACTAATTTCAGCGACCGCAAGTTCCTTACCAGGATTGATGACTTTGTCTTCAGTAACTTCTACACCATCAAGGAACCAATACTTTGTACCATTAGCATATTCGATTGCTGGTCCATCTTTGCGATGTCTCTTACCATTAAGATACCATAGCTTGCCACCATCGGCATATTCAATAGCTGGACCATCTTCACGATGTCTCTTACCATCAAGGTACCAAAACTTGTCGCCATTCTCATATTCGATTGCTGGAGCATCTTCACGATGGTATTTCCCATTAAGGTACCAAATCTTATCACCATTCTCATGGACTTTAACTTTATATTCGATCATAATCCTAATCCTTTATTTACTTGATATATTTCTCATATATTAAACTTTAGGACGTGTCAACTATTAAATACCCAATGCTTCTCGATATGTATCAAGGATGGCGTCCATTTCATCGCGTGTATCTTTTTCGATGCGGCGGAGACGAACTATCTGGCGCATTACCTTAGGATCAAATCCATTACCCTTTGCTTCAGAATACACATCACGAATGTCATCACTAATGCCTTTCTTTTCTTCTTCAAGCCGCTCGATGCGTTCAATAGTAAGGCGAAGTTGGTCTGCTGCTACATTAATTGTCATAATTTAATCTTTCATTATTTGGTTGTTTATTTTATGGCATAAGTCTATATTAAAATCTATTAACATGTCGGTTACAGATTCGACGCTATTCAATGCTTCTTCATAACCATCATTTTCAGCTTGTTTGAATAAGTGGAAGAATAGTTTTCCTACAGCATCTTCCAATGGAGTCACTTCAATTTCTCTCATAGTATAATCTTTCTTTAATTGAGTCCCGAACAGGATTCGAACCTGCATACACGGATTTGCAGTCCGCTACGTAACCATTCCGCCACCGAGACATAATTTGGATCCCCGAGCTGGATTCGAACCAACGTTAATGGATTCAAAGTCCACTTTCCTACCGCTAGAAGATCAGGGAATATTATACAAACAATTTTAACGAACTGAGGTCATCCCAGATATGTTCTTCAGAAATAGGACCAATACCCAAACAAGTTGTAGTAGGTTCTCCGTTAAACACTGTAAGGCCTGCATCTGTGACCAAACTTGTTCCACAAATATATTTATACTTGTTTTGAAGAGCGACTAAATCTTCTACAGTATCTACCACAAGACTTATTTTATAAGATTTATCAGATGCTTCATATTCACGAGCCTGAGCATTCTTCACTAAACACATTGCGTATTCTCTCTGACAGCTCAAAATTTGTGGTGTATGTGGAATAGAAGAGTTTAAATCCCACCATGGCCCAGCATAAGGTTTCTTCGCATCCCAATAAGAATGAAGAAAAGCATGGCCGGCCTGAGAGGTCATTTTGCCACGAAGACCGTTCATCTTCTTTACGCTCTCTGCAGCAAATATACAATACATTTTAATCATCTTCAGAAACTTTCGAGCGCCAGATGTTCCGCGAATCTTCAGTGAGCTCGTCCCAAATAACCCTATCAGATTCGACGATTTCTGACATCCATGTATCAAATAGGTCTTCAGCAGCATCATCTATATCATTAGATGGAGTTACTACAGCCAAATGCTTGCGAATATAGCGCATCATAAGAAGACCCTTTTCTACTCGATTAAGAGTTGCAGCACCAACATCTTCAATTGGAACTGGAAAGATAAATGAACCAACTACAGTTTTATACCAAAGCTGAGAATCTTTGTAATACTGAAATTCGGCATTACCACGAACTAGTTCTTTAAGAGCTGGTTTATTAGCGCCATAGTGATCTCTTATAGCATCAATCCCGCTGAAACAATCTTCTAGTTCTCTTAGAGGTTTTTTAAGCCCGCCATCATCTGGATATTTTATTTTTTTCATTTTAAATACTTTCCGAGTCTTTATTCATTTCCATTTTGCGGATGTCTTCAGCTGAAAGCACCTTAACAGCATTTGCTTCTGAAGTATATGCCACAAGATCTTCTTCACTAATGCGAGTTAGAATATCGGGGCGAACTACGCTACGAAGATATTCTAGACGTTCACTGTCTCTATCGTGGCATTGAAGTCCACGAATTTGATGATCACACATGCGCAAATAATTAATTTCGTTTTTCATTTTAATTTCCTTCTTAATATAGTTCTTATATACTATTTCTAAAAAGTGTCAACCAATGTTTTTATCCAGAGCTTCAAGATTACTCTTTGACTTCTTAGCATACACTGTCAATTTTGGTCCAAGATAGTTGATAAGTGGTTGCTTACATTTTTCTTGAATCCATGATGTAGCATATGTGGATGCCCATTTTGGATTGTGGTGTGCTGTAGCTACGTACTGACCAATTTGATCCATGTCACATCGCGAACTGATTTTACCGTTAGTCTTTTTGACCAAGATAGACAGGTTATGAATCGCGAAGTAATATGCTGCCAGATGATGATCATCTTTTTCAAGTGATACGACTGATCCTGGAATTTTGACTTTGCTATAATGAGATACCATTGAAGCGCCTTCAATTCGCAGATCATCATGCCGAATAGCAAAAGATGTAAACTGATAAAATCCAAGTGAAAGATACTTATCACCCATTGCCGGAATGGAATGAATGTAATTTTCACCGGCATTTCTCAATAGAGTATCTAGAAAGACATAATTGAAATTACCACTGTGTGACGGAAACAATTCGGTCATTCCATATGCTGCAATGTGTTTGCCACGCATTTTGCCTGCGATTTTCTTAAGGGTCTTACATTCTTTCTTAGACATATCACGGCGATTGCAGTAACCCTTCCAATCAATGCCTCTATAACCACGTTTAATAGCTTGGTTAATATCTTCAACGAAATCTTTTACATTTGTTATAGAAGGATCAGCCGCATATCGATCAAGCACTTTTTGCTTATTCTTTAGTGTAGCTGGAGTAACATCAAATCGACGCTCTTTAGTAGCCCACATGTTCTCTAGATTGTCTTGGAAATTCACTTTCATAGAATCACCAATTGGTCCATATTGACCGAGATAAGCGCCGTTCAAACCACCCAATGCAGCATTTTTTAAGTATGATACATCGATGGTTTTCGTTTGGCTCGTTACAAAATGATTATTGCATATAGCAATATCTACTGTAACTGGTTTTTGTTGGATGATTGGTACTGGCATGATTGGTACTGGCATGATTGCTACAGCAATCACTGCAGCGGAAGGTCGGATCAAAAATTCGTAAAACATAATATTACCTTTCGTGTTAATAGAATTACTATAACACAAAATGGTTAATATATGGTTAATTTTTGAAAATAAATTTCATTAAAATGAAACGGTGTAGTAAAACTTGCTGCGGCTAACCCAAGCACAGTAGTCGGGTTTAGAAATGCGCTTGAATGTTTTCAAATCTAACTGTATGGGTTCACCGGCATAATTACTATCTACTAAAGCTTTCAAGCTTTCTACCCACTTGATTGAATTGATTTTATCATCATCTAAACTTTTGAAAGGAGACTCAGTGAACATTTCATATGTTCGATTATGAGAATATTTTACCACACTATCAACATCACAAATGTTAAAGCGTGGTTTCGGTAAAATCCATAACCTATACCACTTTGGAACGGTAGTTCGTAGATTTTCTTTTTCTATATACCAAAAAACTACATCATCGGTTTTTTTGGTATAATCTTTTTCAATAGCTTCAAGACAATTCAATGACATTTCAAGCAAATTTGCTTTGCTTACTGGAACAAACGCATTCATCGTTTCAATTTCCTTCTTTGACGTCTGGTCAACGGCTTGCCGCTATCGAAATATTCGAGATCATCCCTTTTTCGGTATGGCATTATTTGTTTATCTGATGGATGTCTGC
>Ga0209390_10006642_pt1 | contig 15377 bp, 13 predicted proteins | sample BON01_FD_187212 | JGI IMG/M metagenome (GOLD analysis project Ga0209390, IMG submission 187212) | Freshwater microbial communities from Lake Bonney liftoff mats and glacier meltwater in Antarctica - BON-01 (SPAdes) (version 2) | ecosystem: Environmental > Aquatic > Freshwater > Ice > Glacier... | reverse complement strand
CCGTCGTATATTTATATCCATATTTATTAAGTATAGTAGTAGTATCTATATATGCTTCTTTATCATTTATATATATTTTATACTTCTTTAAAAATATATTATATGCATTTTTAAAAATACCATAATTAGACCATTTATGAAATATATTTTGAATATGTGATTTTGAAATATTATAAATACTTGATAATCGATCCCATGTTAATTTTGTTTTTAATCTAGTTAAAAATATTTTTATTATTTCTTTATATAATGGGCTTATCCTCTAATAAATAAGTGTAGTTTGTTTTTTATATTGTATTTCTAATTAAATTCATGAGTTCATTTATTAATTTATTTTTTAATAAAATATGAAAAAAAATAAATAATAATGACGAATTTAGATATAATAGGATTATCCTTAAATAAACAAACCAGTTTATTTAAGGATATGCCTAATTAATTACATATAACTAATAATAAATGATACAAATGCACATAATATACCACCCCAGATTGAATCCATTAAACTAACATAAATGTCCCATTTTTCAAACATAAAATGATTAGTGAAATCAAAAATAGCATAGGTTAAAGAACCAAATAAGCCACCATATATTACAGCACTACGAAATCTAATCATATCAGATTTAGATGTATCAATATGAGGTAAAACAAATATAATTATACCGGTCGCAATAGCCGTATAAACAATTAATGCTGAATATAAACGATTATCAGGGTAGGGTTTACCGCTTATTTGAAATGTTTTTTTCTTAAAAAAATCATAATTTAAGTATAAATAAGGAGCATCAATAGCAATAGTAAGTAAAACACAAACTATAAATTGTATAGTATTCATTTTAAAGCCTTGAACTTATTTTATGGTTATTATATTTAAAGTAGATATTAATTTTTAATTAAATAATTAAAATATCTACTTTAAATATAATAACCATAAAATAAGTTCAAGGCTTTAAAAAGCTCTTCTAGGTTTATCATTTAATAAACACAACCGTTTATTTAAGGATAAGCCTAATATTTATATATTTATTATATCTCTAATAAAAATAGTAAATAACAATAGAATTAAATAATTAATAAATAATTAAGAACTATGGATAGTGATAAAATACAACTCACCTTTAAAGAAAATGATAAATTAGAAACTATTATAAAAAAAATACCTATTTATAATATTGAAAATAATCTAAATAATAAAGTAAAACTATATTTAACACAAAAAGCAGAACAAATTATTAACTATCACAACCCTATGATGGAATTAAATAATAATAATAAATTATTCTTTGTTTTATCTTATTTACCTAATTATTATTTTATGGTAGCATATACAGTATTAAATGTAAATCATCCTTATTTAATTTATTTTAATTTAAATCATACTTATATTAATGTTTTAATACCTTTAGGTAAAGATTATAAACAAGCAAATATAAATGATTATAGTGAAATTATTAAAACTCTTGTATTTTCAAATGTATCTAGAAATGGTAAAAATAATTTAAATTCTAAAGCCAATACAGTTTTATTATCAGCCATTTATTTATTATTGAATAATACTATTGAAATACGTAAAAATGGTATTTTAAATTCACAGTTTAATATTCTAGCCTGTGAAAATATACCTATATGTATTACTAAAATAAATGAAATTAGCAGAATGAGATTAAGTGAAAGTGAAAAACAAGTTATGTATAAACAATATAACGAACATTATTTGAAAATTGGATTTGATTTATTGAAAAAATATTTTAAATTATTAGGAAATAAAAATTATAGCGAAGCCTATTCTTTTTTAAAAGGCGGGGAAACAAAACATAATGATTATTATAAAAAAAGAAGATTAAATAATTATTTTAAAAATAATAAAAGTATTATAGGTCATCTAGAAATATTTATTTCATTATATGAAATTTTACATATGGTTAGAATGAAATTATTAAATTATTAATTTTTTTTAGTTTTTATTTTATTATTAAAATATTTATATAAAGTATAAATAAGAAACTAAATTTTAATTTATTTAAAATGTATAAAAAAAATTCTATAAATAAAATTAAAAAACAAAATCATACTCATAAACGAACAAAAAAACGTAGTTATGGTAAGACTAGCAATAAAAAGAATACTAAACATAATAAAAGAACACAAAAATATGGTTATTACACTAAAAATAATAAAATAACTAAAAAACGAGTTTATAATAAAAAAAAGAAAGTTTTGGTGGGTGGGGTTTTCGAACCTAGTGGTGAAAGTAAAGCATTAATAGAAGAGATTAATAATTTAAATGCAAGAATAAGTAGTTTAACTGATATAGAGATTAAATCAGAAAACATAAAAAAATTAGTAAAACACAAACACACTATGTTTATGCAAGACTTACCTACTATAATCACAGATTTAAAAAAAAATTCTGGTGCTGGTGCTACACATGAAAGTAATGTAAGGGTAAAGCAACATATAAAATTATTAAATCTACTAAAGAAGAGGGCGGTAGAACTATTTAACATAATAGAAACGTATTTAAACCTGTTAAATTATGAAAATAGTTATGATAATTTTCTTAAAAAAAATAAATTAATGTATAAACTAGACTTGAGATTTAACGCACAAAGCTTATATAACAACAAAAACCCAAATTGGAATGACTATTTTAATAATAATAATAATAATATTACGTTAATTAATGATATGATTTTTTTTAATAAAATTGTAGACATTGATTCACATGCTAAAATTTTAGACCTACGCACAATTCTATTACAAGACCAAACTACTAATAAAAATTGTACAGATTTGCTTGACCAACTAGTAGATTACTATAATTACGTTATAAACACAGACATTATATTTGATGATATAAAAACAAAAGCTTATTTATTTATCTTATTTAATAAACTTATTATATTACAAAATGGTGATTTCGCAGATATTGATAAATTAAATAATTCACAAAAAACTTTACCTGATAAATTAAATATAGATAATTATATAAAAACACAAGTATTAAACTCAGCATCAATAAATCCATTATCATCATCATTACCAGAATACAAAAACACACAACACTCAAACGCATCAACAACAACATCAACATCAATAACAACATCATCATCATCAGCAACAACACCAGACCCAGCACTAGCAAAAACACCACCAGCACTAGCAAAAACAACAGTAATAACACCACCACCAGCACCACCAATAGCAAAAACACCATCACCAGCACCACCACCAGCACCACCAGCACCACCAGCACCACCAGCATCAACAACACCAGCACCAGTAATACCACCAGTACTATCAGAACTTACTAAAATGTTATGGAGATTAGAAGAAACAATAATATAAAAATATAAAACCATAAAAAAATAATAAAATTTAAACAACATTCAATCGCATATAAATTATAATAACACATAAATTATTGACCATTTTAAAAAATAGTTTGATGTGTGTATTATCTAAATGCCATAATTTACAATACTGATAATGTAGTAATAAGTTAGATAATTCTTTAATAATAATATGTAATCCATAAATTAATTCTTTAAAATATATATTTTCTATTGCCACTAATTCATTAGAATTAAGTTCATCTTCATTTATCATTGTTTTTAAAATAGTAATTACATTTTCTACAAAATATAATAAATTATCTGGTAAATGTGAAAGTCTTTCGATAGGGTTTAAATGTTTTAAATCTTTATAGTAATAATAAACATAATTATAAATATAAAGTATTTTAGCATATAATAGTTCTGGTGTAGTATACGTATCTCCATAATTAATAACTATTCCATTTCCAATACAAAAATTAGTAACATAGTCATCAATAGAATTATTAAGTTTTATATATTTTTTTATATAATTAGGAAGGTCATATCTATTAAAAATGAAATCTTCATCATCAAAATCACCTAATAAATCTTTACAATAAATATTTGGTATTCCAAAACATCTATATGGACTAGTATCGTGTTCATCTGTTTTAATTTCTAAATCTTCAATATCATCATCATTTTCATTAGATTCAATATCTTCATTAGTTTCACGATCTTCATTAGTTTTAATATCAATATCATTATAATCTTCTGTATCTCCAAAATAAGTTTGTTCTGTATCATAATCATAATAGGTTTGTTCATAGTGTTTTACATCTTGTGTTTCTAATGATAATGAATTCATTGTATTTACAAAATCATTAATATTATCTTTTATAGTATCATTAGTTAATGATAAATTATCAAAATTACTATTCATTGTTTCATCATTCATTTTTTCATAATTCATTATTAATAATTTATTTATTATTATTTTCTATTTAAATATATTAATTTTCAATTTTTTAAATCCTAATAATTGGTTAATTTTCATTATTAGATAAAACTGGCATTTGATTATAAACAACGTTTTTTAAAGTGCCATTAACATCATTAGGGTTCCATTGTTTAGGACGACCATCACCATTACTACCACCATTACCACCATTACCACCATTACCACCATTACCACCATTACCACCATTACCACCATTACTACCATTACTACTACTTTGTTTAGTATCATACTGTATTGTTTTTGCCAATGGAGCATAATTATTCATACGATTATTTAACGTTTCTTTACTATTTAGTCTATTATGTTCTTCATTAATAATTTTTTGTTGTGCTTTAAAATCACCTTCATGATTTGTGTTCATATTAGAGTAAAAATCATTTACAGACATATTTGCCATATGTATGGGAATATTTGCCGCTCTAGATAAAGGACTATATTGAGACATTCTATCATTGGATGATTGTCTATAAAAATCTTTATTGCTGTCTTGTATAACCATACGAGTGTCTTTTTGTAAATTATTACCATTAAAATTACGATTGCTATTAAAATTACCATTGCTATTAAAATTACCATTAGCATTATAATGATTATCTTGTTGTAAAATTGGATTGATAGATGTAGCATTTGGATTATTAAAAATCATATCATCTAGTTTTGTATTTATATTTTGACGATAATCTGTTTTCATTTCTTCTTTTCTATGATAACCTGTATCATTAATTTTATTCGGCATATTAGTTTGTGATGAATTAGGTTGTGAATAATTAGTTTTTGATGAATTAGGATTAGGATTAGGATTAGAATTAGAATTAGGATTAGAATTAGGATTAGAATTATTCATAGTATTATTTATATTATACATATTACGAACATTTAACATACTTACTCCTGTATCGTGTGTATTTTGTTCATTCGTATTTTGAAATTGATTTTGAGTTTGAAACATATCATCTAGAGAACTATAATTTAAATTTGATTTACCTTGATTATTCTTTGTTGATGTTGGTGATGATGATGATTGTAATGTTTCAAAATTATTATTATAATAAGTAGAAAAATGATTATTCTGTCCTTGATTATTTCTACTTTGTGAGGGCTGTAAATTATTTATAGTATTAGCATAATCGTTATTATTATTACGTGAAGATTGAAAATTCATAACAGGTTGATTTCTATTTTGTGAAGTTTTAATAGATTGATTATTTAACATATCAGGTGAATTAGGATTTGTTATTTCAGAATGAAAATAATTTGTATTTAACATATTCATCTTTTCATTAATATCATTACGATGGTCTCCTGATTTCATAGGTCTTTTAATTTGAGTAGTATCTATATTGTTTTTAACATCTTGAAAATTAACATCTTGTTGATTAGGAAAATGTTTAGTTTGTTCAACGTTTTTTACATTAGGTTGAGATGAATTTAGTTTAGTTTTTTCAAACTCATTTTGTAAATTAAACATTTCTTTATTTAAATCATTTAAATCCATTTTTATTATGTAATCAATTATGTAATTAATTATTTAGTTTATGTTTCAATTTATATTAATTTTATTTAATTTTTATTACTTATATTAAATATTAAATAAATAAATAATAAACTAAATAATAATTTTTATCTCAATATAATTTAAGTATAAAAACTAAAAAAACAAAAAATTAAACTAAACTTTATTAGAGGATAATCCCATTATATTAAAAAAATTATTTATAGTAAAATGAATGAAGTATCAAAAATGATTGTATTTATTTTATTAATGTTATTTGTAACATTAATTATATCTATGATAGTAGAACATTATGAATTATTTATAGAATATAGAGTAGCAAAAACAAATAATAAAACTTATGGTATTCAAGAAGAATTTAATGAAAGTAGTCAAGCATTAGAATTATTAGCAAAATTACATGAAGAAATGGATAATTTTGTTGATGATTTATATAAAAATTATCCTACAGATGAAAGAGTTATAAGATTATATAAAGGAATCAAAAAAATGAAAATAGAAGAAGCATCTAATGATGATGGCAGTTCATACACAATTAATAAAGGTGAATTAATGGCTTTATGTTTAAGACATAAAAAAGGAGAGCATCCATTTCATGAATACAATACATTACAATTTGTAATGATACATGAATTAGCCCATGTTGCTAGTATAAGTGAAGGTCATAATCAGGAATTTATAAATAATTTTAGATTTTTACTAAGGCAAGCAAATGTTTTAGGTTATTATGAACCAGTTAATTATTCAAATAATCCAATAACTTATTGTGGTATTAAAGTCACAAATAATCCATATTTTTAAGTTATCACTCGTCTTTAATAAGGGGTGGTTTTAAATCTAAATAATTTAAGGAACGTTCAAAGGCTTTCTTTTCTTGAACTGTTTCATATACTTTACTACATATTTGTAAGCCACCTGCTTTTCCTGTATAGCCTTTATTACCTTTATTACCCATTGGACCTTGTGGACCTCTTTGAAATTTTATTTTACTAAATGACATAATAATAAATACTAATATTATAACATTAATGATTATACTAATACCAAATAGACGAATGGTTGTTAAATTTTTACTACCCATAAATAATCTATCTAATACTTGTAAGCCTACTATACCAGCTATAAATATTGATAATGCTATAATAACAAATATTGGTGTAAAAAAATCATTAAAAATAAAAACTTGTTCTGTAGTTTTTTTTATAGTATACACATTATCATCTATAATCTTTTCTGAAAGTTGTTTTTTTGTCATTTTTATTATTATTATTATTATTATTATTTTATCTTATTAGGCTTATTAGGATTATTCTTAAATAAACGTGTGTGTTTATTAAATGATAAACCTAAAAGAGCTTTTTAAAGCCTTGAACTTATTTGACGGTTATTATATTTAAAGTAGATATTTATTTTTAATTATATTAAATAATTAATTTCAAACTATATTTTAATGTTACATTAAAATATATACTATATAATAACGGTTAAGTTCTTTTATTCTTGATTTGCGTCTTAGTATATGTGGGGTTCCTTCTGTCAAATTAATAATATTTAAATTAATACTATTTAAATTACTACTATATCAATGCACTATATACTAATTACTTTCTCCATTTCATTTCAATACATTAGGATTGAAAGCATATAAGTTTTATAAACATTAATATATGTAGTGTGTGTTGATTTAACTTTTTAATGGTATATATATTAATAGAATATAGAAAAATAGTATTCTAATTTAATAGGATATTATCTTTAATTTAAAAAATATGTAAATTTATTTTTTAGTGCAAATTAAAATATACATTATATTATTAACTAAATAAACTATACTTATAATATATAAACCATGCTTATTTATTAGAGTATAACGCAATTACAAATTTATAGTTAAATAGATTACAAAATTATTTTATTTATACTTTAGAGATAACATCATTCAAATAATCATTCATACTATTGTATATTTCTATTAATCCTTTTACACGTGTGGTTGTAAATTCTTCTAAATTACTATTTGCTATTTTATCAAGATAATTTTCAATATGCCCACATAATTGTCCTATTTGTGTATTCATTATTTCAATACGTTGATTTACATTTAGCATTACAGGTTCAAATTTTTCATATTCATCAACAATTTTTTCATTTATTTTAAAATTAATATTTTTAACTTGAGTAAATAATCGAATGACTTCTTCTCTTTCTCTATCTAGAGCAAATGTGCCTAAACATTCATCTTTTATAGTATAAGCAGGTTTATTTGGAGGTAAAAGTATTTTACATATTCTTACTACCATTTCTTGTATAGAATTCATAAATATACCACCTTGAGCGATACCATCACTATTAACAGCAACCTTTGTCTCTAAACCATTTTCAAATATTAAATTAATAACATCTAATAATGTATTTGTATTTTCTATTTGAACAGGTATAGTTAATAATTTAGTTTGTGCGTTTTCATATACTTTTAAAATCATACTTGGTAAATGTTTTTCTTTCTTTTCATCATATTTTATTATTTTATTATTATTATTATTTCTTAAACTAATACTTGCTTTTCTAATTAATTCATCATTAAAATCTTTATATTGTGTTTTAGTTTTATTTATTTTATTAAGTAAATCGCCTAATGTTGATGTTGATGTATTAATTGTTTTAAATTCGGGAACTACGTTTCTATAACGATTAAAATAATAAACAATTTCTTGTAATAATTCAATTTCAAAATATTTACATAATATTAATGCGGTTATAAGTTTAGGTATTTGTATTTGTTCTAATCTAAAACCAAGTTCTTTTTTTGCTTTTGAAGTTATATTACCATATTTATTTAGAGAACTATTTAAATTATTAATGATATTATAAAAAAGTGAGTTGTTAGTAAGTTCATTTTGAGAATTACAATTTGTAAGAAATGTATTCATTGGTGTTCTCCAAACACTAAATACTTCTATATCATTTAATGGTTCATTTTCTATTAAATAGGAATTGGATTCAGTATAATCTATTTTTTTTTCATCAATAATATCTATATTACCAACATACACAAAGACTAATGTTAAATCATTAGGGTCTATTTCTTCTAAACAATCCATACTTATAGTTGCGGATTCACTATCTTTTGGTGGTGTGGTGCCAAATCTACAAAGATCGCCTAACGCACTATAGTTAACTTCTTCTAGTTCATCTCTAAATCCTTTTTGATTTATAGTTTGACCTTCTGGTCTCCATATGGTATATGTATCAACATCGCCAGTATTTTCATTATGAGATTTAAAAGAAACTAATTGTGTATAATTTTTAGGATATACTATATTACCATCTATCATAAATGAATTTAATTCTAATTTATCTTCTAATCCACCATAAATACTATCGCCAATTGGTAAATAACCTGTTTTTCCTGTAGGATTTCTAAATGTTCCATACGTATTTAATGATGCTTTACTAATTTCATTAATTGCTTTAATTAATAATATGGAAATACTGTTTGTATTCATTAGAGAATTAAAATTATCTATTGCTGGTGATGTTTTTGATGATGATGATGAATTTTCTAATATAATATTTTTTATAAATGAATCATAATCAATAGAATTGCCTTTTTCTAAAATTCTATTAAAATAGTTTTCTTTTGAAAAAATAGGTATAAATGCTTTTACTTGTTTATCTAATCTACATATCACATTTGATTGTCTTACTTTTTGAAGATAAATATTATTTTTACAAAAATTGCAACTTACTGATTTGCCTTTTTTACCTATTGTGCCTTTTTTACCTCTTTTACCAATATTTCCTTTATATGAACCTTCATTTGTATTATAATATATAAAAATAGCAAGGAGAGTTGATAAATTTAATACTGCAACAAAGATAAACCACGAAAAACCACCTTTCATAGTAGATATATTAAACATATCACGTAAGAAATACGCTCCTACACATAAAGCAATAATAATAATTACTATAAATGCAATTTGAAATTCTAATGGTATTGGTATTTCAAAAGACGCAATGTCATCTACAAACACAGATAACGTTTCAAACATTTTATTTTATTTTTATTTATTTTATTTTATTTTTATTTATTTTATATATTTTTTTTTATTTTATATTTTTATTTTATATTTTTATTTTATATTTATATTTTATAAATAATATCTTTATAAATAATATCTTTATAAATAATATATCATTGTACATAAATATATAAATATATAGTCTTATAAAACTAATAAATTATGAATTTGTATAATATAATAATTTCAAGTATATTATATAGTTTAATATTATTATTAATTGAAGGTATAATATTTTTTACAATATTAACAACTATTTTTGATAATATTTTAGAAACTATTATAAATAACTTATTATTACAAGTAAATAAATTTATTAATTTAAATTATAATTTATTTATTCCAATTATAAATATATTAACTAATATAGACTTTAATAATGAAACTAGTTTATTTAAAACATTATCAATTAAATTATATACTGTTGGAACAATGAGTGAATCTATTAAAACAGAACAAAAACAAATACAATTAAATAACTTAAAATCTTATATATTTTATACTTTAATTATATTACTGTTTATTATATTAATTATATCATTTATTTATATAAATAATAAATTTTATAATAAATTGTCAAATAATAATAATACTAAAATGATTGTTTCATATAATCTAATTATATCTATTGTATTATTTATAATCTTTATAGTATCAATAAGTTTTGTAGTATTTACAAATATTACAAATAATATTGATATTAATGAAATTCAAATAAAAATAATAAATACTATATTTAATTTATTAAATAAATAAAATTATTATATATTTATAATACATATATTTATTAGTATTATCCTTAAATAAATGGATGTGTTTATTAACTAATAAACATAAAAGAGCTTTTAAAAGCCTATAAAAAATAAACTATGATTATTTATTAGAGGATAAGATAATTATAACAGGTAAAACTTATAAAATGCACGCAATCCTAACATATAAAATGGAAAATAAAAAGTTAGTGAGTATTAATAGAGATAAGAATGGATATTGTAATATTAAAAAACTATTTGATACTTATATGACACAAAGTAATAGACTAGACATTAACTTTATATAAGAGGTATTAATATAGATTAATAAAAGAATTTAACCTTTAGTATATAGTTTATATTTTAATGTTAAATTAAAATATAGTTTAAAATTAATTATTTATTTAATTTAATTAAATAATTAAAAATAAATATCTACTTTAAATATAATAACCTTCAATAAGTTCAAGTTTTTAAAAAGCTCTTTTAGGTTTATTATTTAATAAACACAACCGTTTATTTAAGGATAAGCCTAATAATAAATAATTAAATAAAATTTAAACTATATTATATTTATTTAAAAATACACTATAAAACACAAACTACTCTAATTTATTAGAGGATAAATCCATTATGAATTTTAATATATCTTCAAGTATATCAAGTGTTACAACAACTATTTCTGAAACATCTTCTAAAGTTATAAAACAAATTAATCAAATTGATTTTGTAAATCCAAATGTATTAATTGATATATATATAAAATTTATTATCATTGCAAGTTGTTTTTATATAATATATAAATATTATATTATTGATATGACTATTGATAATATCTATAAATTTATATTCAGTAAATTTGAAATATATAAACCTACTCTAAAAAATATCAGAGACAAAAATAAAATAATATTTGATAGTATAACTAATTTTATGATAAATTATTCTAATAAACTTAAGAATTTAGAAAACACTAAAAATAGTAAAGTTAATGATACTAACATAATTATTATATTTGTAACAATGATAATATCATTATTTATAATCATAGCTGGAATAATATATATAACAAATGGTTATAATAATATTAATTTTATTAATATAGGTTATAGTATTATATTTAACTTAATATTTATTGTATTATCACAATTTATATTATTTTATGCAATTTATTCATTAATTGACCCAGTTAAACTCTATAAATTTTTTTATTATAATTATGATATAAATCCCATTAATAATAATTTAGAATCTAAAAAATTAGATGTACAAGATAAAACTACTGAATCTATAATAATAAATTCAAATAAAACAGGAATTATTTATATATTTACAATACTATTTATTTGCATATTTATATTTACATTATTATTATCTATAATAAATTATTTAATTATTTATAAGAATTATAAAATAAATAATAGTATTATCCCATTTAATAAATTATCATTTATTATATATATAATAATTAGTTTTTTTTCATTAATAATATTAATTATATTATTAATATTATTATTAAATATTATTTAATATTAAATAATAATATTAATAAATATTAATAAATAATAATAAATAATAATAAATATTAATAAATAATAATAAATAATTATATTATCAATGAATATTTTATCATCATTGTTTAGTTCAATAATAGCATCAATTCTAGTAACACTATTTGAAGGTGTTTTTTTATTTGCAATATTAATGCCAGTAATTGATAGACTTACTAGACGTATTGGACGTATAATATATCATAATTTGATGGTAAGAAGATATAGATATTTTAACTATTATGATGGTTCTAACTGGGTTGAACGGGATACAATATTTACACCTACAGAAAGAACTATGTTAAAATATGGTGTTGTTGATGAAGAACTTTTTTTAAAAAGACAAAAAAATATACCATATTTTATGTATGCTTTAATTCAATTAGTATTAGTTATAGGATTAGTAATTCTAATTATTATATCTAAAACATATAAAATTGATATTGATTATAAAACTTCACTAATTATTGGAATACTAGGATTTTTTTTTATATGTATATTTGCAAGTACTATATTGTGGTTTAGTGTCTTTGCACAAACTTATAAATTAGATATTAATAAAAAATTATTTAAATCATTCACAGATACTTATATTAATTTATAATTGTGTTAATTTATAATTGTGTTAATTTATAAAAATAAAATCTAATTAATTTATTAAGTAATAAAAAAAAGCTATGGATACCGAAGTATATAGATTTAATATTTTAATAAATATATTTATAGTATATATAATATTTTCTATATACTTTTATGTTTTATTCAGATATTATATACATGGAATCGAAAGAACTGGTATTGTTTATTTTTTTAATAAACATATTGATTTTTATAAACCTGTCATTAAATTATCAAAAGAATATTCAGAAACAGATGTTAATGAAGTGATACAATTACTTAAAGAAGAAACTGATAAGACAGATTCTATTGATGAAACAGGTGATTTTACTGTTGGAACAATTGCGCTTGTTACAAGTATATCAATTTTATTTAGTATAGTTGTAATCTATTTTTATATACATTATAAAAAAATAAGTGAACAACTTACAATTATGAGTATTATATATACATTTATTATAAATTTTATTTTAATAATTGGTGGTGAATTGGCGTTCTTATATTTAGTTTATTCTAATATTGATGTCATCAATATTCAAAAAATTTTAAATATATAATTGGTTTATCCTATATTAAATGACTGTAGTTTGTGTTTTATATTAGGCTTATCCTTAAATAAACGTGTGTGTTTATTAATTGATAAACCTAATAAAAAGTTATTATTAAAAAAAAACTAATTTTTTTTAATTATAAATAATATATTTTAGTTTATATAATTTAGTTTACTTTTACTTTTTAAATTTAGATTATTTTTTAAGTTTAATTTCTTTAGGATTTGCTTTTGTTTTAATTTTAAGTTCTTTAGTTTTACTTTCTTTTAATTTAATTTCTTTTGTTTTAGCTTCTTTAGGTTTAGCTTCTATTGCACTTTTATTACGACCACCTTTTTTAGGTTTATCTTTATTTTTGTCAATGACTTCTAAAGCCTGTTCTAGAGTAATAGTTTCATAAACATCTTTTAATTTTTTAGGTAAAGGTATATTTTGTTCTCCTTTATATTTTATATATGGACCGTAATACCCAACTTTAATTATAATATCCGTATTTAAAACTACATCTTTTTTTTCATTTTCAGCTTTACTAATCTTTGCTTTTTCATAATAATCTAAAATAGTTTTTGCTTCTTCTAATGTAATAAATTCTGCTTCTATAATAACTTTTGTATTTACTTTCATATAATTCTCAATACTATAATTAGAATTATTATAAGAAATATAAATATTTTTAGCTTTTTTAATAATAATATCATTTTCTTTATAGCAACCTAAATTTTTTGGATAAATTAATAAACTTAATGCACTATCGAGAGTCATTTTGTCAAAAGAAGATGTAAAACTAGAAAATCGTGCTAATTTTTTATCAGGATTTTCTTCTATAATTAAAAATCCATTTTTAGATTTGATAACAACAATAGGAATATTAGTTTCAGGATTTAAACCTAATGAACGCCGTGAATCAGAATCAGCCTTTGGGTCAGCAGATTTAAGTGATTTACGACTTTTTAATTCTTCCATTAACGTATTAATAATAGGTGTTAATTTTAAATAAACTGTATCTACTACTTTGTGCCATTCTTGTTTGCCTTCAGAAATATCATCTAATAGACTTTCAATTGTAGCAGTATATTTATAATCCATTAAATCTGTAAAGTTTTTAATTAAATATTCATTTATCATTATACCTAAACTAGTTGGTATTAATTTATTTTTATCACCTTCAACTTTACCATCTTTGGTTTCTATTTTAATAGTATCAGGATAAGTATAATTTAATGTTGTAAGTTTTACTTTTTTAGGTGGTAAATTCTTTTTTTCTACATATTCTTTATCTTGAATTTTACGAATGACTGAACTATAGGTGCTAGGGCGACCAATACCCAATTTTTCCATTGCTGAAATAATAGATGCCTCCGTATAACGACTTTGTTTAGGCTTACTGTATTTTTCATTACAGTTCATCATTTTTACAAAAGCAGGTTCTCCTTTTTTCAATGTATCATACATTGTTTCTAAATATTTATTATGTTCTGTATTCGCTGTTTTAACTTCTTTATTTTCATTATCTTTATCATTCTCATCATCTTCATTATTATTATTATTATTATCATCATTATAATTAGACTCATCTTCTTCATCACCAGATGAATTTTCAACTTCATCAGTATCTAATTTTGTTTGAGTTTTTTTATGATAATTTTGGGCTTTAAGAAAACCTTCAAAAATAACTTTTTCGTGTTTTCCTGTAAAAACAAGTTGTTCTTTCTTTTTACTAGTATTATTACTTTCACTAGAAATTTTAATAGTTATAATTTCAAGTGTAGCAGGGGTCATTTGACAAGCAAGTGTTCTACGCCATATTAATTGATAAAGACGATTGTGTTGAGCTGTTAAACCATCCATATTTAATACACTTTCTTTAGTAAAATCAACAGGACGAATACATTCGTGTGCCTGTTGTGCTGAACTACTTTTAGTTTTATAAATTGTTTTCTTATAATAAGTATCTCCAAATTTACTTT